>ERZ1673698.163-NODE-163-length-113918-cov-16.530453_pt1 | contig 113918 bp, 95 predicted proteins | sample MGYA00580228_ERZ1673698 | MGnify/ENA primary metagenome ERZ1673698 (study PRJEB41218, sample SAMN15661768) | gut metagenome | host: Homo sapiens | place: Canada: London | collected 2015-08-20/2019-03-30 | study: EMG produced TPA metagenomics assembly of... | reverse complement strand
AGGAGGCGCTGCTCAAGGAGATTACCTCCTGGGTGGCGGTATCCTCCCTGACGCGGGTATAAGGCGGTGGAGCAATGGAGCCGGTTGTTACAGAGCTTTGCGCAGAGCGCCGCCGCACAATCGACGAGCGCTTTGCGCGCGACCTGAAAGATATCGACGACTGCAAGGCGCGGCTGAAAAAAATCGAAGAATTGACCATCCAGATGGCGGAACTGGTGAAAACGAGCCAGGAGGCAAACCAAAAAGCGCTGGACGATCATAATGATCGGCTAACGGCGCTTGAACACCGCCCGTCCATGTGGTGGGATAAGCTGCTGTCGGCTGGGATCTCCGCAGGTGTGGCGGCGTTAATCAGTCTGATCGCATCCGTGATTGTGAGGTGATAGGATGCTGGTATTAATCCCGATCATGATTATCACAGCAGTCACTTGGTTTCTGTCCAAGCTGATCTAAAACGCAAAAGCCCTCCGTCGAGTGGCGGAGGGCAGAAATTAAAAATTGGAGGAATACATATGCTGAAAAATATTAACTGGAAAGTACGCTTGAAGAACCCCACGTTTTGGATACAGCTCGTAATTGCCCTGGTCAGCCCGATCCTAGTGGGCCTGGGTGTGCAGTGGCAGGACATGACGACCTGGGCGGCGCTGTGGGATGCCCTATGCAATGCGGTGAGCAACCCTGTGATCGTGGTGTCGGTCATTGGATCTGTCTGGGCGTGTATTACTGATCCCACGACGAAGGGGACGGCAGACAGCAGGCTGGCCTTGAGTTATACTACGCCGAAGGAGGATCGCCCGGCCGATTGAGCAGTTCATAGTTTCTCATCTATAAAAATAAGAACCCCGCAGCCACACGATCAACGTAGCTGCGGGGTTTTGTGGTGGACGTTAACTTCACACAAGACTGGTGATCGGCAGGGCTATATCCTAATTAAGTGTCTGTTTAAAGTTGTTCCAAATTGCTAAGTGCAGCATATAATTTCTCTTTCAAATCTTCGTAATCTTTATATAAAATAATACGATTGTTGCTTATATCAAAAGGAATAGGTGAATCTCTATGCGCAAGCAAAATTACTGTTTTAGAAAAAGCTTGAGCTATTCCCAGTTCATAAAACACATTTGGATTTTTCCCATTTAAATCAGCAATTATTAACCTCGAATGAATAATGTATCTAATAATTTCAGAAAAGATGTCGCCTGGTATATACTTCTCATCCCCTCTAAAGGCACGATAGCTTTTAGAGGAGCATACTTCTCGAACAACTTTAAAAACTTCAAGCCCGTCTAAACTGAACGGCGTTAAACAAAAGATAGCATGTTTGTCTATAAATAAATCCTCTTTTGTAATTCCATAGCTTTGCAAAAAACTATTTAATTGTATGGAGTCATTTATTATGTTTTGCTGTTTGTTTATAACAGATAGTGGAATATGATAAGCTTCTTTCCATGATTCGTCGGTGGAGGATATTTTTAATTGTATCTCGGAAATTTTATCTTCCAAATATGAACGCATGTCGTCATAGGTTATATTTCTGTTATTAATTTGTTTCCTTCCATTTCTAATAACTAAGAAAGTTAAAACTAATAAGAAAAGTAAAAAGGTAATGAGCAAAGCCAAAACGAAGAATATAAAAGTTTCTTCGATAGTGTATTTGCCTTGAATGATGGTAAGCATAAATATCACTACAATACAAAACAATAAAAATAGTGCGCCTATGCTTATAACGGTAGAATTAATTCCTTTTAAATTGCTATCTTTTAGCTTTTGCAGCCACTTATTTTTTTTCATAGTGTAAGCACCCCTTTTCCAAAAGCATAAATTGATATTACGTAAGCCCCCAAAGCAAATGCGTAGGATAGTGTGGCGCAGAATCCATACCAGAAAGCAGAAATTTTTTTAGATTCAAACGAGCGAACTGTATATCTACATAATGCAAAAATAATAAATGCAACCACAATATATACCATAAATAAGAAAAATCCTATAACTACTTGGAAGCTTACGCTATCCAAATCAGAAATATTAGCGAACGAGCTATCCAACCCATAAAGTATATATGATACAATAAAACTTATAGCCAAAAAAATGATTTCAGTTGGTAGTTCAAGTAATAATATTTGCAAAACTATTTTATTAATATTTCGATTAACAGTCAATTTAAACATAATCGCAAGTACAATTAAGAGTGTTGGAATTATTATGTATATTGCTGCAAATTTAATATCCATCTTTCCACTCTCTTTCCAATATTGTATCAACAAAATTTTACAAAAAATAAGGAATAACAATCAATATAAATAATATACAAATTTTTAGTCAAATTAGTATAATAAAATGATGTTTTGTTAATATTTGTATTAATTCACAATTTTAAGTTGAAAGTTAAGAAAAGCCCATTCATAAAAATAAAGTGGACCGCATTTTCACTTAGCGCACCAGAGATTCTTAATAAGCGACATCAAATAACAACGCACTTTATTAAAACCAATTGATAATTGCGGCTTTAAATATTTTTATACGCTAATGGTGAGCAGTGATATATCAGATAGTTCAGGTTGATTGACTTATATTTTTTCGAAACGATCTAGGCTTTTACGCTGCAAATTGCAATTATATAAAAATAAAATGCGTAGCCAAGCGATGAACCTCGTATCTATGTGGCTTTCATTATTCCTTTTAAAGAGCGCAATAGGGGATTAATTTTCTTATCTGTTCCCGAGTCATTCTGTATACCAATATTTCATGGTTCGGGGTTGAACCTCCAGTAATATCATAATCATCGATGCACTAATCAGATTTTGTACACACTTTGTACACACACGATAATAAAAACAGGTGGACAAGGGTGCATGACAGGAGAAATAGGAATATAAAAATCCTTATAACTACGTTGTTTAGCGAATGAGAGCGTACAGCGGAAAACAGCTTTAATCCCACTGGCAGTGTAGAGGTCAGCGGTTCGCTCCCGCTATGCTCTGCCAAAGCAGGATGATCCGAAACATTTTTATTTGAGTGGTGTTTTTGGAATCATAAGCACCAAATAAACACCAAACTCAATTTTTATAATAAAACAAGAGAGTCTCAAACCTATCATCTACTCTACTAGGTTTGAGACTCTCTTACAATGGAGCGGGAAACGGGATTCGAACCCGCGACTTTCGGCTTGGGAAGCCGACGCTCTACCGCTGAACTACTCCCGCACTGTCTGATATAATAGCATATCCGCTCAAAAAAATCAATCCCCTTTTCTGGAGAAAGCAGAGCCTTTTTTTACGGCGGCTGTATTTGTCATGGCAGGAAATTGATCGTAATTCGTCAGGATTGCATAGGCAGAATCAATTTTAGCGCAAACGAGAAGCGCAATATAACGATCACTAGCGATCAAACGGGCATGGGAGAGCTTTTCGGATTCATTGGGGGAAAGCGTTTGAAAGGTTTTAATCTTCATCTGGATATGGGCGTTGAGCGCTTGGGTGATTTGCTGCCCACTTTCGCCCTCTTTTAAATAGAAAATAGCAATTTCGTCTGCGCTCGTATTAATTGTGCTCATATACACCGCGTAATCATCCACAAGGGTCAAGTCAAAGTCATAATGCAAAGGGATCGTTTCTGGCTCCAATTTTGCCATATAGTCAATCGGCACCTCCTGAATAATGGCGGTAGCGATTGTATTCGCCGAGGCAATCGGGGCAGATTCAACGGCGGATTCTTTATCAACCGCCGGAGCACCGCAGGCGGAGAGCGCACAGATCATCAGTGCTGTTATGAGAATGAGGGCTGTGATAGAGGTAAATTTACGAAGGCTCATCACCTGTATGCTCCTTTCTATAAACATTCTTTTCCCACTCAACTGAAAGGAACGTGTGGTTCCATGAAAGTGATTGGTGTAAAGCTGACGATATTATAGCATAAAAAACCACGAAAGACACTACAAATTGATTACAATTTTTGTGCGTTCCATGTATTTTTTAAAAATTTGAAAAGATATTATGTACAATATTCACCAAACAAGGAGATGCGTGGAAGAGAATCGCCTGTTTGCCCTGTAACTGGGATCGTGATATAATAGCACCAAACAATATTGTTTGATGCTTTAGAAGCTGGGCGTTTTGCGAGCTTGGCATCATCCCTATCAAATTGTTTTCTGTGAGGAGGAGCGCTGGATTGGAGCATTCTATTTACGGCTGGATTGAAGCATATGCCCGCGGGCTGTGCGATACGGATTCCTTCACTGGGGAAATTACCGCACTGTGTTGCCGCGGCCCTGCCATGGAGGGGGTTTCCGAAGCGGAAGCGCTGCTGCTGGAACAATTGTGTGCAGGTGCGCAGCGATTCTTCGACGGTAGCGATGCGTATCCGGGCAGAGATCAGCTGGATGAGGCGCAATTTCATCGCTTTTTTGTCCGTTTATATCCGGAGTTGAAAAGACAGATGCCCCATGCGGTTTGCAAAGAGTTTTCTGATTAAGAAAGGATGCAGTCATTATGCCCGCTTTTTCAACGCATTATTTATTTGCACGGGAACTGATGGAGCAGATTGAGGCCATGACTCCGGAAACACGGCTGGATCCGGACGCCGTATACTATGGCACACAAGGGCCGGACGTGCTTTTTTTTCATCGGATTCTGCCCACGATGCCGGGGAAAAGTTGCAACCCGGCCGGCTCGCGAATGCACCGTGCAAATCCCAACGTTCTTTTTGAAGCGATGCTTCGGTATGCTCAGGCGTTGCCTGAGGCTGGGCGGGATCAGGCCCTATCCTATATTTATGGATTTTTGTGCCACTATGCGCTCGATCGAGTTGCGCATCCCTATATTTATGCAACACAATACCGGATCATCAAGGCACGCCATATTTGGTATCTCAAAGGCGTTGTCCACAATCAAGTGGAATATGAGATTGATATGCTAATGCTGCATAGGCACTTGCAGGTGGTTTCCGCGCGGAAGTTTGAAACTAGGGAGGTGCTCTCTATGGATGCCGCCCTTCTCGATGTGATGGCCGGTGTGCTTTCCTTTGCGGCGCAGGAGGCATTGCATGTTTCTCTCTCTCAGGCGCAGGCGCGGCAGTCGTTTTGTGATACGCGCACGATGCAGTCTCTCCTGACGGATCGTCATGGCTGGAAACTGCCGGTCATGGCACTGATTCAGCTCCCGGTTTATCCTTTCCTCGGCCCCTGTCTGACGTCGATGCTGCGCCGGACGCAATCCAGTAAGCGATGGGATTATGCCAACGATCAGAAAGGGCAGTGGGCTTACCCGGCAGCGCCTGACCGGGTGAGTGAGGAGAGTTTTGAGGAGTTGTTTGAACGCGCTAAGGCGGATGCGCTGCAACTGATCGCATCGTTCCGAGATGCGATCTCCGGGCGCGGTTCCTTAAAAGATGCGATTGGCGGGATTTCCTTCCTGACAGGCGTACCTGTAGAAGAATGAGAAAGGACTGTTGTATGATGGAAAAAATTTTGAGCTTTCAAATTGACCATACCAAATTGACCAGGGGGATGTATCTCTCCCGTGTGGATGGGGATATTGATACCTTTGATCTGCGCACGCGCCTGCCCAACCGAGAGCCCGTGATGGAAAACGGTGCGATGCATACGATCGAGCACCTTTTTGCTACCTTTGTCCGCAATTCTGACGTTGCAGAGCAGGTGGTCTATTTCGGCCCAATGGGATGCCGTACGGGATTTTATTTTTTGACACGTGGGATGAAGCGCCAAAAGGCAATTGATCTGACGCGTGCCGCCTTTGCCTTTATTGCCTCCTATGAGGGAGAAATTCCGGGCGCTTCGGAGCGTGAATGCGGCAACTGGCGCGACCATGATTTGGATGGGGCCAAAAAAGAATCACAAAAAATGGAAAAAATTTTGGAGAATTGGACAAGCATTCAGCTAAAATACCCAGAATAAAAGAATTTGATTGTACAAATCGCCGAAAAATAGCCGTAAAGCTTGCGGAGAACCGTCCATGTGTGTATAATGGGAACTAAATTGTAACCAAATTGTAACCATTTTGTATGGAAATCAAAGATGGAGGTGTTCCCGCATGGGGCTGAAAGATGCCAAACGGGAAAAGCCCGCGCAGGAGGAAGCCATCAGGGATACAGGCAATATAGAAACGGCGCAGGCCGTAGAAAATAAGAAGCATCAAAAGAAAAGCAAATCCGCTTCCGATTTGGCGCAATGGCAGGATGCAAAGCATCCTGGCAACGCGGCGCTTTTGTCAATCTACCGGTGGGTATCGCTGGTGGGAATGCAGACGCAGCGGTATATCAAACGGTTTTACCGGCATATTGAGCGGTATCTGAGGCTGCCGTTCCAGATGCTCCGGTTTGGCGGGCGCTTCGTGTTTGTAACGGTGGACCGGTATGCCTTCCGCGCCTACCATGAGGCAGCGGATGAGGCGAGGTATCTGCGGGTAGAGATGCGCAGTGTGCGTTCGAACCTGAGGCGATGCATAAAAGAAAGCCCGCTGTCGGCGTTTCCTGTGCTGGGGCATTATGCGGCAAAAGCAGTCAAGCGTCATAAGAAGCTGTTTGGAACACTGTTTAATACAGCGTTGCCCATTGGCGCGTGTGTGCTGCTTGCAACGACAGTGGCGCATTGGGGGAGTGTCACCTTTGCGCTGGAAGTGAGCTATAATAATCAAAAAATTGGCTATGTGGCGAGCGAATCAGTGTATTTAGAGGCTGAGAAGCTTGCACGGAGCCGAATTATGACAGGCGGCCAACAGGCTGAAGAGCAGCCCGCCGTGGAAAATGTTTCAACCGCTGGAGCGACCGGTCGGGTTGTCAACTTGGGCACACGGAGCCTTGCGGCGGAAGAAACAGAGAGCACGGGTGAGCTGATATCGAAGCCAACGTATAAGCTGCGGCCAGTATCGATCGATCAGCTGACGGATGCCAACACAATGTCAGATAAGCTGATTGAGCATTCAAGCAGCAAGATCACAAATGCATGCGGCGTGTATGTGGATGGGCAGTTTGTGTGCGCGGTGAAAAACGAAACGGATGCGGTAAGCGTATTCGATAAAATTTTGAATGAAAAGAAAACAAATGAAGCAAACACAATTGCGGACTTTGTGGAAGAAGTTAACTATGTGCAGGGCCTGTATCCGGATAATGAAAAGACGGTGTGGGATGCGGAGCGTCTGGAACAGAAGCTGAGGAGCAAGAAGGCGGAAGCGGTATACTATACGGTAAAGGAAGGCGACACGGTATCAGGGATCGCGCAGGCAAACGACCTGACGACGAAGGAACTGATGGGGATGAACAGTGGGCTGACGGAAACGATTCATGTAGGGGATCAGCTGCTGGTATCGAATGAAGTGAACTACTTACGTGTGAAGATTATGAAAACGGTGCAGCGCACGGAAGAAATTCCATATGAAACAGAAGAGACAAAGACGTCCAGCATGTATGTGGGGCGGACGAAAACGGTGCAGGAGGGAGTTAACGGGGAGCGCCAAATCACGGAGCTGGTGACATATGTCGATAATGTGGCAGTGAGCACGAAGCAAGTGAGCGCAAAAGTCGTGAAAAACCCGGTGCCCAAAAAGGTGAATGTGGGCACGAAGTCCAAGAGCAGCTACAGCAGCAAAGGGAGTTCGAGCGGATACAGTTCCTCCACATCGCCAATTTATTATGGCAGTGGTTCCGTATCCACAAAGCTAATGTGGCCAGCCCCTACAGCGCATCAGGTTTCGCAGAGATTTGGTCATAATGGCCATAGGGGAATGGATATTACAACCAATGGCGCGTCAGGCCGCCCGATTGTAGCTGCGGCTAGCGGCACAGTGACCTATGCCGGGTGGGATTCCACCGGCCATGGATACCGTGTTGTCATCAATCACGGAAATGGGTTGCAAACGGGCTATTCCCACTGCAAATCCGGCTCAATCCGAGTGCGTGTGGGCCAGCAGGTTTCACGGGGCCAGCAGGTCGCGAGCATTGGCTCAACGGGTAATTCGTCCGGACCGCACCTGCATTTTGAGGTGATCCGCAACGGCACGCGTGTGAATCCCTCACCGTATATCTCATAGGCGCTGTTTGAGTCCAGCAGTTTGGGCGCGTTGAATCATGCATGAATAAACGCAGAAAGGGACAAAAGGGTAGTTTCTCGTCATCCAGCGTAAACAGATTTTTATGGGGACTGTTGCAAAATATTTCATTTTGCAACAGTTCCTTTTTATACCCAATATGCACAACGGGGCCGTTGCCACGCATTGCAATCAAAAAAACCTGCTGTTTATATTATTTTATAAACAGCAGGAAAACTAGAAAAATTTAAAATTTATTAAAAAAACCTTTGCCTTGCGGTGCAATTAGCTGTTGAGATAATCATCCACCACTTTGCCATCCTGAATGCGGACGACCCGTTTCGCCTCCGCCGCAATCCCATTATCATGTGTAATGAGAATCACGGTGCGGCCCTCCTCGCTGAGCTCATGCAGGATGCGCATGACCTCCTTGCCGGAATGGGAATCAAGGTTGCCGGTAGGCTCGTCGGCCAGAATGACAGGGGGACGGGCTGCCACCGCGCGTGCGATCGCCACGCGCTGCTGCTGGCCCCCGGACATTTCTGAGGGGCGGTGATCCAGCCTGTGCCCGAGCCCGACACGTTCCAGCGCCTTGATGGAGAGCTCATGCCGTTCCTGCGCCGCCATGCCGCGATAAACCAGCGGCAGCTCAACATTGGCCTGCGCAGTGAGGCTGGGAATCAGGTTAAAGCCTTGAAAAATAAAACCAATTTGTTTGTTGCGGATTTCGGAGAGTTTATCGTCTGAAAGCTTGGAAACGTCCTCGTCATCGAGGTAATATTCGCCGCTGGTGGGGGAGTCAAGCAGGCCGATCATATTCATCAGCGTTGATTTACCGGAACCGGACTGCCCCACGATAGCAACGAATTCTTCCCGTTCAACCTTCAAGGTAACGCCGTCAAGCGCATGCACCTCGTTTTCACCGGGATTATAGATTTTATAAACATTGCGGATGTCGATCAGCGGCAAAATAACCACTCCCCAAGCTAGCAATAAGACATATCATATGCATTTTATAATAAACGGCGCATGTGTGCAAGTTAAGAAAAAATTGTAAACGAACTGTGAATGATCAGTGCTTCCATTTGACCATATTTGACATGCAGTGAGGGCGAAAAGTGATTCTTTTTATTTTGCGGGCTGTATTGAGCGCATAACGTTCCATACCGCGGAGAAAATAAAGCCATGACAAATGTCATCTGAATATAAAGGAGACGTTATTTATGGCGGTTACAGGGAATGAATACAGCAAGATGGCAGATCAGGCTTCGCCGCCTTCACACAAGGCGCTCAATACGCTCAAAGCATTTTTGATCGGCGGGCTGATTTGCGTGATCGGCCAGGGGCTCAACAGCCTTTATTTAATGGCGCATCTCAGTGAGGATCAGGCGAAAACAACGGTATCTGTCACGCTGATTGCCATCACGGCGCTGCTAACGGCGTTCGGTGTGTTCGACAAAATTGCCCGGCATGCGGGGGCTGGTACCATTGTGCCGATTACAGGCTTTGCAAATGCGGTGGTTTCCCCGGCGATGGAGTTCCAGAGCGAGGGCCGCATTCTCGGCACCGGCGCGCAAATCTTTTCCGTGGCGGGGCCAGTGATCCTATACGGGCCGGCTGCCGCAGTGCTTTATGGGCTGATCCTATGGATCTTTCGGTTGTTTTAAGGAGGGAAGGATTATGGCGATTAGGACTGGCCGTTTCACCATTACACTGCCTTCCCGTCCTGTGGTACAGGGCTTTGCTGCGGTGGCGGGCAAAAAGGAAGGGGAAGGCCCCCTTGCGGCGGAGTTTGACCATATTTTTGATGATACAACCTTGGGCGAGGTTTCCTGGGAGAAGGCGGAGAGTAAGCTGCACCGGGAGGCCGTAATTCGTGCGCTGAGCAAAGCGCAGAAGAGCCCGGCGGATGTAGATGTGATTTTTGCGGGTGACCTTTTAAGCCAGTGTATCGGCACATGCTTCGGCATTCGGGAGCTCGATATGCCGTTTGCAGGGCTGTATGGCGCCTGCTCGACGATGGCACTGTCGCTTTTGATGGCATCTGTGTTTATCGATACAGGCACGGCGGGGCTGGCGGTTGCTTCCACCTCCTCGCATTTCTGCTCGGCGGAAAAACAATTCCGCCTGCCGTTGGAATACGGCGGCCAGCGCCCGCCCTCCGCACAGTGGACAGCAACGGCGGCCGGCGCGGCAGTGCTTGCTTCCTCGGGAGAAGGGCCGCGCGTGGAATCGGTTATTATCGGGAAAATGCAGGATCTCGGCATTAAAGATGCAAACAATATGGGCGCAGCCATGGCGCCGTCGGCCAGCTCGACCATTGCCGCTTTCCTGCATGATACCTGCACAGTACCGGAGGATTACGATATGATCCTGACGGGCGATCTTGGCGCCGTCGGCTCCAAATTGCTCATCGAGCTGCTACGCAAGGATTATCAGATCGATATCGCAGGCGTGCATGCGGATTGCGGCCTGATGCTCTACGATTTAGATGCCCAGGATGTCAATGCAGGCGCATCCGGCTGCGGATGCAGCGGATCCGTGGTGTGCTCCTATATCCTCAGCAGGCTTAAGCAGGGGGAGCTGAAACGCGTGCTTTTTGTGGGCACCGGCGCATTGATGAGCGCAGTATCTGCAAAACAGGGCGAAACAATCCCCGGCATTGCGCATGGCGTGCTGTTGACCAACGGGTAACCGGGTAAAAAGCAGCTCGCAATTTTAGCCGCGCCAAAACCGCATCAATTGCGGCTTAGCGTGGGAAAGGATCGGTTATATATTATGGATGAGATGCTGCGTGATCTGCGTATGCTGGCGCTGGCCGCGAATACGTTGAGAACATTGTCGGTGCTTCGGAAGGTGATCGTCGGGCTAATGGTTGCGTTTACGGCATTGCGGGCTGTGCGCGTCCTCATGCGCCTGAAACAAGCAAATAGGGGATTGCAGGCAGGCCTGAGAACACAATTGCATAGCTGATGAAAATGGCCGCGAGGAAACCGCGGCCGTTTCGTTTGTCATGTGGAATTTTGTTTTAGGCTGTGATATAATAACCTCACGAATCTCTAAGGAAGCAAAGCTTCCAAGAGCTTCGGAGAACATTGAATCATTGATTCGGGCTAACGCCCTGCGGCTGCGCCGCTCATTGCGCCTTGCGCAATGGAATCATGATATAATAGCTTCAGACAAATCGTTTGCGGCACGGAGGGAGATTTTATTCAGGATCAGACGTTTTGTTTTATGCATTGAAAAAGCCATTGGGCATCGGCATCATGGGAGACTGGCGGTGGCCGGGGGATGCCTAGACACTTCAGATAGAATAGGAGAACGGATGTATGATTTTAAAGAATACCGTTTATTATAACGAAGCGTTTTTACCCCAGAAGGGCGATATTGCGGTGGAGAATGAAATCTTAGCGCAGGTTGGAGGCACTCAGACAGGCAGTGGAATTGACCTTTCCGGCTGCACGGTGGTGCCCGGGTTTATCGATATTCATACGCATGGCGCAATGGGCGGCGACACCTGTGATGCAAGGGAAGAATCGCTTGCAGGAATGTCGCGGTTTCTGGCGAACCACGGCGTAACCTCTTTTTGCCCTACTACGATGACGCTTCCCTTTGAGCAGCTTGCGGAAAGCCTGCGGATCGCCCGTGATTATCGCGGCCATGAGTGCGGCGCTTACATACAGGGCATCAACATGGAAGGCCCCTATATCTCTGCCGCCAAGAAGGGCGCCCAATGCGGAGATTTTATTCGAAAGCCTGATTTTGAGGAGTTTTTAAAGCTGCATGAGATTTGCCCCGTGTGTTTGGTGGATGTGGCGCCGGAGGCAGAGGGCTCCAATGCCTTTGCCGCGCGGGCCAAGGCATACTGCACGGTATCCGCTGCGCACACAAATTCCGATTATGAAACAGCCGAAAAAGCTTTTGAAGCCGGGTTCTCCCATGCGACGCATTTGTTTAACGCGATGACGCAGCTGGGTTCCCGCACGCCCGGCGTGGTCGGCGCAGTGTTTGACAGCGATTCGGTCACAGCAGAGCTGATCTGCGATGGTTTCCATATCGCGCCGGCCACCCTGCGCATTGCGTTTCAGCTCCTTGGGGAAGACCGCAGTGTAATCGTAAGCGATGCAATGATGGCCTCTGGGCTTGCGGATGGCGACTTTGAGTTGGGCGGGCAGAAGGTTTATGTGCGCGATGGAAAAGCCCTGCTTGCAGATGGAACGATTGCGGCAAGCACGACGAATCTCTATGATGAATTCCGCAACGTACTGCGGTTTGGCATCCCATTCCGTCAGGCGCTCAAATCCTGCACGATTAATCCGGCCCGCGTGATCCACGCGGATAAGGAGACGGGCAGCATTGTGCAGGGCAAGCGCGCGGATCTTCTTGTGTTGGATCGGGATATGGAAATCCGGATGGTGATCGCCAGGGGAGAAATTGTAGTGAATCATGATCGATAAAAGTAGCCGGTAACGAACTGTTCCCGTGAACAGATGGTACTCTTGAACCCGTGTTATTTGGGCAGGCCGTCTGCATCTCTTTGATTCCACAGGGCCAATTGGCTTTGCTTTGTTACTCCCTGCGGTTCGTAACGATCTTCGACCGTTTTCGACCGCATGGCCCCTACGTTTCTCTGAAAACAAGGCGTTTCACCTGCGGGCTTCCTGAAACAGGGGGCGCCTTTTTGCTTCGCATGATTGATGGGGTAATGAATGTCCTTGCGGAGCGCATTTTTGATCAAAAACCCAAGGAAGGCAGGCAATAAAAATGCCCGCCTTCCTTTCTTTTATATTTCAATCATGGGGGATTCATAATGTTTCCGAGCCCTTCTTTTCTCTTCCATATGTTATTCATTCTCTAATGGTAATTTTAGCGCTGCCATCGTGAATCTGATCCGTCAATTGGATTCGCCCATCGTCCGTAAAGGTAGCGATGATTCCGTTGTGGTTGACCGTAGCATACACGGAAGCATGCGCAATCATCACTAGGTTCCATTTAACATTGGGATAAATTTTACCCAGCTGGTTTGTAACAATTGCAATTTCTGGATGGAGCGTGCGGATGAAAAAAGGATTGGTTGCCGTTGTGTAGCCGTGATGGCCTACTTTGAGTAGGTCCACTTTGCCGACCAGCGGCGCCATTCTGTTTTCCAGCCCGCCTTCCGCAGAGATATCGGCTGCGAGGAAGGCGGTGCGTTTACCTTTGGTGACCTTCACGCCGACGGAGCTGACGTTTTCGCCTGCATGGGGCTTCGACAGGTCGGTCACAGTATTAAAAAACTGCAAGGTAAAGCTGCCGAAGGTAAAAGGCTCATCCGGCAGGTCGGAAACGATGGGGATATTTTGTTTTTCAAGCGCCTCTACCGTTTCTTTGTAAACAATATCAAGCCCCCACTTGTTTTTTTCCATGTTTTTGAGAATTTCCGGGTTAAAAGGCTTCAGATAAGCTTTTTGAATCGTGATATCCGGGTCGTTAATGATCCAGCGAAAGCCGCCGATATGGTCGTAATGGCAATGGGTCGGCAGGATAAAATCAAGCACGATTTTGCCCTCCGCATTGATAGCCGTCTTTTTGACATAATCCAGCACAATCTGCTCATAGCCAACCGCGCCGTGCTTGCGGCGGTAGTTGTCGGAGGAATCGCCCGCGTCGATCAGGGCGAAATGGCCGTCGCTCTCCAGCAGAATGGCGTCGGAATTGCCGGTGTTTAAAAAATGAATTCGATCCGCTCCGGCTGTTTTTACTGTTACTGTAGGCTCCGGCGTGACGGCATAGCGTTTTTCATAGTGATTATATAACGCCACGGTTAGGATATCCAATAGAAAGATAAGGGCCATCAGGGTGACCATAAAATAAGTAGCAATTTTTTTAAACATGCAAGAAACCTCAATTGCTCCATGGGAATTTTATCCCCACAGTAAATATAGGATGATAAAAGATACGCTGCGATTATAGCATGAGCAGAGTGCGCTGTCTATCTCCATGTGCGGAAGTTGTGCTATTTTTTCTGTTTACGGAAGATAAATAATTTACTAAATACATAGTTGATGATGACAATCACAATCTGCACGATGAATTTTGCGATCATTTCACGCATCCCCATCGCGCTGACGAATAGATACATCAGCCCCATATCCACCAGAAGGGAAAACAGCCGTGCGGAGAGAAAACCGGCAAATTCCTTCCACACGACGGCGGCCTTCCAACTCCGACTGTTAAAAACAAAGCGTTTATTGGTGACAAATGCAAAGAGCACCGCCACAATCCAGGAGAGCGCATTGGCGATCAGATAGTTTTTATCTCCTAAAAATCGATCCTTGCCCAAGAGCTCATTGAAGAGATAAAAGGAAACCATGGAAACGACGGTCGTCAGTAAGCCGAAGAATACATAGCTGATGATCTCATGGTTAACGAGGCCCAACAGCTTGTCAAAGGCTGTGTGGTAGCCGTGATCCGGCTTTTCCTCAGTGGAGGCTTCCAGTGCGCGCATATGCTCGCTCACATGGAGATAGGAGCCATAGGCAGTGAAGATATGCAGCAAAAACCAAGTGAATGCAGCCCCCGCAGCTTCACCGGAGGCGCAAGGGACCCACTTGACGGATAGCCCGGCATATTCCGCCGCCGCCGCGAGAAAGGCGCCTGCACTCGGCCCCTTTTCCGGTATGCAGTCGAGCAGAGGAGTGAGCTTGTCCGCTTGAATCAGCACAAAGGCCGGTGCGCCGGAGGGCAGCCAGCGCATCGTAAAATAGGAGAGCAGCATTTTAGAGAGCCAAGCGGAAAAGCCCGTACCGTGTGTTCCGGCTAAACAGTCGCATTCTGCCCGCTGCGCCCATGCTTTTGCAAATTCCGCAGGGGAATAGCTCTGGTGGGGCAAAAGGATATAGTCTGCCCCGCTGCGCAAAGCTGCCTGTAAGTCATCTTTTCTATTTTCACCCGCAACGGCGGCCGCACACTCGAGGCCGAGCGCCTGGCAGGCCGCTTGCCAAGAGGAAAGCAGCTTTTCCTCCGATAAAAGAATATAGATCCGTTCCAATCAATCATCCTCCCGAATCGCGTTTTAAGCACTTTGGGCGTCTTCACATGCTTCTCATAAGATCCTGCACAAAAGTTATTTTATTTTACCACTGAAAATGGCGCTTGACAATCTTTCAAAAGCGGAATTTCTCAAACTAACTTCCCCGTTCGGGCTTTTCATGGTAAAATAGCTTCAAACAAAGTTTGAAGCATTGGAAAAATGCCTGTCGGCGTGAAACGCCTCCTGCCGCGGTGCGGCAACGCCATTTTTTATATGGAGGAGTTTTGCGAGTATGGTAAATTTACAGCTTAAAGCGGAAAATTTTAGAGTTTATGATCGTTTTGCGGGTATCGTAAAATAAAAGAAAAGCTTCTGAATTTGGAAAGGCGGCGGTTTCATGCGCGTTACAGTAAAAGCAGCGGCAAAAATCAATTTGATGCTCGATATCGTCGGGCGGCTCGAAAACGGCTACCATAACCTGTGGATGGTGATGCAGTCTGTTGACCTATATGATACAGTCGCAGTGGAGCGGACAGGAGCAGGGGGGGAAATCCGCCTTACCTGTTCGGACGACCGCCTCCCCACGGATGAGACGAATTTGGCCTTTAAAGCCGCGCGCACATTTTTTGAGGCGACGAAAGCGGCAAACGACGGCATTTCGATTACAATCAATAAGGCGATTCCGTTTGCCGCCGGGCTTGCCGGAGGCAGCGCGGATGCCGCGGCAACGCTTCTGGCGTTGGATAGGCTGTATGGCACGCGGCTTAAAATGCGCACGCTTAACAAAATCGGCTTAACGCTTGGCGCGGATGTTCCGTTTTGTTTACAGGGGGGCACGATGCTGGCGCAGCATATCGGGGAGTTGCTAACACCCGTGCCGGAGCTGCCGGATTGTTTTATCGTGCTGGCGAAGCCCGCGCAGGGGGTTTCTACCGCGCAGGCGTATCATTTATGCGATACCGCGCCGAATCTGCGCGCGCCGGATAGGTTTGGTATGCTGGGCGCCCTGCTGTCAGAGGATTTAGAAAGCATTGGCAGGCTGGCAGGGAATGTCTTTGAGCAGGTGATTGATGTGCCGGAGCGGGTGAGAATTAAGGCGCTCATGCGGGAATACGGCACGCTCGGCTGCTGCATGAGTGGCAGCGGGCCTACAGTATTTGGTTTGTTTGATACGCATCAGGCTGCGCAGAGCTGCGCAGAACATCTCAGGTCAGTTGTGCCGGATGTATTTATTTGCCGCCCGGTAGAGGAAGGCTGTGTTGTCACAGAAGAGGCAACGCGGTGAAATTGAAAAACAGAAGATTTCCTGCATAATGGTAAAAAATCCCGTCCATACTCTTGATACTCAAAGAGAGGACGGGATTTTTATGAAGCTGAAACGAATTGAGGCCGCGCTTTTATGCGCCGTGCTGGTGGCATCCCTTTGCAGTGTGACGAGTTTTGCCTCTTCCTGTGCACAAATCCGGGAGAGCGTGCTGCGCCTTCATGTTTTGGCCAATTCCGACAGCGATGCGGACCAGGCGCTGAAGCTACAGGTGCGGGATGCGGTGCTGGAAGAAGGTGCGCATATTTTTGACGGTTCCCTGACGGCGGGTGAGGCAGAGCAGGCCATCGAACAGGCGCTCCCACAGCTGGAGCGGGCTGCGCGCAGCGAAGTAATGAAACGGGGCTATACGTATGAGGTTCATATTACCGTCAGTGAGGAATATTTTGATACCCGTACTTATGAGGATGAGGTGACGCTCCCAGCCGGACGCTATCGGGCGGTGCGCGTGATCATTGGCAGTGGGGAGGGGCATAACTGGTGGTGCGTGATGTTTCCGCCGATGTGCCTTCCGGCCGCGCAGGGCGGCGTAGATCTTGACGGCGTGTTGGATGGAAAAGAAGAGAAAATTGTGCGCAGCTCCCCCAAATATGAACCGCGCTTTAAGATTGTGGAATGGATTGAGCGGTTGCGGGAATATCTGCGGGAGGGGTCGGAAGAGGATGGTTTGGAAACGGATTATTTCACCGTGACCAAAGTGGATCAAGAGAGCACAACAGAGTCGAAAACAAAGCCGTTATCTATCTGGCAAGGGCTTTTTCCCTTACTGTGGGATGGACAGGCAGATGGGAGAGAGGGGCGCTTAGCAATATAAGGCTTGATCAATACTAAAAAAGAGGCTGTTGCAAAATCCTTTGCAACAGCCTCTCATTTTTTCAGCGGCTCTTCGCCTTTTTATTACAAAGCAACGCCTGCCATAATCGCACAACAGAATGAGATATACGCCCCTTTTATTAGAACAGGCGGCTATGAGCGATTCTTTCATAAGCTCCCTACCATATTGCAGCCGTCTTCAAAGGGAATCGCATTGGCGAAACGGGCGGAGAACGCCGGCGCGGACGGATGGCATAGTCGGATGCCGATTTTGCTCCCCATTTCGGCACGCACAGGCACAATAAAGCTCGCCTTTTCCCCGCTGGCGAGTTGCTCCGGCAAGTAAGAAGCTTCATAATCCACTACCTTTCCCTCCCGATTCGAGATGGAAACGGTGAGTCTGGATAGCGTGTAGGGCAGGGCAAAGCCTTTGTTCAGAAGTGTAAAACAAATTTCATGTGTAAAGTTTTCATTCTTTATATCTCGGTGCGCACCGCAATCGAGCAGATGAATCTGATATCCCAAATGATCGCATAGATAGTCAAATATGGTCCGTCTAATCGGCTGTCCGGCATGATTCGTAAAATAGGCCGGGTGGTATGGGCATTGATAAAAATCCAGCTGCTCAGGGGCAAGGGCTTCTCCTTGCCAGCGGAGCATGTTGAAGCTGCCGCCTCCCTCCCGGTAATTGTGTGATATGCTCAGGGTTGAGAGGCTATGGTTTGCGCAGCAGGCAAGCATCTGCAAGCCGTCGATCCGACCGTTCTGATAGACAGTATCCTTGCCCCAGGGCATTTCCCCATCGTTGAAACGTAGGCGGGAAAGGGCGCGGAACGTGCGCTCTCGCCTGTTCCAGAAGCGGCCGCGGTCGCTGTTCCATTTAAAATGCGCGCCCACGAGATAATCATCGTGGAAGCCGATTCGCCCTTGCTCTTGATGGGGGGCTTTTTCCCAAATCGGAAGAGTGCGCACCTGGATGGGGAGCTGTGCAGGCGCCATTTGGCAGATGGCTTCCATCAGTTTTTTGCCGCTGTGATGGTGCTTTGCAGTATGCCATTCGCCCCATGCACCGTTGAAGCCTGCCTGAAGGGCGGCAACGGTTTCGTATACAAGCGCTTCGTGCTGTTCCATCCACACGCTAATTTGGCCGGCATGCGCAAGGATTTGAGCGGTCACGGGGCCGTTTTTTCGGTCGGCTTCCTCCTCATAGGCGAAGCGCAGTAAGGCCCGCAGGCGCTTCTGGCGCAATGTTTCTAGATACGTCTCCAGTTGGGAAAAGGCGTGTGCATCAAGCGGCCGGTCAAGGTATTCCGAGAGATAGACGTAAAGCTGAACGAGCTTGCAATCTTCCTCCCGGTAGAAAACGAGTTGTTTTTCCAGATAAGCCCCGGCTAAAAAGCCGGGGTGGAAAACGGCGCTGCCGCTTCCGAGGCGCAGATAGGCCTCCAAGCGGAAGCCACGGTCTGGATTTTGCCGCAGCAGGGCGTAATCGTCCCCTGTGAGGGGCTGGCAACGATTCAGATGAAGGCAGTTCATAGGGCGCCCTCCTTCCAGTGTTGAGGTCAATCCTGACCGCCCGTCAGGGCTGTCAGGCCGGCCAAAAAAGCACGGTCATTTTGATCGAGCTCCGCCTTTTCCAATAAGTCGGGCCGCCGGTAAAAGGTGCGCTCGAGCGCACGCTCCCTGCGCCAGCGCATGATGTTGGCATGGTGGCCGGAGAGTAGCACATCGGGCACCGCTTCTCCGTGCCATTCATAGGGTCGGGTATATTGCGGGTATTCCAAAAGGGAGTGGAAATGGCTTTCCTCCTGAAAGGCTTCGTCGTTGGCTAATACGCCCGGCAGCATGCGGCAGACCGCATCCACCAGTACGAGCGCAGGCAGTTCGCCGCCGGTGAGCACATAGTCGCCAATCGAAATCTCCTCATCCACCAGCTCTTCGATCACGCGTTCATCTACCCCCTCGTAATGGCCGCAGAGCAGCGCGAGATTTTCATATTCTGCAAGCTCGCGCACTCGGTTTTGCGTGAGAACTTTCCCCTGTGGGGAAAGATAGATAAAATGCGGCTTACGCCCAACTTCCCCGCATAAGGCCTGAAAGCAGTCATAAATCGGCTGGGTTTGCATGACCATCCCCATGCCGCCGCCGTAGGGCGTGTCGTCCACGCGGTTGTGCTTATCCAGCGTGTAATCCCGGATATTGCGGCAATTAAGTTCGACCAGCCCGCGTTCCCGCGCACGGCCGATGATACTTTCGCGCAGCACCGTGTCGCACATTTCGGGGAATAGGGTTAAAATATCGATACGCATTGGCTTTGAATCGATCCTTTCTGTTGTTTGATCAAATGCTGGTTCCATCGCTTTCTGTGCCTGCCTCATCAAAAATTCCCTTGAGCGGGCGAATTCGGATGATTTCCCTCTCCACATCCGTTTCAATTACAACAGGCGGGATGGCGGGCAGCAGGTATTCCCTCCCCGCATCGTCCTGCACATGCCATACGTCGTTTGCGCCGGTTGCGCTTACCTCTGTGAGCGTGCCGTAAGGCCTGCCGTCATCCGCATCTACCACGCGGCAGCCGATCAAGTCCTGGATGAAGTAATCGCCATCCGGGAGCTTCGCGTCATCCCGGTTCATAAAGAGCACGCGCCCGCGCAGGGCGGAGGCGTCTTCCACCGTGTTGATTCCTTCTAGCTTTAGGAGCATCACGTTGCCGTGTGGGCGGCTGGAAAGGACGCGGGAAGCTCCCTTGCCCTCCCCGCTAAAATATAGGGTGTGAAATTGCTGAAAAAAACCGGGACCGTCACACCAGGGCTGAACGCGCATTTCACCGCGCACACCATGCGTGCCGACGATTTGCCCGAGCTCTAAATATTGCCTGCGCATGCTATTCCTCCATTTGAAAAGAACTCTTCTTACTTGCATTATACCCGCTGCGGGACGGGGGGTCAAGCGATGAACAGTCAGGGCCTGATCGGGCAGGAAACGCTGTGGAAGGAAAACCTGCCGATGGTTGTTCCGCTTGCATCGCTATGATATAATAGCGTCAAATGGGTCGTTTAACGCATTGAAAAAATGCCTGCCGGCGTGAAACGCCTCCTGCCGCAGAGCGGCAACGCCATTTTTCGCAGAAGAAGATCACAGTGTCAAACAGGTTGTTGCAAAGGGCGCGCTTTGTGCAATGGAATTACGATATCATGGCTTTAAATGGGCCATACAGTTCCCATTTTTACAATTTGAAAGCATAGAAAGGTCTGCATGTTATGGCCTAGTAATATAAGGATGATGGAGGGCGATATTGATGCGATATCCGTATGGGAAAGCGATTTTAATCACCGGCGCATCCTCTGGGATCGGGCGTGCGGCGGCAGAGCTGTTTGCCGATGCGGGCTATACGGTTTGGGCGGGCTCGCGCCATTGTGAAGAGAGCGTTGAGAAACGGCAGGGCGGCGGGGAAATCCGCTCGCTTCAAATGGATGTGTGTAATGAGGATTCCACTCGCCGCGCAGTAGAGCGGGCGGTGAGCGAAGGCGGGTTGGGGATTGTGCTCAACTGTGCAGGCATGGGCATTGCCGGCCCGGCGGAGGATACGTTTGAAGAGGCCGTCCGCGCGCAGTTTGAGGTCAATTATTTTGGCACGCTGCGGGTTAACCGGATGGTGTTGCCCTATTTCCGCGCGCAAGGAAAAGGGCTGGTGCTTGTAATGAGCTCCGTTGCGGGGCGCGTGCCGATTCCCTACCAAAGCCACTACAGCTCTTCAAAATATGCACTGGATGCCTATGTAGAGGCGCTGCGTATGGAAGCGCGGCCGTTTGGGATCCGTGCAGCCCTCATTGAACCGGGTGATACGAAAACCGGATTCACGGCGGCGCGCCGGATGGCGATGCCGGAGGACTCCCCCTATCGGAAGGCTTGTGAGGGCGCAATTGCCCGCATGGCGCACGATGAGGAGACGGGCGTGCCCGCGGCAAAGCCCGCGCAGGCGGCTTTCCGCCTGGCGGAGCGGGAAAATCCGCCAGTACGTGTGACCGTTGGCGCCATGTATCAGGGCGTGATGGCCCTGCGGAAAATCATTCCTGCGCGTGCCTTTGAGCGGATATTGGCGGCAATGTACCGGTGAATGGCAAATAAATCGGACGGGCACTTCGAATTCGTTGATTTTTTTGAGAAGAATTGGTATAATAAAGACGATATCATTTTCATTATTTTAAGGAGGCATCACGATGGAATTTAAAGGCAGCAAGACAGAGGCGAACCTGATGGCAGCGTTCGCAGGTGAATCTCAGGCGCGCAATAAATACACTTACTACGCTTCCCAGGCGAAAAAGGACGGCTATGAGCAGATTGCAAATATCTTCCAAATGACGGCGGACAATGAGAAGGAACATGCCAAGATCTGGTTTAAGCAGCTTCACGGCGGCAAAATCCCCGGCACCATGGAAAACCTGCTTGACGGTGCAGCCGGCGAGCACTATGAGTGGACGGATATGTACAAGGGCTTTGCAGAAGAAGCAAAGGCCGAGGGTTTCAATGAGATCGCGGCGCTGTTTCAGATGGTGGGCGATATCGAGAAGGAGCATGAGGAGCGCTACCGCAAGCTGATTGAAAACCTGGAAAAGGGCATTGTCTTTGAGCGTTCGAATGAGGTTGTGTGGATCTGCCGCAACTGCGGGCATATCCATGTGGGTAAGAATGCCCCGTCTGTTTGCCCGGTGTGCAAGCACCCGCAGGCATATTTTGAGCTTCGCGCGGAGAATTATTAATTACAATCTAAATGAAAGCGGCTGCGGCAAATTCGCCGTAGCCGCTTTTTCTACCGCCTCCTCAGCCTAATTCTTGTGTTGCATCGTTATTCATACAATAGCGGCCGAAACAGGCGCTTGCATCCTTGCAGGGAATGGAGTAGGATAAGAAAAGCGAAAGGGGGCATGTGCCATGCGAAGAAAAGATCGGGAGATCATAAACAAAGAGCAGATTTGGCGGATTATGCAGCGCTGCGGCGTATGCCGTGTCGCCTTCCATGACGCCGAGTATCCCTATATTGTTCCATTGAATTTTGGTATAGGGAAAGGGGAACCGCTCACGCTCTATTTCCATTGCGCGGCGCAGGGGAAAAAGCTGGATTTGATGCAGAGGGATCGTAGGGTCAGCTTTGAGATGGATTGTGCTCATCAGCTGGTGACGGGCGATCTTGCCTGCGATACCACCATGGAGTATGAGAGCGTATGCGGAAACGGCCTGTTGGAAACCTGCGTTGGGCCGGAGAAGGAGCGGGGCCTTGCCCGCGTGATGGCGCATTATTGTGGGGAGAAGCCTTATGAATTTGATGCGGTTTTGCTCCAGCACACGGTTGTTTTACGGCTTACCGTGCATACAATCACGGCAAAGGCTTTGAAAAAGGAATGAGAAAGCGCGATCAGAGAATCATAGAAATAAAAGGACGCCAAATGCGCGGGGAATCGGAATTTTATCCGGTTCCCCGCGCATTCCCTTTGCTTAGTTCAGCCCGGTTTCGCCTACTGTCTGAAACAGCTGATCCACAGCGTCCCGCAGGCCTTTATGCTCCGCTTTTTGCAGGCTGGGGTCGGCTTTTAAAATCTCCCTGGCCGCCTGTTGTGCCTGCTTCAATTCTTCCAAATCCGTGACCATATTGGCGATTTTTAGGGCAGGCAGTCCGTGCTGGCGCGCACCAAAAAAATCGCCCGGGCCGCGCATCTTCAAGTCGGCGTCCGCAATTTGAAAGCCATCGGTTGTATCGCACATGGTTTGCAGCCGCTGCTTCGCCTGTTCATTCTGCGCGTCGGAGATGAGGATGCAAGTGGAGGGGCGCCGGCCTCTCCCCACGCGCCCGCGCAGCTGATGGAGCTGTGATAAGCCAAAACGCTCGGCGTTTTCAATGACCATCACCACTGCGTTGGGCACATCTACCCCGACCTCCACGACCGTTGTGGAAACCAGGAGCTGGATTTCATTGGCTGCAAAGCGGCGCATGGTTTCTTCCTTATCCCTCGGTTTCATACGCCCATGCAGCAGGCCGAGGCGATAGCCTAGAAAGGGGCCTTTTTGAAGCTTCTCCGCATATTCCTGCGCGGCGGCCAACTCTGATTCGCCTTCCTCCACGAGGGGACAGACAATATAAGCCTGAAGGCTCTGATCGAGATGCTTTTTAATATAGTTGTAAACACGTTGGTGCAGCCGGCTGCCCACGGCATAGGTCTTTATCTTTTGCCGCCCGGGTGGGAGCTCGTCAAGGATGGAAATATCCAGATCGCCATAAATCATCAGTGCAAGCGTGCGTGGAATCGGCGTGGCGGACATTACAAGCAAATGGGGGCTGCCGCCCTTATCGGCCAGCGCGGCGCGCTGGCCTACGCCAAAACGGTGCTGTTCATCCGTGATAACTAGGCCAAGGCGGCGAAAGGCAACGTCCTTTTGAATCAGCGCATGTGTGCCCACGGCCAAGTCGATTTCACCACGTTTTAGCATCGCCTTGATCTCCTTTTTCTCCGCTGCGCCGGTAGCGCCGGTCAAAAGGGCACAATGGATGCCTGCCGGGCTGAGAAGGCCCTTCAGCGTGTGATAGTGCTGCTCAGCTAAAATGCCTGTGGGCGCCATCAAGGCGCATTGAAAGCCATTTTTGGCCGCGGTATGGATGAGTGCCGCCGCCACCGCTGTTTTACCAGAGCCGACATCCCCTTGCAGCAGCCGGCTCATCGGTGTTTTAGAACGCATATCACGCAGGCATTCTGAAACAGCGCGCCGTTGTGCACCGGTGGGGGAAAAGGGAAGCAGCGCGAAAAAAGCTTCGCTGTCATCCTGATTCATCTGTGCCGCCGTCTGTGTTCTGGCGCGGGCCTTCAAGCGTAGCAGGCCAATTTGCAGGGTGAGCAGTTCCTCAAATACCAGCCGCCTGCGCGCCTGCAAAAGCGCTTGCTCATCTGCTGGAAAGTGGATGTTTTCCAGGGCGAAGCGCACATGGCAAAGGCTTTGCTCCTGGCGAAGCACATCCGGCAGGGGGTCTTCAAGCAGGCTGCGCCGCATAGCCAGAGCGCTGGCGACGCAGCCTTCAATCACGCGGGTGGAAAGCCCCTGCGTTTGCGGATAGATCGGCCGGATTCGCCCACCTGTCTGTGCCGGTTCCACGAGAGGGGAGGCCATCTCGCGGCGGCCAAACTGCCCGCCGACCCGACCGAAGAAGAGATATTCTTCCCCCACTTCGAGCTTTTCAGCGGCATAAGGATTGTTGAAAAACGTGACCTGCATCAGGCTCACGCCATCGGTCACGGTTGTTTTATAGAGGGTAAGGCCCTTACGGATCAGGTGCTTGGATGGTGTGCGGGATACGATCGCTTTCACACAGCAGGTTTCGCCGAACGGCGCGCCTGCAATGGAAACCGTTGTGCTCCAATCCTCGTAGGCACGCGGGTAAAAATGAAGCAGGGCGTCGATGGAATCCACGCCGAGCCGCTGGAACAGCTCGGCGCGTTTTTCCCCCACGCCCTTGAGATAACGGATATCCGTATGTAGCTGGTTTTGCATGCGTAAAATCTCCCGTTTCGCACTTATTCCACCGAGATGATGAAATAATACACCGGCTGGCCGCCGTTGACGATGGAGATATCAACATTCGAGCCATATTTGGCGGTGAGCATATTCTGGAGCTCCAGCGCCTGCTCCTCGGTGGCATCCGCGCCGTAAAAAATGGTGATGAGCGAACAATCCCGTTTGTTGAAAAGGTGCTTGGTCACGCGATAGGCAACATGCAGGAGATCCTGCTCGACCACTGTAATTTTACCATTTTCCATGCCGAGGATCTGGCCTTTTTGAATACTCTCCCCGTCAATGGAGCTGTCGCGCGCGGCAAAGGTGACGAGGCCGGTGCCCACATGCTGCGCTGCTTTCATCATGTTGACGTGGTTTTCCTCCGCACCGAGCGATTCGTCGAAATTGAGCATTGCAGTCACACCCTGCGGAATGGTGCGCGTTTGTAATACGCTGACGCCGCGATCTGCGAGCGGGATCGTCTGCTCAGCAGCCATAATAATATTTTTATTATTGGGTAAAACGAAAACATGCTCCGCAGGGGTGGCCATGATCGCGTCGAGAATATCCTCCGTGCTTGGGTTCATGGTTTGCCCGCCGCTGACCACTTGATCGGCTCCAAGCTCTAAAAACAACTCCTTGAGCCCTTGCCCAGCAGCGACCGCCACAAAACCAAAGGGCTTGGCCGGCTCCTGCACGGCAGGCGCTTCCGGTTGCGTTTCGGGCTCATTGGGGGAGTCAAAGGCGGCGTTCGTATGCTGCTGGCGCATATTATCAATTTTGATATTGACCAGGGGGCCATATTTCAGAGCTTCCTGGATGACATTGCCCGGCTCATTGGAGTGGACGTGGACTTTGATGATCGTGTCATCATCCACCACAACCACACAATCCCCAATGGATTCGAGATAGGCGCGCAGACGGACAGGATCCCGTGTGGAGTGCGGATCCTTATGGATCAAAAATTCAGAACAATATCCGAATTCGATCTCTCCATCCGCGTTGGCAACGATTTCCTTCCGCTCGCCGTGATGCTGGGCAGTGATGGGGGAAGCCTCACCCGCGGTGCTGTCGATGATGCCGCTACCGTTAAAAACGCTGCGCATTCCCTCCAGAATCAGCACAAAGCCTTGGCCACCTGCATCTACTACGCCAGCTTTTTTAAGGACGGGAAGAAGCTCCGGTGTGGTGGCAAGCGCCTTTGCCGCGCTTTCACAGGCGGCGTTGAAAACAGCAATCGCATCCGCGCCAGTGTTCGCCGTGCGCTTGGCGCTTTCTGAAGCAAGGCGGGCCACGGTAAGGATTGTGCCCTCTGTGGGCTTCATCACGGCGCCGTAGGCCATCTCTACACCAATTTGAAGCGCATTCGCAAGGGCGACGCCATCCACCTCCCGGCAACCTTTTAATCCTTTGGAGACCCCACGAAAGATCAAGGATAGAATCACCCCGGAATTGCCCCTTGCTCCGCGCAGAAGCGCGGAGGCAACCGCCGCGGCAACTTCGCCCGCGCCCGCGTTTTCCATGCGGGAAACCTCCCGCGCGGCAGCGCCAATGGTCATGGACATATTCGTGCCCGTGTCGCCATCCGGCACGGGGAAAACATTGAGCGCGTCAACATCGCCGCGATGATTATTGATATGGTGAGAAGCGGAGACCACCGCGTCCCGAAGCATACTGCCGGTTATCACTGTATAAGCACTCCTTACGGTTCATTCTACCTGGCACAGGGCGCAAGCCAGCCTTGCCTTCAGCGAGGCGTTCGGCGGCGCTGTTAGGATTTCATCCCATCCACAAACACATTGACCTTGCGCACTTCAAAGCCGGTCGCCTCTTCCACCGTATAGCGCACCTTATTGACGATGCTTTTAACAATGGCAGAGATATTGAGCCCATAAGTTACGATAATGTGTAGGTCAATGGCAAGGCCGTCGCCCTCTTTACGCACAGCGACTCCCTGGTCGGGGAAGCTGCGGCGGCGGTTGAAAAAGGAGCGGATGCCTTGCCGGGCGTTGCTGTTGGCCATGCCGACAACGCCAAAGCAGGATGAGGCGGCGTTGCCCACCAGGCTGGAGAAATAGGATTCTGAAATCTCGATTGTGCCAAGATGGTTTTCCATCCGGATCATTTGCGCAGACCTCCCTCTCGATGCTGCGTGTGCCATGGGAAAGCCGAAACCATAGCATTACAGCCAATCATTATACACGATAATTCGAAAAACAGCAATGGATGGGGGGATAACTTAATGGATTGTTTACGATTGTGCATGGTTACTTGGGATGTAAAAAGGAGAATACTGGGCATATATACAATAATTCGACATAATATTATTTATATATACAATAAAATTTTCAATTATTTACAATATATAGGCAGTATGCTAAAATAAAATTGAATGAAATAGAATGGCGTGATGCCAATCTACATTTTATCATAGGTAGGCGATTCATCCCATTGATTGAGTGGATATCTAGAAGGGAAGGCTTGATTGATCGAATGGATGGCCGGTTAATATTTATTCTGCATGGAATACAAGCTATGTAACGAATTCTCCTTGGGAGGAGTTTAAACCAACGTTTTACAAGGATCAACTTGACTTGTAAGGAGGGAGATCATGTGGGGAAACGGCTTTCCGGCTATGCGGTTTTTGCACTGTTTTTCCTGATCGTTGTGAAAGCCGTGCGTTTTTTCGTCCGGCAGCCCGGCGGCGGGATGGATTGCTTTTTTCTCGCGGCTTTTGCGGCCTTTGGGATATTTGGCGTGGCCGTCCTCGTGGAGGAGGGGCGCCAATCCCGCAAGGCGGGTCAGAGGCGGATTCTATCTCTTTCGATTTTGCTGGTTCTTGTCACAGGCTTCTTTTTGCTGATGGATTACCGGGAGTATGCAATGCTCAGGCAGGTTACAGCCCTGCTTGGGGGCGCGGCCTGACACGGTTGCAGTTGCCTTGACGGAGCGTCGGGGCAGGGTCGGCGGACGGCGTTTTGAAATGCGAAAAGGGAGGTCTTTTGAATGCGGGCAAGACAGATTCTTCAGATTTCAGGGTTGCTGCTCCTCTGCCTGTTCCTCTTGAGCGCGTGCGATGGCTGTGGGCCGCTGGATACCCTGCGTGTGGACAGCCCGCTGGATGAAAGTGAAATCACGCTGCCCATCCAAAAGGGTTATGGCCAGCTTGCCGGTACCTCCGCCTACTTCCGGACGAAACAGACGCCGCGGGATCTATATCAGGCCTATAAAGCGCTGGAGGCGGAGAAAGGGCTGCGGGTAACGCCTTATCCGGCAGGCCTGCTCATCGAGCAAACCGGCGGCAGCGGTGCGCGGTATTACTGGCTGGCCGCCACGCGGGAGAGCACAAAGCGCGGGCGGTGGTACCTGCTCTCCAATATGGAGGCTAAGATTGTGGATCGAGATACCTGGTTTGAGGAGGAATGGACGCCGCAGCAGGGCGGCGATGTGCAAACGCCGGTTACAGGCGCAATGATCCTATTGCCCTACCATCTGCTCGCGCAGGAGGCGCAGGTTCCCTTCAACGAGGTATCGAAGGATACGTTCACTCCGGGCGTGCTGTACCGGATGGAAGAGTCGCCGGAATCATTCTATCAATTCTATGAATCAATGAACGTCTACCGCCTGGAAAAGCGGGAGAACGGGTTTTCCATCCTCTCGTATGCGGAGGGCTTCGACGCTTCCAAGGCGCTGCGCACCTGCCCGGCGGTTACGTTTATCTTCCATACGATAGGCGGAAACACCTATTTCAGCGCACAGCTGGATTAAACCACAATGAAAAAACGGCCCCGCACAGGCTTTTCGAACCTGTGCGGGGCCGGTCTATCTGATCCGCGTTAAAAGTGCCAATCCTGCAAATTCGCATACACATCGCCAGAGTAGCTTATAAGCTTCCCTTGCACATCCCTGCTGCGGGCCGCAACTCCTTTACGCAAGCAGATGGGAAGGAAGGCGGGGCTCTCCTGGAAGGAATTGAGAAAATCCTGAAGGGAAACAGCGCCTGTGAGCATTTGATGATAAGCGGCCGCCAATGCGCCCTCCAAGTTCACCCCGGCTTGGGTCGATCCAGATTCCTCAAAAAATGGAAGGAGGCTCATGTTGTTGGAGAGCTTTACTTCCCCAAGATATAGATCAAAGCTGCCGCCCTGCACCGCCTTCGTGTAATCCGCCCATGCGAGCTGGGAAACCGTTATCTTTATGCCTACGGCAGAAAGTTGGGTGGCGATTAAATTGGCTGCGGAAAGGCGGAAGGGATTCCCTTGATTGACGATCAGTGTGAATGTCAGCGCCTTCCCATTCCCGGTGCGCGCGCCGGAGGCATTGGTTTTGTCGAAACCGGCTTCTTGCAGCAGCTGAACGGCAGCTTCCTTATTCTGCTTGACGTCTGCACACGTCAGCCCTTTCAGCGCATGCCAATCCGGGCGAAACGGGATGGCGCTGGCTGAGGCATGGCCCTGATAGGCGGAGGAGGCGATCTTCTCCCGTGCAAGCGCAAGGCTCATCGCCTGTAGCACTTTCTGATTCTGCAAAAGTTCGTTTTTGGATTGAACGCCGAGAAAAACAAGGTTATTCATCAAGAATTCTTCTGTGTTGGCGTTGATTCGCTGATAGACGCCGCCGCTTAAATCATTGAAAATAAAATTGACGTTGCCAATCTCCAAGCTGTGAATCACCGAATCGCTATCCGGCACATCGACAAGGGTGATCGAGGTGAAATTCATTTTGTCGCCCCCTGACCAGGCCTTATTGGCCTTCAGGGTGACGGAGCTGTCGCCTCGCACTGCCGTATAGCGCCCGCTGCCAACCGGAATCGCCGTTTCAGAGGAGTCGCTCCCGCGCTTGATTACGGCAAAGTCAAGGCAAGCCAGCGCATAGGGATCGGCTTCTTTCAAAGTGAACACAATTTCGCCGTTTTGCACTTTTGCGCCGCTGAAATTGGAGAGCTGCGCCCGATAATGCGGGGATACCGCTGCCTTTTCAAAGGAATAGACAACATCTGAAGCGGAGAGGGAAGATCCGTCGGAAAAGACAAGGCCGCTTTTGAGGGCAACGCGCACCTGCGTGCCGCTGACGCTGCCGGAGGTGGCGAGAAAGGGCTGCGGTGAAAGCGCCGCGTCAACCGAGTAGAGGGAATCGTAAAGCACAGTGGAGAGCAGCTGGTTCGGCAGGCTTTTCGCTGAAAACGGATTGAGAGAATCGCCTTTTACATACGGCAGGGAGAGCCTCCCAGTGCCGCCCGTGTTTTGCAGGCTTTCTGAAATGGCTGTTTCCTCTCCAGAGGCGGCGGTGGAATCCTCCGCAGGAGGCTCCTTCCCGCAGGAGGCAAGTGACACGAAGCAGACGGACAGGCATAACATCAGGGCAATCCACCGGGCAAAAGCTGAAGGCTTCATTATGATGACCATTCCTTTCTTGCGTCGTTTTCGGAGGAAAGCACGCCAAGCGTGCGCTTACTGCTTTTAGAACGGGATTTATTGAATGCAAACGCGTTGAATTTGGGTTGTTTTGCCGCTGTGCTCATCAATTTCAAAGATGCAGCCGCACATCATGCAGGGACCGTCCCCGTTTTCAAAGCGGACAGGCATTCCAGTGCGCATTTTTTCGATTGCCAGTTCCGGGCGGACGCCCAACACGGATTGGATCTCTCCGGTCATGCCAAGGTCGGTCAAATACCCTGTGCCTTGCGGCAAAATTTGCTCGTCGGCCGTCTGCACATGCGTGTGCGTGCCGAACAGGGCAGAAACGCGACCGTCCAGATAAAAGCCGAGCGCTCGCTTTTCCGCCGTGGCTTCCGCGTGAAAATCCACAATTTTGATCCGGCAGCTTTTTAATTCCTCCTGTCGAAGCAGGCGGTCAACACAATCAAACGGATTTTCCAGCGGATCGAGGAAAACAACACCCAGCAAATTGATCACAGCAATTTGGACGCGCCCCTTATCGATAATCTGATACCCGCGCCCTGGGCTGCCCGCGCGGTAGTTGGCGGGGCGGATAAGATATTCTGTTTCATCGAGGTAGGTATATATCTCACGGCGGCGATAAACGTGGTTGCCTGTGGTGATTAAATCCGCTCCGCTGGTGAATAGGTCCTGCGCTGCCGCAGGCGTAATGCCGTTGCCCGGCGCGGCGTTTTCACCGTTGACAATACAAACATCGATTTGATTGAGCTTCTTAAAGGAGGGAAGGTGCGCGCGCAGAAAGTCGCAGCCGCCTGCGCCTACCACATCCCCAATTGCAAGAATATTCATGCGATCATGCCTTTCTGTGCCGGTAATCGGCAAACGCTGCCCGCTTTTCTGTGCATGCAGGGAAAAGCGAATGCAAAAGGAGGGTATACATCCCTGCATACCCTCCCAACATGTCAAAAAAATTATTTTGCGTAATCAACAGCACGGTTTTCACGGATTATGTTAACCTTGATCTGCCCGGGATATTCGAGCTCGCTCTCAATCTTTTTCACGATTTCTCGCGCGATGAGCGTCATCTTATCGTCCGTGATGACCTCAGGCTTCACCATGATGCGCACCTCGCGCCCCGCCTGAATGGCGAAGGAACGGTCAACGCCCTCAAAGGAATTTGCAATTTCCTCGAGCTTTTCCAACCGTTTGATATAATTCTGGACGTTTTCACGCCGTGCGCCGGGGCGGGCGGCTGAAATAGCGTCCGCTGCCTGAACAAGGCAGGCGACGATCGTTTTGGGCTCTACATCACCATGATGTGCCTGAATTGCATGAACCACGGCTTCGTTTTCGCGGAACCGCTTGGCGTATTCCACGCCAAGCTCCACATGAGAGCCGTCGAACTCGTGGTCAAGCGCCTTTCCGATATCGTGCAAAAGGCCTGCCCGGCGGGCGGTTTTGATATCCGCGCCGATTTCGGAAGCCATGAGCCCCGCGATGTAGGAAACCTCCAGGGAGTGGTTGAGCACGTTCTGACCGTAGCTTGTACGGTACTTGAGCTTGCCGAGGAGTTTCACAAGCTCCGGATGCACGCCGTTGACGCCGGCATCTACTACGGCGCGCTCGCCCGCCTGTTTGATAGTAGCCTCTACCTCACGGCGCGCTTTGTCAACGGTTTCCTCAATGCGGGCCGGATGGATGCGCCCGTCTGTAATAAGCTTTTCCAAAGATACGCGCGCAATTTCACGGCGTACCGGATCAAAGCTGGAAAGTGTGATGGCTTCGGGCGTGTCGTCAATGATGAGGTCAACGCCCGTGATTGTTTCAAGCGCACGGATATTACGGCCCTCGCGGCCGATAATGCGGCCTTTCATCTCATCGTTCGGCAGCGAAACAACGGAAACAGTCGCTTCCGCCGCATGGTCGGCTGCACAGCGCTGAATGGCAGTGGCAACAATCTCCCTTGCGAGCGTATCCGCCTCATCTTTGGTTTTCTGTTCGAATTCCATGATTTTGACGGCCTTCTCATGGGTGAGATCGTCCTCCAGGTTTTTGAGCAGATATTCTTTTGCCTGCTCTTGAGTAAACCCGGAGATCCGCTCAAGCATTTCAAACTGGCTTCTTTTGATGCTCTCTACTTCATCCAGACGCGTTTGAGCATCTTTCAGTTTTTTGTTGAGCGTTTCATCCTTTTTTTCGAGATTTTCAATCTTGCGGTCGAGCGTCTCCTCCTTTTGGATGATCCGGCGTTCCTGGCGCTGAACTTCTGAGCGGCGTTCCCGCAGCTCGCGTTCCAACTCGTTGCGCTGTTTGTGAATTTCGTCCTTTGCCTCAATGATGGCTTCCTTTTTTTTGGTTTCCGCCTCTGCAAGAGCGTTGTTAACGATCCGGGTCGCCTCTTGCGTGGCAGAGCCAATCTCTGCTTCTGCAACGCGCTTGCGGTGCATTTGGCCAAGCAAAAAGCCCACAATGCCAAATACCACGGCGCTGGCGACCACGGCAATTATGATTTTTATAATGTCCGTCATGAAATAAAGTAGCACCTCCCTCATTACAAGTGTTTTTGTTTTTGTTCATCATCAAAAGAATCGCAGCAGATTTGCCTGCGGCAGGGCACACAAGGAAAAAGAGCTCTCCCGCTTGCCATTGCAGTTGCGGAAAAGGATCATCTATATGCCCTGAAGCATGTTTGCCATTTATTTCAGAGAAAATGCGCAAAACGATGTATGAGTTCGCATAATGATACACCATCCCTAGTATTTTACCCCGAACAGGGGAAACTGTCAAGAAAATTGTATTCCCACGCGGCAATTTTCAGCGGGAAAAACAAAGTTACGCCCTCACACGGCATTTTCCTACACGGGGGCCGAAGGCTCCGCGATGGGTTCAGAGGCGAAAAATTTCCATTTCAGGGCGGTTGACAAAGGCGCCCGGCGGTGATACGATAAAACCAATCTAAAAAAGCTGTGATGGAGAGTGCTTTTTCCAAGTAATACCTTTTTCAGAGAGTGCCCGAAGCGTGCTGGAATCGGGCGCATTGGTTTGGAAGGCATACCGCTCCGGAGCGTGTATCGAAAAGCGGTATGATCGCGTTAAGATACGCCGTAGGCGCTGCGTTAAGGCGTTTTGAGTGGCGGCTTTGTGCCGCAAGCAGGGTGGAACCGTGGAGCAAAAAGCTTCATCCCTCATTTGTTGAGGGATGAAGCTTTTTTGTTGCAGGCTTGCTTACTGCTCTATTTCATGGATATGCTCTGTGCCAAGATACTGGTAGATGAATTCATCCTGTAGACACCGGTAGGCCAGATGGCTGTGGGAGAATGGGGGATGAGCGCTTCCGGTCGTTAAGGCGAGCCCTAGGCCAAGGCGGTTGAAAAACCAACGGATGGGTTGTTTCATCATATGTGATACCTCCAGTTTGTCGATGATTCGCATGGTGCAGGAGAGGGTGCGTCCTCTCATCTGCTCTGTGCTTTCAGTTTACACTGTTTTGCTGATTTATCCATGCAGAAACCGGTATGCTTTATATACTTTCCGGCAGGAAGAAGAGGGAGGATGGCTAGTGGCAGGGAACCGTTTGCTGATATTTCAAAGCGAGGCGCCGGTGTTTCTCCCCCATTTGTTGGAGGTGGGGCTGTATCATGGAGCGGCGCTGCCGGAAGAAAAGGATACCGCATGGCACTTGGGCCGCCCAAAGGCGGATTATTTGCTCTTTCATTGCATCACGGGTGGGCTGCGTATCGCCTGCCGCCAGAAAGAATATTCGTTGCAAGCCGGATGCGCGCTGCTGCTGGATGGCAAGCAGGCTGTTTCAGTGGAGGCGCAGGCGGGGGCACGGGTTGCCGCGTTCCGCTTCCGGTGTGAAAAAGGCAAGCCTCCGCTACGGGTTGGCCGGGTGAATCAAGTGGCTCATGGGCCGGTACAGGAGGCGCTTTACACAGTCCTATCGGCGGTAGACGAACCCGCAGAGCCTCTTGCGTGCAACCAGCTCAGCCTACAGTTTGCGCTTTTGCTATACGAGTGGCGAGGGGCGGCAGAAAATAGAGAACGAAAGCCAACCGTATCCGCCTATGAAGCGGAAATCCATGAGGCAGTATCCTATATGCGGGCACATCTGGATGAAAAAATCCAGATGTCGGAGCTGGCCAAGGGGCTGCACCTCTCTGAGCGGAATTTTCGCAAGTGCTTCACGGCGTCGATCGGGGTTTCTCCCAAGGCATATTTGCAGAAGGCGCGGCTGGAACACGCTAAGGATCTGCTGCGGGCCGGAGAGCAGAGCATCAGCGAAATATCGGAAGCGGTCGGGTATTATTCCCAATTTCAGTTCAGTCGAGATTTTAAAAAGGAATACGGCCTAACGCCCTCTGATTATCGCGGCGGAGCGGAGGTTCCCCGCGCAAAAAAGGCCGGTAATCCGAAAAAGAAATAGGAGGCTATCTCATGATAAACGTTACCTTAAAGGGCGGCGAAATCCGTCAGTATGAAGCTGGCACAACGGCTTTGGATGTTGCCAAAGCCCTTGGATCAGGGCTCTACAAGGCTGCCTGTGCATGCAAAATCAACGGGGAGCCATGCGATTTGCGCACCGCGTTGCCGGATGGTTGTGAGCTTGCCATTCTCACCTTTGACGATGCGGAGGGGAAACATGCTTTCTGGCATACTGCTTCGCACATCATGGCGCAGGCCGTTAAACGGCTGTATCCGGATGTGAAGCTTACCATCGGCCCGGCGATCGAGAACGGCTTTTACTATGATTTTGACGCTGGCGAGCCGCTTACACCCGAGACACTGGAGAAAATTGAGGCCGAGATGAAACAGATCGTCAAGGAGGCGCTGCCGCTTGAGCGGTTTGAGCTTTCCCCAAACGAAGCGGTCAAGCTTATGGAGGCGAAAAACGAGCCCTATAAGGTGGAGCTAATCGGCGAGCACGCGGGCAAGGGCGAGCCGATTTCCTTTTACCGGCAGGGTGAATTCACGGAGCTCTGCGCCGGGCCGCATCTGCCGGATACGGGCCGGGTCAAGGCCTTTAAGCTCACCAGTTGCACAGGCGCTTATTGGCGCGGTGACGCAAAAAATCAGATGCTTCAGCGCATTTATGGCACGGCGTTCCCAAAGCAGGCCGCGCTGGACGAATATCTGGCCCGCATGGAAGAGGCCAAGAAGCGCGATCATAGGAAACTTGGAAAAGAGCTGGAACTGTTTACCATCATGGAGGAGGGCCCCGGCTTCCCGTTTTTCCTGCCCAAAGGGATGGTTCTCAAAAATCTGCTGATCGACTATTGGCGCGAGATCCACCGCGAGGCAGGCTATCAGGAAATTTCCACGCCAATGATCCTTAGCCGCTCTCTCTGGGAGCGCAGCGGCCATTGGGCGCATTATAAAGAAAACATGTATACCACTGTGATCGATGAGGAAGATTATGCGATCAAGCCGATGAACTGCCCAGGCGGGATGCTGGTGTATAAAACGAAGCCGCGTTCCTACCGCGATCTCCCCCTGCGGGTGGGCGAATTGGGGCTGGTGCACCGCCATGAGCTCTCCGGCGCGCTGCACGGGCTGATGCGTGTGCGCTGCTTTACGCAGGATGATGCGCATATCTTCATGACTCCGGATCAAATCAAGGAGGAAATCAAGGGCGTGGTGGCGCTGATCGACAAGGTGTACGGCACATTTGGCTTTCCTTACAAGATTGAGCTATCCACCATGCCGGAGGACCATATGGGCGAGCTTGCGGACTGGGAACGCGCAACGGATGCCCTGCGTGGCGCCATCACTGAGCTCGGCTATGCGTATGAGGTCAACGAAGGCGACGGCGCCTTCTATGGCCCAAAGCTCGATTTCCATTTGCAGGATTGCCTAGGCAGAACTTGGCAGTGCGGCACGATCCAGCTCGATTTTCAGCTGCCTGAGCGCTTCGAGCTCGAATATACGGGCGCGGACGGCCAAAAGCACCGCCCAATCATGATCCATCGCGTGGTGTTCGGCAGCATTGAGCGCTTCATCGGCATTCTGATCGAGCATTTCGCGGGCGCATTCCCGCTATGGCTTGCGCCGGAGCAGGTGCGCATCCTGCCAATCTCCGAGCGCCACCACGAAAAGGCGCGGGAGATATACCAGCAGCTCTTTAACGCGGGGATGCGAGTTGAAATCGACGAGCGCAGCGAAAAAATCGGCTACAAGATCCGTGAGGCGCAGTTGCAAAAAATTCCGTATATGCTCATCATCGGCGACAAGGAGGCGGAGAGCGGAACGGTATCCGTCCGCCGCCGTGGCGAAGGCGACCTTGGTGCGGTGAAAACAGAGGCGTTTCTTGCCACCGCGCTTGCGGAAATCACAGCGAAACAAATGAACTGATAAAGGGAGATTCAATATGATTCATGTAACATTAAAAGGCGGCGTCGTCCGCCAGTATGAGGATGGGGCCACGGCGATGGATGTTGCCAAATCTTTAGGCGCCGGGCTTTATAAAGCTGCGTGTGCATGTAAAATTGACGGAGCCCTGTGCGATCTGCGCACCGCGCTGCCTGGGGACTGCGCGCTTTCAATTCTCACCTTTGACGATGCGGAGGGCAAGCGCACCTTCTGGCACACGGCCTCCCATATTATGGCGCAGGCGGTCAAGCGGCTGTATCCACAGGCGAAGCTCACGATCGGCCCGGCAGTTGACAACGGCTTTTACTACGATTTCGACGCGGAAGAGCCGTTCACCCCGGAGTCGCTCGCCAAAATTGAAGCCGAAATGAAAAAAATCGTGAAGGAAGCGCTGCCGCTGGAGCGGTTTGAGCTTGCGCCTGATGATGCGGTTAAGATTATGGAGGAGAAAGACGAGCCCTATAAGGTGGAGCTCATCCGCGAGCATGCGGAGAAGGGCGAGCCGATTTCCTTCTACAAACAGGGGGAATTCACGGAGCTGTGCGCCGGCCCGCATTTGCCGGATACAGGCCGGGTCAAGGCATTCAAGCTGACAAGCTGCACGGGCGCTTATTGGCGCGGCGACGCAAAGAACAAGATGCTCCAGCGCATTTACGGCACCGCGTTTCCGAAGCAATCCGAGCTGGATGCGCATCTAACGCAGCTGGAGGAGGCCAAAAAACGCGATCACAATAAGCTTGGCCGCGAGCTGGAGCTCTTTACGACTTCCGACGTGATCGGCCAGGGGCTGCCGATCCTGCTGCCCAAGGGCGCGCGTATTGTTCAGATTTTGCAACGCTTTGTGGAGGATGAGGAGCAGAAGCGCGGCTGGCTACTGACGAAAACGCCGTTTATGGCGAAGAGCGATCTCTACAAAATTTCCGGCCATTGGGATCATTATAAAGACGGCATGTTCGTGCTGGGCGATGAGGAGAAGGATGACGAGGTGTTCGCCCTGCGCCCGATGACCTGCCCGTTCCAATATCAGGCGTATCTCAACAAATCCCGCTCCTACCGCGACCTGCCGCTGCGCTATAACGAGACCTCCACGCTGTTCCGCAACGAGGCCTCCGGCGAGATGCACGGATTGATCCGTGTGCGGCAATTCACAATTTCCGAGGGCCATCTGATGTGCACGCCCGAACAGTTGGAGGATGAATTTAAGGGCTGCCTGGAGCTCGCCATCTTTATGTTGAAAACGGTGGGGCTGTATGAGGATGTATCCTATCGCTTCTCTCAGTGGGATCCAGACGACCGTGAAAAATATATCGGCACACCCGAGCAGTGGGCCGAGGCGCAGGGCGTGATGCAGAAAATCCTCGACCATCTGGGGCTGGATTATGCCGTGGGCGTGGGCGAAGCAGCTTTCTACGGGCCGAAGCTTGATATCCAGATCAAGAATGTCCACGGAAAAGAGGATACGCTCATCACCATCCAGATCGATCAGATGCTCGCGGAAAAATTCGGCATGGAGTATACGGACAAGGACGGCGCAAAAAAGAACCCCTATATCATCCACCGCACCTCCATCGGCTGCTACGAGCGCACGCTTGCGCTGCTTATCGAGAAATACGCGGGGGCATTCCCGCTGTGGCTTGCGCCGGAGCAGGCGCGCATCCTGCCGATCTCCGAGCGGCACCATGACACGGCGCGCGCGGTTTATGAGAAGCTGTGCGGCGCGGGCCTCCGCGTGGAGCTGGATGAACGCAGCGAGAAGATCGGCTATAAGATACGCGAGGCGCAGCTTCAGAAAATCCCGTATATGCTCGTCGTCGGCGACAAGGAGGCGGAGAGCGGGACAGTATCCGTCCGTATGCGCGGGGAAGGCGATATCGGTGCGATGGCCGTTGATGATTTTTTGGCGCGCGCGTTGCTGGAGGTAGCGGAAAAAAAACGGTAAGGAACGTGTAAAAAAGGCTGTAGGGCTCTTGTTCTGCGGCCTTTTTACAATATTATATAAGGGAGGAGTAAAGAAAGCGACGGAGTATCCTGCCGCCGCTTTCTGAAACAGCAAGCTATGAAGAAGCTCAGTAAAAAAGCCAGGACGGCCATCATCAGCACGGTAGCCGTCGTGCTTGTCGCCGCAATTGCCGGCACGAGCGGGTATCTTATCCACAAGAAGGTGCCGGTTAAGCCCTCCAACGAAGTGGAGCAGGTGGAGATCGACACCAAAACCGCCGGCACACTGCGCATGGGGGTCATCAGCGACACCCAGCTGCCGCCGAATAAAAAGCTGGAAGAGGCGCAGGAGGGCCTTTACCGCGAAAACCTAAAAAAAGCGTTTGAGCTGCTGAAAACGCAGAACGTCGACGCAATTCTCCACGTGGGGGATATTGGCGATATGTGCAGCAGGTATGCGTATGAAACGTATCTCAATGTGTTTCACGAGGTATTCCCGGACGAAAACACGCGTCCCTATGAGTTCCGCATCATGGGCAATCATGATACCTGGTTCGATACCGATTGGAGCACCACGCCCGCCAAGCACAAGCTTTACCAGAGCGTGTTCAAAGAGAACCCGAACCGCCATCTTTCCATCAACGGCTTCCACTTTATCTGCGCAAGCCCTGACAACACTGGAAACGCGGACGGCTATTCCCAGACAATGCGCGATTGGATGAAGGAGCGCCTTGCGGTTGCGAAGGAGCAGACAAAGACGGGCAACCCGATCTTCTTGATCACGCACCATAACATTCCGGATACTGTCTACGGCGGCAGCGACTGGGGCGCGGAGCAGGTGCGCCAGGCGGCCACCGATTTTGAGCAGGTTGTCTCGATTTCCGGCCACAGCCATTTCTCCATATTGGATGAACGCTCGATCGACCAGAACCAGCTCACTGCCTTCACCACGCAGTCGCTCGCCTATGTGGATATGGAACGCAATATGTTCAACGCCTTTAAAGGCCTCTATGACGACGAAGGGGCGCTCAAATATAACCCCTCCTCCAGCTACGCCAGCGCGCCCGCGCGAGATGATGAAAAGCCGATGTGCCTGATCATGAATATCACGGATCAAAGCACGGTAGTCGAGCGATGGAATATTATCGACCAGGTTGAGGAGAAGGCTGACAGCCGCTGGAAGCTCACCTACCCGATGGAGCGCGGCAATTTCCAATACCGCTATGATGCGCGCGCAGCGAAAAGCGTTGCGCCGGAATTTCCTAAGAACGCTTCTATAACCTATAATCCGTCCATCCCTTCAACGCGCGAAGTGGCTGGAAAAACGCCTACTCTGCCGGGCGTCAGCTTCCCCGCGGCAACAAATCCGGATTTGGTCAACCTCTATCTCTATGAGCTGACCAATGCGCAGACGGGCAAGACATATGTTTATAAGACCTATTCCGATTATTATCTGGGCCTCGGCTCCATGGCAAAGCAGGTGGATTGGGCGATCGATCCGACGCTGCCCAGCGGCAGATATACGGTAAGGGTTTATGCCTATGAATCCTTTGGTAAGCGCAGCGAGCCACTAACGGCGGAGATTGATTACACGCAGCCACAGCTCGAAATTCAGAAATAACATAGAAAACGGCCGGGCGGCGGCCTTCGCCCGGCCTATCTGAAGGAGAAAGCAGATGAAAAAAATTTGGAAAATTGTCATTGCGGCGGCCGTTGTGCTGGTTGTGGCGGCGGCTGTGACTACGGCGGTGTGCCTTCATTTCTTTTTAGCGCCCAAAATTGCCGAAACAAAAGATCTGGGCAGCGTCCATGACGGAAAAAACCTGCGCGTGGGTATCCTTGGCGATACGCAGCTGCCCGGCAGCGAAGAGGAGGAACAGGCCAACAAAGGCGTCTACAAGGCGAACCTGAAGGCGGCGCTCGAACTGATGAAGGAGCAGAAGGTCGATTTACTCATCCACGTTGGCGATTTCTGCGAGGTGGCGAGCGATTTCGGCTATCAAACCTATTTATCCGTATTCAATGAAGTATATTCGGACGCGGCCAGCCGCCCGGTGACCCAGTATATCATGGGCAACCATGATTTTTGGACGGAGGGCAGCCACGGTTACCCGGGCTATAAGCAAAACCTGTTTGAAAAGAATTTAGAGCAGTCGCCCTGGACGCACCTAATCCTCAACGGTTTTCATTTTATCGCCGCTAGCCCGGATTCAGGCGACTCTAGCCGTGCCTACACGGGCCGCGCGCTTAACTGGCTGGATGAGCAAATTGCGCTAGCAGAGAAGGACGCGGAAAAGGACGGCAAGCCTATTTTCGTCATCACGCACCAGAACCCCAGCGCCACGGTTTACGGCAGTGGGGAGTGGGGCGACCAGAGCTTGAAGAGCCTGCTCGACAAATATCCGCAGGCGGTGTCGATCTCCGGCCATAGCCATTTCTCAATTCTCGACGAGCGTTCTATTTATCAGGACAAGTTCACGGCCTTTACAACCCAGTCTATCGCCTATCTGGAGATGGAGCGCGATAAATTCGACGCCTTCCGCGCTTATGACGCGGAAACGAACGCTTACAGCACGCTGAAGGGCTATATCAGCTGCCCACCGGACGATACGCATGTGCCGATGTGCCTAATTATGAATGTCGGGCAGGAAAAAACAGAGATCGAGCGATGGAATGTGCTCGAAAAATGCGAGGAAAAGGCGGACAGCCGCTGGACACTTGCCTATCCGCTTGACCTGGCGCATTTTACCTATCGCATGAACGACAGGCAGATCGGGAGGGCTGCGCCGGTGTTCCCACAGGGCGCGGCAATTGCCTATGAATCCGCGATTTCGAATTGGAACCCGGATGGAGCGGTCAAATCGCTCCCCGGTATCTCATTCCCCGCTGCGCGGCATACGGATCTGGTGCACAGCTATTTCCTGCGCCTGACGAATACGCAGACGGGCGCGCAATATGAATATACGGTCTATTCCGATTTTTATAAAGGCGAAAAAAGCATGGCGGATACGGTGAAGATTGCAATTGATCCGTCCGTGCCGGGAGGCAGCTATCGAGTGGAGGTATATGCGGCGGAATCCTTTGGGCAGATGAGCAAGCCCCTGGCCGGGGAGATCGACTACCGGCAGCCCGCGCCGCAGCAGCAGGTGCAATAAGGTTTGAGCCTATATATAATGAAAAGGCGGTGCAGGGGAAATCCCCCTGCACCGCCCCTTTTGTAAGGGGCCGCTGATGCGTTGTTTACAGGCAGCGCCCCGGTGATCACCGTAGAAGCCTGCGGTCGGGCGGCTTCAACCGTTTTAGGCGGGGAGCATGGAGGAAATGATTTTGACGAATTCCTCCTCTGTCAGGTTATCCGCTACGACCTCATAATCCAACCCCGCAAACTGAAACTGAGCGATCAACAAGTCGTAATAGCCAGCGGGCGTGTTGGGGCCGTCCTCAACGACTGTGTACGGACCGTAGTCCATTTTACGTTTGCCGAACAGCACCGCATGGCCGTTGAGATCGGTTTTTTGCATATCGTCCGGCCAGACATAGATGCAGTCGCTCCATAATTGCATTTTGGAGACCGATATGACCAACTTCCGTTCGAGCGGATTATAATCTGGGTTTCCAGGTGTTTCCTGATAATAAAAGCCGATAGAATCGTACAAAATGGTGCCGTCGTTTTTGTATATCATTGTAAAGGACATATCCTTTACATCAATGGCGTGCAAATCAGACGGAAGAAATGTGGGGCGAACGTCCCGGCCTAAATATTCCACCACCTGCGCAAAGGTCAGCTGCTTTTCAAAGGTCTCTTTCGGGTCGTAGTAGCGCCTGCTTGCGAAAATTGCTGCGCCGAGCTCATTAAAATGCGCTTTGGGCGCAGCGGCAGGCGTTGGGGGCTGCGTCTCCGGCGCCGCCGCAGCGAGCGTAGGGGGTTGCGTTTCGGCCGCGGCGGGGTGATTTGGGAGCGGGCTCCACTGGGAGAACAGCACGGCCGCTGTGAGCAGCAGCGCGATGCATGCGGCGGCTGGTAAATAGGTGCGAAGGCTTTTTCGGCGCGCCTTTGGCGCGCACTCGCGCAGGATGTTCTGCCGGACCTGCTCTGGGTCGGGCAGGCAGGGCGCGATTGCCTGCCGAAGCAAATCTCGTTCTTGCATGAGAGTCATCCTTCCTTTCTTTGTATGCCGGGGATTGTACGGCTGTAGCGTTTTTTAAGGCTGATATTTCGCACGCAGCTCGGAGAGCGTGCGATACAGGCGGTTTTTCACGTTGGATTCGGTCATCTGCAATTCCGCCGCGATCTGCGGGATTGTTTGCTCCATATTATAGAAAAGATAAAATATTTTTTGGGTAACGGCAGGTTTGCCGCGCAGATGGAGGCGTATTTCAGCAAGAAGCGCGTCGGTGACCAAGCGGTCGTCAATGGAGGGTTCCTGCGTTTGCAGGGCCGCCTCGAACGGCTCGCCCTCCCGGTTTTCCCGTTCTATGGGAAGCCCGTTTTTCAACTTTTGCAGCAGGGTATAGTGCCGGTAGACCTTTTGTTTTGCAATTTGCATGGCAAAGGCCTCCGAGTTTTGGACATATTCGCCTCCCCTTTTTTTCAGAATGAAAAAAAGCTCTGTGTAGGTTTCCTGAAAGATATCCTGAATATCAGAAGGGTTTCCGCATTTTGAGGTGATATAGATGAGAACCTTTTGACTCGTTTCATCGTACATTTGATTGAAAAGGGGTTCGATTGCCTGGCCGGCCATTCCAATGCCTCCCTTTCCTTTGATGGCGGCGTGCTGAAACCTGTATGGCGGTTTGACGCCGTTCACTGTAGAAGCGTCTGAATCAGTCGAAAAAGTTTCAGAAGAATGAAACATTTTTTAAGAAAAGAGCTTTAGCTTGCATCGGCCTAGCCCGATGCATTATAATGGATAAGGTCATATCCTGTTTTATTTCATTTCTCATTATGGGAAGGACGACGAACATGTATCGCTGCAATATTGTGCCACGCCCCAACCAGATTCAGCCCAGGGAGGGCTTTTTTACGATCCCGCGTGAAGGGCGGATCGAGGATTTTGTCACGCGTATGATCGATACGCGGTTATCCGGCGCGGAGAGCTACCGGTTGCATGTCCGCCCGGAGGGGATTACAATCAGCGCCGGCACGCCGCGCGGGCTGTTTTACGCGATGCAGTCGGTCAGGCAACTCATAGCCACTAGCGTAGGGCGGATTCCATGCATGTGCATCTGTGACGAGCCGGCCTACCCTTATCGTGCCTTTATGATTGACTGCGCCCGCCATTTTTTCACCGTCGCGGATCTGAAAAAAATGATTGATGCCGCCGCGCTGTTTAAGATGAATGTGTTCCACTGGCATCTCACAGATGATCAGGGCTGGCGCGCTGAGGTGAAAAAACACCCGGAGCTGACCGAAATAGGCTCGATGCGGCGTTCCTCCGATTTTGGCGGAATCCATGTGGATGGCCCTTATGGTGGGGCCTATACACAGGAGCAGATGAAGGAAATTGTTGCCTATTGCGCCGAGAGATATATTGAGGTGGTGCCGGAGTTTGACATGCCGGGCCATACCTCGGCCTTGCTGGCGGCGCATCCGGCTCTCTCCTGCACGGGCGGGCCGTTTCAGGTGCAAACAAAGCAAGGGATTTTTAAAGATATTCTATGTGCAGGCAAGGAGGAGACGTTTCGTCTCATTTTTGACGTCCTGGAGGAAATGCTTGCTGTATTCCCCTCCCGCTATATCCATATCGGTGGCGATGAAGCGCCGAAGGCGCGGTGGAAGGCCTGCCCGGATTGTCAGGCCCGAATGCGGGAAGAGGGGCTTTCAAGCCTTCAAGCGTTGCAGGGCTATTTTATGAACCGCATCATATCCTGGTTGGGCGACCGGGGGAGGGCGGCTGTTGTCTGGAACGAATCCCTGCGTGGCGGCAACCTTGCCCCCTCTGCCGTGGTGCAGATGTGGATGGATAAAAACGGGGAATGCGCGCGCTGGGCAAATGGTGGCGGCAAACTCATCGTATCCGATTTTTATCATTACTATTGTGACTACCCCTATGCGATGACCCCGTTGCGGAAAACGTACCATTACCGCCCGGCGCTCAAGGAAGTCAGGCCAATTTATCAAAAAAACATTCTGGGTGTGGAAGCACCGGTTTGGGCAGAATATATCGAAACCTTTGCGCACATGAGCGAAATGTGTTATCCTCGTTTTGCCGCCGTCGCAGAGGCGGGCTGGACGCGGGAAGAACGGCGCAATGCGGAGAGCTTTGAGCGGCGGTTTCAAATGGTGACGCCAATGCTTGCAGCATTGGGCGTCCATCCTGCTGCGCCGCAATTATGGAATCCGCGCCCGTATATGAGGTTGAAAGGAACAGCGCAATTTTTTCTGCCAAAGCTACCTTCTAATTTCCGTGATTAAGCATGTAGGGCATAAAAACAAAGGTTGAATTGTTCCAGGCGGGCCTTTTTCGAGTGCCCGCCTATTGTTTTTTGAAACGTCAGGCGCTCTCCGCTCGATGAGAGAGAAAAAATTGGATAAGTGGGGAATAGAAAACGGGAATTTCTTTTCATTATAAATAGAAAAAGTGCGTTGCTTTCCTATGGTTTTTAGGGATTATCCTATTTTGCACATATTTTTATCGAATAAAATGATTTTATTCTACATAAACAGGCTTTTTTCAAGGCCTGAAAATATTGCGTACGCTGGGCGAATCGGCTAGAATAAGAATTAGGAACCTTGTGTTTTTTCACAACGTGCAGAAAAGGAGCGACTTGTATGGCTGAATTGAGATGGCATCCCTTGACCAAGGATTGGGTGATGATTGCGAGCAACCGGCAGAACCGGCCCAATATGCCGAAGGATTATTGCCCGTTTTGCCCGAGCTTTGGCAATGTGCCCGATTATGAAGTGCTGAAATATGATAACGATTTTCCCGCGCTTTCCCAGAATCCGCCGGAGCCGGATGATGTGGCGGATGACTTTTTTAAAGTGCGCCCTTCCTATGGCAAATGCGAAGTGATTTTATATTCTCCCGGCCATACGGTCACGCTCCCTGAATTGTCGGACGAGCATATGCAAAAGCTGGTTGCCCTTTGGTGCGAGCGGTATGAAGCGATGCGTGCGGATGAAAAGATTAAATATGTATTTCCATTTGAAAACCGCGGTGCGCTCGTGGGTGTTTCCATGCCGCATCCACACGGCCAGATTTATGGCTATTCCTATGTTCCCAAAAAGCTGGAGCTGGAGGCACAGTCTGCCCATGAGCATTATGAGCAAACAGGCAAATGCATTTTTTGCGATATGCTGGAGCATGAACTGGCTGCGGAGAAACGGATTATTTTCCGTAACGAGTATTTCACAGTATTCCTGCCCTTTTTCTGCGAATACCCGTATGGCGTATATATCTTCCCAAACCGTCACGTTCCTTATATGACGGATCTCAATGAAGAGGAGCGTTTCGCCCTCGGCGTTACCATCCGCGATACTGTGGCGATGTTTGACAATCTTTTTGATTATCAGTTCCCTTACATGATGTGCATGCATAACGCTCCCGTAAACACAGGGGACTATAGCAAGGATTATCACTTCCATATTGAATTTTTCCCGCCGATGCGCTCTGCGGATAAGCAAAAATTCAACGCATCCAGTGAAACGGGTGCATGGGCGCATTGCAACCCGCGCGCGCCGGAGGAATCCTCGGAGGAGATGCGCCAGGCATATCAAAAAATGCTGCGCAAACGGGCCGAAAAATAATTTTTAGGTTTCTCTACGGGGCAGAGTCTGTATCACAAAGTGAAAATTTTTAAAAATTTAACATGGATTGATTTGGAACCGCTGCGTTTTCTGCCAGCGGTTCCTTTTTTATGTGTTTATTTTATGTAATGCAATACTACTTTACACGTAATTTTTTAGATAAATCAGGCTTTTTTATGCGAATACAGCTCTATAACAATCACGAATTAAGATTTAGAGATGTTATGCAAATTATATATCATAACTTTATATTACTAATTTCAAGGATAATTATTCCGTTTCATACACATAATTCCTCGACATAAACCCATTATATGTGGTTTTGTATATAAAAAACATTAAATTCTAATATTTTTGGGAAATTAAATGTTGACATAGCTCAAATAAAGGTTTATATTGGAAATCGACAAGGGGAAAGTTGTCATTTGAAATCGAACCTTTTGTGGGAGATACCATGTTAATAATGTGGTCTTATTTCACATACTACCGTGGTGAGAGAAAAATGGAACGAATGGACGCGTGCTCCGGCCCCTATGAGCGCATGTGTTGGCCACATGTCTTTTTTCTCGGTTATTTTTCTTTAGAATGGCTGAGCCGGGCGCGTGAATATGGAAGAGGGAGGTGAGTCCAATGGCTTATGGTGAGCGCTGATGCCGCTTGATTCATGAGCTTATGATTCTGAATGGACTAAGATGGCAAATACGCGCTATCAATTTGGACATGCCCGCATGCTTTGCGGGAGGCGCGTTTATACGCGCGCGAATCACCCATTGGCGATTGGTTCGCTCAAATGAAGGCAAAAAGCAGAAACAAATGGGTCGTAGCAGGAGGCGGAAGCCGCTTTTTCGGAAGTGGATTTCGTTTATTTCTGCGTGTGGTTTCGTGTGAATCGGCAGTTGTGCGAAAAAAACTGCCATTTCCGGATGCTTTCAAAGTGGCCGTTGCAGCCGCGGAAACCGGATTGCCCTTCTACCGTGGGCGTTCGGGTTGCCTTCATCCGAAAACATTCTGCTTCGTCCAGATCCCGCCAAATTTTCAACGCTTTGCCCGCCAAGATAGGCTGGGATTGAGCGAGCCGTATCTGGAAATTTGCTCTTTGATCGAAGAGAAAAGGCTAAAAATGCTGCTTGAAGCCGGAATATTGGCCTGGAGTGATGATTGGGAAACGGCATATGGCGTTGTGAACTGGCTTTTCACAAAAGTTGAAACGAAAAAACGATGTCAGAATGAATTCGTTTTGACTGCGAAAAGACTGAATTTTGGCCCCATAATGCAGGAGAAAAGTGCGACTTAAAAAAACTTCAATTACAGGCTGAAATGCAGTCAAAATAAAGTCGTAATGACTGCATAATGACTGAGTTTTAGCCTCGCAGCAGACGAAAAACAGCCCATAAGTTCTGGAATGGATGCAGTCATAATGGGGCTGTTATGACTGCCTTTTGGCCCCGTTTGCAACAAGTTGAACAGCATTCAATGAAGTCACTTTGACTTCATAATAACTGCTTTTTGGCCCCATTTGCAAAAAGGTTGAACGGCATTCAATGAAGTCAGAATGAAGCCATTTTGCCTGCAAAAAGACTGAATTTTGGCCCCATAGTGCAGTCAAAAAATGCAACTGAAAAAAGTCCAGAAAAATTTGTAAAAAGCAGGGGATTATCAGGAAAAGAAAGGGAATAGTGGGATAGATCAGGCTTTGATCGACTGAATTCAGTTGGTTTGATTTGCCCACACGGGTGCGTGCCCCGGCCTTGCGATGCCTGGCGACACCCTGCGCCTCCAGGCGATGAATTTGAAAAACGCCTGGTTCAACCGTGTGAAACATAAAAAAGAAGAAGGGGAGAGTGTGCCATTGCCGGCTCGTCAACGTGCAATCGTTGCGCCCGCGTGTGGCGCAGAGCAGTGAAAGCTGCATCCCCAACGGAGGTTCCTGCGGAAAGCAGGCCCTGCGAGGGCCCGATCCAAGGGAATGGGAGCGGTAGAGGCGTGTCTGCGTTGAAAAACGCCGCGTTGCATCTGCCGTGCCAACAGCACGCGCGTGCATTTCAAATGTAGAAAGGAGAATTCTAGTGAAAAAGCATAGAACGGCTCGTCTCCTTAGTGTCATTCTCGCTGTGGTGATGATCTTTGGATCCATCTCTGTTGGCGTTACGGCGGCATATGCGCCGTATCTGGATGACGCCCTAACAGACAATTACAACACGATCGATCAGGTCACCCTGACCGAAGCGCAGCAGGCTTCTCTGCTGCTCGACAAAGTGGATCGCGCCTTGGCGGATGCAAACATCGTCATTGATGTTTCCGTCGTCGGCACGCTGAATCTCACATCCATCGATAACGCGCTGAGCTCGATTTACAGCGTGACTGGCAACATCCTTTTTAGCTCCGCCACAGTATGCGGATGGCATTCTTGCCATCTCCAAGGATGGCATCACGGCGGCCAATGTCTGGGAGAAACTCGACACCGCTGTTTTCGCCATTGCTGACAGGCGCTGGTTCAATTATGAAGAGATGTTCCGCGATGCCGATGGCGCGGGCGTTGAGGCGGATCTGACGGCGAAAACGCTCGTCAATTACGTCATGGATACGCTGCTTGATGTTAATTTCGGCAAGCTGTTCACCTTCTTTGATCATAGCGAAAACAGCTCCCTGAATAACACAACGGCGAAATCCGTTATCGTCGGCCTTGTCACTCGCATCGTTAACGGCCTTGCGCCTGGAACGATCCCGAGCACCATCGTGAACTTTGAGGATGCGCTGAACACAGCAACGCTCAAGGCGGCTTTCCAAAACCTGCTTGAGCAGCTCTCCTCGAAGAAAGAAACCTTGATGCCCACCGTGCTCAATCTGCTGGTTTCCATCACAGGCTTTGGCAATGAGCAGTCCCTCGGTAAAGCTGGGCTGAGCCTTGCCTCCCGCGTTTACTGTGATGGCGGCAACGTTCCCTCTGGGCAGACCATGCGCATCTCCAACCTCTCCAACGGCCTCAACCGCGGTTGGCGCGATGCCGCCGGTGTGCTCCATCAGGACGCCATGTATAAGCTGAAGCTCGTCTCCCTGACGAACACGGCCGGCCTGACCACAGGCGCTGTGGCCGACACCGTCATCGATGCGAATGACTCCATCGATGTTGCGATCTCCGGCTCCGTGGCGAATAACACGGAAGTCCGTTTTGACCTTGCCTATCACATCCTCGATGAAACAGGCGCGGTTCTCACGGATACGCCGCAGGTGGTTTCCACCTATTCCTACTTCTATAAAACGGCTGGCAACTATGAAGCCACCAATACGGCGGGCGAGCAGGATGCCAACCATGCAAACTGTGTCCTCATCGAAGGCTATCCGACCTATCTTTACACAACAGATGTCAATCAGGTCGGCATGTTCAACGTGATGGCGCGCCACTATTATCACCTGACCCAGGGCCAGAATGGCTCGCAGCGCATTCTCAATGCGGTTGTCAACGGCACTCTGCCGGCAGGCGTGAGCGCGAATGCGCCGGAGGCGGGCAGCGCATATGATTATATCCTCCTGCTGGACGGCGTTGGCATGGGCCAGAGCTCTTATGGCCGAGTATCCCCCTACGCGGTCAGCCGCGATGTGAACGACCCGCAGCCCTATGGCATCTATGACGTCACCTTCCAGTTCGATATCCGCAACGAAGGCGGCAGTGTGAAACGCACGGGCGCGATCGATCACAAGATCGTCATCTATAACGATTTCGGCCTGCCCGGGCTGCTGAGCACCGTGATGGGCGCAAGCCGCCAGCGCGCCGATTATCAGGCGAACGCGGATGCGGAGTGGAATGCATACCTTGCAGCGCTTGAAGCGGGCTATGCGCTCACACAGGGCAACCCCGATCACAGCAAGATGTTTGCAGACCCCGCCAATCCGGATGGCTCCGACAACGCCTATAAGGCGGCTGTGGACGCCATTAACGCGGCGGTAACGGCTCTGGATGCAAAGGTGAAGCCCACCAATGCCGCGGCCGTTGCAGACCTCAAGGCCACCTTGCAGGCGCAGGAAGGCACAGAGTATTTTGACTTTGTCAATTATGAACTCTTCACCTTCCGCCGCTGGCAGTCTTGGTTCAACAGCGCTTGGAGCATCGTCAATTCGCAGAACGTTGCGGAGGGTGAGACGGCGCCCGCAGTGCGCGATCTTGATATCAAGTATGCCAAGCATATGGTGGAGCTGCTCTACCCCCGCATGATCACCAAGGCGGCCGATAAGACCGCGCTCAATGCGGCGCTCACCACCTATGGCAATGAAGCGCAGGCCGGCAAGGCGCCGGATACCTGGGCGGATTATGCTGCTGCAAAGGCCTTTGCCCTTGAGGTGCAGGCGGATAGCGCAGCCATTCAGGCCAAGGTCAACACGGCGCGCGTAGAGCTCATGAAGGCCTATCGGAACCTGAAGGATGAAGTCCTGACAGTGGATACTGGCAGCACAGCTGTCATTGATTCTCGTCAGATGTTTATTTATGGTTTGGAAGAGCTCATGCTGAGCTTGTCTGGATATGTTAGCCCAGTTGGCAATTACACAATTGAGATCGACATGCACGATCAGTTCTCTCTTGGAACCGGAGCATATGTTTATGTGAAACAAGAGGCAGTTCAAAAGGCACTCTATACTGTAGTGCTCTTCGGAGATCTGAATGGCGACGGTGAGATCACAGACGCTGATCAGACGATCATGAATAGTCTTGTCAGTGGCGGTGATACGGCTGGCTTCTTTGCAGGCGGCCCATTCTTTACCGCGGCGGACCTCAACAGCGACGGCCAGATTGACGCAACGGATAAGGCGATCATGGATGCCCATATCGCGGGAACCTATGTGATCGACCAGACGGGAAATAACGAATTACCAGCGGCATAACCTGCCTCAAACCTCTGCCCGTCCGGATAATCCGGGCGAGCAGAGGTTGAACAACCTTGTCGCACCATAGGGGAAAGTGGATTTCATGGTGTGCTATTTGATAATAAAAACAGATTTTTCAGTTATATAGCACATAAATTGGAAAAAACACTTGACAATTCCAAAATGTATATGGTAGAATCAGGTCGAAATTTAAGGATATAATACCATTCGTTAAATTATTTTACATCAAATATGTTCGGCTGGATTTTTTCTGAATTCAACATCAGAAAGCGACATTTTTTATTTTCCTCCAATGATATCGTAAGATATGGAGGGAAAGTTAATTCCCTAAATTCTAGTATCATATTGGAGGTAGGTGTCCGGATGGTAAGGAAAAAACATGTTGTTGGGCGAAGAGTGCTATCCATATTGCTTTGTATGCTAATAGTATTGTGTACAGTGCCAATGATCGCTATAGCCGCAGCTGATGGGGCGGGTGTTAAGGTGATCGAGAGAAGCAAACCACTTTTGTATGTATACAGAAATATTGCAGAAAGATATCAACCGGAGGCTGTGAAAACACAAACGCCTTTATCATCTTATCCGTTGGTAGTCACGGGCGCTGTTTTGCGTATGGCAACAGAACAGGGTGGTTGGGATCAGACCGGAACATACAAACACACAGTTCTTAAAGCGGAATGGGTGAATGCGGATAAATCATTTGAAGAACCTGGCACGTACACAGAGCCAATTCGAATTGCTCATACGACGGATGAAACTATTTGGGCTATTGTAGAGTATACGTTCACAGTGGAGCAGGCCAGTTCGGTTGCCCCTGCTGAAATTACAAAAATGCCGGAGATCGCTCCTATAGTATTTAAGGAAAACCTGACGGTCTCCGAGTTAGCGCTTAGCGGCGGTGAAGCGAATGTGCCCGGCACCTTCAGCTTCACAAACCCGGAGCAGAAGCTCAGCGCTGGAGAATATCAGATTTCTGTTACGTTTACCCCAGATGATGCCGCCGCAGCTCTTCCGGTTACTGTGAAGGTACCTGTGGAGGTTGCAAAGGGAACGATATCGGTTCTTTCCGTTCCCGTCATCACCATCGAATATGGCACAAAGTTAAAAGATGTCTCTCTTGGAAATTTCAGCGAACTGGAGACGATTCCGTCGAGCGGCGTTAGCTGGGGCTGGACGGGCGTCGGCGGTGCCGCTGGTTCCCTATCCGACCCGCGGGCTGACCAGGTTCTGGCAGTCGGCACGTATGACGATATCCTGGTTCGCGCTTATACCATCTATAACAATAACTATGCCGAAACCTTCATCCCGGTGAAGGTGGTTGTCAACCCAGTGTCCAAGGAGTTCCCAATGCTTTGCGAGATGGATGAGGCCGCGCGCCGGATCATCGTCACCGGCAGAGGGAATTCCGATGCGAAGGGCGCCGTCACCTATACGCTGCACAGCGATGCGTTGGCAGAGGATCTCGTCATCGAGGGCAAGGGTGTTCAAGATGTGGCAACCTTCCAGCTGGATGATAACGCAAAGAGCGGCGCGTATACCGTAACCGCAACGTATACGGCGGGGGAAAAGGATCCCTGCAACTATGCTTCCGCAGCGAAGCAGTTGGATATCAGCTTCTTCCACAATGTTGCGGTCACCGGCGGCAGCGGCTCCGGTGATTATCAGGCGGGCAGCACCGTCTATGTTATGATTGATGCGGAGTCCATCAAAAAGAATTACGAATTCAAGAGCTGGAAGATCACCAACGCAAACGGAGATACCATCGATGTGGGCGTGGAAGATCTTACACAGAGGGATATTTCCTTTGTGATGCCTGATGAAGCGGTCAAGGTGGAAGCGCAGGCTTCGTTCTCCATCCAGCTGTTCTTTGAGAACTTGGGCAATTCCATCCTGAGCTTCATCATGAAGATTGTGGAGTGGTTCCAAGGCATCTTCAATGGCTTGGGCGCGCTCTCCTGATTCCATCTTCTTTCTTTTCTTTAGTTTGTAACCTCGCCTGGCAGCCACCTTATTTCTTCACCAATGCCGGGCAACCGGCTTGGCTTTGGTTTGCCTGGGGACTCCCCATCTCCCCAAGCATCCAGGCGAGGTTATGATACCAGATAGGCGTTTTCCGCAAAGCCTTGTGCATGCGGGCTGCGCCTCCAGGGGGTGAACGGCGGTTGGGCAGGCTGCCGGGGGCCTCCATCTTCCGAGCACGGTGTGCGGGCTTTTCAGAGTCTTACATAAGAAATCTGATGTTTTTTCATGAGCCACATGGAAGGGCCTGGGTTCCGAAGTCGGGGGGAAAAGTTGCGCTCTCATTCTGCCCTGTGTTGCCATTGCCTCGGGTATGGTAAAGCCGATAAGCTCTTATGCGGTTCCCGCACCGGCCGGGCGCCCTGAATGCCTGTGTTTGCATTCTCTGTTTTCCAAAAAAACTGCACGTCCTCAACCATTGAATGAATCGGCGCATGACATGTTTGCGGAAAATGGAAATCGACAGATTACACGGCGGATTAGGCGTGCTTGAATGGCGCGGTCGCAGCAAAAAGAGTTTTCGGAAATGGGCGCTCCATGTTTCTGCTTTGTCGACAGGCGGGAATGTGAGCCGGGTTTGCATAGGAAGCTTCCGCCCGGTAGTAGCCCAGTGGGAGTGAGGCGGCGGCTTGTCCGGATGCCTGCCTCCCATTCCTGACACACGTCCTTGGAACGGCGTGATGGACGGGTTTCTATGAATTACGGGATTCCCCGCGTGCACGACGGTGCACGCGGGGAATTTTCTTTTGCGTTGTAGGCATTTTTTGCGTTGTAGGAATGTTCTTTGGGTTGTGGAAATTTTCTTTTGCGTTGCGTAGGGGCGAACTGTGTTCGCCCGTTTTCTTGATGTATCCCATCCCTCGGCTGACGCAAACCCCGCCGTAGGGGCGAACTGTGTTCGCCCGTTTCGATTCATCCCTTGCCCTGTGGTTCGTGCGAATCCTACGCCATAAAAAAGGCGTTGGCGCAGCCCCTTCCCTTTCAACCAATCCTCCAAATTATCCTTATCGCTCCAGATCGTAAAAATACCGCTCGAGGATCGCCAGCCCCGCGCCCTTGTAGCATGCTGTGCGGAACTCCTCCTTGTTTGGCAGAAGCTCCGGCATAAAATCCCCGCGCTGCGGCAGAAGCAGCGTTTCAAATGCCTCCCGCAGTTTATCGATAAACTGCGGATCAAGCTTGCTATAAGGGGTTTCCACAATGATCGTTTTCGGATCGAGCAGCCAGGTCACATTGGCAAACAGAAGCGCAAGCTCTGGAATTGCCTGCTCCAGATAGGCGGACAGGCGGGGGTCTTCCCGATGGTTTGCCACAACCTCCTGAAAAGAGGGCACGGAGCCATCCGGCTTCGTAAACAGCCTGCACAGGCCGCCAATGCCCACGGCTTCTTCAATCATTTTGCCGCTTTTCGTATACATTCGGCCAATCTCACCCGCGCAGGAATAGGCGCTGTTAAGAACTTGGCCATGATAAAAAATTGCGCCGCTCACACCTTCACTAATGAGAGCGTAAAAAATATGGTCATCCTGCAATGTAAGGCTGCCGTTCAATTGCGCAGCGCATCTCACATCTTCATCGATGTAAAGAATCTGATCGGAAAAGAAAGGGCACAGCGTTGCTTTTAGCTTAGCGGAAGAAAGCTCTGGGATGCGCGAATGAAGCACCCTATCGCCCTGTTGATAGTAGGGGCCGGGCACGCATACGCCTACGCCGACCGTGTTGCCCATCTCATCCTCCAACTGCTCGCGCAAAAATGAGGAGACCGCATTGCGGAGGTTTTCCTCATAGCTTTGATTGTGGTCGTATTGGTGCTGATAAAGATCTGGTTTGAGCTTTAAATCCATTTGCAAAAGGCCGAGTCGGAAATCACGCTGCTCTAATGGAGACCACATTGCCCTTGCGGCCCACCTTGGTAGTATCCTTTTTTTCCTCAGAGGCAATGTCGCACCGAACGAGCTGATCCACAATTTTCCCCACCGTCATCAGGCTGATCCCTGTTTTGGAGGCTAGCGTTTGCCGTGAAATAGAGCCCTGGCGGTAAATTTCTTGGAAAACTTTCATCATATTTTGAAGCTTAATATTTTTTTGGGTAATGAGCTGCATCACTGGTTTCCTCGTTTCTATTCTGTTTTCAGTCTGCCGGAAAGGCAGGGGTACAACTGCGCGAAAGCAGTTTCAAGCGGATATCAGAATTCATTTATTGTATGCTGTTTTGGGGGGGATCAAGGCGAAATTAGATTTTTTCAGCTATTGGAGAGCGAAAACCGAAGAAATCGGCGTTTTTATGTGATTTTTTCTGATTTTTGCGCTCGGAGTCGTTTTTTCATGGAATTTGAATGAATAACATGGTGACAAGCCCTCACCGCATATGCATGATTAAACAGGTGCGCTTTTCGCGCCGAATTTTCTGCAAGGATGGGATGCCATGAAGGTTATGATTTTTACGCGTAGGCGGTTGGCTGTGCTGACAAGCTGCCTCGCGGCAGGGCTGCTGGTGGCTGTGCTGGCAGCGCAGGGCCTGAGTGTGGTCACTGCCGCAAGCAGGAAGCTGCTGCCTGTTTACAGCGTGGAAACAGCGGAGAAAAAGGCTTGCCTCACCTTTGACGCCGCGTGGGGCAATGAGGATACGCAGGAGCTGATTGCGGTGCTGGGCAAATATCAGGCAAAGGCAACCTTTTTCGTGGTGGGCGAGTGGGTGGATAAATTCCCGGAAAGCGTGAAGGCCCTGCATGATGCGGGCCACAGCATCCAAAACCATTCCAACACACACAAGCACTATCCAAAGCTCAGCCGTGATGAAATCATCAAGGATTTGAATGCCTGCAACGATAAAATAGAGAAAGTCACCGGCGTGCGGCCCACGTTGGCCCGCCCCCCATATGGGGATTATGACAATGCTGTGATTGAAGCAGTTAATGCGGCGAAGATGACGTCAGTGCAGTGGGATGTAGATTCGCTCGACTGGAAGGACCTAACAGCCAGTGAAATGTATCAAAAAGTGGTGCCCAAGGTGCGCAACGGCTCCATTATTTTGTTCCACAATGCGGCAAAACATACGCCGGAAGCACTGCCCGCCATCATAGAAGCGCTGCAAAAGGATGGGTATCAGCTCGTCACGCTGGATGAGCTGCTCTGTAAGGGCGAGTATACGCTCGACCACGCGGGGCGGCAATTCCCCAAGCAGGGCGCGGCGGCGGAAACCCAACCGGCCGCATAAAATAGGGCTGCCCCACAGGCACTTTCAAAAATGCGTTGTTGCTTTCCAGAGGCAAAGCTTCGGCGCAGATACACAGACGTATCTGCGCCGAAAGCCACGTTTTTTAAAAGTGTGTATGAAGCCGAAACAAGCTTAGTCAATTTCAAAATCGCTCTGGTCGTATTGCGGGAGCCTTGGGCGCGGCTTCGGCTCGCGCCGAAGAGGATCATAACGGTATTTCCGGCAGCGGTCGCCCGGCAGGACGACGCCTTTTTTGATGCATAAAACGGTTTTGCCATCCGGCGCAGTGCGCCCATGCTCGCAAAAAGCGCAGCAAGGCTCAATCTCCGGGCTGAAAAGCTGATATTTCATGATAGAAACCGTCCTCTCTTGAAAGGCTTGCAAGGGGCTTTATAATATCTTTTCAATTTTGAGCAGTTTTAATTCAAAAGGCCGGAAGGAGAGCGTCCCCTGGCAGGGCTCCAGCGTATCCTCCATCACATCGGTGAGCCCCGCGTTCCGATAACCGGAGAGGGAGATCTCTGCGGCCTGCGCGGCCTCAGAGCAGTTGTAAAGCCGCAACACCGCGCCGTTGCCATCCCTCGAAAGCTGGACCGATTCCAACACGATATTGGTGTTGGAAGAGGCATAGCAGCTGGCAGGGCCCGACGCGGCATCCCCCGCTGTTTCATAAATCGGATTATTGAGCTGATAGGCTAGGGCATATGTTTCGCGGCTTAGGCCACCCTCGTGCGGGAGCAGTGCAAGCTTGATGTGATGGACGCCTTGGTCTACGTTATGCCCCGGGCCGCCGCTAGGCGAGCGGATGAGGTTTACATCAATCACGCCGTTTTTGCAGCGGAAGCCGTATTTGCAGTCGTTCACGAGCGACAGGCCATATTCCCCGCAGCTCAGGTCAACAAATTTCTGGCCGGATACCTCATACTGCGCTTTTTCAACGCTGTTGTTTTCAGTTGTTTTTCGCTTGATATGACCGAAGGGGACGTTGAAGCTGCATTCGTCCGTTTCAATCGAGGTAGGGAATTCAATGCGCAGCATCCGGCTTTTTTGATGGCAGTCAATAGTGAGCTCTATTTGCAGCGCGGGGCTGTGATCCATCAAATGATAATCCATGGTAACCGTGCTGTCTCCAATGCGGTAGGAACCCTTGGCCGTTGCGCACGGGCCGCCGACCATCGTTTCAAAGCCTACGCACCGTGCCTCCCTGCGCGAAGAGGCATAGTTCTGCGGGCGGATATCCCAGCAGTCGCCAACATCGCGGTATTGTGCGATGACAGCCATTCTCCTTGCCTCGTCTGTGAACTCTCGTCCCATCCGCTTATCATAGAAAGAGCGGATAAATCCGTTTTCAAACGTGATTTTAACGCAGTCGTTTTCAATGAAATCCTTTTCTGCGTGCGCATGGAAAGTGGTAATCTCATTTAACTCCTCCCTTGGGAGGAAGCCGAGGGATGGAATTTCAGCCTGATACCACTTGCCATGCTCCTTGACTGTGACCGTATCGGCAAAGGAGTTAAAGTTAAAGAATCCGCGGCCAAAAACAGTGGAGGAAAGCGCGGCAACCGCCTGCGTAACTTCAGAATAAATTGCCTGGTAGCGCGCCTGGCTTTCGTCATACACCCGATTGATCGATGAGCCCGGTAGGATATCGTGAAATTGATAGAGTAGGATCTCCTTCCACAATGCATCCAACCGCTCGGGCGAAAGGGGAAGCGCCGTTTTACCGCCCGCAAGGAGCATCAGCAGCTCATAATTGCGCAGGGCAAATTCGCACTTGCGGTTATAAAATTTATTGGCACTCTGCGTTGTATAAGTGCCTTGGTGCTTTTCCAGATATAGCTCGCCCTGATGGACCGGGTAAACGGTGCCGTCATCGAGCTTTTGAAAGGCGTCGATCGCTTTGGAGGGGATCACCTCAGGCTCCCCCTCGATATTGCGAAAACGCTCCATGCGCTCAATATGCTCATAACCGGGGCCTGCGCCACCGTCGCCGATGCCAAAGAGCATGATGGCCTGATTGCTGATTTTGCGTTCTTGGTAATTACGCTCGCCAAATTTCATGCGCTCTGCTGTGACAGGGCCGTTATAAGTTTCATCCGGCAGCATATGAGCCAGCACCTCGGAGCCATCCGGGCTCTGCCAGCGGAAGGTGTGATAGGGGAATTTATTCACCGTATTCCAGCTCATCTTTTGCGTTAAGAAATAGGGCACGCCCGCAAGCTTCATCACTTGCGGCAGACAGGCGGAGTAGCCAAAGCTATCTGGAAGCCAGAGGATTTTCATATCCAGCCCAAATTCTCTGCGAAAAAACTGCTTGCCGTAATAAAACTGCCGGAGCATGCTTTCGCCGCTGATGAGGTTGGAGTCCATCTCTACCCAAGTGGCGCCCTGCACCTCCCAACGGCCGGCCTGCACAGCCGCTTTGACACGCTGGTAAAGCTCAGGGGCCCCTTCCTCGATCCAGCGGTAGAGCTGCGCCTGGGATGCGCCGAAGATATAATTCGGGTATTTCTCCAGGTTGTGTAGTTGGGTGGAAAAAGTCCGCAAGCCTTTGCGCTTCGTTTCCCGGATGGGCCACTTCCATGCGAGATCCAGATGGGCATGGCCGATCGCGTAATATTGGAAATGGCCGGGCTCCTGATTGCGCCGATCAAAAAGAGGCAGGAGCTTTTCGCGGTATGCGGCGGCTTGTGCGTCGCTGATGGTTGGATACACCTGCAAAAGCGCGGAAAGCTGCTGGAGGATTGCAAGGGTAAATTCTGTATCCGGGTTGGTGTCATAAACAGAAATCAGGGCCTGCACGTCATAGGCGAGCGCCCGGATATGCTCATGGCACACAGCAGTGGATAATTCGCCAATGCGCGCGCCGTTTTTTAGGTTGCCGAACAGGTCGTTTGCCGCGGCATCGATCCAAAAATCGATCTCGCCATCCTTTGAGAAATCCTTGACGACACGCTTAACGGGGAGGGAGAGTGTATAGTCGTATTCAGAGGCATAGCAGGTGATTGCCTGCACAGGGGTTGCGTCAGGCTGATAGATTAAGCCCTCGCCGCCGATATTGATGAGATAAACATTGTGATCCCCTCGATGCACAGGCGGAATTTTTCCCGTCACATGGAACCATGCGCAGTCAAACGTGTGCTGCGCCCAGCGGTCGCCAGGCTTAAGATGTTGCATCAGCCTGCCGGTTTCCTTTTTTGCAAAGGGCAGGGGCTCCTCGCTCACATAAGCGTCGGCCTGGAGCGCCCCGGTAACCTCATAAGCACGGTCAAACAAAGCTTCTGTCATGCGTTCGATCCGCGTTCTGAGCAGAAGATCCGCCGGGCGGCGGGATTTGGAGAAACGCTTTCGATCCTCCAGCCTTTTTTTGCGGTTTACAGATCCGCAGGTCATTTTTTGGGAAAATGTTTTTTGCATCGTATCTACCGCCTTGTCAAAGTGATCAATTAATTGCCGTATCGCTGAGAGGACAGGGCGTGCCGTTATGCAGCTGGCACTGGGGAAGATACGGGCGACCTTGTCCAGATGATGGATGGCCAACCCTTTTGGGTTCGCCCTGTTCCCATGTATCGCCTTAGTTTAGCATGTTTTTCGACGGCCTTCAACCTCTAAAATCAGCAGGGCGCACATAAACAGCATTCCGGCGGCCACCGGCGCAGAGGCGGCGAAGGCCTGCGGTAACGCCTGCACATGGTTAGAAAAAACTGGCGTTTCACAGGGAAACAGCCGGAAAAGCCCTGCGCTGATCAGGCAGGCAAGCAAGCCGTTTGCCACCCTGCCGCAAAAAAAGAGCGGCAGGGAAAGCTTTGTTTTGGATACATCGTGCAGCACTTGGCAATGCACGCAGATTCCGCCCCAGCCGAGCACAAGCGCAAGGGCGGGCAGAGGCACTTTTCCGGCTGCGCTGGCGCAGCCGGAGGTTACCTCTAAAAAGCATTGTAAAAGAATACGCAGTGTGCTGGGCAGCGGAAGAAGGCTGAACAGCGCAGCAATGCAGGAAAATAGAATGACCCAAACGCAGATAGATACAATGCCTGCGCAGCCTTGTGTAGCGGCGTCCACCAGGGCCTGCGCCATGGACGGGCCGGTAGGGGGAACAACAGGGCTTTCTCTCATCGTCTCTTTGGATGCGAGAAAGCGCATGCAAAGCCCGATCAGCAGCGCGCTGGCAGTGAGTGCCGCGCAGAGGATTAGCCCGGCCTGTCGGCTGCGGAGCATGGCGGAGCCAACGGCGCTGATTAAAAAGGCAGGGCCGGAATTGACGCAGAAGAACAGCATGCGCTGCGCCTGCTTTTGTGTGATCAGAGCGGCGTCGAGCAATTGCACCGTCATGCGTGCGCCAACCGGATAGCCGCCGATCAGGCTCATCAGGATGGCGCTGCCTGCCGCGCCTGGCAGGCGAAACAGTAGCTTGGTGATCGGTTCCAGCAGGTGGCCTGCCCGTTGCGCAAGGCCGGATTGCACCAGGAAGGACGAAAGCGCTAAAAACGGAAAAAGAGATGGAATCACAACTTGCCCGCATAAGGTAAGTCCATCCCGCACCCCTTGCGAGGCAGCCTGTGGCGCAATCAGAATGCCGCCCCCAAAGGCGGCGGCGCCAAATGCGGATAATAGGATTTGCAGCGTTTTCAGCCGTTTCTTTTTCATAGTCCTTCCCCCCTGATGCATATATATGAGGAACGGGCGGGGGAACATGCCCGGCATATCAGGAAACGCGAGGTTGGGGCCATGAGAAAAGCAGGAATACGCAGCCATCGGGGCAGCGGCGCGCCAAACAGCGGGCTGACCACCAAAGAAAAACTAACGCAGGAGCTGGAGATCCCTCAAGCCGCTCTACGCGGCGTTTCCCATATGGAGCTTTCCGGTAACCGGGAGGCAATCGTTGAAGGCTGTAAGGGTGTTGTGGAATATGACGAGGGGATTATCCGCCTGAATCTTGGCAAAAATATCGTGCGGTTTACAGGCACTGGGCTGAGCATCCGCACTTTAACGCTGGAGCAGGCGATTATCACCGGCAATATCCTCTCCATTGATTTTTCTAATTAAGTGGTTGCCTGGGTAGGCGGGAAGGGGAGACACAGGTGCTTTTTATTAAACTCATCCGTTTTTTATGCGGATATGTGCGTTTCCGTGCAAAGGGTGGCTTTCCGGAGCGCTTTATCAATTTATGCTCCAAGGAGAATATTCCCCTGTGGGACATCAGCGGCAGCAAGGGGGAAATGTATGCCAAGACAACAATTCGTGGGTATCACCGCATCCGCGCCTGCGCGCGCAAATCCGGCATGCGGCCGCGGGTGGCAGGGCGGTATGGGCTTCCATTCTTTCTGCATCGCCACAAGCGCCGAATTGGCCTGCTTTGCGGCGCAGCGGTAGCCGTGCTAATTGTTTGCATCCTTTCCTCCATGATTTGGACAATTGACGTGCAAGGAAATGAAGCCGTTTCAGATACGGAAATATTGGCCGTATTTGAAGAGCTGGGCGTCCGAATCGGGGCGCGCCGTTCTAAAATCGATGTGGAGGAGGTGCAGCGCACCGCAGCCAGGAGGCTCAACGATCTTGCTTGGTTGGCATTGAATATCAAGGGGAGCGCTGCCGTGATTGAGGTGCGCGAGCGTATCCCTGCTCCTCAGGTGGAGAATGATACCACGCCGCGTAATATCCTTGCTTCACAGGATGGCACGATCCTCAGCCTGAAGGTATATGAAGGAGAAGCGGCCGTGAAGAAGGGGGAGGCTGTGCTAAAAGGGGATCTGTTGATTAGCAGTGTTGTTACCAACAAAGATCTTTCTGTCTCCTTCAAGCACGCGCGCGGTGTTGCGATCGCGCAGACGCGTCACACGGTGAGCCATACCTTCCCTTTCCGGCAAAAGGCACGACAATATACCGGAGTGGAAAGCGAGCGTTATCGGCTTTCCTTTTTTGGGTTGCGGATTCCTTTTGGCTTCGACCGGCAGCCGGAAGGGGAGGCAGAGAGCTTTTTCTTTCGTAATACGCTGCGCATGAATCAGGTTCCGCTGCCCGTTTACACGGAAACATATCTCAAGCGGGAATATATCGAACAGGAGGTTACGCTCCCCAAAGCGCAGGCGCTGTTGGCCGCAGCGGCGGAATATGAGCAAAAGGTGAGGGCGGAGTTGGGGGAGGCAACAATTCTGGAGCAGAAGGTGGAAACGCATTTTACGCAGGAGGCCTGCGTTATCACAGGCACTTATACTTGCGAGGAAGAGATTGGAGTTCCGGAGGCACTACAGGTTGAGGATCATATGGCCTTGGAATAGTGTAAAGATAAATAACTTTACAGATAGAGAGATTCGTTGAAAAATAACGGATTGATTGGAAAATCTAAGAAAAAGATCAGGCTTATATCCGACAAGCCATTTACTTGACAGATCAAAAAGTTGTGCCTGCCCGGTCTTGCGCCATACAGAACACTCCACATGGAGAAAAAGCAAAAAAAGTTGGGAAATACGCAATTTTTTATCCAGCGGATCATTATATGGATGGGTAGAAAAGCGCTGCGTGCGCTGTTCCATCCTGCTCAAAAACGGATTCATATGATGCCTGAAGGGCAATGCTATGCTTTGCATCAAAACGGGCCTTGTATATGCATTTTGTATATACAGAGCCTGTTTTTTTCAAAGATGTGGAAAACTATGTGAAAGTAAAGTTAAAATCTTTACATTTAAGGCGTTATAATTCTCAATTTAGAATTATAAAAACGAGTTTCCACACTTTCCACAGAGTTTTCAACACTGAAAAGTTTTTTTACTTTACAGGTTTGTTTATGCAGGAGGAGGCAATCTTTGCATGATAATTTTGAGAAACTAGAATAAAATGGATGAATATAAATTGCGTTTGCATAATGGGAGAGAAAGAGATTGCGGCTGGAGGAAAGTATGTTATAATAACCTCACGAATCTCTAGGGAATCAAAGATTCCAAGAGCTTCGGAGAACATTGGCCATCGAATCGCGCTCACGCTTTCGGTTCTCGGCTAAATAGCTTCAAACGGGTCGTAAAGTTTCAAGCTTTGAAACTTGAAGCATTGGAAAAATGTCTGTCGGCGCAAAACGCCTCCTGCCGCGATGCGGCAACGCCATTTTCCGCGGAGGGAGCTCCAGGGTGTGGCAATGCAGCCTCCAACATGCTGTTTAAAGCGTAGAATTATATCTGCGCGTTTTTCGCCAGTTGATTTGTCAAAAAACATGATGCGTCGCTCGGCCGGAGCAGGCAAACGTTTGCCTGCAAAGCGCCGGTTGGAGCGGCCGTCTGCTCTCAGAGGAAGGTGACACAGGATGTCGATAAAAATTTATTGCTTTACCGGAACCGGCAACTCCCTATCCATCGCCCGTCAGTTGGCACAGCCGATGCGTGCGGAGGTTGTCCGGTTGGATCTCTCCTATTATGGAGAACAGGCGAGCGAAACCTGCGTGTCAGAGGGGGATATTATCGGTTTTGTTTTTCCCGTCTATGCATGGAGTTATCCCGATGCGGTGAAAGCGTTTGTAAAGAAGCTGAAGGTGGAGGGCCGGCCGTCCTATGTATTTGCTGTGGCTGATTGTGGCGATTCCGCCGGGGAAACGCTAACCGCTTTTTCAAGGCTGTTGGAAAAGCAGGGCCTCCGCCTGGATTATGGGAATATTTGTGCAATGCCAAATAATTACCTGCCGCTGTCGAATGTGGATAATAAAGCGATGGAGCGCACGAAGCTGGAAAATGCCCGTGTGCGCTGCACGAAAATTGCAAAGGATATTGAAGAACGGTTGGTAGGGCTTAACAGCCTGCCGCCAAAGGCGATTGATCCGTTTTTGCTTCATGTGGTGCATCCGCTCTTTTGCTGGTATGCCAAACGGGCCTACCGGAATTTTACTGTGGAAGAAGGCTGCACCGGCTGCGGCCTCTGCGCGAAGGTATGCCCGCAGAAAAATATTCGGCTAGAGGGCGGGCGCCCCGTGTGGGGAAAAACATGCGCAAGCTGCATGGCCTGCATTCATTGGTGCCCAGTGCAGGCGATTCAATACGGCAAAAAAACGAAAAGCTTTGGCCGGTATCACAACCCCAATATTAATGTTTCGGCGCTCTGTGGGGAGAAGGAGGGGGCAGGCCGATGAAGGGAAGGGTGATTTCCCTGCATGGAGTCCTCCGCTCAAAGCGATTCAAATGGACCCTGGCAGCCGCGGCCGTATTGCTTGCGATCGGGATCATTACCGGCGTGATCCTGTGGGAAACGCGCGGCGGTGTGACGGCGGATCGCCCAGAGGTTACAGAAATTTTCGGCGTGCCGGTGCATACCGTATTCATTCCGGAAACACTTCCGGGCAGGCCAGGAATCAAGCGGGAAGTAAAGTTCATCGTAATCCATGAGACAGGTAACCCCTCCGAGGGCGCGGATGCGAAGGCACACAGCGATTACCTGTTAAACGGCGGAGAGGGCACAACCTCCTGGCACTATACGGTGGATGACCATGAGATTTACCATCACATTCCGGATAGTGAGGTTTCTTGGAATGCTGGCGACCGGCGCCAAGAGCCGGGCGGCAACATGAATGGCATCAGCATTGAGCTGTGTGTCAATCAGGATGGCGATTTTGAAAAAACCTTCGACAACGGTGCACGGTTAACGGCGTATCTGATGAAGGCGTATGATCTGAAGCTGGATGATGTGCAGCAGCACAACTATTTTAATGGAAAGAATTGCCCGCAGACAATCCGGGAGAGCGGCCGGTGGCAGGAATTTCTAGAGCTAGCGGAAAGCTATCTCAAGCAGAAAAATAAATAAAAAGAGAAAAACAAAAAGAAAAGGTTCTACCGCAAAACTTTGATATTGCGGTAGAACCTTTTTCCTTCCTTCCTTTGCCTCCGCCATCCATTTGGCGGAGAAAAAACGAAATCGGCTTGATTTTCGGCCTTTTTATTTACTATAATACATGCAAGGCTCTTTCGTTAGAAAAAGGAATGGTGAAAGCCCTACCATTCGCGTTACGATGATCCTATGATTCAAATGTTAATTTAAAATCAGGAAAAGAGGGAATCCAATGCCCCAATCAAGTTTGGAGCTTTACACCTCCATTGTGCCGTCGCCGCGGCAGACTGCCTTTCAGGAGGGCGGTTTCCATGTGTTTTTTCACTATGGGATCAATACATTTACCAATAAGGAATGGGGAGATGGCAAGGCTCCCGCCCAATTATTTAACCCCACCCGGCAAAGCACGGATCAATGGATGGAAGCCGTATCTGCCTCAGGCGCTAAGGGCGTAATCCTGACAGCAAAGCATCACGACGGCTTTTGCCTCTGGCCAACGGAAACAACGGAATACTGTGTGCGCAACAGCCCGTACCGCGCGGGGCACGGCGACGTAGTGCGCGAGGTTAGTGATTCCTGTAAAAAATACGGGCTGAAATTCGGTATTTACCTTTCGCTTTGGGATCGTAACTGCCCTCTCTACGGCACGCCGGAATACAATGATTTTTATGTCCGCCAGCTCACAGAGCTGTTAACCGGCTACGGCGAAATTTTCTGCATCTGGCTGGATGGGGCGTGCGGCGCGAAGATGGACGGCAAAGAGCCTTACCCATATGATTTTGATCGCGTCTACAAAACCGTGCGCGAGCTACAGCCGGATGCGGTTATATCAAACTGCGGCCCCGATATCCGCTGGGTGGGCAACGAGAGCGGCCGCGCCAGAAAAAGCGAGTGGAACGTTGTGCCGGCCTTTTCCTGCGAAACGCAGAATATCGCCTCCCACTCCCAGCAGACAGATGCGCAGGATATGAAACAGCAGGCTTCTGATAGTCATCTGGAGGATCTCGGAAGCCGCGCTTTCCTTGCGAACTACGATTCCTTTATGTGGTATCCCGCGGAGGTGGATGTATCTATTCGGCCCGGTTGGTTTTATCATAAAAAGGAGAGCCGCCGTGTGCGCAGCCTGGAGAACCTTCTGCGTATCTACTATGGCTCCGTGGGCGGCAACAGCCTGCTTTTGCTTAACGTTCCGCCGGACACGGAGGGCCTGCTGCATGAAATGGATGTCAGGCGTCTGAAAGAACTGGGCGACGAAATTAAAAAAGGAGTCCAATTGCCCGCATTGGTTTCCAAAGTTTCCGCCGCACCCCATGAAGCAGGGCACGGCCCGGAGAATCTGCTCACAAATGAAGCCGATTTCTACACGCCGACGGAGGTTGCCGGGCGCTATGAGGTGATTCAGGAGTTTGCGCGGGCACAAAAGATTGATAAAGTCCTTTTAAAAGAGCAGTGTGCGTTTTCCCAACGGATTGAAGCCTTCCGCATCTACGTGCGACTTAATGGACGGGAAAGGTTAGTTTATGAGGGCACGACCGTTGGCATTTGCCGGTTTGCCCTCCTGCCTAAGCCCCTCCAAGCGGATGGTATTCGTCTGGAGATCACGCAGTGCCGCGGAAAGCCCTATCTCAGGCAACTGCAAGCCTATCAGGTAAACGGCAGATTGCCGAGGCCATCGTGGCGCAGGCGGGCAGCCCGCCTGTGAGCATTACGATTTTTGATGTGTTATAGAAAGAAGCGGATTTCCTCGTTGGAATCCGCTTCTCAGTTTCCTATTTTCGTTTGCTGGATCACCGGTCTGGATTCCAAAAATCCTCATCATCTTTCCATGCACCCGGGGAATAGAAAGACGTGTCGTTCCAACCGAAGCTGTTATCGTTTTGATGCCAGCCATGGTTTGCATCCCAGCTCTGGTGCGTTTCCCGCCAATAGGGCGGCTGATTTTTCGCATTGCCATAGGGGGAAAAGGCGTTGTTCGGCACCATGCCAAATTCCCAGGGGGAAGCAATTCCACGGTCGAGCGCATTCTGGCGCAGCAGCTCATAATACATGGCCTGTGTGGTGTAAAGATAGGGATGCACATATAAATAGGCAATGCCAAAGGTGACCGCTCCGAGCAGATACCACCCCAAAAAGCTCAGCTCCATGAGGAAGAGGCTCCCTTTGTACCCCTTTGTAATCCGCTGGCTCAAATTGAGCACTTGGGAGGCGGTGAGCGTTGGATTGTCGTGTTGAATTAAAGCCGCCATGGAATAGGAAAGAGATTTGACGATCCCGGGGATGATAAAAAGCATCGTCCATAGCACGGTGTAGATCCTACGCAGCAGCATGGTGCCAAAATAGTGGCTGTAATGCGCAGCTGCTTCCTCATACACACTGCCGAGGCCCGGCGCTCTTCCACGCAGGCAGCCCAGATAATACCCTGCGATTGAAACTTCAAGCGGCAGCAGCAACAGTGCAATCAGAGACATCATGTTCCACGATACGTTGATGAACTGCGTTTGATAAATCGCATTAAATGTGTTGCGCAGCTGGACGTAAAGCGACGTGCCAAAGTTGATATAATTGACGGCCTCGATGATAATGCCGGCTAAAAACAAATGCACCCATTGGCCGTTTGTAAGAAACTGCCGGGCGTTGGCCTTAATGGCCCTACGGTTCAGTACCAAGGGGAAGCCTCCCATGTGAAAATCTGCATGCATAACGCACGGTTTGCAACCTTTACACACGAGAGTATAGCATTATTTTTGAAGAGAAAAGTTGATGAACTGTAAACAAATTGCGAAGTTTACGCAGAGATTTCTGTTAAATTATCTAAAAATAGCGCTAGAGCCAATCAAAAAGCATGTAATCGGTTAAATTTCCGCGTCCCGTGCAATGCTGCGCGGCGCGAGATTCAGTGCTTGACGGGCAAAAACAGCGTGTGCTTGCTGGTAGTAGGGGTAAACATAAAAAATAGGGAACAGGAAAACGCAGGATAGGATCCATGGCGCAAAGCTGAGCGCAAAGGCGGCCGCCCTGCCCATCTGCCCATCCATCACCCGTTCGCTTTCCCGGATGACAGCGGAGGCTGTGGCCTTGTCTGATTCATCAAACAGGTAAAAAGCCAACAGGTAGCGCCGTGTCACAACCAGAAAGAAGAGAAGGCCCGTGATCAAAAAAACAGCGCCTGAAATACAGGGAATTAAAAATAGGATTGCTTCGCTCCCATTCACCAGCTTATACCATGCGATGCCGAGCAAAATAGCCCCAGGCCCGCAAAAAAGAAGCGCCCAGCCTAGTTTCCGAACCAGCAGTGCGAGCCATAGCGCTACAGCCCGCATCGCTCTGCGCGCGGGGCGGAAAGGGGAAAACAGGGCGCCTATGCCGTTATGTCGCCCGTTTCTGCCGCTCTGCCGCCAAAACCAGGCCATTCGCCCTGCTTTGAGCGGCGCGCAGAGTAGCACGCAGGCTGCCAGCGCGAGCAGGGATATAACGAACACCATCATGAGCGCGGCTGTTTCCCCTCCCATGCTGCGAAAGGCCTCCTGTGCCTGTGGCAGCGCAATCACGCGCCTTGCCAAGGGCGTCAGCACCCAGGGCAGGAATACAATCAGCCCGGAGAGCAGCCATAGGGCGTTTGCCGATGCATTATGCCCCACCAAGAGCGCGCGCGCTTCTATTTTTGTCATGGCCTCGTGCATATGATGATGCTCATTCCTTTCTGATTCCTGGCAGTTTGCAAACGTTCTCTTTCAATGATCTTGCAGCCATTTCTATTATGAACGAAATGAGAAGCTTTCATGCGTATTTGCCGCTGCGTCCGCTATGACTTTTCTCCATAAGGGTTGCTTTTGCGCTATCCACAAAATTTTTTTATCCCTACTCCTCTGCTGGGCACATTTTGCCCTTTTTTATTTTTTCCCGATATGGTAAGATAAATCTAAGTATCGGTATCCGCAAAGAACGGATATCTGAATGATTTAGGGATAAGGAGTTTTGCCAATGTCCAGCGTAAAACGTCTTTTTGTGGAAAAGCGGCCCGGATTCGATGTGGAGGCTCGCCATATGCTGGCCGACCTGCGCGAGAATCTGGGGATTGCCGCGCTTGAGGCGGTCCGCGTCGTCAATCGCTATGATCTGGAAGGGGTCGACGAGGCTGATTTTGATCGTGCTTCCCGCACCATTCTCTCCGAGCCGAATGTGGATACCGTGTCCGCCGCGCTCTCTGTAGAGCCCGGCTGGCGAGTTTTCGCGACGGAATATCTCCCCGGCCAATACGACCAGCGCGCGGATTCCGCGGCGCAGTGCATCGCCCTGCTTACCCAGGGGGAGCGGCCAAGCGTTCTCTCCGCGCGCGTGATTGCGCTCAAGGGGGATTTGACGGACAAGCAGTTTGAAGCGGTGAAAAATTACCTGATTAACCCTGTGGAATCCCGAGAGGCCGCCATGGAACTGCCGGAGAGCTTGCAGCTTCATGCGGACAAGCCTGCCGATATTGAGCGGGTAGCCGGCTTTATCCAATGGACGCATGAAGAGATTGCGCGGTATCATGCGAAGATGGGCTTTGCCATGAGTGTTGCCGATCTGGTGTTTTGCCGCGATTATTTTCGAGATACGGAAAAGCGCGATCCGGCAGTGACAGAGCTCAAGGTAATCGATACCTATTGGTCTGACCATTGCCGCCACACTACCTTTTTAACACAGCTGGACACGGTGGATATTGAAAAAGGTCCGTTGGCACGCGCCATTGAATCCGCCTGGCTCGAATATGTTGTCGCCCGTACAGAGGTTTATCAGGAGCGTAAAAAGGACATGACGCTCATGGATATGGCCACCATTGGCACCAAGGTGCTCAAAAAGCGCGGCCTCGTGCCAGATCTCGACGAGAGCGAGGAGATCAACGCTTGCTCAATTGAAGTGCCCGTGGAGATCGATGGTAAAACGGAGACCTGGCTCGTCCAGTTTAAAAACGAGACGCATAATCATCCCACAGAGATTGAGCCCTTTGGTGGCGCGGCTACATGCCTGGGCGGCGCGATTCGTGACCCGCTCTCCGGGCGTGCCTATGTCTATCAGGCCATGCGCGTCACCGGCAGCGGCAATCCGCTGACTCCGTTTGAGGATACATTGGCTGGAAAATTGCCACAGAAGAAGATTACTGTCGGCGCAGCGCAAGGCTATTCCTCTTATGGTAACCAGATCGGTCTGTCCACCGGGCAGGTTGTAGAACTATATGACGATGGATATACCGCTAAGCGCATGGAAATTGGCGCGGTCATCGGCGCCTCCCCGAAGGAGAATGTACGCCGTGAGCGCCCGCAGGCAGGGGATGTGATCGTTCTGCTTGGCGGCCGTACAGGCCGTGACGGCTGCGGCGGAGCCACCGGCTCTTCCAAGGCGCATGACACCTCCTCTATCGAAACCTGCGGCGCAGAAGTGCAGAAGGGCAACCCGCCCACTGAGCGCAAGCTCCAGCGGCTGTTTCGCAACCACGACGCGGCGCGCATGATTAAGCGCTGCAACGACTTCGGCGCGGGCGGCGTATGCGTTGCCATCGGCGAGCTGGCGGATGGGCTTGATATCGACCTCGACGCCGTTCCGAAGAAATATGACGGCCTTGACGGCACAGAGCTCGCCATCTCCGAATCACAGGAGCGTATGGCAGTCGTGCTCGCTGCGCAGGATGTGGAGGCATTCACCGCCCTTGCCGCAGAAGAAAACCTGGAGGCAACTCCGGTGGCTGTCGTCAAAGACGAACCCTACTTAACGATGAAATGGCGCGGCGATACCATCGTATCCCTCAGCCGTGCCTTCCTTGATACCAACGGCGTTACCCAGCACGCGCAGGCGAAAATTGCGGCTGTAAACCCAAAGAAGAACTATCGTTCTGCTGTTCCGGCCGAGCTTGCGGGGAAGCCGAAGCCCCAGGCGCTGCGGGAGAACCTTGCGCGCCTGCCCGTCTGCTCGCAGAAGGGGCTGGTGGAGCGGTTCGACTCCTCCATCGGCGCGGGCACGGTGTTGATGCCCTACGCGGGCAAATATCAGCTCACGCCGGAGGACGCGATGTGCGCACGCATCCCGGTTCTAAAGGGGGAAACGGACACCGCCACCGCCATGAGCTATGGCTTTATTCCGGCTTTGAGCCGCTGGAGCCCCTTCCATGGTGCGGCGTACGCGGTGACGGAATCTTTGGCAAAGCTCGCTGTGATTGGCGCGAAGCCCTTTACCGCCAGGCTCACCATGCAGGAGTATTTTGAGCGATTGCATGATCAGCCGGAACGCTGGGGCAAGCCTGCGGCGGCTTTGCTCGGCGCGCTGACCGCACAGCTGCACTTCAACGTGCCTGCCATCGGCGGGAAGGACAGCATGTCCGGCTCTTTCAACGAGCTCGACGTACCGCCCACGCTTGTGTGCTTTGCCGTCGCGGCGACAAGGGCGAGCAAAACCGTTTCCTCCATCTTTAAAAAGAGCGGCTCCCGCGTTGTGCTGCTGCACCTGCCAGTGGATGCAGAAACGCTCCTGCCCGATTGGGATCATGCTACAGACTTCCTCAACCGCGTTTCCGAGATGGTGTCTGATGGGCGCATCCTCGCCGCCAGCGTGGTGCGCGAGGGCGGCGCGGCGGCAAACGTGTGCCGCATGGCGTTCGGCGACAAGCTGGGCTTCCGCTTTGCGGACGGCCTGACCGCCGAAACCCTCTTTGCGCCGGAATGCGCCTCCATTGTGGCGGAGCTGGCCGACGGCGTCTCGCTCGACGGCTTCCAGTTTACGGAGTTGGGCGTAACGGCGGACGACGGCCAGTTTGCAATCGACGGGGAGACGCTCCCAGTCGATACGCTCATCGACGCTTGGACGGGTACGCTTGAGCCCGTATTCCCGACCAAGGCGGAGGAGCCCTCCATGCAGGCGGAAATCCCGCTCTATACGGAGCGCTCCGGCAGAGCGCCCGCGATCAAAATGGCAAAACCGCGCGTGGTGATCCCGGTCTTCCCGGGCACCAACTGCGAGTATGATACGGCCCGCGCTTTTGAGCGCGCAGGCGGCGAAGCCCAGGTGATCGTGATGCGCAACCTCACGCCGCAGGCGATTGATGAATCCACCGAGGCACTGGCAAAGCTCATAAAGCAGGCACAGATCGTTATGTTGCCCGGCGGCTTCAGCGGCGGCGACGAGCCGGATGGCTCCGGCAAATTTATTGCCACCACCCTGCGCAGCCCCCGCGTGCGCGACGCGGTGACTGAGCTGCTCGACCACCGCGACGGCCTGATGCTCGGCATCTGCAACGGCTTCCAGGCGCTGATTAAAACAGGCCTCGTCCCCTACGGCAAAATCACCGATACGCAGGAAACGGACCCGACGCTTACCTTCAACAACATTGGCCGACACGTCTCCTGTATGGTTTATACGCGTGTGACGAGCGTGAAATCCCCGTGGCTGGCAGGCACGGAGGCGGGCGAAGTGTTCGCTACCCCTGTTTCCCACGGCGAGGGCCGCTTTGTGGCGGATGAGGAAACGCTCAGTCGCCTGATTGCGAACGGTCAGGTTGCCACGCAGTATGTTGATCTTGAAGGCCGGCCCTCAGGGGATATCCGCTTTAACCCCAATGGCTCTATCTGTGCGATCGAGGGCGTCACAAGCCCCGATGGCCGCGTGTTCGGCAAGATGGCGCACATTGAGCGCAGGGGCGACCACCTCTACAAAAACGTGCCCGGCGAGAAGGATCAGAAGATCTTTGCCTCCGGCGTAGCATATTTTAAATAAGGCGCTTTGCCTGTTTGATTCCAAATGAAATGAAGGGACTTGGTTTCTAACATGAAATACGCAGTTGTTCTCTATGACGGCATGGCGGATTATCCTGTGCCCGCGCTTGGCGGCAAAACGCCGATGATGCTAGCGAAAAAACCGCGATTTGATTCCCTCGCCCAACGCGGCGAGGTGGGGCTCGTGCGCACAGTTGCCGAGGGGCTGACCCCGGGCAGCGACGTTGCAAACCTCAGTGTGATGGGCTATGACCCGAAAAAATATTATACCGGCCGCTCTCCGCTTGAGGCCGTCAGCATGGGCGTAAATCTTGGCGATACGGATGTCGCCTTCCGCTGCAATCTCGTCACCTTGTCAGACGAAGCGGACTATGCGGAGAAAACCATGGTAGATTACTGCGCGGGCGATATTTCAAGTGAAGAGGCCGCTGAGATCATCAAAACCGTACAGGCACATTTCGGCAACGCGGAGTTTGCTTTCCATCCTGGCGTGAGCTACCGCCACTGCATGGTCTGGCACGGCGGTAAATTGGAGCTTGGCCACATGACGCCGCCGCATGATATCTCCGGCCGCGTGGTGGGCGAGCACCTCTCCCGGCATCCGGACGCCGTCCGTCTCATCGCCATGATGGAGGAGAGCTATGCGCTACTTAAAGATCACCCCGTCAACCTTGCCCGCATCGCCGCGGGCAAACGCCCTGCCAACAGCATCTGGCTTTGGGGCCAAGGCAGCAAGCCCATGCTTCCCTCCTTTGAAGCGACCTACGGCGTGAAGGGTAGCGTGATCTCCGCAGTCGATTTGCTCAAGGGTATCGGCAAATGCGCGGGGATGGATACGCCGGAGGTGCCGGGTGCCACGGGCTATATCGACACGAATTTCAAGGGCAAGGCCCAGGCCGCCGTGGATGCGTTAGCGAGCGGGAAGGACTTTGTCTATATCCACATCGAAGCCCCTGATGAGTGCGGCCACCGCAACGAACCGGAGAATAAAGTGCGCGCTATTGAGCTGATCGACGAGCAAGTGCTCTCCGTCCTCCTGCCTGCGCTCGAACAGTATGACGACTATAAAGTGATGATCCTGCCCGACCACCCCACGCCGATTGTTACGCGCACGCATGCGGGCGACCCGGTTCCATACATGATCTATCATAAAAACAAGGAAAAATCCAGCGGAGTTGATTCTATCAATGAAGAATCTGCCAAGGCAACGGGCAATTTCATTGAATATGGCTCCGGCATCATGCAAAAATTCCTGACAGAGGATTAAAACGGCAATTAAACGATAACCCGAAAGGACTGAACTGTGATGGAAAAGAATTACCACATCAACACCAACTGCGTCCAGGCCGGCTATTCGCCTAAAAACGGCGAGCCGCGCGTGCTGCCGATCGTGCAGAGCACGACCTATAAATATGAATCGAGCGAGCAGATGGGCCGGCTCTTCGACCTGGAGGAAAACGGCTACTTTTACACCCGCCTGCAAAACCCCACCAACGACGCGGTTGCGGCGCGCATCACGGCGCTGGAGGGCGGCGTGGCCGGGATGCTCACCTCCTCCGGCCAGGCGGCAAACTTTTACGCCACCTTCAACGTGGCTTCTGCGGGCGACCACATCGTCAGCTCCACCGCGATCTACGGCGGCACATTCAACCTCTTTTCCGTCACGATGAAAAAGCTTGGCATCGATTTCACCTTCGTGCGCCCCGATGTGAGCGAAGAGGAATTAAACGCAGCCTTCCGCCCCAACACAAAGGCGGTGTTTGCGGAGACGCTCTCCAACCCCTCCCTCGACGTGCTGGATATTGAGAAGTTTGCGAAGGCCGCACATGCGCACGGCGTGCCGCTGATTGTGGATAACACCTTCCCCACCCCGATCAACTGCCGTCCCTTCGAATTTGGCGCGGATATTGTCACTCATTCCACCACGAAATATATGGATGGTCATGCCACCAGTGTCGGCGGCGCGATCATTGACAGCGGCAATTTCGACTGGACGCAGAACGATAAGTTCCCCGGCCTCACCACGCCGGATGAGAGCTATCATGGCGTGACCTACACGGAGCGCTTTGGCAAAGGCGCTTATATTACCAAGGCCACCGCACAGCTCATGCGCGACCTCGGCTCCATCCCCTCCCCACACAATGCGTTCCTGCTGGGGATCGGGCTGGAAACGCTCTTCCTGCGTGTGCAGCGGCACTGTGAAAATGCGCAGAAGGTGGCGGAATTCCTGGAGGAGAACGAAAAGGTCGCATGGGTCAACTACCCGGGTCTTCCGAGCAACAAGGGTTTTGCGCTCGCGCAGAAATATATGCCGCACGGCACGAGCGGCGTGGTCTCCTTCGGCGTAAAGGGCGGCAGGGAAGCCGCAACCCGCTTCATGGATCATTTGGAGCTTGCCGCCATCGTCACCCATGTGGCGGACGCGCGCACCTGTGTGCTGCACCCCGCGAGCACGACGCACCGCCAGCTCACCGACGAGCAGCTTGATGCGGCGGGCGTGGGGCCGGATCTAATCCGGCTATCCGTGGGCATTGAGTATGTCGACGATATCATCGCGGATCTCCGGCAGGCGCTGGAGCAGGCATAACACGGTTGTGAAAGAAAGCACCGTTTCTATCAGCCGGATAGAAACGGTGCTTCTGGTATGAGAGGCTGCTGCAACATGCGTTTGCAGCAGCCTCTTCGTGTTTTTTCTATGATTCAGAGTTTTAGCCTTTTCTATCAAACAGCCCCTTGAACCAGGCGACAACGCCGGATTCCTCCTGCGCCGGTGCCTGTGCCGGCTGTTGGCTTTCTGCCTTGATGCCATCTGTTTTCAGAATGAATTTTACATCTGTATCCATTCCATCCGCGGCCTGCGTATAAAGGCCGTACTCCTTGGAGAGATTGAGCCATGCCTGCACGCGCCCGAGTAGGGAGGAGGCCGCGTCGGCCGCATCGGTGTATTTGGAGAGCAGGCCTTGCTGCTCGATTTGATCGAGCGTTTTTACAATGCCGGAAGCCGTGCTGAGCGTTTCCGGCTGCGCCGCATTTTGCAGCGCCTTCATGATCTCGCTGCCGGAGGAGAGATCCGCCTGGATGCGCATCAGAGCGGCGACTGTTTTCGGCATGTTTTCAAGAGAAGCGCGCACGGCTGGATCATTGAGGTCGCCCGAGAGGGATTCGAGGATTGGGGCTGCATCCTTCAAATCCTGCGCAAGCGTGGGCAGCATCTTTGCGAATGCCTTTAGATGTGGGTTGGAGGCCGCCTGCATCACCTGTGCCAGCAGAGTGAGCTGGCCTGCGTTTGCCTCAAAATCCTGTTTCATCTGCATGAGCTGCTTTGCGGTTTTTTGCAGGTACTGCATGGTGCTTGTATCAGAGAGCAGATCGTTGAGGGAGGCGAGCTGATCCTTGTTTTTGGCAAGCTCGCCCGCCAGCGTTTGCAAATCCGGCAGAACGCCGGTGGCAAAGGTCAACAGGCTTTCCACCCGGTCAGGGCCGATTTGCTCCACTCTAGTACTCAGCGCCTCAGCTTCTTTGAGCAGTGCGGAAAGCTTCTTGGTGACGGAATCGGCAATCTCATCTTTCTGGGCAAGCTCCTTGCGGATCGTTTTCTGCACCGTGGTGACGATCAGGCGGGTGGGGGAGGCGAGCAGCACGCCGACGGAGCCTTTTTCTACCTTTGGCAGGAGCGTATCTTTCAGCTTTGCCGCGGTCTGGTCGTTTCGAGCGGCAATTTCGATGCAATCCTGAACGGTTTGCCGGTTCCCCTTTGCAATGGCGCCGTTGGCGGCGATCAGATCGTTTGCACTGGCATCGAGGATCGCCTGCACGCGTTGCGCGGAAACCCCTGTTTTTTCCGCCGCGATCTCCATGGCCTTTTTATCCACCAGCGCATCGACCATCACGCGGATATCATCCTCTGTGAGTGTGATGCCCTGCTTTTTGAGGGAATCAAGCAGGGAAGAAACCTCTTTGAGCAGCTTGACGGCATCCGTGCTGCTGCCCATCAGCTCGGTGAGGGTTTGAAGCTCCTCCTGGGAGGAGGCGAGCTTGCTCAGTAACCCGCTGGAGGAATCCAGCACACCGCTGAGGCTGTCGAGATTCCCCGCCGCGGAAAGGATCTGATCGAGCGGCTCCAAATCGATCGATTGCAGGGCAACAACATCGATGAGCAGCTTCTGAATATTTTTGATCAGGCTGCTGTCAAGCAGCTGATTTGCGCAGGAGAGGAGCTTTGTGTCCCCTAGCAGCTGCGTAAGCTCCGCGGCGTCCGCATCCTTGGCAAGCTTGCCGACCAGGGCAAGATTCTCTTTGGTAAAATACTGCGGAAGAAGATCAAGCAGTGCTTTCTCTTTCTCATAGATAGAGGTGAGCTCTTCCATGAGTGAGCGCATCTCCCGCATATTGTCGCCGTCGGTTAACAGGGAGCGCAGCACATGATCTGGGTCGAGCTGCTCCACCGCATTTTGCATATCGTTCAGGGCATACAGGCTCTTTTTGATTTCGCTGAGCTGGCCGGAGGCCTTGCTCAAATCAAGAGCGGGAATGTCGGTCGTCATGGCAAAATACATATTATCCAGCTCAAAATCCTTAACGTCTGCCGTTAGAGTAAAGGTTTCCGGGAAAGTGAGGCTTTTGAGCTCCTCTATGGGCATGGAGGCAAGATCCAGGCTGTCATGAAGGCCTGGCAGGGCGATGAATACGGCAAGCTGCTTGCTGCCGTCGCCCAGGGTAGCGCCATTTTCCATCTTGATATTTTGGAACTTCTCTTCCGGAAGGAGCATGCCGCCCAACGCGGCGACCGGTGTATAGATGACGGCCTCCCGCCCATTGATATTGACGGTATGCGGCTGGGTGTTTTTCATCTGGATTTCAATCTTCACCTTGCCGCTCTTACCCGCAAGATCCGAAGGCTCAATCTCGGCGCCGTCCAGATAGTAGCGGATCGAGATATCGACGGGCAGATCCTTTTGAGATTCGCCTTTATAATAGAGATCGGTGGAATCCATGTTCCAAGCGATCTGATTTCCTTTTTGCACAGGTTTTACATCGCTTTTGATATTTTGAATTCCGTCTAGATCGCTCTGGTCGGCCACCTGCACGCCTGCCTGCTCCGTATGGAGCCAATCTGTCACAATTTTTTTAGAAACGTTACCTTTTGCATCCATTGTAACATAGACCGTTTCAGATTTGCGGGTTTTTCCAGTATAGGGGGCATACGTTTGTAGACCTTGCCGCTCTATGGCAGGGGGCTGCGTCGTGTCGTTTGTGCTTTCCTCCGGCTGCCCCTGCGCGCTGCATGCGCTCATCAGGAGGATGGAGGGTACGAGCACGACACAGGTTAATTTTTGTATCAGATGCTTTGTTTTCATGGGAATCGCCACTCCTTTCATGGCTTGCAGCCATATGCAAAATCACTTCGTTTTTTTTGATTCGGATTGATTGCCGCCAGAAGAATCGACTGGCGAGGGCCGGCCGTTTGCTTTTTTGCTGCGGCCATTTGGCTTTGTGCCACTCCAGCTGAGGCTGGTTTTGGAGATGATCCTTTCGCAAACAAGCAGCAAAGGCGTCAGGAAGAAGAAAATGACAATTGCACTGATCACCGAGCCGCGAGCGAGCATAGAGCAAATGCTCTTGATCATTTCGATGTTGCAGGTCAGATACACACCGAAGGTGGCGCAGAAGAAAACCAGCGCGCTCGACATAATGGAGCGGTCGGCGGCATTGGCTGCAATGCGCATGGCATTCATGCGGTCGTGCCCGCGTTGCAGTTCCTCCCGGAAGCGAGTGGTCAACAGGATGGCATAGTCCACCGTTGCACCCAGCTGCACACAGCTGATCACGGTAGGTGCAATGAAGGGGATGACGGTGCCGGTAAAAAAGGGAATCGCCTCGTTGATGAAAATAGCGAGCTCAATGCTGCCTACGACGACGATGGGGATCGTGAGCGATTTAAAACAGATCGCAACGATGATAAAGATCGCCAGCGTGGAAAGGATGCTGGTAACGATAAAATCCTTATCCGCGATTGTGGTCAAATCCTTTGTCAGCGGGCCTTCGCCCGTAATCATACCGCCGCTGTCATAGGATTTAACGATTGCCGTCATCTCATCAATCTGTTCGTTTTCTTCCTCGGTGGCGGCGCTGAAGCTTGAGTTGATCATGAGCAGCTGCTTGCCGTCTTTTTTGCAAATCTCCTTGATTTCCTCCGGAACAAAGGAATCTTCGATCGCGGGGCCCAGGAATTTATTATAGGAAAGAACCGTTTCGATTCCATCCACTTGCTCCAGCTTTGCCGACATTTCGGTTAGCTTGCTGGCGGGAAGGGTATCGTCAACAATCACAAAGTGCGTCGTTGCCATATTGAACGCATCCTTCATCTTGTTGAGTGATACGATGGAGGGAAGATCCTGCGGCAGCCCGCGGTCGATGTTATAATATTTTGTTACATTATTTTGGCCGATGCAGGCAGGAATTGCAATGAGAAGCCCAACTGCGATTAGCACACGGCGGTGCTTGAGAATGAAACTGTTCATTCTATTAAAGCTTGGGATCAGGCTCCTGTGCGTGAATCGGTGAATTGGTTTATCAAATGCAAGAATCAAAGCAGGCAGGACGATGACAACCGTGATAACGCCGAGCACGACTCCCTTTGCCATGACGAGGCCGATATCACGGCCGAGGGTCAGCCGCATGAAGCACAGCGCCAGGAAGCCGAAGATCGTGGTAAGCGAGCTGCCTGACAGGGAGAGGAAGGTATTTGATACGGCGCGCGCCATGGCGTCCCGGTGGTCGCCGCCTTTTTCACGCTCCTCTTCATACCGATCCACGAGGAAAACCGAGTAGTCCATCGTAACACCCAATTGAAGAATGGCGGCGATGCACTGTGTGATATAGGAAATCTGGCCGAAGAAAATATTCGTGCCAAAGTTATAGACAACCGCCAGGCTCAGCCCCAATAACAATACCCACGGGAGAATCCAGGATTTTAGCGAGAGCGTCATGGCAACCATGGCAAGCGCGATGGCGATGGCAATGTAGATGGGCGCTTCGCTATCGGCCAATTCTTTCGTATCCAGTGATATCGTGGAAAGGCCGCTTAAAAAGCACTGCTTGTTCATCAGGCTTCGGATTTCACCGATGGCCTTCATCGTCTCCTCCGATGCACTGGAGTGGTCGTATTGGACGAGCATCATGGTGGCGTTTGTTTTTTGGCTGTAAAAAACGTTTTTAATTTCATCCGGAAGGATATCCTCCGGCACGCCGATGTCGAGAATATCATCGATCCAGGTGACCTGATGCACTCCTTCCACCTTCGACACTTTTTCCTTTAGGGCGGCAACGTCCTTGGCGGGCATATTCTCCACGATCAGGACGGTGCTTGCGGAATTGTGAAAGGTTTCGTCCAGCACCTGCTGGCCTTTTACCGAATCAAGGTCATCCGGCAGATAAGAGAGAATATCATAATTGACATATGTGTTCAAATAGCCGATTGCACTGGGGATCAGCAATAGAAAGGCAATCACAAGAATCAGCTTTGTGTGATGGGTCAGCCACCGCGAAAACCGGTCGATCATGCGGCAACACCTCGTTTTCTATACAAAATCAAGTTAACGAATCATTCTGCGTATGGCGTCATAGAGCGCCGGCTTTATTTCAGAAAGCTTGTAGGGCTTTTGGTACAAAATAGCGTCGCTGCAAACGGAGCCGGTCATTTCGATGATGATGTAAAGCGTCTGCTCTGCCTGTTCGCGTGACTTGCCCCGCTGCATCAGGCGCTCTATCACAGAGTCTACTATCGGGCCAAGCTCGCCATCCCTCAAATATTCCATAACGGAAAGGCTGGCGGATAACTTTTTGTGGATCAGCAGCACCAGATCATGGTTTTTCTCAAGAGAATCGATGAGCCGGGAGGCGAAAAAAAGAATGCCCTCTTCCAACTCAGGCTGCTCAGTTTGATATTTTTCTCCAAGCTCCCGCAGGGCCGCACGAACGAGCACGGTGCTTTTATACAGAACGATCTGGTCAAGCAGATCATATTTATCATGGAAATAGAGGTAGAAGGTGCCCTTTGCCACGCCTGCCTTTTTAACTACTTCGTCAATTGCGGTAGCGTGCACGCCTTTGCTAACAAAGAGATTATAGGCTTCCTCAATCATTCGAATACGCTTTGCGCTTTTTTTATTCTCCAATGCCGGTTTTGATGTTCCCTGGGTTTCCACATTTTTTCCTCCTTCCAAGGGCCGCCGTTCTAATAGCGCTTCATTTGAATCGCGTTCATTATTTCTAGATAAAACAGCTTTAAAACCGTATATAATAAATGATAAACAACGCAGTCCAATCCTCCTTTCACACAATAATCATCATATGCGCGGTAGCTCCAGCGCTTCCAATAGGGCTGTAGGTGGCGTTTTCGTGGTTGCCTTTGCTCAAAAAAGTGTGGTGTTGCAGCAAAGGCATTCTTTTTCCAACAATCAGGAATGACGAATCGTCATTTATCTTTTCAAGAGGCAACGATAACACTAAACTGACGAATCGTCAATCTTTTAAACGAGATATTCACAAAAATTTAATATGATATATTAGAAATAAGATGGCATTGTAAATAGAATAAAAATATGATATGATTTTTTGTATCATCTGCTTGGAAGGAAGGCTGTTCTATGACAATTGGATTCATTGGCGGCGGCAATATGGCTGGCGCAATCATCAAAGGCCTGCTCGCTGCTTCCCTTTACCGTCCGGAGGAGGTTTTCGTGACGGATATTACACTGGAGCGCTCCAAAGACTGTGCGAAACGGCTTGGCGTGGCAGCAGCGGATACTGCCGAAGCGCTCATTGAGCATGCCGACACAGTGGTGCTGGCTGTGAAGCCCGGGGTGTTCCCTTCCTTGTTGCCGAGCATTGCCCCCTACTTGCAAGAAAAAAATCCGCTGGTGATTTCCATCGCGGCTGGAAAAACGCTTGGTTTTATTGAAGAAGTACTTGGCTTTTCACCCGCGCTTGTGCGGGTGATGCCCAATATTAACGCGAAGGTAGGGGCGGCAATGAGCGCATTCTGTGCGAATCAGCAGGTAACACAGGAGCAAAAAAAGCTTGTGGCGCGTTTGTTTTATGCCATTGGGCAGGTCAAAGAGCTTGATGAGGCATTTTTTCCTCTGTTTGGCGTAATTGCAGGCAGTGCGCCCGCGTTTGCCTATCTCTTCATCGATTCACTGGCCCGTGCGGCGGTAAAGAATGGGATGCAGAAACAAGTGGCTTTGGAAATTGCGGCGCAGACGGTTCTAGGCAGTGCAAAGCTGATTTTGGAGGGCGGAGAGCATCCGTGGGCGCTGATTGATCAAGTTTGTTCCCCGGGCGGCACAACGATTGAGGGGATTGCTGCATTGCAGGACGCCGGGTTTGAAGCAGGGGTACGAAAATCGGTTGACGCAGCGCTGGAGAAGGATCGGAGGCTATAAGGCCGCAGAAGAAGAAAAAACACTGCGCTGTGCTTTTTTCCATGTGATTGGTTGGTTTGCTTCCCCCTCTAGTCGCGGCAAAGGCAGTAAGGGTTGGTTATTTTTTATACGCATTTGGCAGCAAGCGTGAAAAACGGGCATATGATGAGAATTGCCCCCATCTGCGTGAAGAGACGCTTTATCGGCTTACTTTAATGTGATAAGGGAAGTATAATGGCCTTCCTTTAGAACGTTTGACTACAAATCCATGGCATTTTTCTATATATTGCACAAAAAACGCAATATGCAATTTACACAAACATCAGACCTTGAAAACGGTTTCGCTTGGGATACAAGCTGAATTTTCGCAAAATGGTCTATAACTCGCCATAAGTCGTTGACGGAGACAAGTTTTGTGATATAATATGTAGCGAAGCAGACATGAAATTTGATTGTGTGGGAGATATATCATTATGTATGTGAAAGACGTAACGGTTCAGAATCAGGTCGGCCTGCACGCTCGTCCGGCAACCTTTTTTATCCAGAAGGCAAATGAGTACAAATCCTCCATTTGGGTGGAAAAAGAGGAGCGCCGCGTGAATGCAAAGAGCTTGCTTGGCGTTCTTTCCCTCGGCATTATGGGCGGAACGAATATCCGGATCATTGCCGGCGGCCCCGATGAGGAGCAGGCGGTGGAAGGGCTGATCAAGCTTGTGGAATCTGGTTTCGCGGAGTAATCTTTCGGAGAAAACCGACCGTTTTCTTTCAGCCCTGTCTAGGATGGGCGCCTGTTTTTAGGCGTGGACAGGCTCGAAAAGTGCATGAATGAAAAAACAAAGGCTCTGTTTGGCAAAAGCAGAGCCTTTGTTTTTTATTCTATTATTAAAAAACAAAATACACAGGCTATGGATGCGGCCTGCGCATTTGGTGATATGGAATTCTGGCCACCCTGACTCACACAAGGGGAAGCGCCCCCTATTCTCCCTGCTCTTCCGGGTTGCTTTCCTCCTGTTTATGGGCTTTGCTCGCTTCCTCTTCCTGCTGGAGACGTTCCTCTTTTTTCTCCTTACAATAATCAAGCAGCTGGCTGCTGAGCATTGTGTTTAAAGCGGCCTCAAAGGAGAGCAGAGCAATCAGCGTTAGCGCGATGCTGCTCTCATCTGTCACACCCTGGTCCTTGCACTGGTGCTCGATTCTGGAAAGTTTCTCTTCGATATCCTTCCGGTAGGCCTTTTCATAGCCGCCAACAAGGTCATAAAATATGCCGTACATGTTGTCGAGCTGCTCGGTATTTTCAATATGGGAGGTGAAACGTTTGATTTCCGGCATCGGCAGATTCTGCTTGAGCAAAAAGATATAAATCAGCGTAATGATATGGCGGCGGTTGTAGCGTTTGTTTTCCGGGCGGGGGAGCACACCCTCCTTGCTATAGTTGTTAATCATCGTGTTAGTGAAAACGCTCTCATCCTTGCGGCGCAGGCTCGGCCCCATTTCCTGCTCCAGCAAGGAAGTCACCTGCTCCATATAGAGATCTATTTTGGGGATATCTCCGGAAGAGAGCAGCTTGAAATCCGCCAACTCCTGAGCACGGCGCAGTGTTTCATCTTTTAGATCGGACATTCTAAAAACCTCCATCTATATTGCACGTCAAACGTTATTTACAGCTTTATTATACGGCTTTTTATACTGCATAGCAAGCATAAAAATAAAACGCCTGGAAAACCTCTTCCCAGGCGTTTGGTTCCGAATCATAAAAAGACGGGTAACAATAACCTTTATCGAATAACGCTCACTGCCACATCCGGCGTGTCGGTGATAATACCATCTGATCCCCACTCGCTGCATAGACGCATGGCTTCCTCCAGATTGACTGTCCATGGGTTTACAATGATTCCAGATTTATGACAATCATCTAAATAATCCTCGTCTACATAGGCGATCAGGGGATGCAGGGCGTCGGCATGGATTTGTTTTGCATAAGCGATTGGATCGTCATAAACCTGCTCGATCACGGGGGAATCAGGGGAATATAAGAAGCCAGTGCGAGTGTTTGGGTCAATTTCCTTCGCTTCCACCAGCAGGCGCGGATCAAAGCTTGAAATGATTAAACGATCAAAAAGATGATGCGCCTTGACGCACGCAATCGTTTTGCGGACGATATCTTTTTCTCCGGATTTTGGGCTTTTAATCTCCACGTTGATGATGGAAAACGGATCCGCAATCTCCAAAAATTCATGCAAAGTGGGGATTTTCGTTCCTGCAAAATCAGGGGAAAAATAGGAGCCAAAATCAAATTTTTTGAGCTCTTCCAGCGTGTAGTCGGAGATGTTGCCCTTGCCATCGGAGGTTTCATCGATGGTGTAGTTGTGGCAGATGACCAGTTCTCCATCCTTTGTTAGATGGACGTCGTTTTCCACGCCATCCGCTCCGAGCTCGATTGCCTTGAGGAATGCGGGGATCGTATTCTGCGGCGCGTGCTTGTTTGCGCCGCGGTGCGCGAGGATCTTTGTCATAAAAAATCTCTCCTGTCCTTTGATATCGGTAAAGAAATGAATGCTCCGTGCCTATTATACCTGATACCATCTGTTTTGTTAAGCGGGAAAGTTGAATTTCCGGCGCAAATGCTTGCCTTTTTTCCCACTCCGTTTTATCATAATCGTTGTGTTTTGATAACGGGGGGCAGTGCAAAGAATCGATCTTTCAAAAGCCCCATTATGAAAGGAGGATCATATAATGGATGCTTTTTCCTGCGCTGCTTGCCCGCGCCGCTGCGGCGCCTTACGGAAACCGGCGCAGCCCTCTGGAGGATTTTGCGGGATGCCGGCCGGGTTTGTGGTTGCGCGGGCGGCTCTGCATCAGTGGGAGGAGCCTTGCATTAGTGGGCAACACGGTTCTGGAACCGTGTTTTTCTCCGGCTGCTCGCTGCGCTGTGTTTATTGCCAAAACCAGCAGATCAGCCTCGGCCGCTATGGAGCGCTGGTGACGGAGGAGAACTTGCTGCGGATGTTTGACCGGCTGATTGAGCAGGGCGCGCATAACCTGAATCTAGTTAATCCAACCCACTATGCGCCGATGCTTGCAAAGGCTCTGAAAAAATACTGTTCGCCTGTGCCGGTTATCTATAATTCAGGGGGATATGAGCGGGTAGAAATGCTCAAGGCCCTGGAGGGGCTCGTTGATATTTATTTGCCAGATCTGAAATATGTGGACAGTGCGGTTTCGCTGCGTTATTCCGGTGCGGCAGATTATTTTGACTATGCTTCGAAGGCGATCTTAGAAATGAGCAGGCAGGTAGGGAAAGCGACCTTTGATGAAAATGGAGTGATGAAAAAAGGGCTGATCGTCCGGCATTTGATCCTGCCGCGCAATACGGCGCAGTCCATCAAGGCGCTTACATGGATTCATGAAAACCTGCCGGAGGGGACGCTCGTCAGCCTGATGTGCCAGTATACGCCGTGCGGGGAGCTTGATGCTTTTCCGGAGCTGACCCGACGAATTACGCATAGGGAATATGATAAAGTGGTGGATCAAATGCTGGAGCTGGGCTTGACCGGCGGATATTTGCAGGAATTATCCTCGGCAAAAGAGGAGTATATTCCGCCTTTTGATCTCAGCGGAGTGATTATATAGTATCAAAAACCGCATCAAGATTATATACTGAAATTAATAAAAGAATTGGAAACTTTAATTTGAGGAAACTATTGACATGAGATGTGTAGAGTGCTATGATGGGTATCGCAAAAGAGAGAAGAACTGATAGGCCGATTGAAAAGAGAGGGAGGATGATTATGTCACTGGATAAAGTGCCGCTGATTCAATACGGCAAGGCGGAGGATATCATCAATTCTGTTACCCATGCAGTGGGTGCGGTGTTTGGTGTTGTCGTGCTCATTTTGTGCACGGTGCGTTCAGCAAAGCTAGGCTCGGCGATGGGCGTGGTCAGTTCCGTAATTTACGGTGTGTCGATGATTCTCCTATATTTCTGCTCGGCACTCTACCACGGCTTGCCGGCGGGGAATGCAAAACGGTTTATGCGCATCGTTGACCATGCGGTGATCTATTTGCTGATCGCGGGCACAATCACGCCCTGCGTGCTGATCGCGCTGCGCTCCGAGAGCAATGTGGCGGGATGGGTGATGTTTGGCGTCACCTGGGGCTGCGCGCTGCTGGGGATTATTCTAACACTGATCGATTTTGAAAAATTTAAGGTCATGGAAATGGTGCTCTATATCGCCATCGGCTGGACGCTGCTGTTCGTGGTAAAGCCCCTGTTTCACGCGCTGAGCACGGCGGGCGTTGTGCTGGTGATCCTGGGCGGCGCGGTGTATACGGTCGGTGCGATTATCTATGGCTTTGGCAAGAAGGTCAAGTATTTCCATGCGCTGTTCCATATCTTTGTGCTGGCGGGCAGCACGCTGCATTTCGTGGCGGTTTATTGGTATGTGCTGCCGCTGGCGAAATAAGCAGAGCGAAGATTTTTACAACAACATTTCCTTTATCTCCTTTTGATGAAGTTCACACACAAACGGAAGGCGGCAGGTGCGTTGTGCATCTGCCGCCTTCCGGTTATTTATAATTGATCATAAAATGTGCATAAAAATAATATCAATTTCTTGTAGATTATAACTGTTTAACGAATCAGGGAAAAGTTGTAATATAATACTATAGATTGTAAAGAAGGGGGAATCTATGCATGTCAATATTGAAGGTTTGTAGAATGATTTTACAATAAAAGGGAGAATTAAAAAATGAAGAAGTGGATTCGTGTTCTGGTTAGTGTTTTTTTGCTGGGAAACATTCTGTGTTCAAGCGGCGTGTGGGCCATTCAAGAACCGGAAATAGGGATAGGTTCTGATACATATGATACATTTCATCGAGAGATCGAACAGAAGATTAAGGGAATTTATTGCCGATACTCCTCTGAGGCGGCATCTATCCGTGCTGAAATGGGCGGCAATGTGAAAGCGCGGAGCGTATTCTCTGATGGAATGCAGCAGGATATGCGATCGCTGGATCAGAAAATGCAAATCGTGCAGACAAACTATGAAGATGAAATGAAAGAGATGTTGGAGTCTTACGGCGCTGTTTGGATAAAGGACGACTCGCCTGCATTGTTTTCGTCAGATGCCGGCCAGATGCAGACGGATTCCAACGTTGCTTATTTTTCAAATACAAAGGAATTCTGTTATATTGCCGCTTTTTATGCTACGACCTTTTTAAATGATATGTGGGGAGATTATGATCTGGTTTCCATGGAGATGAAGGATGAGAATGGATGGAGCTGGAATAAAATATCTGTCACAGCATATTTTAATAATTATACGATGTCGGATTCCACTATGACGGAAATGGGTGAGGCGAATCAATATCATATCGTTTCTGGAACACATGTGTCCGCGCGGACTGATTTTTGGAATGGCTGTATTTTTAATGTAAGAGATCAAACGACGGGGAATGCAATTTTGGGGAATACATATGGCCTTTCAGATTTGCTTTTGATCGGCTGGCTGCAAACAAGAGGCTCTAGCAGGGTTAATTATGTAAGAGCAGATTTTGAGCATAATTATAAATGGATTGTATTCAGCAGTGTCTCTGTTTCTTGAGCAGATATCAAGAATTTTAATTTGAATGTAACTTATAGTAAAGAGAGCATGCGGTGGTCCCGCACTGCGGGCTCCAAGAGAGTTGAAGTTCCTGCATCTTAATAAATTTTACTAAATCACAAGTGGAAGAAAGGAGATAACAATTTGTATACAGAAATAAAGCTTTTAATCGCGGGATGCACTTTCGTTCTAAGTAGCGCAATTATGATTTGTGCTAGTATTACCGTAAACGGTTCTGGCTTTGATATTTTATCGTTGTTTTTAGGCGCTTTGGGAATTTTGTTTGTCATTATATCGCTTTCCCTGAATAAAAGAGATAATACTGAAGTTGATAATCGCAATGACCATCAAGATTTGCAAAAAAAATAAAATATAAGAAGATTTTTAGCGTGTCAATTTTCGTTTCGTATAAAACAGGGAAAAACATACAAGGAACCACAGGGGCAAGAAGCTCCCGGGAATGATTCTAAATAGGAGGACCACAGCAAAAAGCCAATTTAGAAAGTTGGCTGATATTCAAATCTGTTTCAGCGGTTTTGGCTGGATATTGATTGTCTCCATACAAAGGAGAAGGTGACTTGAATTGTTAAAGGAAATAAGAAAATTGGTCATCGGCGCTGTACTGACTCTGAGCGGCGCAATTATGATGACCAGCGAGGAAACCATTGCAGTCGTCGGTATGGTCATCGGTATCATCGGGTTGCTTTTTCTTCTGGTTTCTTTGTTTTCCGGCTCCAAGCTTGCATCTTATTACAAAGAGGATGATGGCACAGAGCAGGAATCGAAGCACGATACAAAGTGACAATTGATCGTAGAATGATAAACAGGCATCCCCGCAGGATCGGCTGACCCTGCGGGGATGCCTGTATCGTAAGGCGATCAGGCCGACTGCATTTACGGCCATATCTCCTCAGGGTCCACTCCGTACACCTGTACCACATCGAGATATTCGCTGTTGGCCAGATCCTTAACCGTGACAATCTTCCCGCCGTCGGAATCAAGGTCGAGCCCGGCGGATTGATAGGCTTCCCAAACAAGATGCGCGCACTGTGTGCCGCCGGGGGCTTCTTGGAATTTGGAGGTGAAAATCCCCGCTACCAGGTTATAGGGGATGCCTGCGAGATGTTCGTTTGCAAACGCGACGGCCTGAGCCGCCTTCTCCCGATATTCCGGCTTGGGGCGCAGCAGCATAAAGGTGGGCCAATCGCGCCACCCATTGGTGCTTTGATAGGTGGAATCCACGCCGAGTGAGATTGCCTCCAGCGTTTGCCCTGCGGCGGCGCTTGTAACAAGGGCGGCATGGCCGTGCCTCCAACCGAAGGAGTGCATGGAGCGGGTGAGAAGGATATCCCCATCTTTTATAGGCGCAAGCTGAAAGCCATAAATCCGACCGCCGGCCTCATCCGTCAGGCTTTCCTGAAAGGCGGTGAGGGAGTTTTGTTTGCATTCAATCCGTGGCGCACGGAAAAAATCTGCCTGGAATTGTTGGATTTTTTCTCTGCCATCCGGCAGCAGGAGCAGATCTTGCACGGCAGGCCTGCCAAGGCCGGTTTGCCGATAAAGGAGCTCATAATCCGAATCGGATAGAGAATCCTTCGCTAAAAGCGAGTTAAGATCTGTTTTGGCATAATCGGGCGATACATGGTCGCGCGGTTCCGCGGCAGCGTTTAGCAGAAAGTTCAGCAGGAAAAAGATGGTGATACAGGCAATCGGAATGAAGATCGCCTTTAAAATACGTTTGGTTCTTTTTTTCATCTTACTCATTGTTACAATTTGCACTCCGATATGAAAAAATAAATGGAAACACAAGGCCGCGCCGAGCGGGAACCGGCGTTTTCGGGAACCTATTATAGCACAGAATTCCAAGATGCAAAACGTTTTTCTTGCATCCTTCGATGCGGTCCGGTATAATCGAAGGCAGGCTACATATATGAATGTAAAATCTTCAGGATTGTGAGAGGAACAATGAAACAGAGATTGACGCAAGCTCCTTACGATAGAAAACAAGTGGGGCAAGACCTTTCTTCCGGCGGGATAGCGGCGATGTCTATGCTGCCCTTTGCGCTGGCATTCGGCGCACTGGCGGGGATTGGCATGCCCGCGGGGCTGATTGCAGCGGTGGGGGCGAGTCTCGTGACCGCGCTCGTCCCAGGCCGCGTGCCCTATTTTGCTGGGCCGGTCTGCATTGTGTTTTTGGTGTTTTCCGCCTGCGCAGGGCGTTATGGGCTGCCGGCAGCGCTGACTGCCTCATTTTTTGCGGGTGTGCTGGTGTTTGCCGCGCTGCTGCTGCGTGCGGACAGGCTGCTGCGATTTATCCCCGCGCCGGTCGCGGGCGGATTTACCATTGGCACGGCGTTGGTCATGACGATTTTGCAGACAAACAATTATTTCGGCATCAATGCAACCGGCGTCAGCGCAGTGGATATGCTGCTCTCCTACCGCAGCTTTGGTTTTCATGCAAATTGGAGGACAGTGCTCTATGGCACAATCGTGCTGGTGCTGATGATTACCTATCCGCGTAAATTTAAAAAGCTTCACCGGAAAATACCGGCTCAATTTGTAAGCCTTGTCATCGCGCTGGGGTTGCACCTTTGCCTTGTTCCGTCCGCGGGGCAGTCACCGGTTCTGGAGGTGGGAGCCTTTTCCCACAAGCTGTCCTCCTCCGGGGGGTTGCTGTTCAATGGGTTTACAGTTGCGCCGGTAGGGGGCGTGGTTCTTTCCACCGCTGCGATTGCGCTTTCGATTCTGGTTTGTAGCGGCAGTGCATGGTCACAGGAACGCAAGTTATCCGTCAAAGCGATTGCGCTGGGTGTGGGGAATATGCTCCTGCCGCTCTTCGGCGGAATGCCGATGGGGGCGGCGCAGGAGCAGAAGGAACAAGCCACGCGCATTGCTCCACTTTTTTCCAGCGTTTTGATGTTAGCCGCCGTTTTACTGCTGGGCGGTGTGTTTGAGCGAATTCCGCTGTCCGTCCTGGCGGTGATCTTAATTGTGACGATGTGGGAAAAGCTCGATTTCCAGGCGCTCAAAACCGTGTTCGGCGGCAAAAAGCCCATCCAAATTATCCTGTTTTTTCTGTGCGCCGCTGCAACGGTTTTTCTCGAACTGCCCTATGTAATGCTTCTGTTTGCTGTTGTAACAATTTGCTCAGCGCTGCGTATACGGAAAAAAAGGTGAAAACCTGATAAAATTCAGATTGCTTTATGAAACGGATTCTATTATAATGAATAGCAAATACAAGTGGAAAGGTGGTGAAAGGTTGATGCGTCCGGCGAAAGAGACAGCTTGGAATTTGGCCGTGCGAAACGATATATGCTGCAAGGAGCTGTTTCCGGGCAGCGATATCGTCCGCAGCTACACATTCAAAACAGCTGCGCCCAGGGGGCAGTCTGCCCTTTTGGCAAAATTGAACCATATGCTGACGGCAGTTTTTGCCGCAGCAGGGGAGAAGTCTGCCCTTTTTGCAGAAAAGCCGGATTGTTTTGAATGCCTTTCACCATATTTCGTCTGGGCCTCATAAACAGGCCCAAACGGAATGAATGGTACCCTGTGCAGTCAAAACGATCTGCACAGGGTATTTTTATGCCCAAATTCGATTGTTCTAAGGATGCGTTGCATATTGAATAAAAAATGTTCACTAAGCTGAGAAAAAGCATGGTTTTGCGTCTTGAGACGCAAAATGAGGGCTATATTGTACGGCCCTCAAGTGGTTTTGGGGGTCTGTTGAAAAATCTTACATATTGCAACAGCCCCAGGGAAGGAATGATTTTCATATGATTTTAAAATACAGCCAAACGATGCGCATGGCGATGCGCGCCCAGACGAACGGCGGCATTTTCTATCTGCTCCCGAATATAGCCGTCCGGCTCGTGCATTTGATCCCGCTGCTATTCCTTTGGTCCGTTTTATCAAGGAGCGGCGTAGAAACCGGCATGACGCTGAAGCAGATGCTTTCCTATACCTATCTCAATGCGATATTGGCCGATTTATTGGTGGTGCAAACCTTTGCATCGAGCTGGTGCTATGAAGGGGAGCTACACAGGCTCTATCTCCGCCCGACCCCTATTTTTGGCGGGATCGTGGCGGAAACGGTAGGCGGATGGATCCCGATGCTGCTTTTCTTCTCCCTTCCGCTGCTGTGCGCCGCGCCGTTTTTGGGGATTTCGGTTTTGCCGGCAAGCCCTTGGTTTTTTCCCAGCCTGCTGCTCTGTATCTCACTCGGGTTTGCGATTGACTTTCTGTTTGCCTGTGTGGCGATTGAGCTGCGCGGCATCTCCTGGCTTGCCCATGTGATTCGCACAGCGATCGTGGCGCTTTTCTCCGGCACTGTGCTGCCCTTTCGGTTGCTGCCGTTTGGGTTAGCGCGTGTGTTTGAACTACAGCCCTTCGGCAGCCTCGGCGGTGCGCCGCTGGCATTGTTTGTCGGCACGGCACGGCCTGAGCGCATTCTGTTGGCACAGGTGTTCTGGAACCTGACGCTCTGGCCCGCGGCTATTTTATGGTTTTGCAGATCACGAGAGAGGCTGGTGAGCTTTGGTGGATAGGCAGAAAATATCCCTCAAACAATTTTTATCGCTGTATGTGCTGTATGCCAAAATGGATTTTGCCTGGCTACTGCGGGACCGAGTGTTTGCGTCCCTTGCAATCCTGTCGGACGTGATATCTAATCTCTCCTCGATCGCGGGCATATTTCTGCTGGCATGGAAATTTGGAGGGATCGGCGGAATGAGCCGGTATGAAATTCTATTTATGCTCGGATACACCTCCCTGATGACGGGGATTTATCAGGTGTTTTGCTCCAGCAATAACGTTGGGCATATCAGCCGCCGGATCGGGCGCGGCCAGGTGGATCACATGCTGATGCAACCGCTCCCCTTGCCGGTGCAGCTAATGACAGAGGGCTTCATCCCGTTTTCAGGGAGCAGCAACCTGGTTTCCGGCGCGGCGCTTCTCTGCATTGCCGTTGCAAAGCTCGGCATCCGGCCGCCGTGGTGGTGGGCGCTGGCGCTTGCCGGGCATTTGGCCGCTACGGTTGCGATCCTGGTTGCCTCCTCTTACCTTGCCTCTAGCGTGGCCTTTTACGCGCCTGCCCAAGCGGAGGAAATTTCAACTTATGTAATCGATGCGCAATGCAGCCTGGCGCAATTCCCACTCTCCGGCATGCCGCTTGCGTTGAAAGCGCCTCTGCTGACGGTGTTTCCCGCGGGGCTGCTGGGCTGGTTTCCATCGCTTGCACTGCTTGGGAAACCGCCGCTCGACCTGCCGGGCTATTACCCCGCAATCATTGCGGTGGCGCTCGCCGCATGCGCGGCTTACTTTTTCAGGAAAGGATTGCATTACTATGTTAAAAAAGGGATCAACCGCTACCTCGCCATCGGACATCGCCGTTGACGTGCGGTCTGTTGTGAAGGTGTTTACCCAATCCCAGCGGGAGAATGCCGGGAACGGCGTGCTGAAAAGGCTCGCAAGGCCTGAGAAAAAGCGCGTGTATGCGCTTGATAATGTGACCTTCCAAATCCGGCGCGGCGAGTTCGTCGCCTATGCCGGGCCGAACGGGGCGGGCAAGAGCACAACGATGAAGTTACTCTGTGGCATGCTTTTGCCAACGGATGGGAAAGTCTCCGTGCTCGGCCTGTCGCCTGAAAAAAACCGGATTTCGCTCATGAAGAGGCTCGGCGTGCTGTTCGGCAACCGGACGGAGCTATGGTGGGATCACCCTGTTATGCAGAGCTTCGCGTGGAAAAAGGCCGTGTGGCAGATTCCGGAGAATGTCTATCGGCGGAATTTGGAGATGGCAATTGAGCTTTTGGATTTGAAGGATCTTTTAAAGACCTTTGCGCGGGAACTATCGCTCGGCCAACGGATGCGGGCGGATATCGCCATGATGCTCCTGCACGCCCCGGAGGTAATCCTACTGGATGAGCCAACGCTGGGGCTGGACGTCGTTGCCAAGCGGCAGATGATTGCATTTTTAAAAACGGTCAATCGGGAAAACGGCGTGACGATCATTGTGACCAGCCATGATATGGACGATCTGGAGGAGATGGCAGAGCGCATTCTGATGATTTCTGCGGGCAAGATTGCATATGACGGAGACTTTGATGGCTTGCGCGCCTTGACGGGCCGCCCTTCCCGACTCCGGCTAACGGTGGATAGCGTCTGCCCGCCCGACCTGCCCATTGGGCACCTTCTATCAGAGGAAAAGGGCGTTTGCGAATATGAATTGGATTTATCCTCTATACAGGTGCATGAATTGCTTGCACAGCTTTCAACGCTACACGGCATCCGGGATTTGGAAATCCAAAAAGCGCCGATCGAGCAGGTGATTGCGGAACTGTTCCGCGCCTGGCGGTAACGGCGCGGCAGCGGCCCCACTTTGCCTCTCATCCGCTATGACGGCGCACTGCGGGGCCGGGCTGCCACGTTCTGTCGAAAAAGGCGGCGGGCAGAGCGCTTTTTTCGGAACGGATGCCGTTTGCTTTCCGGTCGGAAATCGTGTATACTAAATAAAAAGGCAGATCCGGGCGGATGTTGTTCGGGGCGAAATCAAAGTCGCTCCCCATACGGGGAGCGTGGATTGAAATGGAGAAGGTTTTCTGGATGGGGCGGCAGGCGGCTTCCCCGCCCAAATGGCCCCAATGGAGAGGATGAGAATCAGATGATTTTAACAGTCGACATCGGCAACAGCAATATCACGATGGGGGTATATCGGGAGAATGATCTCCTATTCGTTGCCCGCCTTGCGACAGACCGTTCCCGCACGGGCGATCAATACGCGGTGGAGCTGAAATCCATTTTTGCGCTTTATGATGTGGTGCCGAAAGATTTTGAAGGCGCGATCATTAGCTCCGTTGTGCCGGAGCTGACTGCCGCCGTGCGCAAGGCCACGCAGATGGTCACGGGCCATGTGCCGCTTCTCGTTGGGCCGGGCCTGAAAACCGGGCTCAATATCCGCACGGATACGCCCGGTATCCTTGGCGCGGATCTGGTGGTGGGTGCGGTGGCCGCCATCCACACTTACGAGCTGCCTTGCCTTGTGATGGATTTGGGCACGGCAACAAAAATCAGCGTCCTTGATGAGCAAGGCACCTATCTTGGCTGCACGATTTCTGCGGGCGTTGGCATTTCACTGGATGCGCTTGCAACCCGCACTTCGCAGCTTCCGCACATTAGTATTGAGGCGCCGCATCATGTGATCGGCACGAACTCACCGGACTGCATGCAGTCCGGCACGGTGTTCGGCACCGCCGCCATGCTTGACGGCCTGTGCGATCGTATTGAGGAAGAGCTCGGCAGGTCGGTGAAAACGGTCGTAGCGACTGGGGGCCTTGCAAAGGAAATCGTTTCCAACTGTAAGCGGAAAGTCCTTTACAGAGAAAATCTGCTTTTGGAAGGGCTTAAGCTGATTTATGATAAAAACACGTCGAAAGGCGGCCGCGGCATGCAGCGTTGATTGCTGAAATTGCCACTTGACAGGAATTGATTGTAAGGTTAAAATACTTTACGAATTGATTCCAATGGAAAAAATCATATTTTAGCTTATTTTTCCGCAACACTGGTTTAAAAATTGCTTTTCAATATTTTTTTGCCAAATTTTGCGCTGCATCTTCCTTGGGGGAGAGCAGCAGCAAGGAGGAATATAAATTGAAAAAGAATACCCTTGCGAGGACGATGCGCCTCGCGCAGCTCGCCATGCTGATTGCCATCCAGGCGATCCTAACCTTCACCCCGTTGGGCTTTATCATGATTCCGCCGATCTCCATCACGATCATGCATATCCCCGTGATTATCGGCGCGGTGACGATGGGGCCGTTGTTCGGCGGGATTCTGGGTGCTTCCTTTGGCGTGATGTCAATGCTCAAGGCAACCTTTGCCGCTGCGAGCCCGGCGGATATTATCTTTTCCCCCTTTATCAGTGGAACGCCGGTGCAGTCGCTGATTCTGTGCGTCGTGCCGCGCATCCTGCTCGGTGTGATCGCCGCATGGCTGTTTATCGGCCTGAAGAAGCTCATTAAAAACGAAACAGCTTCGATCGGCCTGAGCGCTGGAATTGCCACGCTGTGCCACAGCGCGATGGTGCTCGGCCTGATGTGGTTTCTCTTCGATTCTCTTCCGCTCAAGGAAGTATTTGCCACGATGATGTCGCTCAATTGCCTTTTGGAGATCGCGATGGCTGTCGTCGTCGGCATGGCGGTATGCAAGCCGCTGCTGGTCTATCTCCGTAAGCAAAAGCTGATCCAAAAATAGGGGCTAAATCGGCCACGCACCCGGTTGGATATCCGAGATATCGCTTTTTGATGGATCGGCTGGCTAGCTGGGTATTATAAATAAGGAGAACACGCGCCGTAAATTTGCACTTTTGCATTTTATGGCGCGTTTTGCTTTTAATTGATATCAAAATCGTTTTAAGCGGAGCTATCAAACCAATTTGCCGGAGGGGGAACGGGGAGCCCGTCCGAAAAGGACGAACTCCCTACAGGCCAATCAGCTGGATTCAGTGTTTCTGAAAGGGTGGTTCGATACCGAAACGAAACCTGGCATCTTTTTTGAAATTACACCGGCACGGATTCCCTTCTGCACGATAAATCGCTACGTTTTTTAAGTCGTATATGACAGACCACACCGTATCTTTCCCTGTGCTTCTGTCGTATTGACATAAAAACCCGTCCTTTCCCGCTAAAAGCTCCTGTGCCGATTGGATTCCGATTTGCCCTCTCTTACGCTCCAGTGCATTTTTGAGCGTTTGATATCTTGTCTCTGCCTGCCAGTTATCAATTTCTGGGTTTGTAAACGAAGCCATCGCTTCCGAATGAAAGACATTGGTGGCGTAGACATAGGGGCGCCCTTCAGATGGCCGGATGATTTCTATTTTCTCTGCATTACACTCTACAACGGCAATCTCTCCTATGCGATCTGCTATCGTTAGCGTTTGGGCCGAGGCGATAGGAATTTCTTGAATGTAGTGAATCGCCTCGTTGGTTGATTTGCATTTTTCCAAGATGAACCGTAACAGCATCCCTGCATTGAGCCCTGGCTGAATGGCGTGAGGATAAACCGCGGTTAGGCCGACAGCAAGCCCTTGTTCGTTTATGCCGTCCTCCAGTTCGAGAAATGCTGTCGTATTTCCTGTAAATCCATAGGAATCAGCGTCAATATGATAAATGACATTTAAATTATATTTTTCTAGTTCAGTTAAAAAATCGCTGTTTCTTCCGAACAGAATCGTTTCATGATCTGCCACTGCAAAACATGAGCAATGGCAGGCGGGCGGCATGGCATACATGCTGAATAAAACAGCTTGGAGCATTTCAGCCTCACAATGCTGCCCATCCGCCAAGCCCTGGATTTCTTCTAATATTTCTGGAAAGTATTTTTGATAAACGGGAACACAAGCCAAAGCGAACGCCTTTCGCTCTTTCTTTATTGGAAAAGGAAGGTTGTTTAAAATAAAGTGGCCGTGCTTTTCCAAAAGGGACCCCCAATGAAACCCGATTTCGTAGTGTGTCCCTTTCAAATGTGCATGATACATGATTATTTCGCTCCTTCATCTGTTACAATAAAGAGCAGCCGGCAACTCTATTTCAAAGGATAATGGAATAAAAATTTTATGTCAATATCTGCTTTTGGATTTGGAATATCACCTCAAACTGTCCCTTAGAATGTATACTGATGAAAGTGAGGGGAGGTTGACGCGGCATATTGTAGAAAGGAAGTGGTTCTTGCCGCCTTGAAAAGCACGAAATAGATGGTATAATAACAATGAATAAGCATGCGTGCGGCTTTGCGCATACCTCAATTTTCAGGAGGAATCATCAATGGACAACACAGAGAACAAGAAATTTTATATCACCACGCCGATCTACTATCCGTCGGATAATTTGCACATCGGCCACGCTTACTGCTCCGTGATGGCGGATACCATGGCGCGGTATAAACGGATTCAGGGGTACGACGTGATGTTCCTCACCGGCACGGACGAGCACGGCCAGAAGATTGAGGAAAAGGCGAAGGCCGCGGGGATCACGCCGAAGCAGTATGTCGACCACGTTGTATCCGGGATCAAAGATCTTTGGAAGCTGATGGATATTTCCTATGATAAATTCATCCGCACGACGGACGATTATCATGAAAAGGCCGTTCAGAAAATCTTCAAGCAGCTCTATGACCAGGGCGATATCTACAAAGGCTCCTATGAGGGCTGGTACTGCACGCCCTGCGAATCCTTCTGGACGGAGACGCAGCTCGTCGACGGCAAGTGCCCGGACTGTGGGCGCGAGGTCAGGCGCACGTCCGAGGAGGCGTATTTCTTTCGCCTTTCCAAATATCAGGATCAATTGATCAAGCTTTTTGAGGAGCATCCGGAGTTTCTGGAGCCCGCCTCCCGCCGCAATGAGATGCTCAATAACTTTATCAAGCCCGGTCTGGAAGACCTGTGCGTGTCCCGCACGTCGTTTACCTGGGGCGTGCCGGTCACATTCGACCCGAAGCATATCGTCTACGTCTGGGTGGATGCGCTCTCCAACTATATCACCGCGCTTGGCTACGGCTCGGAGGATGATAGCCTCTATCAGAAATACTGGCCTGCGGATATCCATCTCGTCGGCAAGGAGATCGTGCGATTCCATACCATCATCTGGCCCGCCATGCTCATGGCGCTGAACCTGCCCCTCCCCAAGAAGGTGCTCGGCCACGGCTGGCTGATCCTGGAGGGCGGCAAGATGAGCAAGTCGAAGGGCAACGTCGTCGATCCGGTGGTGCTCTGCGAGCGCTACGGGGTGGATGCAATCCGCTACTTCCTCCTGCGCGATATCCCGTTCGGCTCGGACGGCACCTTCTCCAATGAAGCGCTCATCACGCGCATCAATTCCGACCTTGCCAACGATCTCGGCAACCTCGTCTCCCGCACGGTGGCGATGGTTAACAAATATTTCGGCGGCACGATCCCTACGGAACGCACGGCTGGGGAATTCGACGAAGACCTGATCGCGCTTGCAACTGCTACAAAGGCGAAGGTGGAGGCCTACGCGGATGAGATGCAGTTCTCCCAGGCGCTTACGGAGCTGTGGGCGCTCATTTCCCGGACGAATAAATATATCGATGAGACGGCCCCGTGGGTGCTCGCGAAGGATGAGGCGAACCGCGCCCGTCTGGCGGCTGTGATGTACAACCTCTGTGAGGCGATCCGGATTATTTCCATCCTCGTCTCCCCCTTCCTGCCGCACACCGCGCCGAAGATTCAGGCGCAGCTCGGCGCACCTGCGGCTGTGCTCTCCTGGGAGCAGGCGGGCGAGTGGGGCCTGCTGCCGGCTGGCTTTTCGGTGCAGAAGGGCGAGATCATCTTCCCACGCATTGATATCGCCAAGGAGCTCGCGGAGCTGGAGGCGCAGCAGAAGGCTGCCCGCGAGGCGAAGGAACAAGCACAGCAGAAGGCGGAGGGCGTCGCCCAGATTTCAATCGATGAGTTTGCAAAGGTCGAGCTGCGCGTGGCGGAAGTGAAGGATTGCGAGCCGGTCAAGCGCGCAAAGAAGCTGTTAAAGCTCACGCTGGATGACGGCAGCGGAACGCCGCGCACGGTAGCATCCGGCATTGCGCAGTGGTACAAGCCGGAGGATTTGATCGGGCATAAGGTGGTGCTGGTGGCAAACCTGAAGCCTGCGGTGCTCTGCGGCGTGGAGAGCCAGGGCATGATCCTTGCCGCGGACTGCGCAAAGGATGATGTGAAGGTGCTCTTTGTTGATAACATGCCAGCAGGGGCAAAAATCCGGTAAGAATTTCGGGCGGCGCAGGGCAGAAATGCATTGCGCCGCTCGTTTGATTCTGTTTATTGGGAGTGATGAAATGGAGATGGAGACGCTTTTCATCCGGGGAATTCCCGCCGTGGTGTGGGGAGAGTTGTCTCACCACGTATTAATCGCGGTGCATGGCAATCTTTCGCATAAGACGGATACCGTGATTCGGCTTCTGGCTGAGGCGGCAATACCGAAGGGCTTGCAGGTGCTCAGCCTCGATCTGCCGGAGCATGGAGACCGGCCAAAGGGAAACCCGCCCTGCAAAGCGTCAGCGGCGAAAGCAGACTTGGGGCTTGTGATGGAATATGCAAAATCCCGATGGCGAGAAATCAGCCTCTTTGCCTGTAGTATGGGGGCGTATTTCAGCCTGCTGGCATATCCGGACGAAACCATTCGCCAGTGCCTGTTTTTGTCCCCGGTTGTAGATATGAGGCGGCTGATTGAAAATATGCTTCGCTGGTCCAATCTCAGCCAGCAGCGGCTGGCTGCGGAGGGGGAGCTTGTGACGGCAGCCGGACAAACGCTATATTGGGACGATTACTGCTTCATCAAAGCACATCCTGTGACCCGATGGGAACCGCAGACGGAAATTCTATATGGCGAAAACGACGGTTTATGCGAACGGGCTGTGCTGGACGCGTTCGTCCAGCGCTTTGACTGCCGCTTGCAGGTGGTGAAGCAAGGGGAGCATTGGTTCCACACGCCGGAGCAGCTGGCGGTTTACCGGAACTGGTTGGAGAAACGGATCGAACCAGCTTCCAGTGAATACGATTTGAAAGGGGAGAGCGAATGCTGACGGAAACCTTTGACCGGTCGGAGGAGATCATTCGGCCAGAGATGATATACGGAAAACGGAAGAAGCTGTGCGATATCTGCATCATCACCTTCTCGCAGCATGTGATCGAATATGCGTTGCAAAAATATGACTGTAAAAAGGTCATATCGCTTGAAAGCACGGGGGGGTCTATCCCGATTTATATCATGACATATCAGGAAAAGGAGCTTGCCCTTTATCAGTCGATGATCGGCGCTCCCGCGGCGGGCGCCTGCCTGGAGGAGGCGCGTTGCCTGACGGGTGCATCTCACTATATCATGTTCGGCTCCTGCGGCTGCCTGCATGAGGAGATCACCGCCGGAAAGCTCATCGTTCCCACACAGGCATATCGGGATGAGGGGCTTTCCTACCACTACGTGCCCGCTGGGGATTATCTGCCGCTCCCAAATGCCGGGCGGGTGGCCTCGTTTTTCGAGCGGAAGGGTATCCCGTTTGTCACCGGAAAAACCTGGACGACGGATGGGCTATACCGCGAAACGCGCGCGAATATGAGCAAGCGAAAGGCGGAGGGCTGCCTGACTGTCGAGATGGAGTGCGCGGGGCTTCAGGCGGTGTGTAGTTTCCGGGAGTTGCAATACTATGCCTTTCTCTTCGGCGGCGATCTGTTGGATGCTGCGGAGTGGGATGTTCGGATTCTGGGGAATCACAGGGAAAAAGATTGCCAGATCGAAGGCTTCCGCATTGCGCTGGAATTGGCGCACGCGCTATCAATGTTATTCAGTTTGGAATAAGGATGGTTTCATCGAATGGATTCACTGATTTTTGATTCGCCCGCGATGCAAACACCGCGTGTGACACTAAATTCACCTATCATCTTTGACTCTCATGCGCACTATGACGATCGCGCCTTTGACGGCGACCGTGAGGCGGTGCTTTCCACCCTGCCGGGGGCCGGGGTTTGCGGAGTCATTAACTGCGGCGTCGATATTCTCTCTTCCCAAAAAGCGCTTGCGCTCGCCGCACAGTATCCCTTTCTCTGGGCAGCGGTTGGCATCCACGGGCAGGAGGCGGGCCGGGCAAAGCCGGGCGATCTTAACCGCTTACTGCCACTTTTGGAGGAGCCGCGCGCGGTGGCACTCGGAGAAATCGGCCTCGATTACCACTATGATGACGGTGCGCCGCGCGAGGTGCAGCGGGAACTGCTCGAGCGGCAGCTCCAAATTGCCGTGGAGCGTGATATCCCGGTAATTTTGCACGACCGGGAGGCGCATGAGGATATGTGGAAGCTGTTGCAGCGATATAAGCCGCGCGGGGTGATGCACTGCTTCTCCGGCAGTGTGGAGATGGCGAGGGATCTGGTGGGCATCGGCATGTATATCGGCCTTGGCGGCGCAGTGACCTTCAAAAATGCGCGCCGTCCAATCGAGGTGGCGGCCTGGCTGCCGGAGGACAGGCTGCTCATCGAAACGGACGCCCCCTATATGACGCCCGCACCGTTTCGCGGCAAGCGCAATTCCTCGGCGCTCATTCCTTACACGGCGGAGAAAATCGCCCAGGTGCGCGGGATGACGCCGGAGCAGGTTTTGCGGATGACGAGAGAGAATGCGGAGCGATTGTTCGGCGTTGTTTGCCCGGCATGATGCATAGAACCGAGAGAACCAAATTGCTTTTTCACGCTTCAGCCGTAAATAATGGTGGCTGAAGCGTGATTTTTTCGACTGGAGGACTTACAACACACGATTTTCTGAAATGTTGACAGGATGATGTCAATATAATTACGCTAGAATAAAACATCATTTTCAGAAAACTGAAAAGACAAACCAGAAAGAAACAGCATGTCTGCGCAGGCCGGCTTCCAACAATTTGCATGCGACGCTCCTTGACTTTTTTCACAAATCTGGTATGATATCGAGGGAACAAATGTTTAGAGCCGCTGCGCTTAGGGAGGTCTGTGTATGGCACAGAAAAATTTGTTGGTAAAAGGTGCCCGTGAGCACAACTTAAAAAATATTGATATTGAAATCCCGCGCGATAAGCTTGTTGTTTTTACGGGACTTTCCGGCTCCGGAAAATCATCGCTGGCCTTCGATACGATCTATGCGGAGGGCCAGCGGCGCTATGTGGAGAGCTTATCCTCCTATGCGCGCCAGTTCTTAGGCCAAATGGAGAAGCCGGATGTGGATTCGATCGACGGGCTTTCTCCGGCGATTTCGATCGATCAGAAAACCACCTCTAAAAATCCACGCTCTACGGTTGGCACGGTCACGGAAATTCATGACTATTTGCGCCTGCTGTATGCCCGCGTTGGCATTCCGCACTGCCCGGTCTGCGGCAAGGAGATTAAGCAGCAAACAGTGGATCAAATCGTGGACCGCATTATGGCGCTTGATGAGGGCGCGAAAATCCAGGTGCTCGCGCCGGTGATTCGCGGGCGCAAGGGCGAGCATAGTAAGGAGCTGGATGCGGCACGCAAATCCGGCTATGTGCGCGTGCGTGTAGACGGCAGCATTTATGACCTCTCTGAAACGATCAAGCTTGATAAAAATAAAAAGCATAACATTGAGGTGGTGATTGACCGCCTGGTGATTGATGAGGAAATTCGCGCTCGGTTGGCGGATTCCGTTGAGACGGCCTGCGCCCTCTCCGGAGGCATTCTGCTTATCGACGTGGTGGGGGGAGAGGAACTGCTCTTCTCGCAGAATTACGCATGTCCGGAGCACGGCGTGAGTATTGAAGAGCTGACTCCGCGCATGTTCTCCTTCAACAATCCTTTCGGTGCGTGTCAGACCTGCTCCGGCCTCGGCATTTTTATGAAAGTTGATCCGAAGTTAGTCATTCCGAACCCGCGATTGTCCATTCGGCAGGGGGCAATCAAGGCCAGTGGATGGACGGCAGCGGAAGGCGGCACGATTGCGCAGATGTATTTTGAAGCGCTGGCGGAGCACTATCACTTTTCGCTGGACGAGCCGGTCAACAAGCTTTCCAAAGAAGCGCTCGATGCAGTGCTCTACGGCACGAAAGGCAAAAAGATCAAAATGCATCGCCGCAGCGAATATGGTAGCGGCACTTATACCACGGATTTTGAAGGCGTGATTCCTAATCTGGAGCGCCGTTACCAGGAGACAAGCAGCGAATGGTCGCGGGCGGAAATTGAGCAGGTGATGAGCGCGAAGCCCTGTCCGGATTGTGGCGGCGCTCGGCTGCGGCCGGAGTCGCTTTCTGTCACGGTGGGCGGTATCAATATTGATCAGTTCAGCCATAAATCCATCACCGACGCGTTAGAATTCGTCAATGCATTGCGGCTCACCACGCGCGAGCAGATGATTGCGAAACAGATTCTCAAGGAGATTCGCAGCAGGCTGCAATTTCTCTCAAGCGTCGGTCTTGATTACCTGATGCTTTCACGGCCCGCCGGCACGCTTTCGGGCGGCGAAAGCCAGCGCATCCGGCTCGCGACGCAGATCGGCTCCTCGCTGATGGGCGTTTTATATATTCTGGACGAGCCGAGCATTGGCCTGCACCAGCGGGATAACGACCGGCTGCTGGAAACGCTCAAGCACCTGCGCGACCTGGGCAATACTTTGATTGTGGTGGAGCACGATGAGGATACGATGTATGCTGCGGATTATATTGTAGATGTTGGCCCCGGCGCGGGTATCCACGGCGGAGAGATCGTCTGTGCGGGTACGGTCGATGAGATCAAGGCCTGCAAACGGTCGCTAACCGGGCAGTATCTCAGCGGCGCGCGGTTTATCCCGATCCCGGAGAAACGGCGCCAGGGTAACGGCAAGTTCCTCAAGGTGGTCGGCGCAAAAGAAAACAACCTCAAGGGCATTGACGTGACGATCCCGCTAGGCGAGTTTGTGTGCGTAACGGGTGTGTCCGGCTCCGGCAAATCGTCTCTGGTCAATGAAATCCTTTATAAACGGCTGGCGAATGAATTAAACGGCGCGAAGCGCACCATCGGTGCGCATCAGGATATGGTGGGCATCCAGCATCTCGATAAAGTGATTGATATCGACCAGTCGCCCATCGGACGCACGCCGCGCTCCAACCCTGCAACGTATACCGGTGTGTTTACGGATATCCGCGAGCTGTTTGCCTCCACGCAGGAATCGAAGATGCGCGGCTTCAAATCGAACCGCTTCTCCTTCAACGTGAAGGGCGGACGCTGCGAGGCCTGCCAGGGCGACGGCATAGTAAAAATTGAAATGCATTTTTTGGCGGATATCTACGTGCCCTGCGAGGTCTGCAAAGGCGCACGATATAACCGTGAGACGCTGGAAGTGAAATATAAGGGTAAAAATATTTACGATGTGTTGGAGATGACCGTGGAGGAGGGGCTGGAATTTTTTTCCGCCGTGCCGAAAATCCAGCGTAAGCTTCAAACACTCTATGACGTGGGGTTGGGCTATATCAAAATTGGCCAGCCTGCGACCACGCTTTCCGGCGGCGAGGCACAGCGCGTCAAGCTTTCGACCGAGCTTTCCCGCCGCGCCACGGGGCGCACGATTTATATTTTGGATGAGCCGACGACGGGCCTGCACACGGCGGACGTGCACCGCCTAATCGAAGTGCTGCATACATTGGTGGAAAATGGTAATTCGGTGCTGGTCATCGAGCATAACCTCGACGTGATCAAAACCGCCGACCATATCATTGACCTTGGCCCGGAGGGCGGCGACAAGGGCGGCATGATCGTGGCAGAAGGCACGCCGGAAGAGGTGGCGAGGGTGGAGGCTTCCTATACGGGTCGGTATCTCAAACGGATTCTGGAGCGGGGATAATAGGTGAGGATCTCTAGCGCAGACGAACTTCGTACGAAATTTGCCAGATATGAATCTGTGAAATCACTCCAGTAACGCCCAGCCTTGCAGAGTGCTTGGGCAGAAAAAACAAAAACGGCGCAAAACGTGACTGCACATTTTGCGCCGTTTTTTCATTGAAAGTTAATTGGATAGGAAGCGTAACGTTATGTGGCCTTATCGCCGAAGAGGCTTGTAATCCACTTGCCGATCTTGAAGAAGAAGGCGGCGACCCTTGCGAAGAGGCCGGCGACGCCGCCCTGCTCTACGTTTTGGCTTGGAAAATCCAATAAAACAATGAGATTTATACGAAATGAAACTGTAAAAGCGGGAAGGAGCACGCAAATGAATGAAAATTTAATCTTGAAAGATATATCTTTTTCATAAATTTTTTGATAAAATAAAGAATAAAATATGCGGTTTGTGATTTGAAGGAGGAGAATTCGGATGGAAAACAGGTTAACATGGCGCAGCAAAATCGGATACGGCGTCGGTACGATCGGCAAAAGCATGAGCTACGGCCTGGCAAGTGGATTTATCTCTTATTGGTTTTTATCAGGTTTGGGGCTATCGCCGGCATTTTTGGGCGTCATGCTTTTTGTCGCGCGCCTTTGGGATGGCGTTAACGACCTGCTCATGGGCGCGATTATCGATAGCACGCGTACAAAATGGGGAAAATTCCGCCCGTGGATGGTGATTGGAGCCGTGACCAATGCGGCGGTGACGGTTTTGCTTTTCACCAACCCCGGCTTTCGAGGCGTCGGCCTGTATGTGTATGCGACGGTTTGCTTTGTCCTGTGGGATATGACCTATACGATGATTGACGTTAGCTACTGGGCAATGATCCCCGCGCTGACGCTCGATTCCCATGATCGTGATCAGGTTTCTATGCTGCCGCGTATCTTTGGCGGCGCGGCGGGCATTGTGGGCGCGTTTACGCTGCAAATCACAGACAAGCTCGGCGGAGTTGCGAACGGCGGGTTTATGAAGTATGCGCTGCTCACATCTGGGATCTATATCCTGACCGTTTTGATCTGCGCTGGCACGGTGCGAGAGAGAATCGCGCCGCCCCCGCAGCAGAAGGAGGAAAGATTCTCTCTGATCCGCAGCGCAAAAATCCTCTTCCATAACGATCAAGCGCTCGTCATTGTGGTGATTATGATCCTATTCAACCTTGCGATTAATTTAACCAACGCGGTCAATGTGTTCTATTTTGTCTTTGTGATCGGCAGCAAAGATCAATATACCTTCTTTACCATCCTGCTTGGAGCCTCGCAGGCGATCGGGCTGTTGGGATATCCGCTTTTCTCCAAATGGTTTGGCCGCAACCGTGTGAATATTGCTTCGCTTGTGCTGCCTTGTATCGGCTATTTGTTGATGTTCCTTTCTACCCTGTTTTTGCATGGGCAGTTCCTGCCGTTTGCGGCCGCGGCGTTTGTGATGTCCGCAGGCTTTGGCTCCATGGGCGTGATGCAGAACGTGATGCTCGCGGACGCGGTGGATTACGGCGAATGGCGCACGGGAGAGCGCAACGAGGGCGTGATTTTTTCGATGCTGACCTTTCTGAGTAAGGTTGCGGCGGGGCTAAGCTCCCTCATTACGATGCTTGGATTTGCTGCCGTTGGCTTTGAGGGAAAGGAAGATTCCGTGGCCACACCGCAGGCGGTGAACTGCATTGAGTTTATGATGTATATCCTGCCGCCGCTGATTCTTCTGGTGGCTCTGGCGATCTATTTCAAAAAATTCAAGCTCAAGCCCGCTTTGGTCAAGCAGATTTCCCACGAAATTCAGCAGCGGAGGGGAACGGAATATCGGGGTTGATCCTAGTGAACCCGTCTAGAAGGTTGGTTCGCCTGGAGGAACAGGGAAAATCCGCCGTGAAGTGGCACGGCGGATTTTCTAATAATGATTTCCCGAAAGGGATTAGAAGATTTCGAACATACAGAGAAAAGCGAGTTTCTAGATCGTTTTTTCGGATAGCTCGCGTTATGCTACAGCCTTGCTGCCGAAGCCTTTGAAGAGATCGACGATCGCGCGGGCGATGCGGTTGAAGAACGCCATCACCTTTGCAAAGAAACCGCCGATGCCTTCGTTGTTGGACTTGATGCCGAGATTCTCTGCGATGGATTCGCAGAGAGCGACGGATGCGTCCGCAATTGAAAGCGCGTCACCGCCCTGCGCGGCAACGACGATCGCGCCGATCTCATCGCCATAGCCCATGCCGATCTGATCGCCGATGAGCTTGGAGAAGGCAACCTGATTGGCCGGGATTTTCAGGGTCTTACCCACATAGTTCATAAGAGCCGCGAAGACCATGGGCTGGTCGCCCTTGATCGCCATGCGGTAGCCGCCTGCTATGCCGCTCTCAGCAGCATAAGCTTCGCCCATCGTGGTGAGATAGTCGGTATCAATCGACGGGAAAGTCAGGCCGATGCCTGTGCCGATGGAGGAAACCAGCCCGTTAAAATCAGGCAGAGCCAAGCCGAACATTGCTGCCAATGGGTTGGAATTGATTGCGGTAACTAGGCCGTTATAACCGGCCACCAGATCCGGCAAAGCGTCGCACAGAACATTGATCGGATTGGCGAGCAAAGCGTCAATGGATGGGAGCAGGCGCTTCATGAAAGCCACCGTGAGGCCGGTGCTTTGATCCGCATATGCGTTGGATTCCTCCATAAACTCATTTGAAGTAGGCATTTTGACCGTATGGAAAGCTTCCATTACCGGAACCAAATTGTCGTAAAGTTGCAGGAAGCCAACCGCAAGCGCCAGAATTTGGCCGATACCCATCAGAGCAGTGCCGGAAACCTCAAGAAACTCATCGGCATTGCCGGGGGTGATGCCCCACTTGATATCTGCGGCGTTCGCGTCGTCCCAACTGGACAATGTTTTGATGTATGCTGCGGCTTCGGTGTAGCCGGCAGCCGCTACCTTGCCGGCAAAAGTGCTGGGCTTCAGATCGCTCAGGAAGGAAACCTTGCCATTGAGCAGGATCATCAGTGAAGATATGGTCTGATCGCTGTAAAGGGTGGATTTGACGTCGGATGCCTTCAGAATTGCGGAGAGCAGGCTGTTGAGCGTGTCTTTTGTTTGCTTTGCGGCTTTTGCGCTCATATTTTCATACACTGCGGAATGGTCGGGCCGTGTCGCATTGAACGCTTCAGCCGCCGTTGCAGCTTCAGCGTTTGACATTGCGCTCGCCGTCATTACGCCGCCGAGGGTCGTCATCACCATCAGGGCGGCCAAGAAAACGGAGAGCAACTTCTTTGCCTTTTTCATTTGTTTTTTACCTCCAGTCATTTTTATCACCTTATTCATAAAACAAGGTGTTGCTCACTCTTTTATTGTGAACAATTTCACTATAATACATTGACCGCATTTTGAAAATGTTTCGTGGGACCTTTCGCAGGATATCGAAGCTTTTTGATTGCTTTTCTAAAGAATTCTATTTTATATAAAACTTCTGGGGAGATATGGAAAATTTTTGTTCAAACAGATGGAAATCTCATTCTGCTTCACGCATCATACGCAGTGAAGTGGGCATGTAGTATGCTGCCGGGCGGCCTGTGAGCGAGACTTACTCTACTGCATTCATGCGTGCGGCATATGGTGCAGAAATAATTTACAAAATAGCTTGCGGAGCAGGGTTTTGTTTTTTATAATAAATACGAATCTGCCCGGAAGGGGAGAGCATCAAGGCCTGAAGGCCCTTCAGGCGGCTATGGAAAGGAACGGTAACCTTCTATGATCCAAATAACCAGCCAGAAAACATTCCATTTATCCACTGAAAAAACAAGCTATCTGTTCCGCGCGCTGCCCTGCGGCAAGCTCGAGCAGCTCTATTATGGCAGGAAGATACCAGCGTGTGAGGAATATACCTTCCTCTATGATAAGCACGCCGCGGGCTACAGCAATACCACGGTTTATGATAAAAAGGATCATCTGTCGCTCGACCATATCCGGCTCGACTATTCTGAATTCGGCAAGGGCGATTACCGACTGCCCGCTATGCAGGTGCAGGCGGAAAACGGAAATTTTAACTGTGATTTTAAATTTCTCGACGCAAAGGTGACGGACACCAAGCCGGAGCTTGCAGGCCTCCCCTCCAGCTACGGAGCGAGCCAGACGCTGACGGTGATCATGGAGGATAAAGCGCTCTGTGCGCAGCTCCATCTGTTTTACACGGTGTTTGAGAATTGCAATGTGATCACCCGCAGCGCGCGGCTGATCAATAACGGCGAAAAAACAATTAAAATCCACTCCCTAATGAGCATGCAGATCGATCTGCCCGCTGGGGATTACACCATGCTCTCCTTCGACGGCGCGTGGATCCGCGAGCGCTATCAGCACGAGCGCAAGCTCACGGCCGGAGAGTGCTCCATTGGCTCCATCTGCGGCACGAGCTCCAACCGTCACAATCCGTTCTTTGCAATCCGAAAGGGCGATTGCAACGAGCAGGCGGGGGAGTGCTGGGGGATTAACCTCGTCTATTCCGGCAACCATATCGGCCGCGTGGAGGTGGCGCCGCATGGGATGGTGCGCGTGCAGAACGGCATCAACCCGTTCGAATTCGAATGGGCGCTTGCACCGGGCCAATCCTTCGACGCGCCGGAATCGGTGCTCACCTACAGCCATGAGGGTTTAAATGGCATGAGCCGCAATATGCACGCCTTTGTTAAGGAGCATATCGTGCGCGGCGAATGGAAGCACAAGGAGCGCCCGATCGTTGTTAACAATTGGGAGGCGACCTATTTCCAGTTTACAGAGAAGAAAATCCTCGCCATTGCAAAGGAGGGCGCTCGTCTGGGCGCGGAGCTCTTCGTTTTGGACGACGGCTGGTTCGGCAAGCGCAACAGCGACCAATCCTCCCTTGGTGATTGGTGGGTCAATAAAAAGAAGCTCCCCTCCGGCATTGACGGCCTTGCGAGGAAAATCAATGAGATGGGCCTCAAATTCGGCCTGTGGGTGGAGCCGGAGATGGTCAACCCCGACAGCGACCTCTACCGCGCGCACCCGGACTGGGCGATGACGACAAACGACTATGAGCCCACCGAGGGGCGCAACCAGCTTGTGCTGGATTTGACGAACCCGGACGTGCAGCAGTATCTCATCGACACGATCACAGATGTCATTAAGCTCGGCAATATTGAATACATCAAATGGGATATGAACCGCCAGTTCTCCGATGTGTTCGGCCGCACGCTCGGAACCCGCCAGGGCGAATACTTCCACCGCTATTATCTCGGCCTTTACAATATTTTGCAGGCGCTTTGCGACCGCTTTCCGCACGTTCTCTTTGAATCCTGCTCCAGCGGGGGCAACCGCTTCGACCTCGGTATGTTCTGCTACATGCCCCAGTGCTGGACGAGTGATAACACCGACCCGCTTGACAGAATCCGGATTCAGACCGGCACTTCCTATGGATATCCGCAATCTGTCATGACGATGCACGTCAGCGCATCGCCCAGCTTTGCTTCCCTGCGCGTTTCCTCCATTGAAGAGCGATTCAATGTGGCGAGCTTCGGGCTGATGGGTTATGAAATGGATGTGACGAACCTTTCTTCTTTTGACCGGGCGGCGGTTAAAAAACAGATCGCTTTTTATAAGGAGCATCGCAGGCTTTTACAGTTCGGAGAATTTTACCGCATCAGCAATCCGTTCAAAGAGAATACCTGCGCGTGGCAGGTGGTGTCGCCGGACAGGGCGGAGTCCATGCTCGGCTGCTTTATTGACAGGCTCACGCCAAACAGCGGGCCGGACCGGCTCGCTTTCACAGGGCTTGATCCTGAAAAGGTGTATCGCTTTACAGCTCGGCAGCAGCTTTTGAACCTGCGCACCTTCGGTGAAATTATCAACACGCCGCTGCCAAGGAAGTTTGACATGGAGGATGGCAAGGTTTATAATTTGCTGACGGATCATATCCGCCTGCACTCCGAGAAGGAGGAATACACCCTTCCGGGCGCGGCGCTGCTTTATGCAGGCCTTGTGCCCTGTCAGATGTTCGTTCTGAGCGGATATAATGGAAAAACACGTGTGCTGACGGATACGGACTCCCGCGTTTATTATCTGCATGAAACGGCGCGAGAAGAAGAGATCATCGGCGGCGCGGAGGAAACAACGTCGATCGTTCTGCATAAGGCTTCATTCGGCACACAGAGAGAAGAAAAGAATGTTTGAAAGGAATGGATCAGATCATGAGAACCAACCTTCCCCTGAATTTCGGCTGGCGTTATACGCCAGCCTTCGACCCGGCGATGGTTATGCCGGATTTTGATGCGAGCGCATTAGAATGCGTTGACATCCCACACACCTGCAAGGAGCTTCCCCTCAACTATTTTGACGAGCGGGATTATCAGTTCGTCAGCGGCTACCGCAAGGAGTTTTCCCTGCCCCGGGAGATGAAGCGAAAGGGCAACCGTTTCCTGCTGCATTTTGAGGGCGTGGCCAACGCCGCGAAGGTGTATCTCAACGGCGCGTTCCTTGGTGAACATAAGGGTGGCTACACGGCTTTCACCTTTGACGTGACAGAAACGGTCAAAACGCGCGGCAACGTCCTCGCCGTGGAGGTGGATTCCACGGAGCGGGAGGAAATCCCGCCCTTCGGCAGGGTCGTCGATTATCTCTGCTACGGCGGCATTTACCGCGAGGTCTGGCTTGAATGCGTTAACGAGGTGTATATCGCGGATACCTTCATCCGCACAAAGGATCTGCTGCTTGGCAAAAAGAAGCTGCTCGATATCGACGTAACGTTTTCAGAAAAAACGCAGGGCGATTTAAAGCTTGCATTATATGACGGCGAAAAGCTGATCGCTTCCCGGGCCTGCCCGTTTGAGGCAAAGGTGCTCAATCTCAAATGGCGCGTTTCCGGCGTGACGCTCTGGTCCACCGAACACCCAAAGCTTTATACACTGAAGGTCGTCTATAATGACGGCGCGGATGAAAAATCCTACCGCTTCGGCTTCCGGGAGTGCGAATTCCGTAAGGATGGTTTTTATCTCAACGGCAAAAAGCTCAAAATTCGCGGCCTCAACCGCCATCAGGCGTATCCGTATGTTGGCTATGCGATGCCGGCCTCCGCGCAACGGGCGGATGCCGACCTCTTAAAATTTGAGCTCGGCTGCAACCTTGCGCGCACGTCGCACTACCCGGATTCCACGCACTTCCTCGATCGCTGCGATGAAATCGGCCTGCTCGTGTTTACCGAGATGCCGAGCTGGCAATTCACCGGAGAGGGCGAATGGCGCGAGAACTGCCTGAAAAACGTGGCGGACATGGTCAAACGCGACCGTAACCACCCCTGTGTGATCCTCTGGGGCGTGCGCGTCAACGAAGGGCCGGACTGCGACGAGCTGTATGAAAAGACAAATGCCATCGCCCATTCACTGGACGATACTCGTCAGACGGGCGGTGTGCGCAACTTCCCGCAGAGCCATCTGCTGGAGGATGTGTATACCTACAACGACTTTATCCATTCCGGCGGCAAGATCGCGCTGAACCTGCCCCTGCTTGTGGCAGGGCCAAATGCGCCTTATCTCGTCACGGAACATAACGGGCACATGTATCCAACCAAGAGCTTTGACCGCGAGGAGATCCGTGTGGAGCATGCGCTGCGCCACGCCCGCGTGTTGAACGCGGCCTACGGCAGCAGCCGCACCAGCGGCGCGATCGGTTGGTGCATGGCGGATTACAACACGCACAAGGATTTTGGCAGCGGCGACCGCATCTGCTACCACGGCGTGACGGATATGTTCCGCGTGCCGAAGCTTGCCGCCGCGCTCTATGCCTCCCAGCAGGACGATACGCCAGTGATGGAAATTTCCTCCTCCATGGATATCGGCGAGCATCCGGGCAGCCAGCTTGGGCAGGTTTACGCCTTTACCAACTGCGACTATATCAAGCTCTATAAAAACGGCGTATATGTGAGCACGGCTTACCCGAACAAAAAGGCTTTCCCACACCTGCCGCATCCGCCGGTTTTCACGGATGATTTCATCGGCGACGCGCTCACCGAAAAGGAGCATCTCAACGAGACCGCGGCTAAATTCCTCAAGCCCGCGCTGGTGGCCGGCTCAAAATACGCGTTCTCGATGCCGAAGAAATATTTCCTGATGGCGGGCCTTGGCATCGTCACGAGCGGCATGAAGATTGGCGATATGGTCTCCCTTGTTGAAAAATACATCGGCGGTTGGGGCGACGAGCAAGTTTCTTACCGCTTTGAGGGCTATAAGGACGGGCAGCTTGTTAAAACAGCCGTCAAAACGGCGGTGGCTGAGACAAAGCTCGACGTCCGCGTAGATAATCCGGAGCTTGTGGAGGCGGATACCTATGATGTGACCCGCGTTGCGCTGACGGCCGTTGATCAGAATGGCAACCGCCTGCCCTTTGCGAGCAACGCCGTGACCGTCCATGTGGAAGGCCCCGCAGAGGTGATCGGCCCCAAGAGCTTTGCCCTCATCGGCGGCGACCGCGCCTTCTGGCTGCGCACGAAAGGCGCAAGCGGCGAGGCTGTCGTCACCATTACGGTTGAGCATATGGGAACCTATACCTGCAAGGTGCAGGTGACAAAGCGGCAGTAATGAGATAAATAAAGTATGAATCGTTTTCGCAGCTTCCCATTCCGGGAAGCTGCGATTTTTTGCTGCCTTTAGGCTTAACAAAACCCCTGGTTGAACCAGGGGTAGATAAA
>ERZ1673698.159-NODE-159-length-115546-cov-14.525279_pt1 | contig 115546 bp, 76 predicted proteins | sample MGYA00580228_ERZ1673698 | MGnify/ENA primary metagenome ERZ1673698 (study PRJEB41218, sample SAMN15661768) | gut metagenome | host: Homo sapiens | place: Canada: London | collected 2015-08-20/2019-03-30 | study: EMG produced TPA metagenomics assembly of... | reverse complement strand
GCTTTCCTTCCTCGTCGTTGATTTCAAAGGCTACCCTCCCGTTTGTCCCTGCAATAAGGTGTCCTCCTTCGGGATAGAATCGCAGGTCTATTTCGGGCTTTCCCTTTCGTGCCTTGTAGTACCTTCTCATGGGGCGCACAGTCATGTCCTTGGTATAGCGCCCGTCTTCCTTGGGCTTGTCGAACACGGGGAACACGCGGGAATACAGTTTGTCATAGTCCCGGAAGAAGTCCCTGGCCATCTGTTCGTTGTAGAACATGTCCTCAGTGTATTTTGAATGGGGGTGCTCGTATCGTCCGAAGTTGAGCATCCACCGGGTGTAAGCCCTCAGCTCATAGTATCCGGCATAGAGCGAGTCTGTCAGGGTGAACGCGCCGTGCGCCGTTCCGTCCTCCATCTTCAGCTGTTGCCGTTCCACGAGGTATCCGTCCGGTGTGAGGAGTTCCACGTACATGATTTTGCTCAGGTCGGTAAGCCACCCCTTGTCACTCCGTGTGACGTATGCCTTATACCAGATGGTATCTCCCATGAAGTAGCAGGTGTTGTCAATATGGAGGTACACTTTTTCCTGCGGTAGGCCGGTTCCGAAGCGTTCCACGCGGGCGGCGAGGGAGTCTACATATACATTTGAAGCGGATATTTGCGCTATACTAAATTGAATGATGTAATGTAATACAATGAGCGTCCTTTTTTTCATATCATACTTACCTATTTTATGAGCAATGTTTCTGCGAGAGAGGTTGTGCCAGTGTATTAACACAACCTCTTGCTATAAAATCATTATGGGTACTCTACGTTGACATCAATTGATTCGGATATGTTTATGGGTGCTTCGACACCGCTTTCGTCTTCTAAGGTACAAGAATAATCAACGATAATAGAATTAGAACCTTCCCAATGCCAATCCGTTTTCTCGTTTTTTACTTGAAAGGTAGGAGGTACACTTGGCCCTATTTCAAATCTCGCTTCAACAGTTACATTAAGTTTTGTATAAGGGTCTGTTGCATTGGTTCCTTCCCAAGAAACAACGAGGTGTAGCCAACATGCGTCACTGCCTGCGTATATCATTTGACTTACATCTTTTGAGCCTGTAAATGTTTCTCCGCCAATATTGAGTTTCCTTGGAACCAAACTATGTCTTGTTCTAAAGTTTATATGTGTTTGGCTCTTGTCTGAAATTTCCAATGGTTGGTTCAATACGCTTTTAATTATTGCAAATTTTATGAAAATTTCTTTCATCTCTTCTACTGTAGGTAGACCTTTTTCAGATGCTGTGGCATACTTGACTTCAGGTACGTCATACTCCTCGGCCAATGCACGGATTTCGGCCAGCTGTTCTGCCGAATAGTGATAAATGGGTTGCCCGTTATCTAAGTCATCTTGGGAACAACTCCAGATGAATGCACCGCCAATGAGGGCGATAAAAAGAATGACTATATACTTTTTCATTTGTTTTTTCTTTTAAATTAATTACTTGATTTGATAAGTGTAGTGGTCGTATTCTGTTGACTGAACTACTGTATTTCATTTACTTATTCCATTGGCTCTTGTTTTTAAAGGGTTTAACATAGATTCATTATCTCCAAATTTGTTTTCCGTTTTGGTATGTGAAAATACGCTCTTCTTTTCCTTTTGTATGGTTCCGTAGAAGAAGTAATGCTCCTGAAGGTACGTTTTTGAAAACTAACTCGGATTTAAAGTTTCCAGTTTGTTGTCCTAAAGAATGCCATTCTCCATTGTCCCAATATAATAGTTCGTATATTTCTTTCTCTCGGATAAAATTATCGTCATTCCGTGGAAGAAAAAGAATCTGGCTAATTTGTGAGGGGCTTTCAAATTCCCATCCATACCACACGTTGTATAGGTCGTGGGATTCATAATATGATAAAGTATTGCCGTCAGACAGATTCTCAATGCCCATACCGGGGCGTGTGTGTAAATTGCCGAAATATTCATGAGGGCGCAAAGTATCTCCGGTTTCATTGAAAACGTATAATTCCGCCATATTGCCGCGTGACAAGTTTGGTGACAAGTAGCGGAAATACTTATAAGGTTGTGACATGTTGGTGTTGACTTTATGGTAACGGTTGTCTTCGATTCGGGGAATGTCGTATAGGGTTATGGAGTCTCTGAAGTCTTTTCTGTTGGCTACTTGGAATTTTCCTCCGATAACTCCTTGTAGGAAGTGGTTAGATTTCGTATCTCGGAATTTACGTTTTACTGTGACTGAAATTTTTTTGGATATGTTTGGCTGAATATCCGTTTTCAGTCCTTTATGGTCTAATAGGAATGCGTTGCCGGCCGGAATGGTCAGACCTTGTATGAAGTATACAGGAAGGTACACGATGTCGCGTCCTAATTTGGTGAAACGAGCTTTTGTACCTTTCTTTCTTGCCCAATGTACGATACTCCATTTTTGGTCGTTAAAGACGGAAAGATATACGTAACGGGTATCATAGTCCAGATTGTATAAGTGGACATCTACATCTGATGTTTCTACATACTGGTCTGTCACGTCCAATATATAAGGTGTGTTGAAAACGTAGGGTAGGGAGTCCCGTTCTTTGTTCTGCACATATAGTGAATAGGGATTTTTTTCATAAGTATTTCTGAAAACTTTGGGAAGTCGGTCTTCTCGTCTACGCATGAATTCCGTGCCTAACGGTTCGCATAGTTCAACCGGTATGGAAGTTTGGTTGTTTGGGAAAAACACGCACCAAACGTGTCCCAAGGAGCGATTTCCCCACTGCGGAACGAAGTCTACAGTGGCCGGTATTCCCCTTGCCCGGAATAGGGCTGCGCATAAGTGGGCATATTCTCGGCAAGAAGCAAGTTTTAGGTTAGGCAATTTGTCAAGTGGAAAATTCGGGAGGTGGCGTGAGGGATAATAAATAGTAGGTCTAAGTAGCCATGATATGGTATTCGCTATTTCGTATACGTATGTTGAATTGAATATGTTTTGTTTATAACTTTCTTGTTCCAAGGCTGCCATAGATAGGTTGCCCCTCCACAAGCTCAACCCTTCATGCCCTATCCGGTAAGGCAGGACATAACGTAGGAACATGTCGAAACTGTATTGCCGGTTCCAGTTCCGGTTCCACACGGCAAAAGCGCTGTCTATATGCGCTATCAGGAAATCGGCTTTGATATGTTCTATGTCGAAGAGGGGTACGGACATGCAACTGTCCAAGCCTGTCCCTACTTGTGCGAGGATGGAATCGTACTGGCGGTTCCAATAGGTTCGGTCACCTTTCCCGTGGCGGAATATGCTGTCCATGGCATGGTAGTATTCTTCCACGGCTTCGCCGCCGAAACCATAATGGGTATCCATGTTCTCAATCAAGAAACGGGCGGCCTGAAGTTTTAGTGGGGCGTTCTGGTAATGTCGCAGGACGGCTTCCAGTTCCTTACGGTTGTTTCCGGCCTGTGACAGGGAACGGTCAAGTCCGGATTCTTTGCAGGAGCTTGCAATCCCTGTAGTCATACATAGAAGAATGAAAAAATGCAATAGCTTCTTCATCATTTTTTGTGAAATTCATGTTCCTTTGGGCAAAGAAAGGAAATATTTAGAAGAATGAATGGGATGATTCGTAACCAATCATGGGGCATTTTGAAACATCAGTTCGTTTTTGGGCTTGATTTCCTTCTTTATCCTTTCAACGTCGTATGAGGGGATTTTTACTTTTTTTTGTTGTATGAATTGTGCAATGGAGTCGGTACGGATGGTGTCCCCGATGTTCCGGTAGGCATAATATAAGCCTTCCAACGGAGCAAACCTTACGGGGCACATGTAAGCCGCTTGTCGGTAGTGGCAGACGGTTTCCTCATACTTTCGGAGTTCCCGGCAAATGTCTCCGGTTAGTAGTTCCAAATTGTACTTGCTCCATTGTTTCCGGCAGACTTGTGCTGTATGCCATGCTTTCTCCGTTTGTCCGGCTTGAAATAGTTCAGCCGTATAATTATATAGGAATTCCGGATTATGAGAGAAATGTGGGTACAGGCGTGCGTACCGGGGCATCATTTCTTGTCCTTTCCCTTTGAGGGCTTCTCGGGCGACATGTCCCCATTCTTTTTCTTGCGGAAGTGCATGGGCGAGGTGTGTTCCTATGCCTATTCCGATGGAAGCGAGACAAAAGGTGGCCAAAGCCCTCAGGCTTTTTCGATGGGAAAAAGCTTTGAAATAGGTCTTTCCGGCTATGCTTACGCACCATCCTACGGCAATCCAGGCCAAAGGATATTTGAACGGGTAGGAAAACAAGGCGAACAACAATAGGGGAATGAGCGTGTAAGAGCCTATTTGTGAGGATATGTCTTTTCTTTTTCGTAGGACATGCCATAACCCTGCCCATGAAAGGAGTAAGACCAAGGGGGCACCGATGCCATGTTCCACCCATAGGTAGGCGAATTCATTCAATGGGTGTCCCGTCTCGTCGGCCAACATCGTTACCGGGCTTTCGGGATGCTGTTTGAAGAACTCCGCTTGCTGATTCATGTATTCTCGGTCGAAGCCTCCTGTGCCATATCCGCTCCAAGGTCTTTTACAGATAAGCTCCCATGTCTGTTCCAAAATAAACATTCGTCCGGAGGTGGATTCCGGTTTGAAAAACAAGATGGAGAAGCCTGTGAGGGCAATGGCCGGGATGATGGTTTTCCATGTCGGGCGTATGGAAATCTTGCCATAATCTTTTAGAGCCATAAGGATATATGCCACGAGGCACAGTATGCCGGTGCGCGAGTGGGTGAGCACGACGGTTGTCCCTGCGAGTAAGGCGACTGTTATGTATATGTTTCTTTTGCCATTATCTTTTAGGAAGCGTAAAGCCATACCTGAGATGAAGGGCAGGAGGGCGCATAAGAAAAATGCCAGTCCGGCGGGGTTGTCAAACGTTCCGGCTATTCCAATCCGCCATGTCGTCGGGTATTTGAATAGGAACATGAGGGCATAAAGGCATTCCAGTGTGACAATCATGGTAGCGGCTTCGCTCCATACAGAGAAATGGGAAAAGTCGCTTGTCTTTTTCCGGTTATGTCCAAGTATGGCGGTGCATACGGCAAGCAATCCTGTCAAGAAGAGGGTACATAGCCATTTCGGGGTGTTCCACCGATCGTAGAACATGTTCATGGAGGGGAACGCACAAGCAAAAATTAACCCTCCATATAGCAGGGTATAAATGTTCTTTATCATTGTACATTTCAAGGGTTTGGTTTTCATGCGTCAAAGTTAGAACTTTATCAGGGGAAAGTATAGGCCATTTTTTACCGAAATCAGGGACATTTTGGTATGAAACGTTGTTTTCAGTTTGTAAATAGGGGGGGATATGGAGGAGAGGGTGATTTTGTAATATGAATAAATGGATTTTGTTATATCGAACTCACGTTTTATAAGAGCCAATAGGAGGATTCGCAATCAAGGACCATTATTGCCGGGATTTTTTATCTCGGAAAAGATAAAAAGTCGATAAAATACAAATCTTTGACTAGTTAATCCAATTTTGTTTTGGATAAAAAAGAATAATTTTGTATCAGGTAAACAAAAGAGTGTTTTCCGTAAGATTATTTGTGATAATATTAACTTAAATTTCTGTGTAATGAAAAACAGATTACTTGCTTTGATGGCACTTTGTGGTGCGACATCGTCCACCTTACCTTTATGGGCTGCATGGGAAGCCCCCAAGTTGCAATTCGTAAAGCCGAACTTGGTTGCTGATGGAACGGGGGGCGGAGTGTATTATATCTATCATGTAGCCACGAAAAAGTTCATGGGAAACTACAACACGCGCTTGATTGTGGCCGATTATGGGCAGGAAGTGACGCTGAGTTATGGAGAGGATTATGAATTGAGCCGCCGTCCTGAATCTGATGCGGAATATTTTACGGGCAAGGGATGGCGTCTTAGCATGATGAATGCGCCGACCAACGGAGGATACCATGAGTTTTTTATCAATACAGGTGGTGCCGAGATTTATGTGGATCATAACAAGACGGGTCATATCCTGTGGAAAATCGTGAAGGAAGGCGACGTATACCGTATCAAGGTGATAGACGAAGACAAAATTTACGGTGTGGAAGCCAACGGAGGGTTGTATGCCAATTCCTATATGGCGGTAAGCGAAGGCGAGACGGAGGTGGACCCGTTGATAGACAAGAGTATGGCCGGGTTTGAGAATGCCGGGGATGAATGGAAGTTCGTGACGGTGGATGTCTATGAGGCATTTCAGGCCAAGAAGAAATTGTTGGAGCAGCTGAACAGGGCTGACGAAATCGGTTTTACAGACTATGGGGTATATGCCGATGTCTATAAAAATCCCGCAGCCACGGCAGAAGAGGTCGAATCCGCTGCCAATAAGTTGAAACAAGCCATTACGGATTGGCAGAGTTCAAATGCTACACCGGAGAAGCCTGTTGACTTCACGGGCGTGATTGTCAACAACGCGTTTACGGATGGCATGGACGGATGGACTACATTAGGTGAACCTTATATTCAATCCGGGTATAATTTTGAGACGGTTGAGCACCAATACAAGGTGGATTGTTTCATGGAAAAATGGACATGGGGAAACTTGGGAGATACGGGAGTGTCGCAAGTTTTGGAAAACATGCCTACTGGGAGATACCGTTTGACAGCCAATACAATTGGTTATCAGCAGTCGGATCGGTCGATAGTTCCTGAGGGGGTATACCTTTATGCAGAAAGTGGAGGAACCGAATCGCGTACGGAAGCCCATACTTTGGAATTCGGTGGATTAAAAAATGGGGTTTTGGTAGAGGAAGAACCGCAGCCCCGTAATACGGTGTTGGAGTTCTTTGCCATGGACGGAACCATAAAGGTGGGATTCAAGGCCGTCAATACGAATTGTAACTGGGTGGTAGTCGATAATTTCAAGTTGGAATATTTGGGAATGGTTGCAGGTGGCATGGCCGAGGAATTGAAGAAGGTCATTGCGCAGGCCGAGGCTTTGAAAAATGATTATGACCTCCAGTTCAAGAAATATTCTGCGGTCGGCGAAATCCGATATAACCAGTTGGTTGAGACAGCCAAGCAGGCGGTATCCAACCCGGATATGGATGACAAGGCGTTGGGATTGGTGTTTACTTCGTTGCAGGCGGGCATGGATACATTGAAAGCCGACGTGAGTGCTTATGAAGAGTTGAATGTCAAGCGTCAGGAACTTCTTACTGCATGGGATGAATCTCCCTATGCTGAAGTGGATTTCCCTGAGTATGAAAAATATGTATATGGCCTGGACGATGCCTATGAACAGCGTACGTTCGACCCGGCAGAAGTGGACAGCATACAGCTCCGTGCCGACAAAATATGGATGTCGTGTGTGCGTGAGGCTTTGAAAAACGGGGAAACAGATGATGTGACCGGTCTGATAGTGAATCCGGATTTCGATAAGGGTGGCGAAGGATGGAGCAAAACGGGTGATGGTAGCTACAACCAAAACCATTCTTTGGCTGAGGTCTGGAATGGCAGGGAATGGGAAGCCTATCAGGAAATCAGCGATTTGCCCCAAGGAACATACCGTATTATGATGCAGGGGTACTACAGCCCGAGCACGAGCAATAACAATGGGTGGCATGAAGGTTGGGGGCTAGAAGGTGACGAGACGAACAACATTCTGGCTTATCTTTTCGGTAACGATGCTTCCGAGCCGCTTCTCCACATCACAGCATGTCCGCAGGATGAGAATGTGGAAGGAAATTGCGAGGAAGTGACTTGGACCGATGATGCTTCTTTGGTTGGTAAATGGTTGTGTTTCGGGACGACGGCCGCGCAGGCTGTTTTCGAGGCCAACCGAGACAACTACCTTAACGTAGTGGACTGTTACGTGGGCGAGGACGGGAAGCTCCGCATGGGCGTGAAAATGTCGGGTGTGGCTTGGAACGACGCTTGGGCGGTTTATGACAGTTTCCGGATAAAATATCTGGGTGCCGACAACATGGACGGTGCGCAAACGGCTTTAGATGCTTTGATCCGTGAAGCCAACGAGATGTTGGCTTCCGATGCTCTGACCACGCAGGAGGCCAAGGACGGTTTGAGCAAGGCCATAGAAGCAGCTTCTGGCGTGGGAGAGTTGACTCCGGAGATTTATGAGGAACAGACGGAAGCGTTGAATGCCGCCATCAAGTTGGGGCAGGAGTCCATGAATGCCGCTGCGGCATTGGAGGATAAAGCCATCGTGCATTCGGATAGATTGAGCGGTACGGGCGAAGCCAGCTACGAAGCGTACGTGGGAACAGAGGGACATGGTGAGTTGGAAACTTTGGTCGGTGAAATCCTCGACAACAAAATTGCCGATGTGGGCATCTTTGCTACTTTGGATGAAATCAGCGGTTATTCCGTGGGTTTGGACAAGGCCTATTCCAAAATGCTGAGTGCGTATGTCGATTTCACCGCAGCGAGCAAGGATGAACCTGTGGATGCCACGGGCTTGATAGTCAACCCGAGTTTCCAGACCAAGAAAGAGAATGAACAGGGTGAAATTGTAGACATCCAGTCGGGGGAAGGATGGACGATTGAGTCGGAGTACGACATGACTGGTGTCAAGGATGCCATGCTCTGCGAAATCTATAGTGACAGCAGCAAGGTGTACCAATCGTTGTACAATGCTCCTGCGGGTTATTACCGCGTCGTCTTGAGCGGTTTCTACCGTGCGGGCGGTTATATCGAGGCCGGTGTGGCCCACCGTGACGGCACGGAGGCTCGGAATGCCGAGTTGTTCATAGAGTCCGGCAAGGGCAAGTGGTCGGAGAAGCTGCCCTCCATCTTCGAGAACGTCAGCGAGTGGAAATATGAGACCAGTGATGTGGCATTGCCGGATTCTCTGTTCCCTGAATCCGACAAGTTGTACCATTTCATCGTGGATCAGCCGGATGGAGCAAAACTTGCTTTCAAAGACGAAGCTTATGAGTGCGACACGTATTTCTATGTAGGCGAAGGCGAGATGCCGATATTGGGTGTACGCAAGACGGGCATGATGGCGAACGACTGGTCTTGCTTCGACAACTTCCGTCTCTATTACTTGGGAGATGGCGATGCCAACAAGCCGGACGGTTTCGTAGATAGCATTGACGGCGTGGCGGCCGACGGGACGGCCAAGGTAGTAAGTTCCGCTTGGTACACCATCAACGGTGTACGTGTGGCCGAGCCAAAGCAGCGTGGCATTTACATCCGTCAGGACATGATGAACGACGGTACGAAGAAAACAGTGAAGGTCTTAATCAGGTAGTGTTGTTTAAGGTGTGGCTGTCCCCGTGTCGGAAAAATGAGGCACGGGGCAGTCTTATATGTGAAACTGTTTCATTATTTATTTTAGTCTTTAAAATTTCCTATATATGATGGAAAACAAATTCAAATCTTGGATATCCCTATGTGCCCTATTGCTGTCGGTCGCACAGATACCCCTTTTTTCCGGTTGCAATGATGACCTTGCCGCCGACAGCTACTACACATTCACGGGAGAAATGATGAGCGACTTTTTAGAAAACCATGAAGATTTCAGCCAATTCAAACGTATAGTGGAGAGGGCAGGAAGAATGGACTTGCTAGCAAGCCGGGGAGCGAGGACGCTGTTCCCGCCCGTGAACTCCGGCGTGGAAGATTTCCTGAAAGAAAGGGGATACGCCTCCGTCGAGGACATTCCGGCATCTTTTTGCGACACGCTCGTCAAAGCCTGCCTGGTGGAACGGACATTGTACACATACAACCTGTCCGAAACACATCAGGAAAGCAACCAACTTGACCTGCCCGTAATCATCGTGACCGACGGAGACACGGTCGATGCCAACGGAATGACACTCAGCGTCATCAACCGGCGTGCCGCCATCATCAACGAATTGAAGAACGACTCCGTGGAAAACGGCGTGGTGCATCCCGTGGACAAGGTGATTGTGCCCAACACCAGCCTCGGGGCCAGCCTGTTGGACGATAACCACCAGGACTTCACCATTTTCTATGAAGCCCTCAAACGGACGGCCCTGCTCGATTCCTTGTCACGTTACCGCGATGACGATTACGAAGTGTGGAAAAACAATTATGCCCCATTCACGCAAAGCATGCATATCGGGAATGAGGACTACGTGGGCAAACGCCCCGACCATCGTTATAGCGGGTTTACCCTTTTTATCGTACCGGACAAGGTTCTTTACGAAAAATACTCCGACCGTTTCAACGAAAGCATGACCATGGACCAAAAGATTGATGCACTGTACGACTTGGCCGTAGAAAAGTACGATGACAACATTTCAGCCGGCATCTTCGGGTTGGACAAGACTGACCCTGCCACCGGCAAGACTTATAAGGAGTTGTATTGGAACAAATCCTCCCTGAAAAGCCGGCATAACCCGTTGAACATGTTCCTGTCCTACCACATCCTCGACCGCCTGTTCACCAGTACGGCCAAGCTCATCAACTGTTGGCAAATCAACACGGCCTATGCCGACCCGACGGAATGGGTGGGAACGATGCTGGATTTTTCCTCCATCAAACTGGAAAAAGTGTACCGTACAATCGATCCGGCCGTGGAGTACGAGCGCGAGTTCTACATCAATCATAGCGAAGCTTGCATGTACAACAACTACGAACGAATCCGCGGCGCCCACTTGACAACTCCTGAAAATGCAGACAACTTTTCATTGAACGTGGCCTATTATTACGTGGACGACGTGTTGGCCTACGACCAGACCATGCGTAACAAGGTGATGAACACACGCATGCGCATTGACGTACTGACCTTGTGGCCGGAACTGACCACCAACAACATCCGCCTTTGCGGAAACCCCACTCAGGGTTACAACGCCGGGGACAACAGCGAAGAGGGAACCGAAGCCGGAGGGCACAACTGGTATCTCCCGCCGGGTTACCTGAAGGACGTGAAGTTCAGTGAAAACACCATATTCTTCTTGGAGCGTCCCATCGTACAATGGTCTAATATGGGCGGGGACGTGGTAGGCATATTGGGAACAAGCTACGACATCACGTTCCGCCTGCCGAGCGTGCCGCCCGGAACATACGAACTGCGGTTGGGGTACACTGCTTTGGAATCCCGTGGCATCGGCCAGGTCTACATAGACGGTATTCCGCAAGGACTTCCGTTGGACATGCGCGTATTCGGGAACGACGGAAGTATAGGCGGGCTTTACAACGGATGGTCTGGTTGGCGCAACAAAGATGAGAATACAAGCGGAATCTATACTACGGAAGAACTGGAAGAAAACGCCCGTATCATGAAGAACAACGGTTATTACAGTGCCCCCAAAGGTTTGTTTTGGGGAAATGACGGTACGGACGCGCCGAGATACAGTCCTAATACGTGTACCAGTTATTATAACTGTGTGAACTTGTTGCGCAGTAAAATCTGCAATGTGGAAGTAAAACCCAATACCCATCACACCGTACGTTTACGTTCTGTATTGACCAGTGGCGAAACTTCTGACTTTACGCTTGACTATTTGGAATTGGTTCCGATAGACATTTGCGGTGCCGGAGGGCTTGGGGAAGACCTCTATTGACGGGGCGGAAATCTTACGGAACTGTTTACCGCCCTTCGCGATGTTACACACGGTTGGAGGTTTCTTTAAACAGATGGTGTTGGAATCTGATATCTTTCCAACACCATCTGTTTTTAATATACCTTCTCTTATGTTTTTTGTTTGATGTAACGTTTGATGAAATTGTCTTGTTCCTTTTTGTAGCTATAAGGGTCGTTTCCCCTGTCAAAAAGGACGGATATGAAGCGTATTGTGTGACAGACGATTTTTTTCTTCCGGTTGATTCTGAGGATTTCTTCTGAATAAATATACAAAAACAAGGCAGATTCCTGCATAAACACTGCATAACGGCAAACGGATTACAGCACAATGAAAAATCAGTCTCAAGAGATTGATTTTTTTATACGGGCATGTCTTTTCCGTTTTGTCCGCATGTCACGGGAACAGAGGCTCTTTTCCGGTACTGGAACCGGCTTTGAGAGGGCTGAAGGCCGGCTTGGGACGAGGACGGGAGATTTATTTGGAAAGTTTTTATGGTCATGTCGGATGTGGCAGAATGTAAGCCGGAACGGTTTTTCTTGACCTTGAAAGCGAGGAACATACGGAGAAAATGGATGGGCTGGTGCCGGAAAGGAAGGAATAAGCCTCTCTTCCTGACTTTTGGGCTTGGCGGAAATTCGTATGGCTGCGTTATTTTCCGTCCCGACCGGATTCGGGGCGGAATATCCGAATCTCGTGGCTGTGGAAAATACAAAAAGTCAATATGAACTTTGCTCTGTCATTCTGTCAGTCTGTGTGAAATTTGTAACTTTGCACGAATTTATAAGAGAGAAGACGCATGAATAACCTGTATGAAGGGCGGTTGGGTACGGACCGCATGCTGCCGTTGGTGTTCCGTATGGCCCTCCCGGCTGTGGCCGCCCAAATCGTGAACTTGTTGTATAGCATTGTAGACCGCATTTATATCGGCCATATTCCCGGTATCGGGACGGATGCGTTGGCCGGTATCGGCGTGACCAGTTCCGTGATAATCCTGATTTCGGCCTTTTCTTCCATTGTCGGAGCCGGAGGTGCTCCGTTGGCGGCCATTGCCTTGGGGCAGGGCGACCGCGTGCGTGCCGGTAAAATCCTGGGGAACGGACTGGTATTGTTGCTGCTGTTCACGGTGCTGACTTCTGCCACGGCCTACCTTTTCATGGAACCCATGTTGATGGCCATCGGGGCTTCGGAACATACGATAGGGTATGCGACGGATTATCTCTCGGTGTATCTGTTGGGTACATTGTTCGTCGAGGTCTCGGTGGGGCTGAACACTTTCATCAACACCCAGGGGCGGCCCGGCATTGCCATGTGCTCGGTCATTATCGGTGCGTTGCTGAACATCGGTCTTGACCCGCTGTTTATTTTTGTGTTCGGCATGGGTGTGAAAGGGGCAGCTTTGGCTACTATTATCTCGCAGGCATGCAGTGCCTTGTGGGTGGTGCGTTTCCTGACTTCGCGGAAAGCCACTTTGAGGTTGGAACGCAGGTATATGCGTCCCGACCGTAAGGTGGTCTTGTCCACGCTTGCCTTGGGCGTTTCGCCGTTCATCATGGCCAGTACGGAGAGCCTTGTGGGCTTCGTGCTGAATAGCAGCCTGAAGACCTATGGAGACATCTATATCAGCGCGTTGGCCATCATGCAGAGTGCGATGCTGGCCGTCAGCGTGCCGCTGACAGGTTTCTCGCAAGGCTTCATCCCCATTGTGAGTTACAATTACGGGCATGGGAACGGCCAACGCGTGAAGGACTGTTTCCGGATTGTGCTCCAAGTCATGTTTACGTTCAATTTGTTGTTGGTGCTCTTCATGATACTTTTTCCCGGGTTGGTGGCTTCCGCTTTCACGTCCGACGGGAAGCTTGTTGCAGCCGTGGAACAGACGCTGCCCGTGTTTTTGGCCGGAATGACCATTTTCGGGCTGCAACGGGCTTGCCAGAACATGTTCGTGGCACTCGGGCAGGCCAAGGTGTCCGTGTTCATCGCCTTGCTCCGTAAGGTCATCCTCCTAGTGCCTTTGGCTTTGCTTTTGCCACGCGGCATGGGCATGATGGGGGTGTTCGCGGCCGAGGGCATATCCGATGCCACTGCCGCCGTGTGCTGCACGCTGATATTTGCATGGCAGTTCCCGAGGATCCTGCGGAAGATGCCCCGTCGTCTTGCTTAGGGCTTGAAATGTGCTTTAAAATCCTATTATTTGTATGTTTTTGTCCTATAATGATTAAAGGATATGCCTTAACTTTGCGTTGTGGTTAGAAAAACAAACAAATATGGATTTTAAGGAAATAAATCAAGGTAAAAGGAGTAAATTCCGTTATTCCGTTTCCTGCAAGGGAGTCTTTGTGGCCTGCATGGCTTTGATGTGCCATTTCCCGGTAATGGCAGAGGGGGAGGGCTATGCAGTCCAACGCAACGGTGTGCATTTCCAGACTCCGGAAGGGCGCATGAGGGTGGAATTTGTCCGTCCGGACATCGTGCGGGTCCGCTACACGTGCGAGCCTGCCTTTTTGGGCAACGGTACCATCGTGTGTACGGGGCGCGAGGATGAAAAAGTTCCTTTCCGGCTGCAACGCGAGAACGGCAGGCTTTCTTTGCGCTCGGACAGCCTTGAAGTATGGGTAGACCTTGGCTCGTATGCCTTGACGTATAAGGATAGGCGTACCGGACGTACTTTGTTGTCGGAAAATCCGCAACGGCCGCGCGAGGCCGAACAGACTTATAGGGAAAATGTAGTGTACGACCCGCAGAGCAAGCGTATCGTGAAGACGGCAGACGGGGAAAAGGAAGTGATGGACGTGCTCCGGCGCGACACGGTGGGAAGGAGCTGGAAATTCCGCAACCATTTCCAGTGGGCGCAAGGGGAAGCACTCTATGGTTTGGGATGCCACATGGAAGATTACTTGGATCTGCGTGGGAAAACGATGTACCTGTGCCAGCACAATCTGAAGGAGATGGTGCCGGTCTTGAATTCCACGGCCGGTTACGGCCTGCTTTTCGATGCGGGATGCGGAATGGTGTACAAGGACGCTCCTGAAGGAAGCTTCGTGGAATTGGAGGCGGCCAATGAGGTGGATTATTATTTCATGAAAGGGTGCACGATGGACAAGGTCGTGGCGCAATACCGTTATCTGACCGGGAAGTCTCCCATGTTCCCCCGTTACATGTTCGGGTATATCCAATCCAAGGAAAGGTACCGGAGTTCGGAGGAACTGGTGGATGTAGCGGAGGAATACCGCAGGCGTCAGGTGCCAATGGATGTCATCGTGCAGGATTGGAACTATTGGCCTCAGGGATGGGGGTACATGAAGATGGACCGCCGTTTTTATCCTGACCCGCGCCATTTGGCCGATTCGTTGCATGCCTTGGATGCCAAGCTTATGGTTTCCATCTGGCCTAATCCGACGAATTGCCCGCAGACGAAGGATTTCGCGGAGCGGGGCTTCATGTTGGGGCATTCCGTGTACGACGCTTTCAACCCTCTGGCCCGGGCGCGTTATTGGGATTATGCCAATGAGGAGTTTTTCGGAATCGGTTTCGATGCATGGTGGTGCGACTGTACGGAACCTTTGGATGCCGACTGGAGAGCGATGCCGGAAGGATACGGGTGGGACAGCCATGAGGAGCGTTGGAAAGGCAATTTGGCCTTGTTGGATGCCGTGTTGGGTGCGGAACGCAGTTGCCTTTTTTCTTTGTACCATTCCAAAGGGTTGTACGAAAACCAACGTGCCACGACGGATCGTAAACGTGTGGTGAACCTGACCCGTTCCAGTTATGCGGGCCAGCAGCGTTATGCCACCATTACATGGAACGGCGACACCCATGCTTCGTGGAAGTCGTTCGCCCAACAGATACCACAGGGACTGAATTTCATGGCCACGGGCTGTCCTTATTGGACGGTGGACATCGGTTCGTTCTTCACGCGAGGTGGACGCGAATGGTTCCGTGCCGGGGATTTCGACCGGGGCGTGGACGATATGGGTTATCGGGAATATTATGTACGCATGCTGCAATACGGGGCGTTCCTGCCTTTGTTCCGCAGCCACGGTACGGACACTCCGCGCGAGATTTGGCGGTTCGGCGAGCCGGGCGAACCCTTTTATGACAGCATCCTGCGCATGATTCGTTTGCGTTACCGCCTGATACCTTATATATATTCTTTGGCCGGAAAGGTCACGCAGGAGGATTATACCATGAGCCGGTTGTTGGCTTTTGATTTTGCGGAAGATGCCCGTGTGCACGACATCAAGGATGAGTTCATGTTCGGTCCGGCTTTTCTGGTTTGTCCCGTGACCCGTCCGATGTATTACGACAAAGGTTCCGTGACGTTGCAGGATGTGGCGAAATCGCGTACCGTTTACTTGCCCGAGGGGGCGGACTGGATGGATTTCTGGACCGGTAAGAAGTATGAAGGAGGGCGTGAAGTCACGGCCGATGCCCCCATCGACAAGATTCCGTTATTCGTGCGCCAAGGTTCCATCGTGCCGATGGGGCCGGTGGTACAGCATACGGGTGAATTGCCGGGGAAAGAACTCACCATCGTGGTTTATCCGGGACGGGATGCCCGTTTTGTGTTGTATGAAGATGAAGGAGACAATTACGATTATGAACAAGGCTGTTTCTCGACCATTGAATTGCAGTGGAATGACAAGCGTCGTGTGTTGACGTTCGGGGAGCGCCGGGGCGGCTTCGAAGGCATGGAAAAGACACGCCGTTTCAGGGTCGTGGTGGCTGACGGTACGGAAGCCCTCGGTGAACGGACGGACGGCAAACTTGTGCGCTACGAAGGGAAAGAGTTGAAATGCCGGTTGTGAAAGGAAATAAAGTATAACGAGTTTCAGGTATCATGAAAAAAAGTATTTTGTCTGTCCTTATCGGCTTCGGGCTGTGCCAGTCCGGAGTGTGGGGAAACGGGAAAGTAGAATCTCCTTCCGTGGTGGAATTGTGTCCTTTTTCCGGTAAAGAGGTGGAACTGGAAGCTTCTTGGATCAAGCAGCGGGAAGACTTGGATGTGGCTTACATTCAGTCTGTCGAGGCTGACAGGCTGTTGCATAATTTCCGGGTCACGGCCGGGCTTCCGTCTTTGGCAAAACCATTGGAGGGATGGGAATCCCCCGGTGTCGGGCTGAGGGGGCATTTCACGGGGCATTACCTGTCGGCATTGTCGGTATTGGCCGAGAGATATGGGGACGGGTGGGCTTCCCAACGGTTGGAGTATATGGTGGATGAGCTGTACAAATGCCAACAAGCGCATGGGAACGGTTATTTGAGTGCCTTTCCGGAAAAAGACTTCGAGACATTGGAAACACGCTTTACGGGGGTATGGGCACCGTATTACACGCTCCATAAGATTTTGCAGGGCTTGCTGGATGCTTACACGAAGACTGGCAACCGGAAGGCTTACGGTATGGTGGAGGCTTTGGCCGGTTATGTGGAAGGCAGGATGTCGAAGCTTTCTCCGGAACGCATCGAGAGGATGATGTACACCGTGGAGGCGAATCCGCAAAATGAGGCAGGAGCCATGAATGAGGTGCTCTATGAACTGTACGGCATTTCGGGCAATCCCAAACATTTGGCCTTGGCTGCTTGTTTCGACCCGGCCTGGTTCCTTGAGCCGTTGGTGCGGAACGAGGACATCCTGGCAGGCTTGCATGCCAATACGCATATCGTGTTGGTCAATGGCTTTGCCCGCCGTTACGAGGTGACGGGCGAAGAAAAATACAAGAAGGCGGCCATGCACTTTTGGGATATCCTCCAACGGGGGCATGCATACGTGAACGGGACGAGCAGCGGTCCGCGACCGGTAGCCGTCACGCCGACCTCGCTGACAGCGGAACATTGGGGGGAACCCGGACATTTGTGTAACACCTTGACGCGCGAAATTGCCGAAAGTTGTGTGACGCACAATACGCAGAAGCTGAGTGCTTACCTGTTCGGATGGACAGGCGCCCCATGTTATGCGGATGCCTATATGAACATGTTCTACAACGGGGTGCTTCCCGTGCAAAGCAGGTCTACCGGAGCGTATGTCTACCATTTGCCTTTGGGGTCGCCGCGCAATAAGAAATATTTGAAGGAGAATGATTTCTTCTGTTGCAGTGGGTCTTGCATAGAGGCTTTTGCGGAATTGAACAGCGGAATTTATTACCATGACGGTTCGGATGTGTACGTGAACCTTTATGTGCCGTCCAAATTGCATTGGGCATCCAAAAAGGTGGCTTTGGAACAGACAGGGGGATTTCCCCTGCAGCCGGTGGTGGATTTTACTGTTTCGGTGCGTCGTCCGGCGGGGTTCGCCCTGAACTTGTTCATACCTGCTTGGGCCGAAGGGACAGAGGTGTATGTAAACGGTGAGAAACAGGGCGTGCCGGTACGGCCTTCTTCTTTCCTGAAGCTTTCCAGACGTTGGGAGGATGGAGACCGGGTGCGTGTGGACTTCCGTTACGCTTTCCGCCTGCAGTCCATGCCGGACAAGGAGAACATGTTTGCCGTGTTCTACGGCCCGATGCTGTTGGCTTTTGAAACCCGCAGCGAAGTGATATTGAAGGGAAGCAAGGACGAGGTGCTTCAAGGGCTTTCGGTCGTGGAAGGTGAACCCAACCGGTTTGTCTTGCGTAACGGAGTAAATGAGTTCCGGCTCCGTCCCTTGTTCGACGTGGACCAAGAGTCTTACGGTGTATATGCCACGATACGGAATTATTGAAAATTGTACGGTGGCGATGGTTGCGAGTATATTAAAATGTGAAATCATAAAAATAGAAGAGAATGAAGACTGGAGTTTTGAAATGGGGATGGTGTTTAGGCCTTGTTGCGGGACTTTGTTCCTGTGCGATAGAGGATAGGCAGGAAGTGCGTTCCCCGGACAAGCATGTGTTGGTGGAGTTGACCGGACTCGACAAGGAGCATTATGGCGATGCGGCCCTATCGGTGTTTTATGACGGGACGCGTGCGTTGCCGTTGGTGGATTTGGGGATAGAGACCAACTTGCAAAAGTATGCAGGGAACCTGAAATTCAAAAGCGTGACGGAAGCCAAGCCGGTAGAGGACGATTACCTGATGCCGACAGGAAAACGCAGCCATTGTGTGAACCATGGGACTGAAAAGGTCTATTCTTTCGAGAACGAAGAGGGTAACATCTTGGATGTGACCGTCCGGGCCTACAATGACGGCGTGGCTTTCAAGTATGGGGTAAAGTCCGTATCGCCGGAAGAGTATGTGGTGGACGAATATACGGCATACGATGTGCCTAAGGGCGCGAAACGTTGGATGCAACAATACACTTTGGGGTATGAAGGTTTTTATCCTTTGTCCACGGATGGCCGGGGCGAGAATGGTTCGGCTGACAAATGGGGGTATCCCGGTTTGGTGCAATTAAGGGACACCGTGTTCATGTTGGTGACGGAAGCCAATATCAGGCGCGGCCATTGCGGTTCTTTCTTGTGCAATGCCGACAGTGCCGACCGTTATCGCGTGCGTTTGTTTAGTGAAAAGCAGGCCATTGACAAGGAATGGGAATCACCTTGGAGGGTGTTGGTCATAGGGCGGTTGTCGGACGTGGTGGAGTCTACGTTGGTGACCGACGTGTCCGACCCGTCAACGGTGGAGGATACCTCATGGATAAAGCCCGGTTTGGCTTCATGGATTTATTGGGCAGAGAACCATGGGACGCGGGATTTCCAAAAACTGAAAGCTTATTTCGACCTTGCTGCCGACATGAAATGGCCTTATAGCCTGATTGATTGGGAATGGGACCAGATGTCGAACGGCGGCGATTTGCAGGCTGCCGTGAAGTATGCGCAGGAACGCGGTGTAAAGCCTTTGTTGTGGTACAATTCCAGTACGCAGTGGTTGGGGCCCACACCCTTGTATCGTCTGAACAAGCCTGAAGACCGCCAAAAGGAATTCGGATGGTTGAACGAATTGGGCGTGTATGGCGTCAAGGTGGATTTCTTTGCCGGCGACAGCGTGTCTTCCATGGATTATTATATCGATTTGTTGGAGGATGCGGCCAAGCATAAGCTGATGGTGAATTTCCATGGGGCTGCCATACCGAGGGGATGGCAGCGGACTTATCCCCACATGATGTCGGTGGAAGCGGTTTATGGTGCGGAATGGTACAACAATAACGGGACATTGACCGGACGGGCTGCAGCCCATAATGCCACGTTGCCCTTTACGCGCAATGTGATAGGTCCGATGGATTACACGCCCGGTACTTTCTCTGATTCCCAAAACCCGCACATCACGACCTATGCCCACGAGCTGGCACTTCCTGTCCTTTTCGAGTCGGCTTTGCAGCACATGCCCGACCGTCCGGAAGTATATCGTGGCTTGCCGGAAGAGGTGAGGAGTTTGCTATCCGGTTTGCCTGCGGCATGGGACGATACGAAGTTATTGGCCGGTTATCCCGGAGAATATGTGGTGATGGCACGTCGTAAAGGGAATATATGGTATGTAGCCGGAATTAACGGTACGGAAGAAGGCCGGAAGATAGGAGTGCCGTTGGGGCGGCTTGACCTTGGGAAAGGCCGGAACGTGTCTTGCTTTAAGGACAATGCCGACGGCAAGGGCTTTGTGGTAGAAGAGAACGTGCCCGTCCCGGAAGGAAACAAAGCCTTGACGGTGGATTGCCTGCCGCGTGGAGGTTTTGTGGCTGTTATCAAGTAGAGATTATTAAATAGGTGAAAAAAGATATGGTAAATAAAATGTGGGGCAGGGCTTGCATGCTGTTATGTGCCTGCACGTGGGGGAGTTATGCCGAAGGGGACAATTTGCTTCGTTTATGCAGTCCCGGCAAGAATATTGAAGTCTGTGTGGATACGGACGAAGGCCGGTTGGTTTACTCAGTGAAGAAAGGTAAGGTTGAGGTCTTGGAGGCATCGCGCTTGGGGCTTGTCGTGGACGGGAAGGACCTTGGGCGGAATGTGTCGTTGGCGGCAGAACCCGAAGTGGAGAAATTCAAGACGGAATACCCTCTGTTCGGACATCATGCCATGGCGTCGGACAAAGCGGTGGAAGCCATGTTGCCGTTGTCGGCCGATGGGGTGCGTTACGGCCTTGTGGTCCGGGTGTATGACGACGGTGTGGCTGTACGTTACGTCTTGCCTGAAAATGCCCGGCGCATAGAGCGGGAACTTACAGCTTGGAATGTGCCCCGGAGCGTGAAGAAAGTGGCGTGGGCGGGTTATGACATAGGTTATGAGAAGGAAGCTTATGTCACCCGGATGGATGAGATGCCGGAAAACGAATACGTATGCGGCCCGCTTACGGTTGAATTGCCAGAAGGGTATATGACATTTACGGAGGCAGATTGCGAAGACTTTCCCGACATGGCCTTTTCACGTTCGGGGAATGCTTTCAAGTCATGCTTTCCCTCCTCGGAAAAAGGATGGGACACCAAGCGCCTGCCGGATGAGTCGGAAAAGGTCTTGGCCGGGAAATATAAAGGAAAGGACGTTTCTCCTTGGAGATGTGCCATCATTGCATCCGATTTGACCGGCTTGGTGAATTCCGACTTGTTGACGAACTTGTGCCCGTCGCCGGAAGAGGGGCGTGACTTTTCGTGGGTAAAGCCCGGACGGTGCCTGTGGCAATGGTGGAGCGTGGGTGCCCCGCGCTATGAGGACCAAAAGGCTTGGTTCGATGCGGCTGCAGAACTTTCTTGGGAATATTACCTGATAGATGACGGGTGGAGAAATTGGCATAAGGACGGCAAGGACCAATGGGAATTGCTTAAGGAGGTGATTGACTACGGACGGAGTGTCGGTGTGAAGTCGTTGGTTTGGGTCAATTCCAACGAGATGCGCGATGCAAAGTCGCGGAGGGCTTATCTGGAACGGGTGAAGGCCATCGGGGCCTCCGGTATCAAGATTGATTTTATCCCGACGGCTACGGCGGAAATCATGCAATGGTATATGGGAGGCATGCAGGATTGTGCGGAACTGGGACTGTTGTTGAATTTCCACGGCAGCGTGAAGCCCACGGGGCTTTCGAGGACTTATCCCAATGACATCACGCGTGAGGCGGTGAGAGGAAATGAATACCAAATCCGGCGTTACGGACGGGTGCTCCCGCAGGCACATTATGTGGCTTTGCCCTTTACGCGTCTGATGGCGGGGCCGGCTGATGTCACGCCGGTGACGTTGAATCCGGAAGAGTTGGCCACAGGCGGATACTCTTGGGCGCACGAGTTTGCCCAAGCCATAGTATTCCTGTCGCCGGTTACTCATTTTTCCGACCATTATTCGTATTATCTGGAAAGTCCTTTCGTGGATTTGCTCAAGGCTGTGCCCACGGTGTGGGACGAGACCCTTGTACTTCCCTGTACGGAAATGGGGGAGGTCGTGGCTTATGCCCGCCGGAAAGGGAAAGAGTGGTGGATAGGCGTGATGAACGGGGACAAGGAACGGGAGATTGAGATACCGTTGGATTTCCTGAAAAAGAAGAAACAAGCGGTTTTCCTGCATGATGGGAAAGAACTTGCTTCCGTGGTACGGGAAGAACGTGAGGTGTCGAAGAAAGAGGTGCTGAAAGTGAAGTTGCGGGCTGGCGGAGGATTCGTCGGACGGTGTTATTGAAATGCCCGCTTTTTGGGGAGGAACCGGAAGGAGGGCATGGCCGGTAACCGGCATGTTTTTCCCTTAAAGGTAGGGTGACATGATAAAAAAGGGCTTAATTTCTCTGAATTGGAGATTTTAAGCCCCTTTTTTGTTTCGATTTGTCCCATCCTGTTTGTTGGGGTTGGGCTATATTTGCAACCGGAAATCAATAATGGAAACGGAATGAAAATAAGACATTGGCTTTTGATGGCCTTTATGGTGATGACGGGAAGTGCCGCATGCTATGCCTCGTCTTCTTTGGTGACTTACGCTGCACCGGAGGGAGCGGAGTTGAATGATGATTTTACGGTTCAAGCGCGTCAAGGAGATGGGGAATGGAGGAACGTACCTTCTTATTTGGTTTGCGTGGATGAAGTGAGGGGGACGCAGCATTGTGTGGAAAAGGCTTCGATGGCGACTTTCGACTTCTCGGGAAAGGTGGAGGTGAAAGTCACTTATAACAAAGGAGCGGTGGACAGTGCAAGGATTCGTCCTTTGTCATACGGCATACCTTTTCAGTTGAAAGGAAAGGATCTGACGTTCACTTTGGACAAGCCGTGCAACTTGTCGGTGGAAGTGAACGGCGATATTTTTCATAACCTGCACCTGTTCGCCAATCCGGTGGAGGTGGATGTCCCAAGAAAAAAAGACCGTAATGTGGTCTACTTCGGCCCGGGTTACCATACGCCCAAGGATGGTGTGGTGAAGGTGGAATCCGGACAGACCGTTTACTTGGCCGGTGGTGCCGTACTGAACGGGCGTGTGCTCATTGAGGGCGTACAAGATGTGAAATTGATAGGACGTGGTATTATAGATTATAAGGTAAAAGGAGGCATCCGTATAGCAAACTCCCGTAATGTACTGGTGGAAGGCATTGCCACTACCCAGTGCGCTACGGGAGGCTCGGATGCAGTGACCATCCGCAATGTGAAGGCTATCAGCTATTACGGGTGGGGAGACGGGATGAATGTCTTTGCCTGTAATAATGTGTTGTTCGACGGGGTGTTCTGCCGAAATTCGGACGATTGCACGACGGTGTACGGCACACGTTTGGGGTTCAAGGGGGGCTGCAAGCATGTCACGATGCAAAACTCCACGCTTTGGGCAGATGTGGCCCATCCCATATTCATAGGCATCCATGGTGACACGAAGAATCCGGAAGTGCTTGAGGATTTGAATTACGTCAATATCGACATTTTGGACCATCGGGAGAAGCAGTTGAATTACCAGGGGTGCATGTCCATCAATGCCGGAGACAACAATCTGGTCCGCGATGTCCGTTTTGAAAATATCCGCGTGGAGAATTTCCGTGAAGGCTCATTGGTCAATTTGCGTATTTTCTATAATAAGAAGTATTGTACGGCACCGGGACGGGGTATTGAAAATATCACGTTTAAAGATGTCTCTTATGATGGAAACCGGGCTGAGTTGTCTATTATCGAGGGATATGACGAAGAGAGGAAAATCAGGAACGTGCGTTTCGAGAACCTGCGCATCAACGGACAGCTGATTACGGACGACATGCCCGGTAAACCGGCTTGGTATAACACCGGTGACATGGCGGGTATATATGTGGGGCCGCACGTGGAGGATGTGACGTTTGTGTCCACAGAGGGCGCAATGACGAATAATGTAAGGTAGAGATGCCGTATGGTGTTTTTAAATTCGCTATATTTGTCGGCTGTATTTTGAAATGAAAAATTGTAAAACCATGAAAAGTTGGAAGAATGTTATAGGCCGGTTATGGCTGTTCTTGGGATTCCTATTGCTGTCGTGCCCTGTGCTTGCGGCAGCTTTCGTGCACCCCGGTGTGTTGCATACGGAAGAACGGATGCAACAAATCCGTGGTTTGGTGAAAGAGAAAAACGACGACGCTTATGCCTCCTATCTGTTGTTGGAAAAACATCCGTGTGCACAGTCGGATTATAAAATGGAAGGCCCGTTCGATACCATAGCGCGTGACGGTAAATTCGGTTATACCAAATCGAGAATGGAGCGTGACTTCAGTGCGGCCTATTTGAATGCGCTGATGTGGCGTATCACGGGCGATGAGTCACATGCCCGTAAGGCGGCGGAAGTATTGACGGCCTATGCACGCACCCTGAAACGCATACCCGATACGAACGACGCTCCTTTGTTGGCCGGTTTGGAAGGTTTTAAAATCATTTATGCACTTGAAGCGTTGAAGCATACGTGGCGTAAGATGCCTGCGGAGGATTATGAAGGTGCTTTGCGGATGTTCACGAAAGTGTTCCTCCCCGTATTGGAAACGTTCTATAAGCGTAACCCTTATACGAACGGGAATTGGGGGGCTATCGTGACCAAGACTTATATGGCGGCAGCCATCCATCTGGATGACCGGAAAATGTATGAGAAGGCACGGGCTTTCTACCTTGACGGGTACGACAACGGCACATTGGCCCATTATATCGACGGGGAAACCGGCCAACTACAGGAGAGCGGGCGCGACCAAAGCCATTGCATGCTGGGACTCGGGGCAATGGCCACGGTATGTGAACTGGCTTGGCAACAGGGGGATGATTTATATTCCGCTAAGGATAACCGCCTGTTGAAAGGATATGAATATGTGGCGCGTTACAACTTGGGTTACGATGTTCCTTTCGTGAGATGGACGGACATTACCGGGAAGTACTGCGATTGGGAGGAAGTGTCGCCGAAGGCACGCGGACGCTACATGTACGTGTTCGACATAGCCTACAACCATTATGTGAACCGGATGGGGCTTCCTATGCCTTTCACGGGACAGGTGCTCGGACAAATCAGGCCGGAAGGGTATGACCGTGACCAACCGGGTTTCGGGACGCTTTTGTTTAATGAGAAGGCAGATCATCGTAAGTTTGTGCATCCCGGCGGTTTGCATACCTTGGCCGATTTGGAGCGTATGAAGGCGATGGTGGCCGAAGGGCAGCATCCTTGGGCAGAAGGTTGGGCGGAGTTACAGAAGGATCCTTGGGCGCAATCGACGTTTGCGGCCCGCCCGATGGCCAACATGGGCGACAGCCGCCAGAAGGCTTCAATAGAAGCCCATGCGGCTTATCTGAACGCCATCCGTTGGTACATTTCCGGTGATGAGGCGTATGCCCGTTGTGCCATCAATATTTGTAATGCCTGGGCGAATACCGTGAACCAAGTGCCGAAGGCGCGGCAAGACCAAGGGCTTTTGGGCATCCCCATCGGGGAGTTTGCCATGGCTGCGGAAGTGTTGCGGGCATGCCCGCTATGGGAAAAGGCCGACTTTGAACGTTTCAAGGCCATGATGGTGGAGTATTTGTACCCCGTGAGCCGTGATTTCCTCCGTACGCACGGTGGTACCCACGTGGATTATTGTTGGACGAACTGGGATGCATGCAACATGGTCGCTTTGTTGGCCATCGGTGTTTTGTGCGACCGCGAAGATATTTACCGCGAAGGGATAGACTATTTCAAGCACGGCTTGGGGAACGGAAGCATCCGTAATGCCGTGCCTTATCTGCACCGGATGGAAGATGGAACGGTGCTCGGGCAATGGCAGGAAAGCGGGCGCGACCAAGAGCATGCCCAACTGGGAGTAGGTTTCTTGGCTACGTTCTGCCAGATTGCCTGGAACCAAGGAGATGACTTGTTTGCCTACGACAGCAACCGCCTGTTGGCCGGGGCCGAATACGTGGCACGTCACAACCAGATGCGCGGTGTCCCTTTCACTTATTATAATAACAGCCAAGGGCTGAACAACCGTTGGCCTTCCGTAAACGGGTTGGGCCAATTGGAGGACCGTCCGGTTTGGGAGATGATATACAACCATTATGAAGTGTTGAAAGGCGTACCGGCACCTTATTCCAAGAGGATGGCCGAGCTTTTGCGTCCGGAACACGGTAGCAAAGACCATTTCGGATATGGGTCGTTGACCTTTTCATTACGTCCTTCCAACTATCCTATCTTGCCTGTACCGGCAGTGCCCACGGGATTGCGGGCAGAAGCCTCCATCGGGCAAATCCGTCTGGATTGGGAACCCTCTGCGGAGTATTTCGCCAACGGTTATGTGATACAGCGTTCGGAAGCAGGCCGGGATGACTTCAGGGATGTCGGGGTATACAAGGAGAAAGTGACCCATTGGTTTGTTGATTCCCGTATCGAAGAAGGCAAGACGTATGAATATCGGGTGGCGGCGGTCAACAAGGCCGGAACGAGCCGTTTTTCGGAGAGTGTGAGGGTGAAAGCCGTATCCGTGACAGGATGCCCGTCCGGATGGACTTATGCAGAGGTAGGCCATGTGGAGGAAGGCAGGGCAGACTATGCCGGCGTGCAGGGAGGTACCTATCGCCTGTCTTGCCGTTCGGCGGCCGTGGACGCGCTGTCGGACAATGCTCCATACCTGTACCGGAAAGTGGCAGGAGACTTTGCCGTGTCGTGCCGTATCAACAGGATGGACGGGAATACGGAAGAATGCGGCTTGATGTTAAGGGCAGCCTTAAAGGGGGATGCCACGGCCGTGACGATGACGCTTGGCCATTGGGGGCGGAGGTTTGCCCGTATGGGATACCGCAAGGAGAGCGGTGGTGAAAGGCGTTTTGCCATAGGCAATACTTATACTTGGATACCTGCCTGGTTCAAGTTGGCACGGGTGGGGAATGTCTTTTATGCGTATGAGTCCACAGATGGGGTGAACTGGTTTTATGTGCATTCCGAGGAGGTGGAAATGCCCCGGGAAATTTATGTCGGGGTGGCAGGTAGCTTCGGCGGCGGCAAGGCCGCAGGCAGCGTGGTTTTTGATGGTTTGTCGATAGAATGAAAGCTGTGGGGCGTAAGGAACAAGGGCACGTGTTTTTTTGATACGTGCTCTTTTTTTCTGTTTTTTTGATAGGGTTTACTTTCTTTTTGAAGTATATTTGCATATATTAATACCAACGAAAAATAACGTCACATAAAGAACGTGGAACGATTATGAAGAACATGTCAAGAATGTTTTGGGCATTTGTGTCTTGTATCTGTCTTGCACTTCCGTGCAGGGCGGTAGAACAGTATAAGTTTCGTTTGATAGATGTGCCGGACGGTTTGTCCGACAATCAGATTCGTGGCCTGAGCATGGTCCCGGACGGGCGTGTCGGGATAAGGACGGCCTCGATATTGAACATTTACGATGGGGCATCGTTTGAGTATTTTCCATACGACAAAGACCGGAAGTACGTGTGGACATATTCCCGTCCGCCGAAAGAGTATTATGACGGGCAGGATCGTGTGTGGATGAAGGAACTGCGTTATTTGCTGCTTCTGGACTTGAAGGCGAACACTTTCAATTATGATATTCAAGGGGAGTTGGCAAGCATGGGAATCGACAAGAGGTTGAAGAACCTTTTCATTGACGATGCTAAAAATTATTGGTTCCTGACAGAGGACAATACGTTCTTTTTTTATGATGTCCGGAAACAAGAGAAAAAAGTGATAGACCGTGGTGACAGCGAGTTCACGCGCCGCTACGGCGTTCCGTTGGAATTGGCCCAATATAAGAATTTCTGTTGGATCGTGTATGATAGCGGCCTGATCCGTTGTTGGGATTATACTTCTTCCGAGTTCCTTTTTCAGGATTCACGCTTCGAGGGGATTATCAATGGATATACAGACCGGCTTTATTTGCATCCCGATTCGGCGGGGAACTTGTGGCTGATGTACAACAATGGCATTTGTTTTTATAACCGTACACTCCGGGAGTGGAAGGATGTGGCCTGCATATCCGGCATATCCAACTTCTTTACTTGCATGGACATGGATCGTGACGGGAATGTTTGGGCCGGGACTTCGCGGAGTGGCCTGCGGCGTATTGACGGGAAGACATTTTCTGTGTCCGAGATGCCGGACATGGCCTTGACGAACGGCGGAAGGCTCCATAATGACATTTATGCCGTGATGGCAGATCCGCGCGGCGGGCTTTGGGTCGGCACGTTATTTCAGGGGCTGTGCTATCATCACCCCGGCATGCAGAAATTCCAGTTGGCACAGACATGCCCCGGAAGTTCTTACATCACCAACGAATCCGTGCGCTGCTTCCTTGAGGAGGAAGATGGCACAATCTTGGTGGGGAGTGGCAAAGGCCTGTTTCGTTTCCATCCGGAAACCCATGAGGTGGAACAGGTTTTTAAAGATGAAATCAATGAATTGGTCTTGTCGCTCTCCCGCGACCGTCAGGGAAATGTGTGGGTGGGAACTTTTTTAAAAGGTTTTTACCAAATTTGCGGGGGGGGGGGATGTAAGCATTTTTTAAGAAGCCAAGGCGATTCCGAGCAGGACGTGGCGCAGAATGTGTCGCGGGCATTGTATGAAGACTCCCATGGAAATTATTGGGTCAGCGTGAATGGCGGCGTGGGGCTGTTGGACCCGGAGGACGGAACCATTGAGTTTATGCTGCATGAACGGCATCCGGAGTTGAAGAACTTTAAGTTGATTCTTTCTCTTTGTCCCACAGGGAAAGATTGTTTTGCTGCGTTGGGGGACAACGGCTTGTTTTATTACGACGCAGGAAAAGACGAAGTTCGGATTCCCGATACACGTAAAGATAAATACTATAAATCCGGCATAAAATATTTTGGCTTGCTGACCGACGCACGCGGTTTGCAATGGTTTGCCACGGAGGACGGCATCCGGATTTGGGATAAAAAGACGGAACGTCTTTATTTGCTCACGATGTCCGAAGGGTTGCCGAACAATACGGTTTCTTCCATTTTGGAGGACTGTGACGGGGTAGTGTGGGCTTCGACCCTGAATGGTATATGTAAGATTATTCCCCGTGAAGAGGGAAAAGGCGGGTATCATTTTTCCGTAGTGGCATTCGGTGTGCCGGACGGGTTGCAAAGCGGGATGTTTTATGACCATGCCGCACTGAAAGCGAAAAACGGGATGCTTTATTTCGGAGGGGCACACGGGTTTAATTATTTCAATCCCGGTCACATGGTGTGTGAAGAAGCTGCCAACCGCCCCATCCTGACAGGGCTTAGTATTTTCAATACACCCGTCCGGGTGGGAGAAGAATATGAGGGACATGTCGTTTTGTCTGCCCCCATGACCCGTACGGACAAGATAGAACTTCGTTATGATGAGAATTTCATATCCATAGCATTTTCCGGGTTGAATTACGCCAACCCGTCCCACACTTATTATAAATACAGGTTGAAAAATTATGAAGAGGGATGGACGGAGACCCGTGCCGCTAGCCTTGGACGTGCCGTGTATACCGGCTTGCGTCCCGGGACGTATGAGTTTGAAGTGTATGCGGCCAATGGCGACAAGGTGTGGAGCAAGGAACCTGCCCGGCTGTCCATTGTCGTGCATCCTCCTTTTTGGGAAACCTATTATGCCATGGCGGTGTATGTCCTTGTAGCTATTGGCGTGGTCTATTGGCTTTCACGGATGTACGTGCGCCGGGAAAAGGAAAAGATGATGGAGGAGCGCAGGGAAAACGCCAGGAAGCAGCAGGAGCATCTGGAAGAGATGAAGCTGCGCTTTTTTACGAATGTAAGTCATGAATTCCGTACGCCCCTCACGCTGATCCTGACACCTCTCGGGACACTTATCAAACAGCAGGGCGACGTGGACTTGAAACAGAGGCTGACCGTGATTTACCGTAATGCGGAAAAACTGCTCCAGTTGGTGAACCAGTTGTTGGATTTCCGGAAATTGGAGATGCGGGGGGAGAGATTGTCGGTCAGCATGGGGGATATGGTCGTGTTCGTCCGGGATGCGGTCGAGGCTTTCCGCGGACTTGTGAAAGAAAAAGGTATCACGTTGACTTTTGAAAGCAAGGTGGAGCATTTTTATATGAACTATGACCATGACAAGGTCTATAAGGTGGTGAACAATCTGCTTTCCAATGCGGTGAAGTTTACCCCCTCGGGCGGTTGCATAGGCGTAGGTGTGGAAAGTTCGGTCCGCAACGGGCGTGAATATGTAGCCGTGTCCGTCCGGGATACGGGGTGCGGCATGGAAGAAGGGGACAAGGAGCGTATATTTACTCGTTTCTACCAAGTGGAGGACGGCCACAAGACCCAACCGGGCAGTGGGATAGGTTTGCATCTGGTCAAGGGCTATGTGGATTTGCACGGTGGAGAGATTACGGTGGACAGCCGGCCTGGTGAGGGCAGCACTTTTACGGTTCTTTTGCCGGCAGACTTGCAGCACGACGAAAAAGCCACCGTGCCGCACGGGGAGGACAAGGAGACGGTGGAAGCTTCCGTCCTGTCGGCCGGAGAAGAAGACGAAGAGCCGTCCGGTGGGAAGAAAAAGCTGTTGGTCGTGGAAGACAATGCGGATTTCAGGGCTTATTTGGTTCATGAACTCAGTGCGGATTTCGACGTGGTAGAAGCCGGGGACGGCGTGGAAGGGGAGGAAATGGTGCGTGAGGAATGGCCCGACCTCGTCATTTCGGACCTGATGATGCCGCGGTGCGACGGCATAGCCTTTTGCCAACGGATGAAGAATGACATTCATACTTCCCATATCCCTTTCATCTTGTTGACGGCCAAGATGTCGGATGACGCGCGTATAGAAAGTTACAAGGCCGGTGCCGATTCGTACATCTCGAAACCTTTCAATTTCGAGCTGTTGCAGGTCCGTGTCCGTAAACTCATCGAGCAACGGGAGGCGAGGAAGGAAACGTTCAGGAAAAACATTGAAATCACTCCGAGCGAGATAACCACCACGTCTTTGGATGAAGAATTCGTGAAGAAGGCTTTGGCTTTCGTGGAGAAAAACATGGGCAATGCGGAGTATTCTTTGGAGGATTTGAGCAAAGACCTCGGTTTGAGCAAGACACACCTGAACCGAAAGCTGACGGTCATCTTGAACATGAAACCGCTTCAGTTCATCCGTTCCGTCCGTTTGAAACGTGCCGCCCAGTTGTTGGCGGGCAGCCAATATAACGTGGCGGAGATTGCGGATAAGGTAGGGTTTAACACCATCAAATACTTCAACCGTTATTTCAAGGAAGAGTTCGGCATGACACCTACGCAGTACCGTGAAGCGAACAAGAGGGAAAACAAAAGTCCTAAAGCCTAAAAATGTCTTGTTTTATTGTCGTGTGAAACCCTTAGTGCATGGGGTGGATTTTCGGTCTCAGCCAAACGGATTTTTAATCTCAGGAGAATGAAAAATCAATCTCAGCCAAATGATTTTTCATTCTCCTGAGATTGATTCAAGGGTTTTATGCTATCTTTTTCGCCATCTTATGTATGTGGTTATGAGTGTCTTATGTGCGGTGTTAGAAATTGTCCAATCATTTGTTATTTTTTGTCCCATATTGTATGGAATGAATCATATAATTTTGGAACGTTGTATTTTTAAAATGAATGCTATGAACAAAAAGAGCGTATTGTCGTTTCTGTTTGCCTGTATGTCTTTGTCCGGAATGGGGCAGGGGTTCATACATCCCGGCATATTGCACACGCAGGCGGATTTCGACAGGGTGAAGGAAAAGTTGGCCACCGGGCAGGAACCTTGGACGGCGGCCTACAACAAGTTGATGACCAGCAAGCATGTGGATTTGAATTGGAAGCCCAATCCCACAGTCAAGATTATCCGTGGAGGATGGAATGTCTGGGAACCGGAAGGTGACAATTATGGAGCCGCCATGAATGATGCAGCTACAGCCTACCAGTGTGCACTGGTTTGGAAGATTACCGGAGATGAGCGTTATGCGGAAAAGTCTGTTGAAGTCATGAACGCATGGGCCAGGACCTGCCAGAAAGTGTCCGGTAATTCCAACGGAAGCCTTGCCTCCGGGCTTTATGGATATGAATTTGCCAATGCAGGAGAATTGATGCGGGACTACGAAGGGTGGAACCGTGAGGATTTCAAACGTTACCAACAGTGGATGCTGAGGGTGTTCAGTGACCAAAGTTTCGGTTTCCTGCAGGAGCGTCATGGTTGTGCAGACGATCATTACTGGTCGAATTGGGGGTTGTGCAACGTGTTGTGCGAAATCAGTGTGGGCATTTTGTGCGACGACATTTATGTGTACAATGCCGGTATGGAGTATTACAAGTACATGGAGGACCACCGCTATGCCGAGACGCTTCGCAATCTGGTATGGAAGCTCCATCCGGACGAGCGTGGACCCTTCGGTTATTTCGGACAAATGCAGGAATCCAACCGAGACCAAGGACATGCTTCCATGGCTGTGGTTTTGGCAGCGGATGTGTGTGGGGCAGGTTTGAACCAGGGAGATGACCTTTATGCCTATATGGACGACCGCATTGCGGCCGGTTTTGAGTATGTGGCGGCTTACAATACTTTTGAGGAAAACCTGCCCAATTCTCCATACACCAATTCGGACGGCACTTTCCCCGAGATGGGGTCTGGCGGGCAAGGCACCAACCGCTGCGGTTGGCCGCGCATCGTGAACTACTACGAAAACATCCGTGGCGTGGACATGCCCTATTCGCATAAGATCATGATGGTCCACGGTGACGGCATAGATGCTGGAGGAGGGTTCTATGGCGGCAACAGCGGCGGATACGACCATTTGGGTTTCACCACGCTGATGTGTTCCTTGGATCCGTTGGAAGACAAGACCCTTGTGCCGACCGTCCTGAAAGGGAGCATCGGGTATGACGGTGAGGCGTTGGACCGTACTTTGTTGAATGCCGTCCCGAGAGGGGCGAAAGTGACGCTGAAGGTGGCTTTGCCGGATGGTGAGACTGATACCGGAAAGTGGTCGTGGGACGATGATGCTTCTTGCACTTCGGCCGAGCGTGAGGTGGAAGCGGATACCTCTTTCGTGTACCGCGTGCGTTATACGAATGCGGCAGGAGTGGTAAGCACGCAGATGTTCTCCATACAGGTGGCTGGTGAGGCATACGTGCGTGACTGTACGCCTTATTGCAAATATGCTTACCGGGAAAGCCAGGACACTTTGATTTACGTGAAGAAGAACGAGAGCGTGATTTTAGGCATGGATTACGGTGGATGGCATGTCAAGTCATGGCGTTGGGAAAAGAGCACGAACGGGGAGAGGTGGTCGAAGCTGAACAACGCGACAACCAACCGTTTTGAATTGGCCAGTGTGGCTTCCAGTGCCTATTACCGTGTGACGATGGAACACAAGTCGGGAGTGCTCAAGTCTCAGGTGTTCCGCGTGGAGGTTTCCGAAATAGATCCTTTCATTATTTATAATGGCGAAGAATATCCCGGTACTTCCATGGTGTTGCCGCGCGGGGCTTCTTTCAGCCTTTATGCCAAGCCTACGTCCATATTGAGCCAGTCGGTGAATTCGACGCGTATTTATAAATGGGCTGTGGGCAACGATACCATCCAGGCCGACACGCTGACTTACCATTTGGATGATTTGGGCGGGCAGGTGGCCGATTTGAACGATACCCTGCATGTATCGGCCATGGACACCAGTTTCAATGTTACCTTGGTGTTCCAACGTTTTTCATCTACAGGGAAAGAGGCTCGCACGGTGTACCATTTCGATGTGCCGGTATATGAGACCAATGTTTTGTCTCCTTCTGATAAGGACAGCTACTATATCCAAGAGGCTATGGGCGGTCGTTACCTGCGGAATACGGACGGTCAGTTCATGACTTATTCAGAAGATACCGATGAAGAGTATCTGTGGCGCATCCGCCGCCTTCCCTCTACATACGGTTCGCGTTACATGTTCATCAGCCGTACCAACAGCGGGCAGCATTTGTCGGAGGACGGGCGTCTGAGTTCGGCGAGCGATTATTCCCGTCATTCTTTCAATTTGTGGCATAAATGCGGGTCGGACGACTTGTATGCCATAGAGCGTTCCTCGTCCGCGTCCGGCGGTTTGTGGGAGATTGCTCCGGAGTCATCGGTCATATCGGTGAACCAAGGGCTTTGCACTTCATTCCCGTTCCGTCTGGTGAAGAAGGAAGACGGTTCATCTGTAGAGGATGCCGTTTTGGAGAATGAGGAGGGCATCCCGTTGTTGGAAGTTGTCGGTCGTGGTGAAGGCAGTCTGGAAGTCTCCGTGGACGAAGAGGGCTTGTTGGATGTATATACACTTGAGGGTAGCCTGTTGAGCAGTGTCCGTTGTGTGCCGGGTACAAACCGTGTGGATCTGCTGTCGCGGAAAGGCATGATGATTTTGCGCTATGTGACGGCTTCAGGGCGTTGCAAGAGCCTGAAGGTGATGTAGGGCTATGGGATGGAATGAGTATGGGACGATAGGATAAAGGTGGTTTTTTACATTTTGTATGTATTGAAAATCAGTGGTTTCTGTGCCATGTTATAAAATGTCTAATCATTTGTTATTTTTTGTCCCATACCTTAATTTAAATAGTGCCTACCTTTGAAAACGGTTGGATAAAGAAACGCTTTTGCAGTCAATGGGTTCGGCTGTGATATGCGATAAGAATAATGAACCTTAAAACTTATGAGCATGAAAAGAAGAACGACGAAAATTTTTTCTGTCCGGTTGGGCAAACGCTTGCCAGTGGCTTTGATGACCATGGCATTGACGGCTGCCAACATGGCCTTTGCCCAAGAAGAGAATCCTTGGGTGGGTGAGGCTCTGCCTGCGGAAGGCGGTGAGTTTTACCTTTATAACAAGAGTGGTGACGGTTTCCTTTTGGGTGCCAATACCTGGGGGACGCAAGGTTCCTTGGGACAGCCGGGATTATTGTGCACGGTAGTCGTGTCGAACGGGAAATACAAGATTGTGACCCGTTGCAACGGTGACAACAGGGGCTTGGGTAGCGATGGGTATATCGACAATGGCAATCCGGCTGAATATACCTTCACCGATCCCACGCCGGATGACGGCCTTAATGAGTATGTGATGAACTTGGATGCCAACAAATGGTTTTATTATGGAGGGGAAGGCACAGTGCTGACTTTGGACGGTAACGGAAGTGCCACTGACGCGCAATGGTTGTTCGTTTCGAAAGCGCAGCGTGAGCAAAAGCTTGACCAAGCGACCAAAGACCATGGAGTGGATGCCACGTTCTATATCATGGGAGCCAGTTTTGTCCGCACGGAACCTCATAATTGGAAAGAAGTGCATAATGGGGGAACGGTCAGTTTGAGTTCTCCGGGTGGAGCTTCTGGAAATCATTTTTATTGTGCGGAGGCGTCCAATAATGACAATTTCGATATTTACCAGGAACTTACTGGCATCCGTAACGGGCGTTACCGTTTGACCTGCCAAGGTTTTTATCGAGGTGACGGTTCGGCCCGGAACGCCATGTTGTATGCCGGCTTGGTTGAATCCCCTCTTCTTTTGGCCGAGAGTGAGGAAGATGTTCCCGCAGATGCCAACAAGGCTGCGATTGCCTTTGGCGACGGGCGTTATGCCGGTAATACGGTGGAAGTGATTGTGCAGGACGGTACTTTGCGTCTCGGTGTGAAGAAAAATGCGTATATCAAGAATGATTGGGCCGTTTTCGACAATTTCCGTTTGACATATTTGGGAGAGGCAACGGCAGAAGAAGCCTTTACTGAGTTGATGGGTTCATTCCAGAATCTGATTAATGACTTTAATGACCTTGGAGCTGAAGCTATAAAATCAGAGCTTCAGGCCGTATATGACAAGTATGCCGGAACCACAGGCGATGTCACGGAAGCGTTGCAAGTGGTGTCGGAGACTGTGAAATCGGCTAATGCCGCACGTGCTTTGACCATGGCTTTGAATAATGCCGTGAAGGGGGCTGAGGCATATTGGGCAAAAGTCGAGAACGGGGAGGTCACATTGAACAATGCTTTGAAGACTTCTTTGCAGCAACAGATTGCGGAAGCTAAGAAACAACTTGCGGAGACCAATATGGCTGATATGGTCGTCGGGGCAGAAGAAAGTGCCACGAAATTGAATGCAATGGTGGTTTCGGCCCGGAATTGGGCCGGATTGTCATACGCTTTAGGAAAGGCAAAGGCTTTAGCCGACCGGTTGGGCGGATTGGAGAACACGGATGAGTATAAGAAAGTGTTGGCTGATTTGGATGCCGTGGAATTGACATTTGACGATGCCATCTTGGATGTGGCTGCCTTGAATGCGAAAATCCAAGAGAAACTGACGCCGGAATTCTTGGCTACTGTCACGGAAAAGAACAAATTGGATATGACAAGCTTTATTACCAATCCGAATATCTTTAATAATACCGGTGTACAGAACCAGATGCCTGGTGGATGGATTCTCGGTCGGAACGATGCCCGTGACAACAGTATTTGGTGTACGGTGACTGACGGTGATGGCGAATTGCATGCCGGTAACTGGTCTGGTAATAAAGGCAACGACGTGACAGGAGTGCATTATTATCAGAAAATAGGAATCGGGGATGGTGCGGTCAAATTGCCGGACGGTTTGTATCAGTTGGCGGCTGCCACTTATTCAGACGGTGATCCGAATAAGATTGTACTGTATGCGACATCTGACAGTGTAAATATCGACACGGTGTATTTTAACCGCGACAGGATGCTTTATGATGAGGCTCTTTCTAAGACAGATGTGACCAGTACGGTAGAAGATGTCGTGGTGGTGGATGGCCAATTGTATATCGGTGTAAGGGGAGCAGATCCGGAGAATAACCATCAAGGAGGTAATGGTAAGAATTGGTATGCTGATAACTTCCGTCTTTATTTTGCCGGTTCTGATGTTCTTGGTGCTTACCGTGGACGTTTACAAGACCGTTTGGATAAGGCTGTCGTATTGCATGATTCTTTGGCTGTTTATGGCATTGATGACAGTGAGTCTTACGGTTTTGCCTTGGATCCGGAAGAGGGTTATTATATATTCTTGACGGAAGGGACTTTGGATGACGTTTCTTATGCCATAGACGACTTGGACAAGATGAACGCAGATGCTGAGAAATTGATTGCGAATTATTTGCTTTTGACTCCGTTGGTGCAGAATGGAAATAATTTCAATAACCAATTGAATGAAGGTGTTTTGTTTGCCCAACCTACAGCAAAGAAAACATTTAGTGCGGCTTTGGAGATGGCTGCGGAAGTGGCTGAGGATATGTCTTGGGACAATTATTTGTCGGACGCAGTGGTTGAACAGGCGGAGGCTCTAAAGGCGGCCACTGCGGAGTTGATGAATTCCGTGGCACTTTGTTACCCGATGGGTACTGCCAAAGTTCTGGCTGACCAGATAGGGGGCTTGGCACAAACAGAGGCTTACCTTAACGTAATGACTTATCTTGCTTCGGATGAGTTGGATCCTTTGGATGTGGATTTGGCGGTACAAGCCTTGCAAGGGGAGTGTGTCAATGCCATGACTCCTGAAGTGTTGTCCCGGGCAACAGCTGATGAACCGTTTGATATGACGACATTTGTTGTCAATCCCAATATCTATCAGGATGCCACGGATGATGAAGGCAATCCGACGGATGTGAGAATCAATGGATGGACATTGGAGACGAATGCCGACCGCGCACCGCGTACAGGAGCCACTTCTGGTGATACTTGGATGTACACGACCAGTCACTCTAGCAATGATGCTCATAATATTTCTTCGGCTACGGATTATCGTCAGGTTATCGGTACGCAACCCGAAGTGTCTGCCGAGGGTAAGTATGGATTACCTACCGGTGCCTATCGTGTGGAAGCTGCTACGTTCTTGAACCATGAATGGGACAAGATGAGGCTTTACGCACAGACGAACAGTGTGGAGGTAAGTACTGTGACCGGAAGTGCCGGACAAGACAGTCTTGTATATGCCTATACTGAAATTGAATATGCCGACAGTGCCTTTAACGGAAAGCAGGATGTATGGGATGCAGCACAGGCTACTTTGGGAACGACCACGGTGGTTCCTGAAATCTATGTGGAGAATGGGGCCGTAACTATCGGAATACGTGGTAATGGACGAGTTGGAGGAAATGATTCTTGGTTCCTGGCCGACAATTTCCGTCTCTATTATATAGGTACGGAAAGAGGAAGCAATATCGGTGGCACCATGATGGATCGCAACGCTAATTCGTCGGAACTTGTAGATGTATACGATATTACCGGCAAGCTTGTGCGCAAGCAAGTGAAACGTGCCGATGCGGTGAATGGCTTGAAGAAAGGCATCTATATTGCAGGCGGCAAGAAATATGTAGTGGCAGGCAATTAATCTAAAACAAAACGGGACGGGACACCGCCGTGTGCCGTCCCGTTTCTCCCATTTAAGGTGAAAGGAAAACAAAATTTAAAATAAAGGTTTTATGCTAATAAAGGTATTACGTGCAAGGACGTATAAGGTGTTGCTCTCCACGGCTATTGGGGTGGGTGCACTTTGCATGATGCCCTCCTGTTCGGATGATTATGAATGGGCACAGGAGAAACCCTCGTGGTTGGGGCAAAGCATTTATGACGAGTTGTCACGTCGAGGTAATTTCAGTATTTACTTGAAGATGGTGGATGACTTGGGGCGCACCGAATTCTTAAGCAAGACCGGTAGCGTGACGGTCTTCGTGCCCGACGATGATACTTATCGCGCTTATTTCAAGGCGCACGGTGTGGACGAGAACCATATTTCTATTCCGATGAAGAAGTTTTTGGTGAACACTTCCATGTTGGAGAATGCCTACGTGCTTGATTTGTTGACCAACCAACCGTCAGGAGACAATATATTGAAAGGGCAGGTGATGCGCCGTACCAATACGCAATGGTCGGTGTATGATTCCATTCCGGCTGTGTCCGTGGCAGAACTGCCTGAGGCTTCAGTGAGTGCGGATTACTGGGGCGGATTGCGTGGAAGGCATCAGCCCGTGTATAACCTGATTGAAGAAGGGACTGTGCCGATGGTGCATTTTATTTGGCGCCAAATGATGTCCAAGGGCATCACTAAAAAAGATTTTTCTTACCTTTTTAATGGAACGGAGTTCCAGGAAGAGGATGTATATATAAATAATGTGAAGGTACGCGAGGGGAATGTGACGTGCCAGAACGGATATATCCATATTATGGGTGGTGTGCCGGAACCTTTGCCCAACATGGCCAGTTATTTGCGTACGAACGGGGCTACCTCTTTGTTCAGCAAATTGATGGACCGTTATTCAGCTCCTTTCGTATCAGCTTCCCTTTCCAATTCTTACAAGGATTTGCACGACCGTTATGCTGACCAGAATCTTTATCCGGCATTGGCCGGAGGTGACTCCATATATGGACGACGTTATTTTTTCTCTTCGGCCGATGGGAATTCACTGACTTCGTACAACGGTGTGGAAGTGGACGGCGTGCTGAAATTTGATCCTTCGCGTAACGATTATGCAGAAGGGAATATCTATACCGCAGGTGGGGAGTATACGGATAATGTCAACTTGGACATGGGTGCTGTCTTCGCTCCTACGGATGAGGCGTTGAATTCGTATTGGAACAGTGAAAACGGCTCTTTCTTGCGTGAACGTTATCCGAGTGACGAGCCTTTCGAAAACGTTCCCAATGATGTGTTGGCAGAGTTCTTGAACAACCATATGCAGTATTCGTTCTTGTCTTCTTTGCCCAGCAAATTCAATTTGGTATTGGATGATGCCAAAGATCCTGTCGGACTTGACGAGGCTGATATTATAAAAGGAAGCACGGCTGTGTGTAACAATGGTGCCGTGTACGTGATGAAAAAAGCCTATGCTCCGGCATCGTTCCGTTCCGTATTGGCTCCGACGTTGGTCAATGAGAATATGAAAATCATGAATTGGGCTATTAGAAGTTTGGAGTTCAGGCCTTACTTGTTATCTATGGTGAGCCATTATGATTTCATGATATTGACGGATGAGGCCCTTTCCCGTTACATTGACCCCGTGTCGTATAGCGGAACGGACCCGCGGTGGTTCAAGTTTTATTATAATGCGGAGAATAACCAGGTGGAAGCGTATTCTTACCGCTATGATAAGAAATTGGGCGGATGGGCCGGCTGCACGGAGGATGACATGCGCATATTGGGCAGCACGTTGCAGGAGGATAGTGAGGGCAATTCATATTATCAAATCAATCCTGTGGTCGAGAACCGTCTGACCGATTTGCTGAACTTCTGTATCGTTCCCCGGGATGTGAACGGGGGCAATTATGTGGGTAATGGTTCTGTATATTACCAGACGAAGGATGACGGACCCATGAAGGTTGAAAAAGTGGGCGGGCAAGTGACCGTGACCGACCAGTATTCCGGGGAAAAAGTAACAACGCAGGATTTCGTAACGATGGACAATGGGGTGTATTACGTGCTTGACCAAATGGTACAGCCTACATTCCATAGTTTGATGCAGGAGTTGGTGGAACATCCGGAGTATTCTGAATTTTACGAATTGCTTTTGGGAAATGAGGAATGGACGACCAACGAGTCTAACCTGTATTCTTTGATTTCTACAAAATCTTTGAATATGAACGATGACAATGCGGCCATACAGACTTTCAGTTCTTATCATTATACGGTATATGTGCCGGATAATGCGGCTATGGAAAAAGCTTACAGCCTCGGGTTGCCGCGTTGGAAGGACATCAACAATCTGGCCAACGTGTATGCCGGGACGGATGTCAATGTGGATTCTTTGAAACAGGCTTACACCCAACGGGTGATGAACTTCTTGAAGTACCATTTCCAAGACAATGCGGTTTATATCGGTGGGGATGCCCGTAATATGTCTTTCGAGACTGCGGCAACCCATTCGGACGGTGCAGACAAGGGGTTGAGCTATACCTTGCGGGTGAATTCTGATGCCACAGGTATTACGGTGGCAGACAATTCGGAGAAGACGGGTGTAGTTCGTATAACGACTGAAAATCCAGAATTCTATAACCGGATGACACGTGAGTACACATTCTCGGAAAAGACGGAAAATGGTAATATCAACGCTTCTTCATACGTGGTGGTTCATCGTGTGAATGAACCTTTGATATACGATGACGAATGTTTCTGCCTGAAAGATAATGAACGTGTTCCGGAGGATTAACAATACCATGAATCATAAAAAAAGAGGTTATGAACAAGATAAAATATTTGATAGTATTCCTATTCTGCTTATGTCCGCTGTGGGCCGTCGGGCAGAACCAAGTGGCAAGCGGTACCGTGTCGGACGATTTGGGTCCTCTGATGGGAGTGTATGTGGGAGAGATAGATGCGGCCAACCGTATTGTATCGGCCGCAGTGACCGATATGAACGGGCATTTCACCCTAAAAGTACAAAACCCTAAGAATAAGTTGCGTTTTACTTATATGGGGTACAAGACGGTTTTGCAGGAAATAGGAAAGCGGGTGGTTTTCGATATCATGATGGAGGAAAACAGTAAGGTGATGAAAGAGGTCGTGGTGGAAGCCCGTCCGAAGATAGCCACCGGAGGATTGGAAATACCGGAACGTGAACAGTCTTTTGCCCAACAGACTATTAAGATGACGGAATTCGAAGGTTTGTCCTTCACTTCTGCCGACGAGGCTTTGCAAGGACGCATTGCCGGTTTGGACATTATCGCTTCATCCGGAAACCTGGGTTCGGGTACGACGATGCGTTTACGCGGTGTGTCAACCATTATGGGAAATGCGGAACCGTTGATTGTCGTGGATGACAACATCTTTGAGACCAATGCCAATGATGACATTGATTATACGAGTATGACGGATGAAAAGTTTGCCGAATTATTGTCTATCAACCCGGAAGACATAGAGAGCATTACGGTGCTGAAAGATGCGGCGGCTACGGCTATTTGGGGATCGCAAGGTGCTAACGGGGTCATCAATATCGTAACCAAGCGTGGAAGGCGTGGCAAGCCCCAGTTTACTTATTCTTTGAGGTTGAAGGGGACTTATCAGCCGGAGGGTTACAAATTATTGAACGGAGATGAGTATACCATGATGATGAAAGAGGAACTTTTCAATGTGAACCAAAATCCCGAAAGTCAGCCGGAACTGAATTATGACCCGACGTTTTCTGAATACGAACAATTCAATAACAATACCGACTGGAGGGATGCCGTGAAGCAGTTCGGGTTGTTCCAAACGCATTATGTTTCTTTGTCGGGAGGCGGGGAAAAAGCGAATTATCGTATTTCTGCCGGTTATGACCATCAGATAGGTTCTATCATCGCTCAGAAACTGGATCGTTTTACAACCCGTATGGCATTGGATTATTTTGTGAACGACCGCATCAAGATTTCGAGTGACTTTGCACTGACTTATACGGACAACCACATGAATAGTGATGATTTGTTGGGGATAGCTTATACGAAGATGCCCAATCTGGCTATTTATGACGAGGATGCGTACGGTAATTCTTTGGGTACGTATTACATGCAACCGAGGTTTGTGGAACGGTACCAAGGGGACAAGGATGAACTTTCGTCACAACGCGGTAAAGTGAATCCGGTGGCTTCGGCATATTTGGCAAAGAAGGAGGAACGTAGTTATAACATCCAACCCCAATTCGATTTCCAATACCGTTTGTTGGGACTTGACGAGACTTCGCACCAATTGACTTATAAGGGGACTGTGGTATTGAGTATTTATAATAAATACAATGATTCTTACTATCCTTGGGAGTTGAGGAATGTGGATTTCAAGGAGAATGAGAAAGGGATAAATTCCGCTTCTTCGGCTTTTGAAAAGAGTTTCGGTTTTAACACACGTCATCAGTTGACATATATCCCTTATATCATGAACCAAGACCACTCGGTACGCTTGTTCTTTAAAGGGGAAATGGTTTCCGGTACGTCCAGTTCCCAGTTCTTGAGTTCATACTTGTTGCCAAGCGGAACCATCACTTCCGGGACAGCCGGTGGCTTTTTGAACGAGACGAAAACGGGGGCAGGTCATTGGCGGAAGGCCAATTGGGTGCTTCAGGGGCATTATGCCTACCAGTCCAAGTATTCGTTGGATTTGGCCTTGCGCGGAGAAGGAAACACCCGTTTTGGCCAAAAGTACCGTTGGGGGTATTTTTATTCAGCTTCCGGCCGTTGGAACATTTCGGATGAAAAATGGATGGAACCTACCAAAAAATGGTTAAGTATGTTTGCGGTTCGTTTCGGATGGGGCGTGACGGGTACGCAACCTCCTAAGGAAGATACTCATTTCAGTGTGTATGGTGTAGACGGAGGGTATATTAATTCCATCGGGATGCGGCCGAACAATGTCCGCTTGACGGATTTGCGTTGGGAAAAACAGTCTGCGTGGAACTTAGGGTGGAATATCGGATTGTTTGATGATTTGGTTACGGCGGATATCAATTTGTATTCCCATAAGAAAACAGACTTGATGACCGAACATGCTTCTATTCCCACAACGACCGGTTTTTCGGAGTTGATTGTGGAGAATGGTGGAGACATGTTGAATAAAGGTTATGAAATCAATTTGAACCTGAACCGTGTAAAATTGGCGGGAGATTTGGCAGCTACTTTCAATCTTACGTTCGCTAATAACCGGAATACCATTACGGCCATGACACCTACGCGTCTGAATGCCATTAATGGAACAGGGGTCAAGTTACCTAAAAACGGGGAGTATATGTCCCGTGTGCAGATAGACAACCCGTTTGGTGCGATTTACGGCTTGCGTTACAAAGGCGTGTATGCTTACAGTTACGACCAGTTCGACAAGGCACAGGCATCCGGCGCGACTTGTCCGGTGGCGCGGGATGAGGCCGGAAGCGTCATTTATGGTGCCAATGGAGAACCGATGCCCATGTATTATGATTATAATGGTACGAAATATGCTTTTACCGGTGGTGATGCTATTTATGAAGATGTGAACCATGACGGAAGCATTGATCAATATGATGTGGTCTATTTAGGCAGCTCATTGCCCAAATTGACTGGTGGTTTTGGGTTTAGGTTGTTCTATAAAGGATGGAGTTTGAATGCGCAGTTCAACTACCGTTATGGTAACAAGATTGCAAATGTGGCACGAATGAGGGCGGAAAACATGCATGGTGCCGACAATCAGAGTACGGCGGTGAACTATCGTTGGCGTAAGGAAGGTGACGGTGCAAATGGGGGACATGTGTTGCCTCGGGCTTTGTATGGCCAAGGATATAACTGGATGGGTAGCGACCGTTTTGTGGAAGACGGCTCATTCTTGCGCCTGAACTATTTGCAATTTTCTTATGGGTTTGACTCCAAGCTTATCAAGCGCATCGGGCTTTCCCGCCTGAACCTCTACGTGAGCGGAGAGAACCTGTTCTGCCTGACCAAATACTCAGGCGTGGATCCCGAAGTGAATTATGGTGATATGGGAGTGACTAAAGACGAGGCGATTACTCCTCGTGCAAAGTCTTTCACATTCGGGTTGACAGCAACGTTCTAATGACATGAATAAACAGAAGGAAATATGAAAAAGATATTGAAAACCGGGACATTGGCCATGGCCGTTTCTCTCGCCGCTTTTACGACTTCCTGTGGCGACTTCTTGGATATCACGCCCCTGAATGCTGTGGTGGTGGAAAACTATTGGGAGAAGAAAAGCGAGGTGGAGAGTGTGATAACTTCTTGCTATTTTCACATGCAGGACAAGGGCTTCTCACAACGTGTGATAGCCTGGGGGGAGTTACGGGGCGACAATTTGACTGAAACTTCCACAATGGCCGCAAAAGAAAAGGAGCTTTATGATTTTTATACGAATAATATCGTTCCGGACAACAGTTGGACTTCGTGGGCGGATTTCTATAATGTAATCAATTTATGCAATACCATCTTACATTATGCACCTGGGGCCCAAGCCAAGGATGGAAATTATTCAGTAGACGAATTACGTACGCATGAAGCCGAAGCCAAGTCGATTCGCGCCTTGTGTTATTTCTATTTAATCCGCACCTTTAAAAAAGTGCCGTTGGTGCTTCAGGCGACTATCGGCGATGATGTGGATTTCAAAGTACGTGCATCCTCCGAGCAGGAAGTGTTGGAACAGATTATTGCAGATTTGGAATGGTCAGAAGATTATATATGGAATAAAAAGTTTTTTGATGATGAACGCGAAAGGAAAGGACGTTTCAATAAGTTATCCGTGAAAGCCCTTTTGGCAGATATTTACTTGTGGAAAGGGGATTATGTCAAGTGCGCGCAATATTGCAAGGAAATCATGGATGAGAAAATGGCAGAGTACAATGTCATCAAAACAGCAGAATTGGAGGGAAATTTTATATCTTCTTCTACGGAAGGCTCTCTGGCCTTGTACAATGGCTATCCGCTTTTGGATGAATCTTATTCATCGCATTATCCTTATACCATGTTGTATGAGCGGGGTAATTCATTTGAAAGTATTTTTGAGCTTCAATACGATTATGATAACCGTAAGGATGGCAATGAAGGTATTTCTTATTTCTACGGAAATCATAAAGACCTTTCAGGCAGGGTCAATGCAGCGGCTTATTTGACCAATCAGACGGCTGATGCCTTGTTTGCAGACGCATCTGATTTACGGTTGGAAGAGAATACCGGATATAAGGGCGAACCCTCGAACAGTTATCCTGTCTATAAGTTTCGTTTCTTGTATTTTGGAAATGATGAAAGAGTGCTTCGCTCCACGGCAGAGAATTGGATTGTTTACCGTTTGACGGATGTGATGTTGATGCGTGCTGAGGCTTTGGCTTATATGGGAGGGGATGAAAACAAGCAGGAAGCTTTTGAGATTGTGAAATCTGTGAACATGCGGTCGTGCAAAGGGCGTAGCTTGTTGGTGTATGATGCCGATAAAATCAAGAACATCGTTTTGGATGAACGGCAGCGTGAATTGATGTTCGAGGGGAAGCGTTGGTATGACTTGATGCGGATGGTACGTCACTCCGACAATCCGGTGAATGCGATGTCCACCTTGCGTAGTACGTATTTGCAACGTAAATATGGAACGGGAGGACGTGATGCCGTGGCTCGGATGGGGTCATTGGACAATTTGTATCTGCCTTTTTATCAGAAAGAGTTAGATGTGAATCCGTTGTTGGTACCGGACCAGAATCAGGCTTACATCATTTATTAATCAAGAGTAAATAGAAGTAATATGAAACGTAACATATATAATAAGGTAATAGGATGTGTGGTTTTGGCAACCATGCTGTCCGGCTGTTATGACGACGGTGTGGAAGGTGACAGTTATTATGTGTTCCAAGGTCAGACGGTTGGTGATTATTTGGATGCGGACGGGAAATATGGTGAGTTTTCCACTATTTTGGAACGTGCCGGCATGAAAGGTTTGATGTATGCTTATGGGGATTACACTTGCTTTGCACCGACCAACGAGGCCATAGACCGTTATGTGGATAGTAATTATCCGGGCTGCACGTTGGAGACCCTGCCGGATTCTGCAGTGGTGGCCTTGGCCAAAAGCCATTTGATAGGCGTTCGCTACTTGACCTCTGATTTTTCAACAGGTTATCTTCAGAAGCCTAATATGTACGACCGTAAGGTGCAAGTGACCATTGAGAAGGAGTTCGATGCTGCAATAAACGATAGTATGACGGTATTTGTCCTGAATGATTATTCACGGATTATCCAAGCTAACGATACGGTGAGTAATGGGGTCGTCCATACCATAGACCGTGTGTTGGAGCAGTCCAGTTATGTATTGCCTGATTACATGCAGTCCAAATGTGAGACATTAGGCTTTACCCTGTTTATGGAGGCATTGAAACAGACTCATTTGACGGATTCCATTTTAAGGGAAAAAGATGAAAGTCCGGAGATGTTGTCCCGGTTGGCCCAATATGCTTCGAACTCAGAGTACACCACGGAGGGGAATAAAGTTCCTCCGGCCCGCAAGTTCGGTTATACGGTATTGGTGGAGAAGGATAATTTGTATAAAACGGTATATGATCCGCAAAATATGGGTAAGCCTGTCTATACTGGAGATCTTCAGGCGGATTTGGTATCCTTGTTCAATTATGCAAAGGACATATACGACAAGGTGTATCCGGACGACAAGGGGGTATATGATGATGACTATACGCATCCCAAGAATCCTTTAAACCGTTTTATTGCTTATCACATCTTGGACCGTAATGCAAGCTATGGGGATTTGGTATGTTCCACTCCGGATTGGTCTGTGCAGGAAGGTGGGGATTTTGTGGAGTACTACGAAACCATGGCCGGTAATTTGTTGCGTGCGCAAAAAGTTTCTCTTTTGGGAGACGGGATATATTTGAATCGCTGTGACGATGTGAATAGGGCTGACAACAGGATGGATGGTGTGGAAGTCCTTCCTTCCGGAGGTTCTTCAACTGTAAATGGCAATTTCCAATTTCTGGGCAGCATCCTTTCTTATAATGAAAATGTCGTGAAAATGCTTCGTAGTGAACGAATCCGTATTGATACGGGCGTCTTGTTTCCTGAATTGGTGAACAATGATGTCCGTCTGGATCCGGACGGAGATATGTTGTGGTGGCATTTCCCGGAAGGGTATTTCGATGATGTGCGTTATGACAGCCAATGCGATTGCAAATATAACCGTTGGCCTCAGGCTCAGGGAACCGGAATGGGGTCGCACTATGATTTGGCAGCATTCCGTACGGATAATATGAATTTTGCGGGGGAATATGATGTGATGTTACGTTTGCCTGCCGTACCGGCCGGCCAATATGAAATCAGGTTGGGGTACGTGGCCAATGGCTTTATGGGAATTGCGCAAATCTATTTTGGACAAAATACCGAATATATGCAACCCACCGGAATTCCTTTGAATTTGGGATGGGGAGGCGGAATGCCAAAAGTGGGAATGATAGCAGATAATGATTTATTTGACGATATCCATAACGACGTGTCGTATAACCTCGAAGGAAAGACAACCATTACTGAGAATGACAAGGCTATGCGTAATTTGGGGTATATGAAGGGGCCTGCCTGCGTGTATAGGGTAGACAATGACAGGGTTTCATTACGTGCGAAGTTGGTTAACGATTGGTGGTATATACGTAATATCGTTACCACCCAGACTTTGGAAGAAAAACCTTCTTATTTGCGCTTGCGTAAAGTAGACGAAAGAACCGGGCGCATGTTGAATATCGATTTTATCGAAATTGTGCCGAAAAGTGTGTATAATGGTGCCATACCAGAAGATAGAAATTAAATTAAAAGCAGAAGATTATGAAAGGTTCTAAAAGATATGCCAAGGCAACTATTTGTTGCATGGCGGTATTGGCTTCCGGATTGGTCTTGTCTTGTTCGGACGATTGGGATGCACATTATGATGGTGTACCCCGTCCTACAAGGACTTTGTGGCAGGAAATTACTGCCCGTCCGGAGTTGTCGGATTTTGCAAAATTGCTTAAAGGATACGGTTATGACAAGTTCTTGGATTCGGGCCAACGCTATACGGTTTGGGCACCATCCGGCAGCATAGACACGACATTGGTGACCGGTGAGGACATGACTCCGGACGAAGTGATGGAGCAAGTGGTTAAAAACCATATCGCCCGTGGGGTTATTGCGGCATCCTCCGTTGTGAACGATACCATAAAGGTGTTGAACGGGAAGCCCATGCCTTTTGTGTCAGAAGGAGGCGTGCCTCATTTCAATGGCTCGCCGGCCAAATCTTTTAATATTGAATGCAGTAATGGAGATTTGCATATATTAGATTGCCAGGCGGTTTACAATAACAATGTTTGGTCTTATTTGAGACAGGATGCTGATTTTTCTAATATTACCGATTATTTGTATAGCTTTAATAAATTGGAGTTTGTGCCTGAATTGAGTACACCGGGCGGTGTGGTGAATGGGGAACAGGTGTATACGGATTCCGTGTTTGTCTTGACAAATGAATTGTGGGGGCAGATTGGCTACTTGAATGACGAGCAGCAGGATTATACGATGTTGGTTCCCGTGAATGATTGTTGGGACCGGTTGGTGGATAAGTTTAAGGGCTTTTATCATTATTCGGAAGACGAAGAACCGGAATTGGCAGACAAGTATGCGTGTCGCAGCATATTGGATGCTTTGGTATTTGAAACCCGTAGTCAGTCTTCGACATCCGATTATTGGGAAAGTACGTCCGGAAAATTGTTCTATCGTCCACAAGATGCCGGGGGCTTGTTTGAAGGGACCGAAGCCATTGGTTGTAGCAATGGACAAATATTGAAAGCGGCCGATGTGAATTTAAGCCCTTATCAGGTCTTAAACAGTGACATTGTTGTTGAAGCCGAAAATATCGGTGAGTATCTGCTTACGGCTAATTATTACGATGAAAATAAGGATCGTCCGGTGTTTGTTGCCGCTGCAAATACCGGTGTGTCATCAAGCTACTACATGAAGTTTACTTCTACGAACATGTTGCGGGGTGCCACCGTCACTTATGCAATCCCGAACGTGCTGTCTTGTGCTTATGACATAGGGATTGTATTTGTTCCGATGAATCTGACGCGTAACGGTTGGTCTTCTTCCATTGATACGAAAAAAGGACGTGTTGATGTAGAATTGAATGATAAATACACGAAGGAAAAGTTGGAAGTGGAAGGGATTGAAATACCAGGCGACAAGGTTGATACGATATGGGTGGCACGAGGGCATCAGTTTGCTTATTGTGATTATTTCCCCAATCGTGCTTCTATGGAAGATGCCAAAATCTCTTTGAAAATCGTCAGCACGCCTAAACGTAGTGAGTCGGATTATACACGTGATTTATATATTGATTGCATATTGTTGAAACCCTCAATTGATGGAGATTTAAGTGATGAAGAATAAGAATCTATATAGTATATGTTTTTGTATGGCCTTGGCAGGCAGCCTGCAAACGACCTATGGACAGGTGGATGCGGAAGGGGTGGCAGATTCCACGTTATCGGCCGCAGGAGGAGAAACTGATTCGCTTCAGATTGTAGTGCAGAGGGAAATGAATAAGATACCCACGGTGGTTTATAAGGGGGCATTGGTCGATGCAGCCACGGGCGGGCCGGTACAGGGCGGCATCATACAAGTGGCCGGAGACGACCGGTTCAGTTCCATTTCCGACGAACAGGGTGCCTTTGAAATAAAAGTGCCGTTGTATGCCAATCAATTGTTGGTGCGTACTCCTACTTATGCTTTGGCCAGGGTACATTTGGCCGGAAAAGGAAAAGAATTGGTAGTGAGGATGTATTCGGAACATTTTTCCAATGGTTATGCCAATGAAGTGAGGGTGACGAATAAGAGCAGTGTCGGGGATTTTTCTGCAAATTCGTCTTTGACCGTTGAAGATGAAATGGCAAAAAAACTTGGTGCTGATTTGCGTGTGTTGCTTCGTTCGGGTAATCCCGCCCAAGGGGCGAACATGTTTATTGGAGGATATAATTCGTTGAATGGAGGCGGGCAACCTCTGTTTGTGGTGGACGGTGTGATTCTTGATACTCAAAACGGACGTTCGTTAATGCATGAAGGTTATGTCAATAACGTGCTTTCGGCTATCAGTGTCAATGACATTGAGAAAGTGACAGTGTTGAAAAACGCCACTGCATTATATGGGGCGAAAGGTGCCAATGGGGTTGTGGTGATAGAGACAAAACGTGCAAAGAGTATGGCTACACGGATTGATGTAGACATCTATGGGGCGGTTGAATTGTTGCCGAAATTGCCTTCGATGATGAATGCCGGGCAATATCGTTTGTATGCAACGGATGTAATGGGGAACGTGACCGAAACTCCGGATTTCTTGGACGATTTTACAACGGACAAGCAAAAGTATGCCATGTACCATAACGATACGGACTGGAAGGATTATGTTTATCATGAGGCTTTCACGCAGAATTACGGTGTAAACGTGCAAGGTGGTGACGATGTGGCTAATTACAATCTTTCCATAGGCTATGCAAATGCGCAAAGCACATTGAAGTATAATGATTTCGCAAGGTTGAACATGCGTTTCAATACAGATGTGAAGTTTATGAAGAATCTGGATTGCAGTTTGGATGTAGCTTATTCCAATACGACCCGGAATTTACGGGATGACGGAATGGGCAGTGGGCAGGCATTGTCTCCGGGAATGTTGGGCCTGATTAAATCCCCCGTATTGGCTGCATACAATCCTGACCAATATGGCCGGTTTACGGCATCCATGGCAGACTACGATTGTTTTAACTTGTCCAATCCCTTGTCCATATTGGAGAATGGCGACGCGAGTAATAAAAACCGGTTGGAGTATACTTTGTTTTCATTGAGTGCCATGCCGAAATGGAAAATCAATCGAAACCTGACACTGTCTGAAAAGGTAAGTTACGTGTTGAACAATGTCACGGAACGTTCGTTTATTCCGGATGAGGGGGTACCGACTTTTACAGAGAGCGGTGACGATATGACAGCCAACAGGTCAAGGGCTTATTCCAGTAAGCAATTGTCCGTGGCGAGCGATACCAGGATTGATTGGTCATACCGTTATGGCGGACATGTGATTCATCTTTTTGGCGGTTTCCGTTATTTAAGCGATTCATTTAATTCGGATGCTATTCGTGCAGACAACAGTGCGGGAGATAAGTTGCCGAACATCACCAATGAAATGAAGAACCGTAAGGTGGACGGCATTATTGAGGAATGGAAATCCACGGCTGTGTATGTGAATGCGGATTGGAATTATGCAGATAAGTATTTTTTGCAGGGAACGTTGACGGCGGAGACATCTACGCGTTTCGGCAGGAATGCCACAGGGGGAGTGAAACTGGGCGATTATGTCTGGGGGATATTCCCGTCCTTGCAGGCGGCTTGGGTGGTTTCCGCCGAACCTTTCTTCCAGAACGTGAAGGGTATTGACTATTTGAAACTGAATGTCGGCATCGACCAGTCGGGCAATGACAATATTGATTGCTTTGCCTCCCGCTCTTACTTTGCTCCAAGTGCATTTTTGAATCATACGTCGGGTTTGTCCTTGGCCAATATCGGCAATGATAAACTGAAATGGGAGACGGTCACGCGGATTTCAGTTGGTTTGGACATGTCCGTTTGGAATGACCGCTTGTCGCTTGGATTCAATTATTATAAGTCTTATGTGAACAACATGTTAGCTTACAAGACATTGGGAGGGGTGAGCGGATTGCGCAATTATTGGAGTAATGAGGGTAAGATGGAAAACCAGGGTTTTGATGTTGCGGCTGTGGCCAAAGTCATGGCATTAAAGGATTTCTCATGGGAAATTTCTGCAAGTGTCGGCCATTACAAGAATGAGGTGACTGCATTGCCGGATAACGATAAGACGGTTTATACTTCTGTTTATGGCGGTGAGGTCATGACTAAGGTAGGAAACCCGATCGGTTTGTTCTATGGTTACAAGACTCAGGGTGTGTTTGCCACCTCGGAAGAAGCTGCTGAAACGGATTTACGTAATGGAAGCAAAAATGGAAGTGCTTTCCGTGCCGGTGATGTACATTTCTCCGATTTGGTAGCTGACGGGGTGATTGATAATAAAGACAAAGATGTAATCGGCGACCCTAATCCGGATATTTTCGGTAATTTCGGGACTAGCCTGCATTACAAAAATTGGACATTGGATGCTTTCTTCAGTTATTCTTTGGGGAATGACATTTACAATTACCAACGTGCCGTATTGGAAAGCGGAAGTTCTTATAATAACCAAACCACGGCTTTATTGAACCGTTGGACTTCAGAGGGGCAGCAGACATCGATTCCCCGTGTGGAATACGGGGATCGGATGAGAAACGCACGTTTTTCCGACCGTTGGATTGAGGATGGCTCTTATTTGAAGCTCAAGACTTTGAGTTTGAGCTATCGCTTTCCCTTCAACTTGACGTTCCTGCAAGGGATTACAGTTTGGGGAGCTGCCAACAATCTGTTTACGTGTACGAAATATTTAGGTAGTGATCCGGAACTCTCCATTTCAGGCAATCCGATTTACCAGGGGATTGACCGTGGTTTGTTAGGACACGGGCGCAGTTTCGTTTTAGGGGTTAAAATTAATCTTTAACAAGGATATGAAGATGTTAAAAAACATATTAAAGTCGACCGCAATTTGGATGGCGGCTACGGTGTCTTTCACAGCTTGTGAGGTGGATACCACTACGGTGATGTTTGAAGAAGACCATGATTTTTCTCAACCGGGCGATACCGTGTTCTCTGTGTTGGGTATATTGGACAAGGTTCAAGACGTGGTCGAAAAAGGAGTGCTTTTAGGTGAATTGAGGGGAGATTTGGTAAAGCCTGTTCCTTTAGCCGGTGCAAGTAATGCTTGGGTGGATTTGGCTCGTTTTGAGAATTTGGAGGATGCGACTTTCAACCGCTACCGGGATTACTATGCCATTGTGAATAATTGCAATTTCTATTTGGAGCGTGCGGATGCCGAGATGGAGCGTCGCGGGCAGAAAGTGTTCCTGAAGGAATATGCAGCCGTGAGTGCCTACCGGGCGTGGGCTTACTTGCAATTGGCTTTGCTTTATGGCGAAATCCCGTTCTATACTCAGCCTCTGCTGTCTTATTCTGAAATAGAGCAAGTGATGAACGACCCTTCCAGACGGAAGGGACTGGGTGAGATTTGTTCTTATTTCATTGATGATTTGCTTCCTTACGTTGATGTGCCGTTTCCCAATTACGGGAACTTCACTTATGACCAGAATAGCTCGGTAAACAGTAGCGATTTTTTTCTTCCAATCCGTTTGCTGAGAGGCGACCTTTATTTATGGCGTGGTTCATTGGATGGCAATAAATCCGATTTTGCCAAGGCGGCTCAGGAATATCGTGATTATTTATTGTCCGAAGAACGATTTGTAAATCCTGAAATAAAGGTAGCTTATCGGACTGTGGATTTGGACGGCGCCCAAATTGTGGACCGTTGGAATTCCGTTTTTGTGGGAGGCAATACTATGGAACGTATCAGCCTCGTTCCATTTGCAGGCAACTCCCAATATGGTAAATTAGGAAGTTTGCAGCAATCGTTCAGGTATTTCATGGGTTCTGACGCGCTTCAGAAATTGGTGGATGAATCTTATTATTGCTACGTGATGTATACAGAAGAATCAGAATCGGATGAAAGTGAGTATATGTCTCGCTTTACGGGGCTGGCAAAGGATACTTTGTATTACGGGACAAAGGAAAATCCCCAGTATTATTCATATATCACGGTGCCGGGCACACCGCAATATTTCATGGGCGATTTGCGTTTCAACCGGGATTATCAGGAAGGATACGGGTTGAGCATCAATAAGTATTCTTCACTATGGCCGCATGTGACCACTTACCGTACGGGGGCGGTTTACCTCCGTCTGGCAGAGGCTATCAACCGTGCGGGTTATCCGTTGACGGCTTTCCATGTGCTGAAGTATGGTTTGAGCCGTGGCAATCTGATACAATACGATGCCAACGGGGAATACCGCCGTTTGATGCAGTCCGGTTATACGTTTTACGACATGTATGACAACAAGGATAATATGGGGTTGCATGCACGCGGTTGCGGGAATGCGGAGATGGACACGTTGCATTATGCGTTGCCGGCCATGGCTTCGCGTGAGGACAGCATAAGGAAAGTAGAGGATATGATTTGCGACGAGATGGCTTTGGAGACGGCCTACGAAGGCAACCGTTTTTACGACTTGATGCGTTTTGCGTTCCGTCGTGGAGAAGATTTCCTGGCTTCCCGTGTGGCTCGCCGTACGAGTCCGGACAATCCCGACCAGGCGCTTTATAATAAATTGAGAGACCGCAATAACTGGTATTTGCCGATGGTGGAGAATTGAGAATGACATACTAAGGAATGGCAGGCATGGAATTGCGCTTATATCGTGGTTTCCATGCCTGTTTTTTTTTGAGGAAAGTGTGAAATGGGAAAAAATGACATACGTTTTGTCGAAAATTGCCCTATCCTGTTTTGCCGATGTGGCTTAATTTTGCAAGAAGAAAAACTTGAAAGGAACAAATATCATGGAAATATTCACGGAAAGTCAGTTTTCTGCATGTTATATGCAGTATAGGGAGAAGGTGAACGGGTATATCTTCTCTCGGGTTCGTGACAGGGAAGAGGCGGAAGATTTGACCCAGGATGTCTTTGAACATATATGGAGATGCCGGGAAGGAGTGCGCATGGTAACCCTCCAGAATTTAGTCTTTAGGGTCATGCGGAATACCGTGATAGATTATCTGCGCCGCCGTTATATGAAAAAAAGCCGGATGGACATATACAGCTACGGTGAGGTACAGTGTGGTCGCAATACGGTCGAAGAAGACTATTGTTATAAAGAACTCCGCTTTGTGCATGAGAAGATGGTGAAACGGTTGACCGAAAGACGCCGTCAAGTGTATCTTTTGTATTTTTACAAGGGAATGTCGTATGCTTCCATCGCTGGCCGGCTTGGTGTGGCCGAATGCACCGTGGGTGCGCATCTGTTGAAGGCACATAGGATGGTACGTATGGGGGTGGATAGGGCGTACCGGAATAAGGCAGGGTGAATGGAATCGGATATCCCGTTTTTGACAGTATGCATGGCTTTTCCGCTTTCCTGTATGCAAATGGAAAGGGAAAAGGCTTTCCTTTCGATGGCCTGAGGGCGGGAAAAGTACAGAAACAGGTATTGAAATGACTTTTCAAGAATACTTTTTTTAAGGTTTCAGGGCGTTTTTTTATGTTTATTTACTAAAGACGTGAATCGTTTGGAGCAGAATGGAAAATCGTTCGGCTGAGAAAACATTTTTTTTCTCCGCATGACGGTCGGAAGTCATGCGCTTGTCTGCGGGACAAGCACCTTGAAACCTTGGCATAACTTGCTTCGGGAACCGTTATTTTTTCTATTTGGAAAGGAAAAGCCTGCGGGTCCGGAGTGTCTTTTTGTAAGGCGAAACGCTTTACGGGGTTACGCCATTCTCTTGGGGCTGCGCAGGACGCAGCCAACGGTTTTCATAATGATAACATAATATGTGTCCGGCTTCCATCTTGTCTTTTCCCGACGGTACGGGAATCGCGTATTTACGGCGGACATCCGAGTGGGGGACGGATAAACGGGCCACGCACCATCGGATTTGACTTTTTGACATTTTGTAATGGGGGATTTTACAGACGCAGGATTTGCCCTTTGCTTAAAAAATCCAGAAACTCCCGGTAGGCCGTGCATTTCCGGAGCAGCGTTTCGTTTCCGGTCATGAAGAATTGCTTGCGTGCCCGGGTGAGGGCCACGTTGAGCTTGCGGTCTAATTCCCGGCCGTCTGTCATGACGGGTTCGGACAAGATAGGGAGTTGGTACGGGCGGCTGACAGTGGTGCTGAATATGATGATGTCGCGTTGGCTGCCTTGGTAACGTTCCACCGTGTCGATGGTGATGTCGGCCGTGTCGGGAATGTGCCGTTCGGCCAAGGCTTTGCGTATCATGGCGATTTGTGCGCGGAAGGGGACGATGATTCCGATTTGCCTGCAGGGACTGAAGGGGATGCCCGAGCGGCTGTGCAGTTGGCAAAGGGTGTGTACTAAGTGTGCCACGGTCTCGGCTTCCCGCTTGTTGCTTTTTATATAATATTCTGCTTCGTCGGCTTGTACGGAAATGAATGCCATGCGTGTACCGGCTACGAAAGCGGTCCATCGGTCATCGTCCGGCCGGATGCCGAAAGCCAACGGTTCCTGTTGATGGGGGAGGGGAACGGCATCCAGTCCGCCGTTATAATAATTACGGTTGACAAATTCGCAGATGGACGGATGCATGCGTCCTTGGCGATGAAGCATTTCCACGATGTTTTTCGTGCCTTGCAGGCTGCTCAGCCGGTGCAGGCGTTCAAACAGGGAGTTACGGCAGTCGGTCAGCCCGATGGCTTGCAGGCTATCCTCGGTCACCCGTGACATTTCCCGGGGTTGGCTCACGACGGCGGGCAGTTGCTTGTGGTCGCCGATGAGGATGAACTTCCCGATGGCCAGACGGTTCAGGTTATAGTCTCCCCGGTTCACCGCAGTAGTGGCGCATAGCAGGGGGAGCAGTTGGGGCTCGAGCACTTGTGAGGCTTCGTCGATGATAGCCACGTCGATGACTTTCAGGCTGAATAGCTCTGTCTGGCTGCATAGGCTGCTGATGGTGCCGGCAAACACCCTGACGGGCGCCAACTTCTCGTAGATTTCTTTTCGGGAGGTGGCATCCCCGATGACGTGCTTCATGAGCCGTGGCCGGAAGTCCGGGGCGCAGTTCAGTTCCTGACCGATGCGGATATATTCCGGAGCAGGGTTGATGGCAGACAGCGTATGGCAGATTTCATCCACAGCCCGGTTGGTATAAGCCATGAGCAGGAGGGTCTTTTGCGGAGAATCCGACAAGAACTCTTCCACCATGGATTTCAAGGCTACCGACGTCTTTCCTGTCCCCGGCGGTCCGACAAGCAGGAAGTAATCCCGGGCCTGTTTGGCTTTCAGGACGATACGGTCTATTTCTTCATTCAGGTAATGCCGGTGGAGCCTTACGGACGGATCGGTGGCCGGTGGCCGTATGCCCAACAGCAGCTCTTTCCGTTCCCGTGGGGCGGTGAGCAGGCTGAACAGTCCCGAGTAGGCTTGGTTGAATGTGGCGTCCATGTAACCCGGCTCTATGGCATAAAGGCTGTCGGGGTGGAATACTCCGGCATTCCGCTGCTTGTAAGATAGTTTCAGCAGCATGTGTTCAGGATGGATTTCCTCTATGGTACAACGGAAGAACTGTTTGTTCGTCACGTTGTCCCCTTCGTGGTTCCGTTCGTAGAGCATTACCATGTCGCCCTGCCGGAAGTTCGGGAGGAAGTCTTCGCCGTATTCCGGAAGTTTCAAATCCAGCCGCACGATGGCACCTTCCTCGTCGGGGACGGGATGCAGTTTCAGTCCGGTCAGGATGTTTCCGTTCTGTTGTTTGGTCAGTGTGTCGCAGCACCATGTTTCGGAGAACCCGCCCGGCGAGTCCGCCCGGTCGTCCCCGACTTTGGCGCGGAATTGTTCGCGGGCGGTAAACGTCAGGAAGCGATGGAAATAATCGGCTTCCGCGCCCCTCATGCCATGAAGTGGTGTCAGTATTTCCATCATGCGGGGGCGCAGGTAACGAGTGTAGAGCCGATCGCCCCGTCCGTTCACGTTGAGCCGTTCTTCCGTCAGCTCGTCTATCAACGCACGGGATTCCCCCCTTCTCAGGCGGTGCTCTATGTGCAGGATGGCATTCCGCAGGGCCATGGCGCGGCGGATATGGCTGCGCGGCACGTCGACGGCATAAAGCCCGGGATAGCGTGAATAGAAGAGGTAAGACTGTACCTGTTCATGCCTGCGGTCCAGGTTATAATACAGGATTTCTTTGTACAGGGCCATTTGCAGGCGGTGTTCGTCCTTCGGGCTACGGTAGGGATATTCGTCCGCTTTTCCGCTTTTCAGTTCCACTAACTTGTCGGCGTTTCGGGTGAGCAGGTCCATACGTCCTTGCAACCCGAGGGCTTCGCAAAGGAAAGACGGCTCCAGTTCCACTTCCGTTTTCCGGATGTCGATGCCTGCGGCACTGAAACTGTTGCGTACGGTTTGCCGGATGTGGTGGAATTGCATTTCGCAGCGGTTGAAGAAATCGCGGTCGATGTCCGGCAAGGTGGACCAGGCAAGAGGGGAGATCCGGAAGGAATTCTGCATGGAACGCAGGTAGAGTTCCGCTTCTGCCGTCCCGTCTGCGTTTTGGATAAATCGCTCATTCACGCAGTCGTCCAGAAACTGGTTGGCCGCATTTCCCAACTGTATGGCCGCAGAGCGTGCCGGAGGGGCGAATTTGTTCAACAAGTGGGTGTATGCCGAATACCCGTATGGCTTGATGCAGGCGCACAAGGCTGTAATGTCAATCAGGAAATCCGGGTCGAGAACTAACATCTCGGGTTTTAGGACGTAAGGATATGCGCCTTCCGCCTTTATGGCCTTGACCGATAAGAGATTGAGCTGTGCCCCTTCGTACAGTTGTCCGTTCAAGTCGGCGAACGTGCGGTCGGTTTCGTCGGCATATTCCACTTTCAACAGTTGTTCCGTGGGATGCGTGTGGTCTTTTCCATAAATGAAATGCTCGTCCCACCGGTGCACCGTTATCCGGATACGTTTGGCCTGCAGTACTTTTTCGGCAGGTGCGGGAGCGGGTCGCCAATGGCGGGGCAGGCGTTTTTGCACGTCCTCCGGGACATGGGTTTGGTAAAAAGCTGCCAATCCTTCGCAGACCGCTTTTAAGTCGTAGGCTTCATCCTTTCCGTTGGGCAGGAAAAGCCCTTTTTGTATTCGTCCTGCCCGTGCACGGAATACTTCCAACGGGTGGGAGGGATGGCCGGTCTGCTTGCAGAGCCAGTGCAGGCGTGCGGCCGTGTGGGTGAAATCCACCGGACTGTGGCGGGTCCGGTCTTTCAGCGCACGGAGCAACAGCGCGTCGAGGGCATGGTAACGTGCGGTACAGTCCATGTCCGGCTGCATGATGTTTCTGATTTCATCGAATATGTCCTGAATCTCTTCCGTCATGGGTTATGGCGTATTCTGTTTGGACTTGGCTTCCAGTTCTTCGGCACTCAGTACTTTGCTTTTGAATCCTCCGCGCGAATTCTTGCGTGACGGGGCAGGTGCGGCACCGGTCGTGCCGCCATGAACGGCAGCACGGTAACGTTGCCAACGTTCACGGATGGAAGTCACGTAGCCGTAGGTCTCTTCTCCGCGCAGATAACCGTAACGCACTACGGGGTCGTTGTAATATTGCGGCTGGCTCAGGCGGAGGATGAAAGGAGCTACGTCGCTCCACAACTGCGGGTTTTTGCCGTGCTTGCGTGCCAAGGCCATGGCGTCGCGGACGTGTCCCGTGCCTCCATTATAGGCCGCCAGGATAAAGTTTATACGTTCCGCCCTGCCGGGTATATCGCTGAATTTACGTTCGAGTTCACGGAGGTACCGGGCTGCCGCACTGATGTTCTTTTCGGGTTGGTGCATTTGGTCGGCGGGCAAGCCGAGATGTACGGCTGTCTCAGGCATGATCTGCATCAGTCCGCGTGCTCCGGCCCACGATACGGCTTCCGGGTCGAAACCGGACTCTTGGTAACATTGTGCGGCCATGAGCCGCCAGTCCCACCCGATGGCTTGGCTATGACGGATAAAATGGGTGTCGTACGGCGAGATAATGCCCTTGGCGCGATTCTGGAAGGGGGCACGGACACGGCGTTTTACATTTCCGCCGGGAGACAGGCGCAACTGTTCCCTTTTTTGCAAGAAAGACCGCGTCTCGGGTTTATACCATCCGTCCAAGGCTTCGGCCAGGAAGGGTGCATCCTTTCGTACGACCCATCCGGTTTTGGCTGCGGCCGTGCTGTCTGACAGGCACGACCGGACACCGGAGAATTGCAGTTCCATGTCTGTCATGTGGTTCTCCGGAATTTCCAATGCGATGAGGTCTGCCTCTCCTTTTTTCAGACGTTGGAAAAGTTCCGCCGTATCGCGTACGGCTTCCATACGGAGCTTGGCACCGATGGAAACGGCAAAGTGTTCGGCCAATTCAAATTGCAGCCCGAATCCTTTTCCCTTATATTCATAATAGGTGTCGGGGCCGGACAGCGTGACGGCTATCAGTTCGCCGGCTTCCTGTATCTGGTCTAAGTCATAAGCTGTTTCCTCACCTTCCTCTTCCGTAATACCCAAAGGGGATATTTTTTTCTCTTCTTTTTCTCCGCAGGATACGGCATTGAAGGACAGCAATAGGGAGGTTATGAGGCTGATTGACAGATAGGGTTTCCATAAGTCCGGTCTCCTTCTTTGTAACCGGGAACGGGTTTCCGTTCTGTTTCCGTTTGCACGGACTCTCATAAGGCTTGTCCGCTTTGTTCCAAACGGAGGCTGAGATGGTGAAGGATGTAGGTACGCATGATTTCGATAGCTTTTTCGTTTTCTCCTCCCTGGGGAATGATAAGGTCGGCATAGCGTTTGGTCGGTTCGATAAACTCCAGATGCATGGGTTTGAGTACGGCCCGATAGCGGTCCACCACCATTTGTACAGTTCTTCCCCGCTCCACGATGTCGCGTTCGATGACACGGATGAGGCGTTCGTCCGAATCTGCATCCACGAAAATCTTCAAGTCCATCAGGTCGCGGAGTTCTTTGTTGGACAAGGCGAGTATGCCCTCAATGAGAATTACCTTTTGCGGTTCCACGTGTATGGTCTCTTTGAGCCGGTTGCACTCCAAATAAGAATAAGTGGGTTGCTCAATGGCTTGTCCTGCCTTCAAGGTCTTGATATGCTGTATCAACAACTTCCAATCGAAAGCACAAGGGTGGTCGAAGTTGATTTTACGTCGCTCTTCCATCGGTATTCCTGTATTGTCGTTGTAATAGGAATCTTGTGGTATGAGGGCTACTTCGTGGGCGGGCAGGCTCTCTATGATTTTGCGTACGACTGTTGTTTTTCCGGAGCCCGTGCCTCCGGCTATTCCGATAATATACATGGGTATTCTGTTTTTGTATTAATATACATCCTCGTTCTCGGTGACTTCTTCCGATGTGAGCGGTTTGCGGTCCATAACCTTCCACACGTATGCGATGTAGGCCACGACAATGGGAAGGAGGAGAGACACGTAGGCCATGGTCTTTAGGGTGAATAGGCTGGAGCAGCTGTTTGCCAAGGTCAAAGAGCTTTGTAAATCCGCAGTGGAGGGATAGTAGGCTGTATGGTTATAACCGACACACAGGAGTAAGGATAATACGGTCAGTATGGTTCCTGCGCTTGTAAACCAAAAACCGTTGTGACAGGTGTGGCAGAAGATACCACGAATGAGGCCGAAAAGCACACCTGTCACACCTGAAAGGAACAAGACAAGCAATATCGGCATGTCTGTCAAATTGTGGAAATACTTGTATGGCTCCATGAAAATGATGCCGGTTTCCGGATGGACGGCAAAACCGTCTTTCAATAGCGTGTGGACCACGAAAGCCAGGAAAAAAAGCAAGAATGGGACGCTGTCTCCCAATAACTGGCGGCGGCAACGTGGAATCAGCCCTGTGTCGCGAATGCTGCGGATGAAATAAAGGCAACCCAAAATACGAGCCAGAAAACAGACAGCCAGTCCCAACATGAGATTCCAAGGATTTGCCAAGGCATCCAAGCCGTGCCATTCATTACCCCAATGACTGATGACGGGATTTGTAGTTTCCGTCAGATTGGATTTGCAGACAAGGAAATCAGACCCGTCAAAGAATGTAGCTACGGCCACTCCAAGCAGAACCGGACCCATGACTCCGTTGAATACCAAAAAAGATTGGTAAGTACGTTTGCCTAACAGATTTCCTAATTTCGATTGGAATTCATAAGAAATGGCTTGTAGTACGAAACTGAAAAGTATGAGCATCCACAGCCAATATGCCCCGCCGAAGCTTGTGCTGTAAAACAGAGGGAAAGAGGCAAAAAAAGCTCCTCCGAAAGTGACGAGCGTGGTAAATGTAAACTCCCATTTGCTGCCTGTCGCGTTCACCAATAAGGCGCGTTCCGTTTCATTCTTTCCCAAGCGGAATAACAATGAGTTGCCCCCTTGTACGAACAACAAGAAGACCAATAGCGCCCCTAACAGGGATATGATGAACCACCAATAATGCTGTAGAAAAATATAGGTAGATTCCATAGTTTTGATATTTGACAGTGACTAATCTTTTTATCGGTTACGCCCGGGATTCAGGCCCTTTTTGGATGGCTTTTACCATGATGCCTATCTCGGCAATGAATAAAATAGTGAAAATGGCCAGAAAGATGAAGAATGTCGTTTGTACCGCTCCTGCGGACAGGTTGGATATGGCGGCATTGACCGGTAACAAATCCTGGATGGCCCAAGGTTGTCGCCCGACCTCTGCTACGACCCAGCCGGCCTGGCTGGCTACGAAGGCGCAAGGAATGCTCCATAGGGCGATTCGGTGCAGCCATCTTTGTCCGTATAGCATGTTTTTCCATGACAGGAAAATAACCAAGGCGAAAAAAGCAAGGAAATACATCCCGAAACCTACCATAATCCGGAATGTCCAGAACGAAAGTCCTACATTCGGCACAAGGTCGTCAGGGTTTTGAATATAACCGTAACCGAAGTATGGCATGTTTTCTTCCAATGTGCGGCGGGACGCGTCCATCTTATCTTGTTCGCCGTCCTTTTGAGCCTGCCGGAAATCCGATAAGGCCGCGATTGCCATTTTGCCTTTCGCTATCTTTTCTGTGGCGGACAGAGCCTTGGAACCGTCGTTTGTCGTATATCCTCCCGCTAGGATGTTGTGGATTCCCGGTACGTAACCGTCGGGATTCCGTGTGGCCAGAAAAGACAGCATGGTCGGGATTTTCCATTCGCCGACCACTGTTAACGGCTGTCTTGTCCCACCTTCGTAAAGCGCTTCCATGGCAGCCAGTTTCATCGGTTGGTATTGTGCGACCTGATAGGCGGATTTATCTCCGCTATATAGTGTCAACAGTGAGGCGGCCATACCTGTACATGCTGCAATTTTCATACTGGCCAAGGCGAATTCCTTCTCACGCCGTTTCAATAGGAACCAGGCACTGACTCCAATGACGAACACGGCTCCTACAATCCAACTGCTGAGTACCGTATGCAAGAATTTCATTACGGCTACAGGCGAAAAGGCTACGGCGAGGAAATCGATCATTTCATTGCGTACCGTTTCGGGGTTGAATACCATTCCTACGGGATATTGCATCCATGAATTGGCCACCAGAATCCACCAAGCAGACAAGGTGGCTCCCAGGCCGGTGAGCCATGTCGAAGCCAAATGGAACTTCTTGCCGACTTTGTCCCATCCGAAAAACATTACGGCTACGAAAGTGGCCTCCATAAAGAAGGCCACGATACCTTCAATAGCAAGCGGTGCTCCGAAGATATCACCTACGAACCAGGAATAGTTGCTCCAGTTCGTACCGAATTGGAATTCGAGAATCAGTCCGGTAGCTACTCCGATAGCGAAATTGATTCCGAACAGTTTCATCCAGAACCGGGCTGTCCTTTTCCAGAAATCATGACCGGAAATGACGTATCGTGTCTCCATAACTCCCATGATGACGGCCAGTCCCAACGTGAGCGGAACAAACAGCCAGTGGTACATTGCCGTCAGGGCGAATTGTGCCCTTGACCAGTCTATCATTGTCTCCATATTGTCTAACATAAGCCTTGTTTTTATTTCAAATTAAGGATGGATAGCTCTTTCTATCAGTTCGTTGCCTACATAGTCTTCCTTTTCTACGGTCGATTTGCCTTTGAGGAAAGGCGGGAAGAAAAAAGTTTCAGGATAAAGAACATGATGAAAAGTTTGATGAGAATCACGGCCCACAACGTACGTCCCAGCGTCATGCTGCGGAAACCGTCGCGGTAAAATCTCCAAATACCGATGATTCCTTGTCTGATCATAATGGATGCATAAGTGTGATAAGGCAAAGGTAAGCAAAAAACAGTTGGAAGCGGGTGCCATGAACGGATTTTTTGCTAACTTTGGATGAAAATAATATAAAAGACGTTGTATTATTATGGTGAAACATATCGTATTATTTCAGTTGTCTTCTGAGATGGAAGCTAGGCGTAAGAAAAATGTGATGGACGCTTTTAAGAAAGGGATAGAGGCCCTGCCTGCCAAAATCCCGTTTATCCGGAAGATTGAAGTCGGGTTGAATGCCAATCCGGAAGAACAGTTCGACATCGCGCTCTACAGCGAGTTCGACACGATGGACGACGTAAGGGCTTATGCGGTCCATCCGGCTCATTTGGCCGTAGCGGCTTTGCTGAAGGATTGCAAACAGAGCCGTTCGTGCGTGGATTATGTGTGTGAGATGGAATAGTAAGTAAGTTTTTTATGAATTTTCTTGCAAATTTGTTGCTTATTTGCGGATAATAGTTTAACTTTGCCATAAACAAAAGAGAAAATGAAGAATATTGCAACACGCCACCATCATCATCCTAACGGTTAGAAATCGGTAGGCTGTCCCGCGTGTGCCAATGGAAGGATAGAAATGAAGGCTTGCCGATATGAACGGTGAGCCTTTTTTGATAGTTTAAGAATACATTATTGAAAAAACAGATATGCTTAGAATTGCAGTACAGTCGAAAGGACGTCTTTACGAAGACACCATGGCGCTCCTGGCGGAGGCCGACATCAAAGTGAGTTCATCCAAGCGCACCTTGTTGGTGCAGTCTTCCAATTTCCCCGTCGAGGTGCTTTACCTGCGCGACGACGATATTCCGCAGTCCGTGGCAGGAGGAGTGGCCGACTTGGGTATCGTGGGTGAAAATGAATTTGTGGAAAGAGAGGAGGATGCCGTGGTGGTACGCCGTCTGGGCTTCAGCAAGTGCCGCCTTTCGTTGGCCATCCCCAAGGCTGTGGATTATTCCGGCCTTTCTTGGTTCGAAGGCAAGAAGATAGCCACTTCCTATCCCAATATCCTGAAAAAATTCATGAAGGAAAACGGGGTGGAGGCTGACATCCATGTCATTACCGGTTCTGTGGAAATCGCGCCCGGAATCGGGTTGGCCGACGGTATTTTCGATATCGTAAGCTCCGGTTCCACCTTGGTTAGCAATAACTTGCAGGAGGTGGCCGTCGTCATGAAGAGCGAGGCGTTGCTCATCGCCAACCGGAATATGGACGATGCCAAGAAGGCGATTTTGGACGAATTGCTGTTCCGCATTGAGGCGGTAAAGAGTGCGGAAGACAAGAAATACATCCTGATGAACGTGCCGTCGGACAAGGTGAAAGATGTCGTGTCCGTATTGCCCGGAGCCAAAAGCCCCACGGTGATGCCTTTGGCGCAGGAAGGGTGGAGCAGCGTGCACACCGTCATCGACGAGTCCCGCTTTTGGGAGATTATTTCCAAGCTGAAGGAACTGGGAGCACAGGGCATTCTGGTTGTTCCCGTAGAGAAGATGATTCTTTGAGCCGGACAGGTCGGCATTTTCATATCAAAAAGAGGAGGACAGCAAATGAATGTGATAAGATATCCGCAAAAAGAAGAATGGGACGAACTGTTGAAACGTCCCGTAATGAACGTGGACACGTTGCGTGAAACCGTATGCCGGGTGTTGGACGACGTGAAGACGGGTGGCGACCGCGCCGTCATGGCCTACGAAAAGCAGTTCGACCATGTGGAACTGGAGTGTCTGGCCGTCACGGAAGAAGAAATGGACGAGGCCGAACGTCTGGTGTCGCCCGAACTGAAAGATGCTTTGCGCCTGGCGCACGAAAATATAGGGAAGTTCCACGCTTCCCAACGCTTTGAAACGACGAAAGTGGAAGTCCGTCCCGGGGTGACCTGTTGGCAGAAAGCCGTTCCCATAGAACGGGTGGGGCTTTACATTCCCGGAGGGACGGCACCGCTTTTCTCCACGGTTCTGATGCTGGCCACACCGGCCAAGATTGCCGGATGCCGTGAAATCGTGCTCTGCACGCCGCCGGGACGTGACGGCAAGGTGCATCCCGCCATCCTTTGCGCAGCCCGTGTGGCCGGAGTGAACCGCATTTTCAAGGCAGGCGGCGTGCAGGCCATCGGTGCCATGGCCTACGGTACGGAAAGCGTGCCCAAGGTGTATAAGATATTCGGCCCCGGCAACCAGTATGTCATGGCGGCCAAACAACAGGTGTCGCTTCACGACGTAGCCATCGACATGCCCGCCGGACCTTCGGAGGTGGCGGTATTGGCCGATGCCGGTTCCAATCCGGTGTTCGTGGCGGCCGACTTGCTTTCGCAGGCCGAGCACGGCGTGGACAGCCAAGTCTTGTTGGTGACGACCGACGAAGCCTTGGTCGGCAAGGTACAGGACGAAGTGGAACGCCAGTTGGCTGCCCTTCCGCGCAAGGAAATCGCGAAGCAGGCATTGGCTCACAGCAAACTCGTCGTGGTGCGCGACATGGACGAGGCACTGGAACTGACCAACCGCTACGCGCCCGAGCACCTGATTATCGAAACGGCCGATTACTTGCAGGCCGCCGAACGGGTGGTCAATGCAGGCAGCGTGTTCCTCGGTTCTTATACGCCGGAGAGTGCGGGGGATTATGCTTCGGGTACGAACCATACGTTGCCCACCAACGGTTATGCCACGGCTTACAGCGGTGTCAACTTGGACAGCTACCACCGTAAGATCACATTTCAGGAACTCACGCCGCAGGGTATCCGTGACATCGGTCCGGCTGTGGAACTCATGGCGGCGGGCGAGCATCTCGATGCACACCGTAACGCCATGACCGTAAGATTGGAATCCATTAAAACCGAAATGAAATGAGCATGAAACCTTTGCAAGAATTAGTGCGCCCGAACATCTGGGCGTTGAAGCCGTACAGTTCGGCCCGTGACGAATACAAGGGTGCGGCGGCTTCCGTCTTTCTCGATGCGAACGAGAATCCTTACAATGCCCCGTACAACCGCTATCCCGACCCTTTGCAATTGGAGGTGAAAGAGATGTTGGCTCCCGTCAAAGGCGTGAAGCCCGGACAAATCTTTCTCGGTAATGGCAGTGACGAAGCCATCGACTTGGCATTCCGGATATTCTGCGAACCGAAAACGGACAACGTGGTGGCGATAGCTCCGACTTACGGTATGTATAAAGTGTGTGCGGACATCAACGACGTGGCCTATCACCCCGTATTGTTGGACGACGGTTTCCGGTTGGATGCGGATAAATTATTGGCCGCTGCGGACGAACACACGAAGTTGGTATTCCTTTGTTCGCCGAACAACCCTTCGGGAAACGACTTGGAACGGGAGGAAATCGTCAAAGTGCTTGAGCGTTTTCCGGGAATGGTGGTCATCGATGAGGCATACGCTGACTTTTCCGAACAGAAACCGTTCCGCGAAGAACTGGAGACATATCCGAACCTCATCGTTCTCAACACGTTTTCCAAGGCATGGGGGAGCGCGGCCATCCGCTTGGGCATGGCCTTTGCCTCCGAAGAGGTCATCTCTTTATTTAATAAGGTGAAGTACCCTTACAACGTGAACCAACTGACCCAACGTCAGGCCGTGGAGATATTGAAGAAGCGTTTCGATGTGGACAAGTGGGTGAAGACGTTGCTGCGCGAACGTGAGCAGGTCATGAGGGCGTTTTCCGAACTGGATATCTGCGAGAAGGTTTATCCCACGGATGCCAACTTTTTTTTGGCCAAGGTAAAGGGAGCCGACGCGATATATGCTTATTTGGTGAAGAACGGAATCATCGTGCGCAACCGTTCGAGAGTGGAACTTTGCGGTGATTGCCTGCGCGTGACCATCGGCACGCCGCAGGAGGACAACAGCCTGTTGGGCGCGTTGCGTTCTTACAGACCGGAGACGATAAAATGAACATCATGAAAAAAGCCTTGTTTATAGACCGCGACGGCACTTTGATAAAAGAGCCTGCGGACGAGCAGATAGATGCGTTCGAGAAACTGGGGTTCGTGCCGGGCGTGATGCGCAATCTGGCATTTATCCGCCAGAAACTTGATTATGAGTTTGTCATGGTGTCCAACCAGGACGGTTTGGGCACGGATGCCTTCCCCGAAGAGACCTTCTGGCCGGTGCACAATCTGATGATGTGCACCTTGGAGGGAGAGGGCGTAACGTTCGACGACGTGTTGATAGACCGTAGTTTCCCGGAAGAGCATTTGCCCACACGCAAGCCAGGTACGGCCATGTTGGGGCGTTATACTTCGGGCGGTTACGACATGGATGCCTGTTGGGTCATCGGTGACCGCGAGACCGACGCGCAGTTGGCCTTGAACCTCGGGTGCCGTGCCTTGATCCTGAAGGAGAAGGACGAGGAGTCCTTCACGGACGAGCGCATCCGTTACGTGGACAGTTGGGACCGCATTGCTGAAATCCTTTTTGCCGGAGAACGTAAAGCCCGTGTGCGCCGCACGACCAAGGAGACCGATATCGAGGTACGCTTGGATTTGGACGGCAGCGGCCGATGCGACATCCGCACGGGGTTGGGATTCTTCGACCACATGTTGGAGCAGATCGGCAAGCATGGCGGAATGGATTTGTATATCCGCACGGAAGGCGACTTGCAGGTGGACGAGCACCACACGATAGAGGACACGGCCCTGGCTTTGGGAGAGTGCCTGTTGCGTGCGTTGGGCGACAAGCGCGGCATCGAGCGTTACGGCTATTGCCTGCCCATGGACGACTGCCTGTGCAGCGTGGCTCTCGATTTCGGTGGGCGGCCTTGGTTGGTGTGGGATGCCGAATTCCGTCGTGAGAAAGTGGGCGAGATGCCCACCGAGATGTTCCTCCATTTTTTCAAGAGCCTGAGCGACGCGGCGCGGATGAACTTGAATATCAAGGCCGAAGGCGTGAATGAGCACCATAAGATAGAGGGAATTTTCAAGGCTCTGGCCCGGAGCCTCAAGATGGCGGTACGGCGCGACATCTATCATTACGAGCTGCCTTCGAGCAAGGGAGTCCTTTGACGTGAAGTTAGTATCCTTTACAGAAAGGACGGGGTTGCGGAAGGTGTGACGCTGTCTTGCTGAGAACGGAAAATCGTTTGGCGCAGAACGGAAAATCAATCGGCTGAGATTGATTTTCCGTTCTGCGGTTGTTTTTGTGAGTTTGTATGGCGTTGGTTATGAATGTGTTATTGGTTGGTGGATTTTTCTTGGAGAGGAAGCAGATGCTATTGGTTTTTGTTGACAAAATCAAAAAGTTCAGATAAAAAGTCCCCAAACGTAGTGGTTTGTTGAGTTATTTATGTATTTTTGTATCATCTTGTGAATTAACCTAATAAAATAGAACCCATGAAAAAGAAACAGATTTTGTTTTTTGCTTGCTGCTTGGCTTTAGGAGGCAGTACAACGGATTTGTGTGCCCAACGGACGATGGACAAACTGGGACGCGGCCTTGTGGCCACTGTCACCCAAAGCGGAAGTGGAAACTTCGTGAGTTGGCGTGTGCTGGGCGAGGAGTATTATGACGTGACTTACAACCTTTATGCCGATGGTGTGTTGGTGGCCAAAGGGCTGTCTGCGAGTAACTATGTCCATACGGGAGGAACGGCCGAAACCCGATATACGGTGGCTCCCGTGGTGAAAGGCAAGGAGGGGGAACAGTGTGACCCCGTCAAACGTTTCAAGGAATTCAGTTTCTATTCCCTTACAGGACAGAATACCGGTTTCCTCAGAGTGCCGGGCGCGGAAATGAAAGGACGTAACGGCGAGGACCTGACAGAAAACTATATGTTTAACGACGCCGTGTTGGCCGATGTCGATGGCGACGGGATGCCGGAGATTATCGCCAAGCGTCTTTATACGGGTACTCCCGGAGTGGCGGACGTGGCCAACACTTCGGCTTACAACCGCATCGAGGTGTACAACATCAAGGGAGAGCGGCTGTGGTACATCGACATCGGCCCGAACATGCAGTCGGGACCCGATGAACAGTTCGATGCCGTAGCTTTCGACTGGGATGGTGACGGCAAGGCTGAAGTATTGATGCGTGGAGCTGACAACATGATTGTCCATCATCCGGACGGTACGGTCACGGAGGTGGGCAATATGTCCCATGATATCCGTAGGATTAACAATACCGAATATTCCATGCCCGATAATGAATATTTGCTCTACATGGAGGGAGCCACGGGCAAGTTGTACGAAATCGGTGAAAACGGCGAGAAATGGATGCCTTACCCTTGCAAACGGCTAGAACCAGGCGAGACGGACTGGACGGCAGCCTGGGGCGACGGCACGGGGCATCGTGCCACCAAGCACTATTTCGGTGCGCCTTATCTGGACGGCCGGCATCCTTCCATTTTCGTCGGACGCGGTTGCTACACGCGTCACAAGTTTTATACTTTCGACGTAGACCCTGCTACGCATAAGTTGACGGAACGTTGGAATTGGGTATGTAGTGTGGGAGGTCCGTGGTTCGGACAAGGTTACCACAACTTCGGCGTGGCCGATGTGGACATGGACGGACGGGATGAAATCGTGTTCGGTTCAATGATAATCGATGATAATGGAAAGGGATTGAGTACTACCGGCCTTGGGCATGGCGACGCCCAACATTGTACCGATTTGGATCCTTACCGCTTCGGACAGGAGATGTTTGCCTGCAACGAAAGTTCCCCGGCCATGAACTACCGGAATGCCACCACGTCGGAACTGTATTACCGTTTGCAAAGTACCAGTGACGACGGGCGTGCGTTGGCCGGCAAGTTCTATAAGGATTATCCGGGTTGCCAAGGGGCAAGCAGCCAGTCGGGTGTCATCAGCCTCACGGCAGACAAGCCGTTGCCCGACGTGGCGGGGTGGGACTTGAATTTCCGTATCTATTGGGATGGTGACCTGTGCAGCGAGGTGCTCAACAGCCCGGGAACGGAACGCCAACCCAAGATTGACAAGCCTGGTGTGGGGCGCATCTTCTTGGGGAATGGTGCGATGAATAACTGGAGCAAAAACAACGCATGTGCCACGGGCGACCTCTTCGGGGACTGGCGTGAGGAACTGCTCGTGCGCGACGGGAAAGACTTGTTGGTTTATACGACCAACTACCCGACGGAATTCCGTATCCCTACCCTTTGGCACGACCATCAATACCGGCAGGGCATGGTGTGGGAAACCATCGGTTACAACCAACCTCCCCACTTGAGTTATTTCTTGGGCGAACTGGAGGGCATCACCGTGGCTCCGCCGCCGCTCACCACGGAAGGGCGTACGCAGATTGCGAACGGGGGCAATATTACTACGGCGCACAATGGTAGCCAGGTGCTTGTGTTCGACAATGCGGACATGTCGGTATCCGTGGAGCCGGGTGCCGAACCGTGGACAGCCATATTCAACGTGCCTTCGTGGGTGCAGGGCACGGCATCGAGCGATTGTGCCACGAAAGACGTGCCTATCGATTATGACTATTATACTTGTACGGTGACGGGTAGCGGGTTCAGTGGAGCCACACGCGTGGTCAAGCAGGGGGAAGGTACGTTGGTGCTGCCGGACGTGGAGATGACCCATAGCGGCAATACGGATGTATGGAACGGGACGCTCGTTTTCAACGGGACGATGAAGCAGTCCTCCCTTTGGCTCAACCGCCATACGTCGCTCCGTTCTGCCGGTACTTTCCGTAGCGTCAAGGCGGACTATAATGCCACGGTCTATCCGGGTGATGACGGACAGGTCGGAACCCTTACGGCAGACTCCGTGACGTTGGGTTTCGGTTCGCGCGTGGTCTTTGATTTGAAGAATGACTTTACTTCCGACCGTCTCGATACCAAGGTGCTTACCGTCGAGACGAAGTCGTGGAAATACGGGCCGAAGTATTTGGCGCCGGTGTTTGAGTTCCGGGGCGAAGAAGTGCAGCCCGGACGGTATCCGATAGGTACGGTAGCTACGGTCAAGGGGGATTTTTCCAGTATCCTCATCGAGGGTATCAGTTCGCAAATGAGTGCCAGGTTGGTGTTGGAGGATGGGATGCTTTACCTTTCCCTAAGCGATGTGCGTGCTGCATCCGATGTGGTTTGGAACGGTTTGAACAGCAATATTTGGGACTTTGGCCAAAGCGAGAATTTCACCTTGGCAGAGGAATCCGATCCCGTATTTTTTGTGACGGGTGACAGGGTTCTGTTCGACGATACGGCTGAACGCAAGAATGTGAGCCTTTCCGGCAGTATAGAAGCCGAAAGCGTCACTGTAGACAATAGTAAGAGCTATGTTTTCAACGGGAACGGTTTCCTGGCAGGGCATACGGCATTGGTGAAACGCGGCAGCGGCGTGCTGACCATCAGCAACGACAATACGTATACGGGCGGTACGCGCATCAGCGGCGGTACGGTGTCGGTGAATATGTTGAGCAACTCCACACGGGCTTACGGAGGTCTGGGCGGTGTGGTGGAATCGGCCGATCTTTTTGTCATGGAGAACGGTGCCACGTTGCAGACGACGGAGACCGTTACCCAAGGCTCTCCCATGAAGATGGAAGGCAAAGACGGGGGATGCGTCGAAAACCTCAAGGATTTCATCGTCGAAACCCCAGTGGAGGGTACGTTACTCACCAAAAAAGGAGACGGATGGATGAAACTGAACATGGCCAATCCCTCGTTGGAACGTCTTGCCATCAACGGTGGAACCGTACAGTGCGTGGCTTGCGACAGGCCTGCACAGACGGTAGAATTCATATCCGGTACGTTGTATGAAAATACAGGTTCAAGTTATGCCATCCATGTGCCGGAAGGCGGTAATGGTACGTGGTCATTGGCCAACCGTTCCACTTATACCAATAAGATTACGGGCGAAGGTACGCTTACGATATATTGTGCAGTGGAACATGGTAACGGTTGGTTTGCCACACGTACGCCGGTGGCCGTCAATTTGAGCCTGTTTACAGGGACAATCAATGCCACGGCCGACATGGCCGACAGCTATCCGCGTTTTACGCTCAATACGTCTTCGGGTATGCCGGACGGTACGCTTAACATAACTGCAGGCGTGACGGTGCAAAACACGGGGCGGACTTTCCGTATTGGGAAATTGGCCGGAAAGGGCACGTTGGGCGGTTATGCCTCTTTTGCCAATGACGGGGCTACGGGTGTCAACACGTGGCAGGTGGGATGTGACGATGATTTCGCTTGGGCCGGAACCGTGACAGCCAATTCTAAGTTCGAGAAAGTGGGCAGCGGCAAGATGACGGTCAGCGGAGTATGGGACAATACGGGCGAAGTGGCCGTGAAGGAAGGCACACTTTGCCTGAATGACCGTTCGGCAGAAAATGCCATGTTGGGAAGCGGAGAACTCTCGGTTGAGGACGGTGCGGTTTTGTGTGGCATGGGTAAATTGGGCAATGCTTCGGTCACGGTGGAACGTGGCGGACGCTTGTATTCCGGAACGCGTGAGGGGGCTTCCTCAGGGACGTTGGATTTCTCAGGCAAGAGGCTCACGGTAAGTACCGGTGGGGAGGTGCTGTTCAATGTGGCTTCCAAGGTACGCTGTACGACCTTGGAAGGAATAAGCTCGTTCTCCCTGCGTGGTACGCTGAAAGTGTCGGTACGTGAAGGGCTCGAACTGGAAGCCGGTGATGAGTTCCAACTGTGGGTCGCAAACCGGACGGCACTTTCATCTGCCTGCACGTTGGATTTGGATAGCCCCGGAGAGGGTTTGGAATGGGACACTTCTGCATTGGAGAACGGAATCTTGAAGGTGAAAACTGCGACGGGTATTACGGGGGTGGTTTCTGGTGAACCGGTAGATTGCGTGGTTTATACGTTGGATGGAGCACGTGCGGGGAGTTTTACCTGCATGCCGTCGGAGGTCGGGGAGTATATGGAAAGGAATGGATTCAGGTCTGGTATGTACATGGTTAAGATGACCCAAGGTCAGCGGACGGAGAGCCGTAAGGTGACTGTCGACTGACAGGCCATGCCGCACGGCTTTCAGCTGTGCGGCATAGCATTCTTTAACATAGAATTAAGGGAAATATGCTGTAATGATTACAAATATGAACGTTTTTATCCGTATCTTTGAATCGTTAGAAACATTATAGGTTTAAATTCAAAATTTAAAAAAGTTATGGGAAAGAGTATTAAGGGTACACGTACGGAAAAGAACCTGATGGTTTCTTTTGCCGGAGAGTCTCAGGCCAGAATGAGATACACTTACTTTGCCAGTGCGGCAAAGAAAGAGGGTTATGAACAGATTGCAGCTATATTTACGGAAACGGCCGATCAGGAAAAAGAGCATGCAAAACGTATGTTCAAGTGGTTGGAAGGCGGCATGGTAGAGATTACGGCCAGTTATCCGGCCGGTGTCATCGGAACCACCATGGAGAACCTGAAGGCTGCGGCTGCCGGAGAACACGAAGAGTGGTCATTGGATTATCCTAAGTTTGCGGACATTGCAGACGAAGAAGGTTTTCCTGCCATTGCTGCGATGTACCGTATGATTTCTGTGGCGGAAAAAGGCCACGAAGAGCGTTACTTGGCATTGTTGAAGAACCTGGAGGAATTCAAGGTGTTCGTGAAGGACGGAGAGACGGTATGGCAGTGCCGCAACTGCGGTTATATCCATGTGGGTAAAGAAGCACCGCAGACCTGTCCGGCTTGCTTGCATCCGCAGGCTTACTTCGAAGTGAAGAAGGAGAACTATTGATCGTTTGCCGTATTTTTACGGTGGACGAAGGCGGCTTTCCGGTTCTTTCCTGATAAATGGGTTCAGGGAAGAACCGGATTTTTTATGAAAGGGGATTTTAACATACCTTGCTGTTTGGGGTTATTTTTAAGTTTTTAAAAGGGTGTTATTGCTCTTATAATGCAAAGCGGTTTTTGTTCTTCTGAAAAATGGGTAAAAGGAACATCTATTATAAAGAGGTTTGTTGAGGACACGATTTTAATTCGTTTCTTTGCAATCAACAACAAGGAAACATTATGATACCAGACGAGAAAACCATCAAATCACGCAGTATGAGCGTTTACAAGACATTGTCGAATGCATTGCGCTGCACGTTCGACGAGTTACAAAACCAATGTAAGTTAGGAACTACGGAATTATGTCTGAGCATTGCCCGTCTGATGCAGGAGCATAAGATTAGACAAGAGCGCGAAGGAGATAATGTGTATTACATGTTGGCTTATTGAGTAAGCTTGACCTAATAGGTAAAGAATAAAGGGGATGTTAAAGCATCCCCTTTATTCTTTCTATATGGACAGTTCTGATTACTTGTTCAGAGCCAAAGCCACATTTACGGCACAAGCTACCGTACAACCTACCATCGGGTTGTTGCCGATACCCAGGAAGCCCATCATTTCCACGTGGGCGGGAACGGATGAAGAGCCTGCAAACTGAGCGTCTGAGTGCATACGGCCGAGCGTATCCGTCATACCGTAAGAAGCCGGTCCGGCAGCCATGTTGTCCGGATGCAAGGTACGGCCTGTACCGCCACCTGAAGCTACTGAGAAGTAGGGCTTGCCTGCCAATACGCGTTCTTTCTTGTACGTACCGGCTACGGGGTGTTGGAAGCGGGTCGGGTTGGTAGAGTTACCCGTAATGGATACGTCTACGTTTTCCTTCCACAAGATAGCCACACCTTCGCGCACATCGTCTGCACCGTAGCATTTTACCTTAGCACGAGGACCGTCTGAGTATGCGGTTTCCTTCACTACGTTTAGTTCGCCCGTGTAGTAGTCGAACTTCGTCTGTACGTAGGTAAAGCCGTTGATACGTGAGATAATCATGGCGGCATCCTTGCCCAAGCCGTTCAAGATGCAACGCAACGGGTTCTTACGAACTTTGTTGGCCATTTCGGCAATCTTGATGGCACCTTCGGCAGCAGCGAAAGATTCGTGGCCGGCCAAGAAGGCGAAACACTGCGTCTCTTCGCGGAGCAGACGGGCTGCCAAGTTTCCGTGTCCGATACCTACTTTACGGTCGTCGGCCACAGAACCCGGAATACAGAAAGCCTGCAAGCCGATACCGATAGCTTCGGCAGCGTCGGCTGCGTTCTTGCATCCTTTCTTCAATGCGATGGCAGAACCTACCACGTAAGCCCACTTTGCATTTTCGAAACAAATCATTTGGGTTTCTTCGCAAGTCTTGTAAGGATCCAAACCAGCTTCTTCACAGATTTTGTTAGCCTCTTCAATATCTTTGATACCGTTTTCGTTCAATGCAGCCAAAATCTGCTTGATGCGACGGTCCTGACTTTCAAATTTCACTTCTCTAATCATAATCTGGTTCCTCCTTATTATTCTTTACGTGGGTCAATAGATTTAACAATTCCCTGTTCCGGTTTTGTACGGCCGTATGTACCTGTTACAGACTTCAAAGCTTCGTCTGCGGGCACACCTTTCTTGATGGCCTCCATGAATTTACCCATGTGTACGAATTCGTAACCACATACTTGGTCGTCTTTGTCGAGGAACATTTTGGTGATGTAACCTTCAGTCAATTCCAAGTAACGTGTACCTTTGGCCAAAGTACCATAGAGGGTACCGGTCTGGCTACGCAGCCCCTTACCCAAATCTTCCAATCCGGCACCGATCATCAAACCGCCTTCGGAGAAAGCAGACTGTGTACGGCCGTAAACGATTTGGAGGAACAATTCGCGCATGGCTGTGTTGATGGCATCGCAAACCAAGTCGGTGTTCAATGCTTCCAGAATCGTCTTGCCCGGAAGGATTTCAGAAGCCATGGCAGCTGAATGGGTCATACCCGAACAACCGATAGTTTCCACCAAGCATTCTTGGATGACACCTTCTTTTACGTTCAGTGTCAACTTGCAGGCACCCTGTTGGGGGGCACACCATCCGATACCGTGAGTCAAACCTGAGATGTCTTTAATCTCCTTTGCCTGTACCCATTTGCCTTCTTCTGGAATGGGGGCTGGTCCGTGGTTCGGGCCTTTGGCAACACAACACATGTTTTCTACTTCGTGTGAATAAACCATAATTATACTAATTTATTATAGGTAATATAATGAGTTTCTTATTAAAAATCCTCATCTTTTTGTGCTGCAAAGATAATCAATTTTTAGTATTTCATTAAAAGCCGGTACCAACTTTTTGGGGGCGGTTCATGATTTTTATCACTTATATGAGGTGTGGGGTGTTTGGACTGATATTGGGGGAGTATTGCTTTACCGTAAATTTACATGAGAATGAAAAAACTTTTAAAATAGAAATGCCAAATGAATTATTTTTTATACTTTTGTCTCGTGATTTGTCCTCCTCTTGTGGGAACGATTGTTTTGGAGAGTGCTTTTCATTTGATATGTAAACAGCGTCGCATCGGAGGCAATCCATAGGCAAACGGGAGAATACAAATTTTCAGGAATGTCTGTTTGTTTGATGTAAATATCTAAAAACCAGTAAAATATATAGTTTTACCGGTATGGTCATCAAGTATTTATGGGTAAGATAGTTTCATCTCGTAAGGGGATGGGAAGCCATGCTGTACGTTGGTATATTCTGGTACTTCCCGTGAGGCACAGGGGAGATCCGGCTCGTGCATTGCGTATGGAGGCTGACCGGAGTGTGAAGAGGGATGAAGCGATGTTGGAATATTTTGCACCTAAATATATAGAGGTGAAAAGAAAGGGAGGGGAATTCGTGCCTACGGAACGTCCTTTGCTTTACAATTATGTATTCATCCGTTCTACGGAAGCCGAAATTTACCGAAGGCAGCGAAGTGCTTTGCATGCCTATAGTTTTTTACCGCGCGTTCATAGCGGTGGCGAAAGTCATTATCCCTATCTTTCTGACGCTGAAATGAGGAACCTTCGTTGGGTGGCGGAAGCATACCGTGGCGAGCTTCCAGTGTATGTGCCGGAGTCAGGACGCCTGGTGAAAGGCGACCGAGTCCGGATTACGGAAGGGGAGTTTAAAGGAGTAGAAGCCGTGGTGGCAGTCCAGCCCGGTGCCGGGCATAAGGAAGTAGTGGTTTGCATAGAAGGATGCTTGTGGGTGCCTTTAATGCGTGTGTCTGCCGGACAATATGAAATCATCGGGCTGAACGAAAGCGGCAAACATGTGTATACGAAGTTGTCCAATGAACGTATTTTCCAGGGGCTTCATAAGGCATTGCGGAATTACCATTCCCGTAGCGGTGTGACGGATGCCGACCGGGCTTTGGCAGAAGAGGCCTTGCGTGCCTACGGTAAGTTGCAGATGGATAGCGATGTGATGCGTTGCAAGTTGGCCTCCATCTTGTTGATGGCTCATACGGTATTGGGGAATCGGGAAGAGAGGGGGGAGTTGGAAGCTTTTTCCCGCACCATCCTGCCTTTGCTGAAAGCGGAGCAATCCCGTGCCTTGTTGTTGGCTACGTTGTATGGTTGTACGGATAATAATATGTATTACCATGAGGCGCATGCTTTAATCGTCCCATGGCGTAAGGAACCCGATATGAAGAAAAGCAAGCGGCAGCTTTTGCAGTGGTTAGATGATTATGACGAATGGTTGGGGCATCGGGGATAAATATTTATAGCCGGAAAGTTTGGAATGTCTGTTTGATTTTTCTACCTTTACGTGGGCGTTATGACAAAGGCTTGGATGAAGTATCCGGTTGGTGTACGGATTCAGAGAAGATGTTATGGATTTCCCGGGAATGTTGAAAGGTACGTGTTGGAACGGAAATGAAATAAAAGGGAGGACTTGGAATGGATTTTTTGAAAAGGCTTTATCCTATTGGTATACAAACGTTTGAAAAGATAAGGAACGGTAATTACTTGTATATAGACAAGACGGAATACGTCTACCGTATGGCGCATTCCGACTCAAATTACATATTCCTGAGCCGTCCGCGCCGTTTCGGCAAGTCGCTGTTGACAAGTACTTTGGAAGCCTATTTTGAAGGGCGTAGAGAACTGTTTAAGGGTTTGGCTTTGGAGAGGTTGGAAACGGAGTGGACGGAATATCCCGTCCTGCATTTCGATATGAGCACGGCCAAGCACGTGGACAAGGAAGGCCTGATTTTGGAACTGGAGAAGAAACTGCTGAGATATGAAGCCCTTTACGGGCGCGGTGAAGGGGACGTCAAAGTCAACCAACGTTTGGAGGGACTGATTCAAAGGGCTTACGAACAGACAGGCCGTCAAGTAGTGGTGCTCATCGATGAATACGATGCGCCCTTGCTCGATGTGGTGCACGAAGAAAAGAACCTGCCCGTCCTGCGTGACGTCATGCGCAATTTTTATAGTCCGCTCAAAGCCTGCGACCCCTACCTGCGCTTCGTGTTCCTGACGGGCATCACCAAGTTCTCACAACTGAGCATTTTCAGCGAGTTGAACAACATTAAGAATATCAGCATGCTGCCGGAATATGCCGCTATCTGCGGCATCACGGAAGAGGAGATGGCCACACAGATGGACGAGGATTTGGACATTTTGGCCGGACGGTTGAACGTAAATTGCGAAGAGGTCGTAAAGAAGCTAAAAGCCCATTACGACGGTTACCATTTCACCTGGCCCTCGCCTGACATCTATAACCCATTCAGCCTGCTGAACGCTTTTGCTGACGGGCGGTTGGATTCTTATTGGTTCGGCAGCGCCACGCCCACATACCTCATCGAAATGCTGAACAAATTCGGTGTATTGCCCTCCCGGATAGGAGGTAACGAGGCTGTGGCGGCTGATTTCGACGCACCGACCGAACGAATGGAAAGCATCACGCCCTTGTTGTACCAAAGTGGCTATGTCACCATCAAGGGGTACGATGAAATGTTCCAAATTTATACGTTGGACATCCCGAATGCGGAAGTAAGGATAGGCCTGATGCGCAGCCTCATACCTTATTATGTGACACGCGACACGCAGACGACCAATACCACGGTGGTCAATTTGGCCCGTGCCTTGGTGCGCGGCGACATGGACGGGATGTTGCGTCTGCTGCAAACGTTCCTCTCCACCGTTCCCTATTGCGACCGCACGGACTACGAAGGGCATTACCAACAGATGCTCTACGTCATTTTCAGCCTCCTCGGCACGTACGTGGACGTGGAAGTACGTACCCCGATGGGACGGGTGGATTTAGTGATGCGCACAGCCACTACGCTCTACGTCGTGGAACTGAAACTGAACCAATCTGCCGAGGCCGCCATGCAACAGATTGATTTGAGAAACTATCCCGAACGCTTCGCCTTGTGTGGCTTGCCCGTGGTGAAGGTCGGCATCAACTTCGACATGGAAAGGCACACCCTGAAAGATTGGGTAATTGCTAACTAAAATACACCCAAGGGAATTTTCAAAAACATCCTTCATCCTTCAGGATGTATGTTAAATATCTATCATACAGCACATTAGAAGCTGAACGATAAAATCTCATCTTTCAGTTCCCTTTCATGGCAGAAAGCCGTCAAACGCTTTGCGCCAAATGATTTTTCAATCTAAGCCAACTGATTTTTCATTCTCAGCCGATTGATTTTCCGTTCTCTACTAAAGGAAATGAAACACGGCTGAAGGATGTCTGAAACATCCTTCAGCCTGTAACTTCAACGTAATGAGAGAATTAATGTACATCCTGAAGGATGAAGGATGTTTTTTGGAAAACTCCTGTGTAGGTGGAGTGTTATTAATAAGTGTCTAATGCATAAAGTTGCTCAAAATCATATAGTTGTATAAATATAGTGAATGATTTGTTTGAACAATGGAAAGACTGATATTTTCAATACCTTGTCGAACGTATCATCCAAAGTTTACCGCATAGCGTAATAGTTCGCTTCATTATGGCAGTGATGTGAAATTTGAAATGTCTGCTGCTTACCATAATAAAACCTGTTTTTACTTAACTCTGTTTCGGACACTGTAAAGTGCCCTTTCAAGAAGGATTGTCTAAATATGAATGCTTGTCGAAAATATGGGTACCATTAATAAAAATAGAATTGTTAAGAATACCGTTGCTTTATACTTTCGTCAGATACTATCTATTGTCGTTTCGATTTATTCAGTAAGGGTTGTTTTATTGGAATTGGGTGAAGTGGACTATGGCATATACAATGTGGTTGGTGGTATAGTGTTTTTGTTTACATTTATATCTCACTCATTGGCAAGTTCAACCCAGAGGTATTTGTCTATCAGTATTCCAAGTGGGATTGAAAAAGTAAGGAAAACGTTTTCTGACTCGCTTTGGATGTATGTGGCATTGATTCTTGTTGTTTTCATATTGGTTGAAATAGTAGGCATTTATATGCTTAATAATGTCATGCGAATACCTGTTGAACGATTGGCAGCAGCCCATTGGGTGTTGCAATGCACTATCATGTCATTCTTGATGACGCTATTTGCTTCACCATTTTTCGCATTAGTAATAACCTATGAAAAGATGACTCTATTTGCCATAGTGGCTATTGTAGAATCGATACTAAAGTTAATAGCGGCATTGTTGATTTCTTGCTTTAATTCTGACAACTTGATAGTCTATTCTATGTTGATTCTTATAGTAACAATATGTACGCAAGGTTACTATGTGTTGTATTGCAAATGGCAATATAAGGAGGAAACTAATGTGGATTCTATAAGGATTTTTGCTCTTACAAAAGACGTCAGGAGCATGATTGTTTTTGCTTTTTGGAACTTATTCAAGACTTTGGCGGCAGCTTTGAAAGGACAAGGAGTTAACATCATACTGAATATGTTCTTCGGTCCAGTGGTAAATGCTGCACGGGGCATTGCCTATCAAATAGAAAATGCAGTAATTAATTTCACGAATAGCGTATATTTGGCAGTTCGCCCACAGATATTCCAATCGTACAAAAAGAACGAATTTAGTAGTATGTTCTCGCTCGTGTATATGTCTTCAAAAGTTGCGTTTTTTCTCCTGCTGCTTATTTCTTCAATAATCATATTCCGAACAGACTTCATTTTAGCAAAATGGCTTGGAGAGGTACCCCAATACACAGATGTGTTTGTCCGCTTGGTATTGGTGAATTGCATAATTGATGCATTTTCCACCCCAGTGCTTAATGTCATTTATGCATCAGCAAAAATAGGTAAAGTACAATTCTTTACAAGCCTGGTTCTTTTTGCAAACTTGCCGCTTTCATATCTATTGCTGTGGTTCGGCTCATCTCCTCATGTAGTGTATTACATATCAATATTATTGTCGGTTATGGCCTTTGTGATAATAATATATTTTGCCTATAAAACTGTAAAATTACCGATTGGAGAATATTCAACAAGGGTTCTTTTCCCTGTTCTGATTACTACCGTCCTGTCGCAAGTACCTCTTTATTGGGTCAACCAATATATTGGGCAAACTTGGTTAGGAGTGACTGCGTTCTGCTTAATCGCCACCATTTGGACAATATTATCAATATTTTGCTATGGTCTGTCACGCGATGAGAAATCCAAGATATTAATCGTAATAAACAATAAACTTAAAAAAAATGAAATCACCAAAAATCATTGCTGAAATTGGTTGCAACCACAAGGGTGATATGGCAATCGCAAAAGAAATGATCATGACCGCTGCCACGTATTGCAAGGCAGACGTGGTCAAGTTCCAAAAACGTTGCAACAAGGAGCTGCTTACTCCCGAGGAATATAATGCCCCGCATCCTCATCCGGAAAATTCATACGGCTCAACTTATGGTGCACACCGTGAGTTCTTGGAGTTCGACTTGGAGCAGCACCGTCAGTTACAGGCATGGTGCAACGAGTTCGGCATAGAGTATTCCACCTCTGTGTGGGACATCACTTCCGCCAAGGAAATCTGCACGTTGCAGCCCAACCTTATCAAGGTGCCTTCGGCATGCAATCTGAACAAGGGGCTGTTGGAATATCTCTGTAATAACTTCGGCGGCGAAATTCACCTTTCGTTTGGTATGACCACCCGCGAGGAAGAGGAGCAGATAATCAGCTTCTTCGAATCCAAAGGCAGGAACAAGGACTTGGTGGTTTACGACTGCACTTCGGGTTATCCTGTCCCGTTTGAGGACATCTGCCTGTTGGAACTGACTCGCCTGCGCGAACTGTATGCAAGCAGGGTGAAGGCGATAGGCTTCTCCGGGCACCACTTGGGCATTGCTGTGGACTCTGCTGCCGTAGCCCTTGGTGCAGAATGGGTAGAACGTCATTATACGCTTGACAGAACATGGAAAGGCACTGACCATGCAGCTTCCTTGGAACCTGACGGTGTGCGTAAGTTGGTACGCGATTGCCGTGCGGTTGCCAAAGCATTGACCTACAAGCAGGAAGAAATTTTGGATATAGAGAAAGTGCAAAGAAACAAACTGAAAAAGAATCAAGTGAAATGGTAATTGCATTCATACCCGTGAGAGGGGGAAGTAAGTCTATTCCCCTCAAAAACATCAAACCGTTTTGTGGCAAGCCGCTCGTATGTTGGAGTATTGAGGCATTAGAGCAGTGCAACGAAGTGGATGAAATAATCGTGGCTACTGATTCTGACAAGATAGAAGAAGTAGTTAGTAACCAGTTGTATAACAAGACTAAGGTATACCGCCGTTCTGTAGAAAATGCTTGTGATACTGCAAGTACGGAGAGTGTGATGTTGGAGTATGCGAACTATGCCCAACTTCCAAGTGATTGTGTGTTTATATTGGTTCAAGCTACATCGCCATTGACTGGGACACAGCATTTTGCGGAGGCGTTGGCTATGTATCGTAAAGGTGAGTTTGACTCAATTCTTACTTGTGTGCGCAATTACCGTTTCTTTTGGAATGTTGACGGTACAAGCATGAACTACGACTATAACAACCGTCCTCGCAGGCAGGATTTCGATGGGATGCTGATGGAAAATGGGGCTTTCTATATCAACACGGTCGGCAACATCCTTTCGTCGGGCAACCGCCTTAGTGGGCACATCGGCATCTATGAAATGCCTGCGTACACGGCTGCTGAGATAGACGAACCGGATGATTGGGTTGTATTGGAAGGTCTTATGCGTCGGCATATTTTGTCGAAAAGTCAGAGTGGCAAAAAAAACATAAAGCTTTTCTTGTGCGACATTGACGGGACGTTGACCGACGGGGGCATGTATTACAGCGAGAACGGTGATGAATTGAAGAAATTCAACACTCGCGATGGGATGGGCTTTAGGCTGCTTCGGGAGGCTGGTATTAAGACGGGTATTATAACTTCGGAAGACACTCTCATAGCAAAACGGAGGGCTCAAAAGTTGAAAGTGGATTTCTTGCAACAAGGTAAGCGCGATGTAGGCAAGTTGGCCATCGTGGAAGAAATATGCAGTCAACTCGGAATATCCTTGGATGAAGTGGCTTATATAGGTGATGACATCAATTGTATAGATTTGCTCTACGCTGTAGGAATGAAAGCCTGTCCTGCTGATGCCTGTGAAGAAGTGATGCGCATCAAAGGGATAGAAGTGATGGACAAACGTGGAGGAGAAGGGTGCGTAAGGGAATGGATTAACATAATATTGTCGAGAAATGAATAATGGGTTTGTGTTTGCATGTAACGATTTCTTTTTTCGGGGGCTGTTGGTCACGATAAAATCGTTGTGGAAGTTTAATCCTTTGGCAAAAATAGAGGTTCTTGATACAGGGTTGTCAAATGTGCAAATAATGGAGTTAAGGAAACGTCATATTCAAGTGATAGATATCAAAGAGAAGTTGCAAACTCATTTCCACAATAAGCGTGAATGGCATTCAGACTTCTCTGTGTATGGTTCCTTGTTTATTGATGAATCTTCTTTTGATAATATTATATTTTGTGATTCTGATTTGCTCATATTGGGTGACTTGTCCGAGTACTTTAATTTGATTGAAAAATATAAGGTTGTCGCGACAAAGAGTAATTCTGTTAAAAGTTACTTCAACCCCAAATATTCTATTCCTTTGCGTAAATATATAACTGAAGAAGGGCAGAAAAATATGAACAAGCAATATGACATTAATTGGGATTATGTTACTTTCAATTCAGGCTTTTGGGGTATCCAGAAATCTTATTATAAAGAACTTAAAGAAGCATACTGGCACTTGTTGGAAGAAATGGAGGCCGAGTTCACATTCCATGACCAAACTTTCATTAATCTAGTGTTGTGTTTGGACAACAAATGTTTTTATGATGCGGGTTTCGGGTATAATGCCGTGAACATAGGTGCACTGAATTCCTATAGTAGCAGCAAGGGTCTTATCAAATACATACTATATAAGTTTACTCAGCAAGCATATAGAATAAAAGGTCTTTCTGTTTACTACAAAGGATTGGGTGTCAAAGTATTGCATTGGACAGGGGGAAACAAGCCTTTTTTGAATAATAGTGGAAAAATTCGCGGTGGGGGAGCTTTGCTCTGGCAGAAATTCATGTAACATACAATAAATAATATGCTCCGATGAAACACATTGTTAAGTATATATTGAATAGGGCAACATTCATGTTCCTGTTTGTTTTGGCTAAAACCATCAAGCTGCGACAGAAGAAAAACAACCATAAGGTTGTTTGGTTTGGTGCCTATGGGAACTCGAACAAAGGTGATGACCTCATATTTTGGGGGTTGAAAAAATACATTCCAAATGATTACGAGATTAGCTTATCATGTAGGGATGTCTCTTTTAAGGACGAATATGGAATAAGGACGTTTAAAAAAGGTGAGAACGTGTATAGCCTGTATCGCAATGTCGGTGAGATTGTCAAAAGTTCGGTGTTTGTTTTGGGTGGAGGTGGCTTGTTCGAATCTTACGACGATTCTGAAGACAGCCGACGGTTGAAGTTGGCTTACATTGCTCCTTTCCTGATTGCAAGAATTTGTGGCCTGAAAACTCTTGTATTAGGTATAGGCTGCAATAAAGCTCGTTCATCAAGTAGGCTGTTGGAGAAAGCCTTGGCTTTTGTTTACACCCACTCCGACATCATAGTAACACGTGACGCAAAATCTTTGAATGGTCTTGCTATATGCGCCAATTCGGTAAACAGCAATGCTCATTGGACATTTGATCCTGTGTTCACTTTGCCCACGAAGAATATTCCGAAAGAAAAATACGTATCTTTCCTGTTGTGGCCATACTTTCTTTGGCCTGAATTTTATACCCTAAAGGCACTACACAACCTAAACAAACAAAAAAAGGAAAAACATGCCTTGTTTTTGGCTAAAATTAAAAAGGCCATTGGGTTTGTAAGAAGCCGAGGTTACTTGCCTGTATTTCCCGAGTTTCATTTTTCAGACAAGATGCTAGTTGAGGATTTGGGCGAGGAGATATATCCTTGTGACAGAGGCGAGTATATGGAACTTATAGGTAAAAGTGCTTTAGTGGTCACAATGAGGTATCATGGTCAAATTACATCCCTGCTGAATCGAACCCCATTCATTTCTCTTGTCGTGCAGGAAAAGATGAGTGCATTGGTACAAAACATGGCTGTCGAGCAGTTTTCTTTTTCGGACATATCGGAGTTTGACGAAAGGATTTTTGAAAAAATGATGGATAATGCATTGGCGTTTGATTGGACACAAAAATTTGAACTGTTTGAAAGTTACAAAAAACAGGCTCATAGCCTTTATATGGATAATGTTTACACTTATTTGGATAATATTTAATTTTATGATTATGAACATTGCATTCGTTTCCAACTTCCAAAAGACTTATTTATTTTCATTCATAGCTGATGGCCTTATGGCAAAGGGCTATAGTATTTATTGGATATGCTTCTCGAAGACTTATTATGATTATTTATGCACCAAATACGCCCAAGAAGACATTCTTTTGCTCAACAGGGAAATGGCAAAAATGCACAATGCCCCAATTGGAGAATATAAACTTAACGAGTTGGTATACAATGATAGGGCTTTGAGCTATGAGAGAGAATGGGGATTGAGATTCTTGCAAAATATACAGGAACCTTTTCTCAACTTCATCAATAAGAAAACAGTGCGTTATGTATTCGGAGAAATGACCTATGCCCACGAAATTTTGATGAACCGTATATGTAGGGATAAACTAAATGGTATTTGCGACTATTTGCATCCGCAGTCTATACGCATACCCAATGGTCGGTTCTCATTTATGGACACCGAGTTTCAAAATTCGTTGCATCCATCTTGCATTGGTGTTAATTCCACTGATGTGGCTGACTATAGGATTCCGATTGAAATTGTACGACCTCAAAGGGTGGCTGAGGTTGATCGTGAGGTGAAGCAGCAGATGTCATGGGGCGGTAAGCTTGCAAGGATTAAACGGATGATAACTGAGGAGAACATCGATACAGACTCCCCCAGCCTCATAGTTGACCGAAAAGTACGTTATGTCAAAGCGATAAGGGAAGAAATTAACAAATACCAATATCATAAATGGAAACGTTTGAACCTAAGTGATTTGGGAGGAAGGAAATTCTTTCTCTACACATTGCATATGCAGCCCGAGGCATCAGTTGACGTTGTGGGACGTTATTACGATGACCAACTGCAAACTATAAAAAACATTTGGCGCATACTTCCAAATGGCTATTTCTTGTTGGTAAAAGAACATAGTAATGCCATTGGTAATCGAGGCTATAAATTCTATAAGCAGTGCGTGGCATTCCCGAATGTGTGTTTTGTTGACGAGTGTGCTGACTCGCACGAACTTATAGATCTCGCGCAAGCCATTTTCACAAATAGCGGAACAATCGGTTTGGAATCTGCCTTGAAAGGAAGACCTGCATTTGTGTTCTCCCGTATCTTTTACGACAAGCTAAGTGGAGTGTACAACACAACGTTGGATGACCTGAAGTTATGCGTTAATTATTTTGACCTATTGGAGAAGAAGCAAACTGAAAACAAGATGAAAATGTCGGTAGAGGAATATAGCCGTTATATCATCGCGAGTAGTTTCCCCGGTGTTGTTGACCCACCTGTAAGCTCTCCTTTGTTTACCGATGAGACAAATATTCGAACAGTAGTGAAATCATTCGATTTGTTCCTTAAAAATGCTTAGAATTGAGTTTTTCTTCTTCAAGATGTTCGTGTTGCTCTCCATTTTTCATGATGTCGTGTTTGCGACACCGGTAGGAAAATTCAGACTGTTACACTTTTGCATACCTGTTATGTATGTCATAGTCTTCAGGCATATCAAGGTCGTGGTGCGGATGAAGAAATATCGCAAGTATTTCATTGTTTTGTTTTCTGCCCTGTGCTATGGAGGGCTGACTTATTTCACCTCGAAGTTTCAAAGTGGCACTATCCGTATCTTCTTTTCCATGATACTTAATTTTGCAGTGTTCTATTTCTTTCTTTTCTTTTTGGAAATCCATAAGTCAAGGATAGGACAGATCTTGCTTTTTCTTAAAAAGTTTGTGTTGTTTCTGTGTGTGTTGACGTTGCTTCAATGGCTTGGTGCCCTAATTCACATTGTGCCCATAAGTCAGCCGGGTGAGGGCTTTTTGGCCGTGGGACGTCCGGATTTGTTTTTCAACGATCCAAACTGGCTTGCTTTTTATATCGTGTTTGCCTATATGATGGTTGATGTAATGAGCCAATGGTGTGGTCTTAACGTGTCGTCAAGATATAGGTTAGTAGTATTTATTGCCCTTTTATTTATTCAATCGCGAATACTTTTGTTGTGTTTTGTCATGCATTATGTATATTGTGTGGCTAAATATCGTAAGACTTGGAGCTTAATCCCATTTGTTTTGCTTTTACTTGTTTGTTTTACAGATACATCCATGTTGATAAATGTTTTGCCCGAAAGGTTAGTTTACGATCTTGTGGATAGTGATACTAATCCGAGATGGTTGGATGTGGTGAATATTTCGGGTGAAGTGCAATGGTACCACAGGGAGGTGTTCGGCATGGGATGGGGCAGTTTGGGGAGTATTGCCGATGATTTTCCATACAGGAACTATGATATTACAATCAATGTCTGGCCGGGGCAAATATATTTCGACTTTGGCATTGTGGGTGTTTGTGGTTTCGCCCTTGTTTTCCTGTACACTATATTTAAGGTTAAAGGTACTACATTTAAGGTGATATTCGTATTTTTTATCATTAACTGTTGTTTCCATATGCCGGGTTATTTCTTGTTCACATGGGTGTTGTTGGGTCTGTTTGTTTATACATATAAAAATAGTGTAAAGGTAACTGTGAAATGAAAATAGTTCTTTTTGATGTAATAGGACAAAAGTCGGGTATGGATTACTACGATACTGCATTTTATAGCCAATTGCGAAGTAATGGGTTTGATGCAGAAATCCATTCCAACTATTCCGTAGGTAAGGGTAAACCTTTTATTACTAATATCTACGAAGGTAACAAGGTGAAAAAGATTTTTAATTTGCTAAAGTTGTTACCTGTGTTTATTAAAGACGTATGTAGGAACAGAAAGTCGGCATATGTGTATATGGCTTTTGGCGAGTGGGTTGACATGGTGTTGATATGTTTGCTGTTGGTATTTCATCCTAAGCCGATTTTAGATGTGCATGAGTTCGTTTCGTTAGATAAAGAAGGTAATAGAAAATACACTAAAGTGTTTGAAATGCTTTATAAACATATTTACGCTTTGATTTATCATTCGGAACGTAGTGAGAGGTATTTAGACAGGATAAGCTTTGGGGGCAAGCGTCTTTACGTTCCGCATTTTAAATACGAGTTTCCAAAAAGTTACAATACGCTTGAGTTGAATGAGAGCGTTATAAACTCAATTTCGTCCCATCATATCAACATTTTATTTTTTGGACATATGAGAAAAAGTAAGGGCATTAACTTTGTGTTTGATTCTATAAAGAAGACGGAAGCTGATGTCCTGAAACGGTTGCATTTCATTTTTGCAGGTAATGATGCACATTTGATTGTCAAGAAAAGGATAGGCGAAATAAAAGAGCTTGTATCGTGTTCTACAATATTGCGTTTCATTGAGGATGAAGAGCTAAACTATCTTTTTGACAATACAGATATCGTGTTGTTGCCATACGAAGAAGTGTCGCAAAGTGGAATTTTGGAAGCTGCGGTGTATTTTAGAAAGAAGATGATATTGACAGACATTCCATATTTTAAGTCGTTTTCGCAGCAATACCCTTCATTTTCGTATATAGTGGAAAAAGGTAACATCACAGCTTTGTCAACTGTTTATAAAGAGATATGCTATAATGGAATAAAGGCATACATGCAGCAAGACATCGAACAGTTTTATGAAACCAATAGCTTTAAAGTTTTTTTTCAACAGTTGAGGCACATTTTATAACGTTTTGATGGTTGCTATGACAAACTGAAACAACCTCAATCATAACCATTTAATTAGGGGTTATGTTCATCGATTTTTAATCCATAAACATATTATATGAAAATAGCATTTATCAGCACCCGTGGCATACCGAATAACTACGGGGGCTTCGAGCAGTTTGCAGAATATATCTCCGTGGGATTGGTCCGGCGGGGGCATGAGGTCGTGGTGTACTCTCCGCATTTCCATCCTTACCGAGAGCCTGATTATAAGGGGGTACGCATAAAGCATATTTATAGCCCGGAGAAATGGATAGGGAGTTCCGTGGGGAGTTTCTTTTACGATTTCCTGTCTTTGCGCGATGCCTTGAAGAAGGAGAAGTTCGACATTATTTACGAAGCGGGCTATACGAGCATCGTTCCGGCTTATATCTGGTTCAATGTGAAGCGTATCAAGTATCCGCTTTTTACGACGAACATGGACGGGTTGGAATACAAGCGTACGAAGTTTAACAGATGGGTGCAGAAGTTCGTATTCTGGGAAGAACGTATGGCGGTGAAGCATAGCCATTTCCTGATTGCGGACAATATGGGTATACATGATTATTATAAGGAGAAATATGGAAAAGAAAGCAAGTTCTTGGCATACGGGGCTGACATTCATGAGGATTACGATGAGGACATATTAAAGGAGTTCGGTTTGGAAGCGGATGGTTATTTCATCGTGGTGGCCCGTTTGGAACCGGAAAACAACCTTTTCATGGCCATAGAGGGATATTTGGCTTCAGGCCAGTATGGCAAACGCCCGTTGGTGATTGTAGGCAAGACGAATACGCCTTATGGAAAACATCTGGTGGAACGCTACGGCGATGACCGGAATATCCGCTTTGTGGGTGGTATATATGATTTTCGTAAATTAAACTCCATCCGTCATTATTCCTATGCTTATTTCCATGGGCATAGTGTGGGCGGAACGAACCCTTCTTTGTTGGAAGCCATGGCTTCCGGCTGCTTTATCCTGGCTCATGACAATATCTTCAACCGTGCGGTCTTGGGTGAAAACGCCTTATATTATGGTTCCACGGATGCTGCCATGGAGATGTTGGACGGAATAGACCAGGCGGTGTCTGCCTATAAAAAGGAATATACGGGACGTAACTTGGAAGTGATACGGCGTGATTATTCATGGGAGAAGTTGGTGGACGAGCATGAGGAATACTTCAAATGGATGTTGGCACAACCGAGGCATGGCTGACGTGCTGTTTATACCAGTGGGCACGGCATAGATAAGCAAATCCCCGTGAAGACCGGATAAAGGTCTTCACGGGGATTTGCTTTTGAGGTAAGGGAAATTTATAATGGTTTCACGCCTTCTGCCGTGGGAGGAATAGGCTTGATGCTGCCGTCGGTATTGTATTCCATGGGTTCGGCCACGATGGAGCGGCTGTAACTGGTGCCGGTGGGCAGGCCGCCATTGTGGCTGATGAAAATCCATTGTCCTTTGAAGTTCACGATGGCCGGATGGGTCGTGTTGCTGTTCCCGGCTATTTCAGAGATTATCCCTTTCGTTTCATACGGGCCTTCAATGTGGTCGGCTACGGCGTAGGCTATTTTTTCCGGCCATTCGCTGGCGTATGTGAGGTAATATTTGCCATTGTATTTGTGAATCCACGGAGCCTCAGTGAAAGGATGGCTTTCGTCGATATGGATGCGTTTCACCTCTCCCTCTGTTTCTATCATGTTGTCTTTCAGTTTTACGATATAGCATTCGCGGTTACCCCATGTCAGGTAGGCTTGGCCGTCATCGTCTATGAATACGGCAGGGTCGATACAAGCCCAACTGTGGCGGGAATCGAAACAGTCTTTGTTGGTGAGCAGCGGCTTGCCTAAGGCATCTTTGTAAGGGCCGGTGATTTTGTCGGATACGGCCACGCCGATACCGCACCAGTTGGTGCTGACATACCAATAGTATTTGCCGTTGCGTTCAACTGCGTGCCCGGCGTATGCCTGTTTGCTTTCTGCCCATTTGAATTCATCGATTTTCAGAGGGGAGGGGTGTTGCGTCCAATGCTTCATGTCGGTGGTGGAGAACAGCTGCCAGTCTTTCATCACGTAGCCGTTTTGGTTGCCGTTCAGGTCGTGTCCGGCGAAGAGCCATAGCGTGTCGCCCTTGACGAGCGCGGCAGGGTCGGCTGTGTGCATGTGGCGGATGATGGGGTTGCCGTGGCTTTCAAACTGGTAGGTCACCACGTAGCCCCACTTCTCTTGTAGGCGTTGCAGTTCGTCGCGGGTCAGCGAAATGACGGAACCATGGCGCGGGAAGAAGTCTTTGGTGAACGCTTTGGGTTCGGAGAAATGGTAAAGGTCGGTACTGGTCTGGTACTCATACCGTCCGCTGGTGTACATGTCGTACATCAACACGTATTCGTCTTTCCCGTTCAGCTTGAAGATGCTCGACCCCTCCACGGGTGTCTTTCCTGCGTAAGCGTCTACATACCTGAAGTCTTCCTTCCATTTGCCTTTCAGGCTTTTCGAAGTGGCTTGTTGGATGCCGTTTTTCACTTCCTTGCCATTTTCGTCCTTGGTGTTGCCTTTATAGAAAAGGTGGTAAGTGCCATCCCGTTCTATGATGTCGTTGTCTATGCTGCCGTATTTGGCCGAAAAGAGCTGTTTGGGTTCGTTTTCAAAGCCTGTGAAGTCCTTGTTGGCATATGCATAATAGGTGATGAGGCTTTTGCGGTCGTTGCGTTGCAAGGTAAAATAAATCATATATTTTTTGGCCTTGCGGTCGTAAATGGTCTGAGGGGCCCATACCCAATAAGCATCACCGAAATGTTTCGGATAATCCTTGGATAGATTGATCTTGGCATGTTTCCAATGAAGCAGGTCGTCCGAACTCAGGAGTACGATGCCCGGGTTTTCGTTCCAACCGTTTTTGGCGGTATTCATGTCCGTGGCCACGATGTAGAAGCGTCCGTCTTCGCCGCGCAGGATGTGCGGGTCGCGGATACCCCCGCTTTCGCTGATGGTGTCGGAAGCGATGACCGGGCGGTTTCCGTTGAGTGCACGCCAGTTCACTCCGTCATCACTGAGGGCGAAACGCAAATGTTCCTGTTGTTTGGCATCTCCTCTGCCTTCGAAATAAGCGAAAAGATAGCCTTCATAATTAGCAGGTGTTTCGGTTCGATTCGGTGCCGCCTTTCCGTGGCTCATGGTCGTAGCTAATAAGAGAGCGGCAATGATGGTTTGTTTTTTCATGTGACTGTTGTTCTTTTAACTGTAATGTTTTTCTGTCATTTTCGGCGGCAAAACTATGAATAAAATGTTGTACGGGCAAGAAAACGGGCGAAAAAGGTGTTAAATATACACGCGTTATTCCTTTTAGACGTAATTTCGTGGGACGATGTCTTTATGGGGGCCTTCCGCTTTTATTCGAAGGCGAAATGGTTCATAATGAAGTTCGGCATCCAAACGCAAAGCCCCAGTCCGATGAGCAAGGCTGCAAAGAGCACTAACGTAGTCTTGTCTTTCCACGACGGGAGAAGCGTGGCACGGCGCATGCGGAGGTAAGTCAACAGGTAGCCCAACAGGACGAGGAAAGCGGGGACACCGAATGTCCAACCGTATACCCATTGTTGTGCGGTATTATGGTAAACGAAATCCGGTCCGATAAAATAAAATACGGTGCAGAAATAGGTGAAATAATATATCAAGGACGTGAGCAGCACGAGGCTCAGCGTTTTTTGGAAAGGTTTCTTCTGCCAATAGGTACCGCCCAGAATGAACAAGGCTTGCAGGCCGTAGGCTTGGAGGATGGCTAAGGGCAGGTACACCTCACATTCGCTACTTGACCATGGGACAGGGAACGACAACGAGACTTCGGGATAGAGGAAATGGATGAAACCGATACGGGTGAAGTCTGCCAATACGGTGGCTAAACAAAAGACGGGGAAAGGTATGATTGCGATTCTGCCCCACCGTATGATAAACTTCTCTGCATTTGAAACCGGGAGTGTCAGGTCGGTGATGTAATCTTTCCGGTATTTTGATGTTTTGAAAAAGGTGCTGCCAACGTAGGCCATGAAGAAATAAAAACAGAAAATGGTCGTTAAGGTAATGAATGACCAACAGTCGTCTTTTCCCGACAACGCATTTTCCATGATTTGTTGGTAACTGTTGTTGTCGGTTTCCATGCCTTGCCGCACTTGTTCCAATGCCACGACCACAGAATGCGTTTTGGAAAAGTCCATCCAACTGAATAGCAGGGTCATGATGCCGTAAGGAATGATGAAATAATAGTATAACTGCATGTTGTTCTCACTCCAGTCCTTGCGGAAATATCGGAGGAGGCGTTGGGCGTTCAATGTATTCTTATTCATGATGAGTGTTTTTAAAGGTTGTACATAGGGTCTGAGGTGTCTGATAAATATTGCCGGTAAAGGGTTTCGAGTTCTTCTGCCGTGATGCCGATGGAACGGGCTTGCCGGAAGAAATCGTAGAGTTCTTCATTCATGAAACTTTCCCTGCGAAACGAACGGATGCGTTCCGATGCGCTCGGTTCTACGAAATAACCTATGCCGCGTTGCATGCGGATGACAGAGCGGGATTGCAGGAAGTCGTAAGAGCGCATGGCCGTATTGGCGTTCACCTCCACCGTGGCGGCGTAATCGCGCACGGAAGGGATACGGTCGTTTTCAGCGTACCGTCCTTGCAGTATTTCATCGCAGATGCGGTCGGCGATTTGCAAGTAAATGGGTTTGCTTTCCTTGAAATTCATACGCTTTTCGGATTGAGGGCATATTGGTATTTGAGGTCGTTCTTTTTCATTCTGCGGTAGGCCGACAGCCAAAAGAGAGAGGTTACGACAAGCCAAAAGGCATGCCATACCACTTCGGCAGTCGCTGCTCCGGGCTGTTGGGGGTAAGTGTAAGGGTCGCCTCCGGCAATGAGCGAGACTCCGATCATCAAAAGGAGGGGCAACAACAGGATTGGGCATTTGCCAAGTGCGCGGCGCAGGGGTGTCCGTCCCGTTTCGCTTCTGGTGGAAATGGCTTGGCCCAACAGACTGGTCGTGAGGAGCATCCTGAGCACAAAGCCGGAGGAGGCCGTATGAAGTCCGGAAGTAAAGAGGAGGGGACGGGCGAAGCTGTAATCCGGGAAGGCCATGTTGCAAATGATGACACGGGTGATGTCCGCTGCCAAAATAATAAGAACGCCTGCTAAAATCGAAAGAGGAACGGTATAGAGCCACCATCGGGCGAACTTCTCGAACGTGGAGGCAGGGAGTAACAAGTACCTGATGTGCTGTCCCTTGTTGTATATGGGCGCATTCCATAGCCACGGAGTGAATATAAGGAATAGGAAAAAGAATGCCGTAACGGTGACGAACGCAGCATTTTGGTTAGTGGCTGTGTCAGTGAGGTGGGCGAACTTTTCTTCTAACATGTCCGTTGGGAGGGTCTGTAGCAAGGTGGCGTTTTCCGAATATACTTTGAGGCAAGACACCGTGAGAATGACAGAGAGTAACAAGTAGCCTGCGGTGAGGATGACGAGGCTGCGTGTACATAGGATAGCCCAGTCTGCGTGAAGCAAGGCTGCGAAGCGTTTCCGGTTGAAAAACTGTGATTCCATATCCTTTTATTTTTCAGCATTAAACAAGGGGCAGATGGTTTCCGGGTGTGCCAGGGTACCGTTGAAAAGGAGTTCCAAGTTGATTTCCGAATCCTTGTCTTCCGGATTCGGGAGCATGACGCTGTGCCCGTTGTAAGAAGGGAGGGCGTAATAAGCCTCGGAGGTTTCCGATTCATTGTCGGTCTGCGTGAAATATAATTTATGGCAGATTTCAGTTACCGACGCGTCGAGCAGTACGCGGGCGTTATCTAAGATGACCACGTGGTCGAGAAGTTGTTCCACATCTTGCACCTGATGGGTGGAAATCACGATACCACGCGATTCGTTCATTTCGCGGATGAGGAGTTTGCGGAATTGGCTTTTGCCGGGGATGTCCAGTCCGTTGGTCGGTTCGTCCATGATGAGCCACGAGGTACGGGTGGCCAAGGCAAAGCAGATGAGTGCCTTTTTCTTTTGTCCCATCGAAAGTTCGCCAAGCTTGATGTCTTCCGGTAGTTCGAACATTTCCAGATTGCGGAGCAGGTTGTCATGGTCGAAATGCGGATAGAAAGGAGCGTTGAGGCGGACGTACTTTTTCAGGTTGTAGTCCGGAAGGTCGAATTCTTCGGGGATGAGAAAGAAGTCGCTCAATGTGTCCGGACGGCGCAAGCGTACATCTGTGCCGTTCAGGCAGGCATGTCCTTCAGTCGGTGTAAGGAGTCCGGTCATCAGGTAGAGCAAGGTGGACTTTCCGACCCCGTTTTTCCCTAAAAGCCCATAAATCTTGCCTTCCTCGAGATGGAGGGAGCAGTCGTTTAACACGCGGTTTTTCCGTTTGGAATATCCGAATGAAAGGTGTTCAATGGTCATCATAAGGCAATGTTTTATAAATTAATTAGTGTATTAGTATAATAGTACACTGCAAATATAGGACAACATTGCGGAACGTACAAATAAAAGGCGGAATATTTTTAGGTTTTTCTTTGCCAATGCGAAAATAGGATGCGGCTCGGCAGTCTTTCGTTCAAAAGCAAGCTTTTGGCTTGGAACTGCGCTCGTCTTTCACTATCTTTGCAAATTCAAGACGCAAAGGAATGAAACAAGAAAAAATAACAATCAGCGATGCGCGGTTGCGCGAGGCGGCTGCACAAGGAATGGATGAGTTTTTGCAGGTCTTCATAGACCGTTATCGGGAGGTTATCGGTGGAGAGTTGAGTGCCGGGAACATGGGGATGCTCAATGGGGAACAAATTTCATTGTTGGCCTATGCCCTGTTTCGTGAGGAGGTGATGGACGGAGGATTTATCCAATTGATACACAACGGCTACGGGCCGTTTATTTTCGACAATCCTTTTGCGAAAGCCATGCGGCTGATGGGGGCGCATGATTTCTCCAAACTGGTATATAAAGGAAAGAGGCTGTATGACAAATACAAGGAAGAACTGACGAAGGACTGTTCGGACGAAGACTTTATGGCTTTGTTTGAGGCGTATCCGCAGTTTGACGACTTGGATGACGGGTTTGTGGAAATGGAAGAAGAAGTCACGGCTGCATTGGCTTGTTATGTGGATGAGCATCTCGAGCTGTTTGCCGAGGTAGTGAAAGAGTAAGGAGGGAAAAAGATGGCAGAAAAGAAAAATAAGACCAAATCAATAAACATCAAGAATAAACGGGCTTCGTTTGATTTCTTGCTGTTGGACAAATATACGGCCGGCATCGTGCTGACCGGTACGGAAATCAAATCCATACGGGCGGGCAAGGCCAGTCTGGTGGATACTTTTTGTTTCATCCATAACGGAGAGGTGTGGGTGAAAAACATGTACGTGGCCGAGTATTCGTACGGTTCTTACAATAACCATGCGGCACGGCGCGACCGGAAGCTTTTGCTCAACCGCAAGGAAATCCGGAAATTGCAGCAGGAAATGAAAAGTCCCGGCTTCACGTTGGTGCCGACCTTGTTGTTTATCGACGAGAACGGACGTGCCAAAGTGGATGTGTATTTGTGCCGGGGTAAGAAAGAATACGACAAGCGGCAGACGTTGAAGGAAAAGGAAGACCGGCGCGAGATAGACCGGCAGGTAAAAAGGTATTAGAGTTTGAAATCATGAGGTTGGAAGAGATTGTTAAGGAGAGGATATTGATATTGGATGGTGCCATGGGCACCATGATTCAGCGGTATGGCCTGACGGAGGCTGATTTCCGGGGGGGGCGTTTCAGGGATGTTCCGGGACTGATGGCCGGTAACAACGATCTGTTGTCGCTGACGCGTCCCGATGTGATTCGGGATATCCACCGTAAATATCTCGCGGCCGGGGCGGACATTATCGAGACGAATACGTTCAGTTCGCAACGGGTGTCGATGGCGGATTATCACGTGGAGGATTATTGTCGTGAAATCAACTTGGCAGCTTGCCGGATAGCCCGTGAACTTGCGGATGAGTTCACGGCCCTCAATCCCGAAAAACCGCGTTTCGTGGCCGGTTCGGTGGGACCGACCAACAAAACCTGCTCGATGAGTCCCGATGTGAACAATCCGGCATACCGCGCCCTGGCTTTCGACGAATTGGTGGCTGCCTATCGGGAACAGATGGAAGCCTTGCTCGAAGGCGGTGTGGATGCCTTGCTCATCGAAACTATTTTCGACACGCTGAATGCCAAGGCCGCTATTTATGCGGCGGAAGCGTCCATGCAAACCACCGGACGCAGAGTGCCGCTCATGTTGTCGGTTACGGTGTCGGACAAGAGCGGACGTACGCTTTCCGGCCAGACGATGGAGGCCTTTCTGGCTTCGGTGTCTCATGCCGATATTTTTTCCTTGGGGCTGAACTGTTCTTTCGGGGCGCACGACCTGATTCCTTTCCTGCAAGTTTTGGCTCATCGTTCACCTTATTATATATCCGTTTATCCGAACGCGGGACTGCCCAACAGCATGGGAGAGTACGACCAGACCCCAACCCAGATGGCAGAGGAAATGAAATTCTTTGTGGACAAAGGTTGGGTGAATATCATCGGGGGGTGTTGCGGTACGACGGACGAGTATATCGCCCGTTTTCCGGCTTTGGCGGCGCAAGGGCGTCCGCATGTGCCGGCCGGAAGAGCCGAAACCTTGTGCCTGAGTGGTTTGGAGCAGTTTGAACTGACGCCTGAAGTGCGGTTCGTCAATGTGGGCGAACGTTGCAATGTGGCCGGTTCGCGCAAATTCCTGCGGTTGGTCAAAGAGAAAAACTACGAAGAGGCTTTGGAAATCGCCCGCAAGCAAGTGGAGGATGGAGCCTTGGTCATCGACATCAACATGGACGACGGGCTTCTCGATGCCCGGCAGGAGATGGTGACGTTCCTGAACCTGTTGGCCTCCGAGCCGGAGATTTCCCGCGTGCCCGTCATGATAGATTCTTCCAAATGGGACGTGATTACAGCCGGACTGAAATGCGTGCAGGGCAAGAGCATCGTCAATTCCATCTCGTTGAAAGAAGGAGAGGAAGTTTTCTTGGCCCATGCCCGGGAGGTGAAACGCCTTGGGGCGGCCGTCATCGTGATGGCTTTTGATGAAAAGGGGCAGGCCGATACTTATGAACGCAAGATCGAAGTCTGCGCACGGGCTTACCGTTTGTTGGTGGACGAGGTCGGTTTCAATCCCCATGACATCATATTCGACCCGAACGTGTTGGCCATAGCCACGGGAATGGAGGAACATGACAACTATGCCGTGGACTTTATCCGTGCTACGGGATGGATTCGCCGTAACCTCCCCGGAGCACATGTAAGTGGCGGGGTGAGCAACCTTTCTTTCTCTTTCCGGGGCAACAACTATATCCGCGAGGCGATGCACGCCGTGTTCCTCTACCATGCCTGCCGTGAGGGGATGGACATGGGCATCGTCAATCCCGCCACGTCGGTGATGTATGGCGATATTCCGTCCGACATCCTGACGGTCATAGAAGACGTGGTGCTCAACCGTCGGCCTGACGCGGCGGAGCGGTTGATAGAGTTGGCCGATAAGCTGAAAGCTGAGGCAGAAGCGGCGAAGGCCGGGCTGTCTGGAGCGGGAGGCGGCGGGGTGCCTGTGACAGATGCCTGGCGTGGCGGCAGTGTGGAGGAACGTTTGCAGCATGCTTTGGTGAAAGGTATAGATTCCTATTTGCAGGAAGATTTGGAGGAGGCGGCACAGTCTTATCCGCACGCCGTAGACATCATCGAAGGGCCGCTCATGAAGGGGATGAATACCGTGGGCGAGCTGTTCGGGGCCGGTAAGATGTTCTTGCCGCAGGTCGTGAAGACAGCCCGTACGATGAAGAAAGCCGTGGGCATCCTGCAACCCCGTATCGAGGCCGAGAAAAAAGAGGGGGCAGCACGTGCGGGATTGGTCTTGGTGGCTACGGTGAAGGGAGATGTGCATGACATCGGGAAGAATATCGTATCGGTGGTCATGGCTTGCAACAACTATGAGATAGTGGATTTGGGGGTCATGACACCGGCAGAAGAGATTGTGGCGAAAGCCAAGGAACTGCACCCCGACATCATCGGCCTGAGCGGACTGATTACGCCGAGCCTGGAAGAGATGGTGCATGTGGTGGGCGAATTGAAGCGGGCCGGGCTGTCCATTCCGGTCATGATCGGCGGGGCCACGACGAGTCGTTTGCATACGGCATTGAAGATAGCTCCTGTGTACGACGGGCCGGTCATTTGGATGAAGGATGCCTCGCAGAACGCGCTGACGGCTGCCCGTTTCCTGAATCCCGACACGGAGGGAGAGGCTTTCCGCGAGTTGCGCGAAGAGCAGGAACGTTTGCGTGAAAGTGCCGGAACGCGGCGTGTAGAGACCGTCTCGATAGAGGAAGCCCGGCAAAAGAAACTGAATCTGTTTTAATACTGTTTTTCGTAAGATATGAAACGCTATACTACTTATATTTTTGATTTCGACTATACCTTGGTCGATTCTTCACGGGGCATTGTGACTTGTTTCCGGCATGTGCTCGGCAATCACGGGCACACCGGAGTGACGGATACGGAAATCAAGCGCACCATCGGGAAGACGTTGGAAGAATCTTTTTCCATCCTGACGGGGATTACCGAGGCCGGGACGTTGGCGGATTACAAGCGTGAATATGTAAAGGCCGCCGATGTCCACATGACTGCCAATACTTTCTTTTTCCCGGAGACGATAGAGGTCTTGGAAACTTTGAAAAGCCAAGGAGCCGTGTTGGGTATTGTGTCCACCAAATTCCGTTACCGCATCCTCGACTTGTTTGAAAAAACGGGACATGACGGTCTTGTGGATTTCATCGTGGGCGGAGAGGATGTGACAGCGGCCAAGCCGGACCCAGAAGGATTGTTGTTGGCCATCGGACGTGCTTCCGATGGCGGGAAATCTGAGGTGCTGTATGTAGGGGATAGCGTAGTGGATGCCGCAACGGCACAGGCCGCCGGTACGGATTTTGCCGGTGTATTGCATGGCATGACCACGTGTGAGGAATTGAAAACTTATCCCCACGTGGCTATCGTGGACGACCTTCGGGGGATCCTGCCCATCTCGGTTTAATATTTTTTGCACAGTATAATGCCCCTTCACCTTAACAGTTTGTGTTTCAAGGATTATAAACATGCACATATTGCGTGACGTGAACGTTAGGTGAGGGCACTTGTCGAAGAGGTTTCACCGCAACAGATTGGTTTACAGTGTGTATGAAGGATGCGAACCCTTTTCCCATTTAAATACTTGTACGTAGGGGAGGGGAGTTTGTATGTTGTCGTTGTCTGCTTGAGAGGCTTCCGTCAACCGGAAAATCGTTTGCCACAGAACGGAAAATCATTCTCAGGAGAATGAAAAATCGTTCGGCTGAGAATGAAAAATCATTTGGCGCAGAACTGAAACGAACGAAAAAACAGGGTAACTGTTCTCTGTTTTTATATTTTTTGTATCTTTGCCATAGTAGTAACCATGGAAGGAAAGTAACTATGGAAGAAAATACTGAAAAAGCAATGGAACCGACGAAGAAAAAAAGTAAGGTGGAAGAAATCTTGGAAGCGGACGGGAAAAATCCTCCGAAGAGAGTAAATAAGACGTGGGAGGCGGCTATGAGACTGAAAGGTAGTCTGATTGTGAACGACCCTACATTCTTGTTGTAAAGTATGAGGGTGCTTATCGACACCAACATTTTTGTCTATCTGGCACTTGATACGGAGCTGTTGAGCAAAGACGTAGCCGCACTTTTACAAGAGCCGGACACTCTGATTTACATCAGTGCGGAATCGGTGCGTGAACTTGTTGTGGCCTACCGCAACAAGGGATTGTGCTCCAAACGTTGGAAATCGGCGGAAGAAATGGTGGCGGCCATTGAAGATGAGTTTTATGTCAAGATACTACCTTTGAAAAAGGAGCACATGATGACTTATGCCCACTTGGAAACCAACGAGGCGCAAGGGCATAAAGACCCTTCCGACCACGTAATCATCGCCCACGCCATCACCGAACATTTGCCGCTCATATCGAGCGATACACGCTTTTGGTTCTATCGTAGCCAAGGACTTGACTTGATTTTCAACAAGAAGTAGTCCTTTGTTTCATAATGGTGCTCGTAAATATGAACGGCGGCCGTAATCCTAAGAGATTACGGCCGCCGTTCATATAAGTTATGGCTTTTTAGTCCTTGATGCGTCTTTTGTAGTCCACCATTTTAATGGCTGTTACGGCACATTCATCGCCTTTGTTTCCCAAAATGCCTCCTGCACGGTCTTGTGCTTGTTGCAAGTTGTTGCAAGTGAGCAGTCCGTAGATGACGGGTACATCGCCATTCGTGTTCAATTCTGCTAATCCTTGGGTTGCTCCCTCGCAGATGTAATCGAAGTGAGGAGTGTCGCCGCGAATCACGCAACCGATGGCTATCACAGCATCCACCTTGCCGCTTTTAGCCATTTGGGCGGCACCGAACACCAATTCAAAACTGCCCGGCACGGTCATGACCAAAATATCTTCTTCACTGACTCCATGTTTGAGCAAGGTGGTTTGCGCACCTTCCAACAACGAGCCGGTGATGTGGTGATTCCATTCGCTGACCACGATGCCGAAGCGCATGCCTTGGGCCGAGGGGACGGACTTGGGGTCATATTCAGACAAGTTATGTAAATTCGTTGCCATGTTCGTTTTCTGCTTTAGGACTTTATTCGCTTACACGTTCGATGTATTTGTCGATTTCGGCATACTGCATGGAGTTCACATATTTGGTCTTGATTTCTTTGTAGCATTCCAAAGCCTTGTCTTTCTTTCCTTGCGATTCGAAAATCTCACCGGCCTGAATCAGATAGAGGGGGCTGAGGCTGTTGTTGTCCGCCTTCTTGGCTGCTTCCAATAAAGTGGAAGTCGCTTTGTCTAATTGGTCCAATTCTGCATAGCAGTTGCCCAATGCACCGATGGCAGCAGGAGACACCATGGCATCGCCGCAATTTTTGAAATCTTCCAGACGGGTAACAGCTTCCTGATATTTACCCAATTTGGCATAACTTAATCCGGCATAGAGTTGTGCCAGATTGCCGGCTTTCGTGCTTCCGTAGTCGTTGGCGATTTTCAAGAAACCGGGAAAGCCTTGTCCGTCACCGTTCAACGCCTTTTCGTAATTGTCCGAAGCAAAATATTGCTGCCCTTTGAACATCAGTTCATTGGCTTTGGCCTCGCGCGGTTCGCTTACGAAACTCCGATAGAGGAAGTATCCGCCTACCAATACGACGATGGCGATGAAAACGTACATAATAGGCTTCTTGTATTTGTCGATGAAAGCCTCGGAAGAAATCAAAGTCTGTTCCACGTTGAGTGAATCATGCTGTGTCTTTTTGTTCGTCATTTTATTTGATGGTTTTATTATTATTTCCTGTTTTTCGTCCCATAGTGCATGGTACGGGAATAAAGCGGAGCAAAAGTAGCGAAATTCTCCCGTTTGATGAAATTTATAGCCTATTATTTTTAGGATTCGGGGGATAAACCTTAATTTTGCAGGGTGATTTAACGGGAAAACCTACGGATGATACTGAAAAAAATTTCTGTCTTGAATTATAAGAACATAGCGCAGGCCGAGTTGGCCTTCTCTCCGAAGATGAATTGTTTCATCGGACATAATGGTGAAGGAAAGACCAATTTGTTGGATGCTGTGTATTTTCTTTCCTTTTGTAAGAGCGCAACCCATTCCGTAGATTCCCAAAATATCCGGCACGGTGAGGACTTCTTCATGTTGCAGGGAGAGTATGAGCATGAGTCGGGAGAGCCGGAAGAGGTATATTGCGGTTTGAAACGCAAACAGAAAAAGCGTTTTAAGCGTAATAAGAAAGAGTATAAAAGATTGTCGGAGCATATCGGATTGGTGCCGGTAGTGCTCGTTTCTCCGGCCGATGCCGATTTGATTTCGGGGGGGAGTGAGGAGCGGCGACGCTTTATGGACATGGTAATCGTGCAATATGACCATGAATATCTCGATGCATTAGTGCGTTACAACAGGGCTTTGCAACAGAGGAACGTGTTGTTGAAACAGGAGGAGGAACCCGATGAAGCCCTTATAGGGCTATGGGAAGAAATGATGGCTCAGGAAGGGGAGAAGATATACGAGAAGCGAAAGGCTTACGTGGAGGAATTCGTTCCGGTCTTTCAGGATTTCTATGCGCGGATTTCCCGTGGAAAAGAACATGTGGGGCTGCGTTACATTTCTCATGGCCAACGTGGGGATTTGTTGGAAGTCATTCGTCGCGACCGTGCCAAGGACCGGATTATGGGGTATTCCCTGCATGGTGTCCATAAGGATGATTTGGAGATGACCTTGGGAGAGTTCCCTATAAAGCGGGAGGGTTCTCAGGGGCAGAACAAAACCTATTTGATTGCTTTGAAGTTGGCGCAGTTTGATTTCTTGCGCCGTACGGGAAGCCGTACTACTCCTTTATTGTTGTTGGACGATATTTTCGACAAGTTGGATGCCGACCGCGTGGAGCAGATTGTCAAATTGGTTTCCGGCGAACAGTTCGGGCAAATCTTCGTGACGGATACCAATCGAGACCATCTGGATCGTATTTTGGAGAAGACGGACGAAGACTACAAGCTCTTTTATGTGGAAAACGGAGAAATCAAGGCATGAGACGGAACAAGGCGGAATGCATTGGCGACATCATCCGGCAATATCTCCGGCAGGAAGGGTTGGAGACACCGTTGAATGAGACCCGGATGGCGGCAGCTTGGTCCGAAGTGATGGGGCAGGCTATTGCCCGGTATACAGGGGATGTTTTCGTGAAAAATCAAGTGTTATACGTCCATCTCAAGTCACCGGCCCTCAGGGCTAACCTAATGATGGGTAGGGAAGCATTGGTACGCAAACTGAATGAGTATGTGGGAGCGCAAGTCATTCAGAATATTGTGTTCCGTTGACAACGATTCAAAGAATCTCGTCCATGGGGATGTCATGGGGTTCGGTAGGAACATGTTCTACCCGTTGGAAATCGAAGCAAACACCTATTTTATATATATCGTAATGTTGCAACCGCGTCAGCAAACGGTCGTAAAAGCCTTGTCCGCGTCCCAAGCGGTTTCCTTTTGCATCAAAAGCCACTCCCGGGATAATGGCTAAATCAATAGAGGCGTAGTCGGTAAAGACCTCGCCGGTGGATTCTTGGATGCCGAAAGGCCCCTCTTCGAGCCGGTCTTCAGCTGCATAACGGTGCAACTCGATTTCTTTACCTTTTACGGTGGGAAGCAGGATGCATTTGCGCAAGCTCCAATAACGTACGAAGTCTTGTGTATCCACTTCGTCCGGCAATGAATGGTAGAGTAAAACCGTTCGTGCAGCGATGAATCGCGGATGTACAGCCAAACGTCTCAAAATCGGGCCGGAAAGGTCGAGTATGGCCGCCCGGGAAGTTTCTTTCTTATTTCGGGTCATTGATGCCCTTAATTCTTTTTTATCCATAAGCATAATTAATTTTGGAAAAACTACGGCATCATCAAATGCCATAGTTTTTCCAATAAGTCTCTATATTATTGGGAGGTTACAGTTTTCTGTGGGGCTTCCGGAAAAGCTTTTCCTTCTTCCAGAACCTTGATGGCACGTTCAACTGCCGGGTCATCACTGTTGACGAATTCGTAGAATTGTTCTGTTTCCTTCACGTTGTTGATGATGGAGGCATAAAGGCTTCTTCTGAAAAGTTTGCGTGACTTGTAAAGCATCAGGTTTCTTTTGCGAAGTCCCCGTTGTTGTGCAAAATCGGCAAACTTGCGGACTACGTTTTGTTGGTCTAAGTAGCGGACGAGTTCCTCATTAGTATCTATTTCATTCAATTCCGGACGATGGCTGTCGGCAAAGTTAAATGCATATTGATGTATTAGTCCGCTTATCCACGCTTCCTTATAGTATGAGGTTATGTCTGCTGTATCTTCCGGAACAAAGATGTCCGGCATGATGCCTCCACTGCCGTAAACGGTGCGTCCCAAGCGAGTCTTGAACTGCGGGCCTTTTTGTTTGATGCTGTCTTGAGAGAAAAATTCCCCTCGTTCGTAACGTTCCATAAGGTCATTCTCGTATTCTTCTCCGTGTCCTTTTACGTAAGGCTTTTGGATGCACCGTCCAGAAGGTGTATAATACCGTGCGATGGTCAGGCGTATCATGCTTCCGTCCCGGAATTCGATGGGTTGTTGTACCAATCCTTTGCCATACGTACGGCGGCCTATGATGGTTCCCCGGTCATTGTCTTGTATGGCTCCTGCAAAAATTTCGCTGGCCGATGCCGATCCCTCGTTGACCAATACTGTCAGAGGCAGATTGGGGAAAGCTCCGCGCCCGTCGCTTTTGTATTCTTCACGTGGGAATTTGCGTCCTTCCGTGTAGAGAATCAAACGGTTCTTGGGCAGGAATATGTTGGCCATTTGTATGGCGGTCTGCATAATGCCCCCGGTGTTGTCCCGCAAGTCGATGACCAGGTTCTTAAACCCTTTCTGGTTTAATTCAGCCAAGGATACCAAGAGTTCGGGGTAGGTCGTTTCGCTGAAACTTTTGATTTTGACATATCCGGTTTCGGGGGTGAGCATGTAAGTGGCTTCTATGCTGTGTACCGGGATGTCGCCTCGTGTGATGGTATAGTAAAGTGTCTCCTTTTCACCCGTACGCCGGATGCCTAATTTGACTTTGGAGGCTTTCTTGCCTTTCATGAGTTTCATGCAGTCTTCGGCTGTGATGTCTTTTCCTGTAATGTCTTTTCCGTCCACATTGACAATACGGTCTCCTGCCAGCAATCCTACCTTTTCAGATGGGCCGCCTTTGATGACACTGATGATGCGCGCTGTGTCGTTTTGTTTGGTGAAAGACACGCCGATGCCGGAAAAACTGCCTTTCAGGCTTTCCATTGCCGCTTCTGTTTCCTTGGCTGTGGTGTAAGCCGAGTGCGGGTCCAGTTCCGCCAATATGCGGGGCATGGCTTTTTCCACGAGGTCGGTCATATTGACCGTGTCTACATATTGGTCGTCGATGATACGCAGCAGGTCGTTCACCTTGTTACTGTTCGTATTGATGATGTTCAGCCGGTTTCCCGAGAAATGGTTGGCATAGAACGTTCCTATCAATATTCCTGCCACAAGGCATAACGCCAATAGGATAGGTGTAAATCGCGATGAACTATTCTGATTCATAAATACATGTTTTTTAAAGTTCTTCAGTCTGAGTCTCCAATGGTAGGTAGTGTACTTCTATACCGGCTCTTTGAAGCAGGTCGATGCCGTCTGTCAGCCGGTATTGCCGGGCATAGAAGACCTTCTTGATGCCGGACTGTATGATAAGCTTGGAGCATTCGATGCAGGGAGCGTCTGTGACGTACAGGGTAGCTCCTTCGCTGTTGTTCCCAGACCGTGCGATCTTGGTGATGGCGTTGGCTTCTGCATGCAGCACGTAAGGTTTGGTCAGGTGGTTTTCATCTTCGCACACGTTTTCGAATCCGGCCGGTGTGCCATTGTAGCCATCGGAAATAATCATTTTGTCTTTCACGATGAGGGCTCCTACTTTGCGTCGTTCACAATAGCTGTTTTCTGCCCATATCCGAGCCATACGCAAATAGCGCAGGTCCAGTTCATGCTTTTTTTCTTCCGGAGTTTTCATTTTTTCTCTCAAGCTTTGTTTATGGGGTTGATACCGTTTCGTTTTAACAGAGCATCTATGGTGGGAGCTTGTCCGCGGAATCGTTTATATAATGCCATAGGAGGTTCCGTGCCTCCCTTCGACAAGATATTGTCGCGGAAACTTTGTGCCACTTCCCGGTTGAATATACCTTTTTCCTTGAACAGGGAGAATGCGTCAGCGTCCAGGACTTCCGCCCATTTGTAACTGTAATATCCGGCTGCATAGCCTCCGGACATGATATGTCCGAACTGTACGCTCATACAGGCCTCTTCAGGTTGCGGCAACAACTGTGCCGCTTCCCACGCGCGTTTCTCAAACGAAAGCACGTCTTCCTCGAAAGGTTTGTCCTGCGTGTAATAAGCCATGTCCAACAGAGCGAAACTGACCTGTCGGATACAAGCGTAAGCCGTGTTGAAATTGCGGCTTTTGATAATCCGGTCGATAAGTTCTTCCGGAAGCGGTTCACCCGTCAGGTAGTGTTGGGCAAAGGTATTTAAAAAATCGCGTTCTACGGCAAAATTTTCCATAATTTGTGACGGAAGTTCCACAAAATCCCAATAGACACTCGTACCGCTGAGACTTTCGAAGCGCGTATTGGCGAATATGCCGTGTAGGGCATGTCCGAATTCATGCAGGAATGTTTCTACTTCTCCTAAAGTGAGTAAGGCCGGTTTGCTCTCTGTCGGTTTGGTCAAATTCATGGTGACGGACACATGGGGACGATGGTTGGTGCCGTCTTCATCTATCCATTGGTCTTTGTAGGAGGTCATCCAGGCACCGCTCTGTTTACCTTTCCGGGGATGGAAATCCGTGTACAATACGGCCAGGAAAGTTCCGTCTTTGTCGAACACTTCGTATGCCGTCACGTCCGGATGGTATACCGGAATGTCGGCATTTTCCTTGAATGTGATGCCGTACAGGCGGGAAGCCAGTCCGAAGATACCTTGTTTGACGCGTGACAGTTCGAAGTACGGGCGTAGCATTTCCGCATCCAGATTGTACTTCTCTAATTGCAGTTTATGGGCATAATAACCGAAATCCCAAGGTTGCAGCACGAAGTCTTCTCCTTCTTTTTCGCGGCCCTTTCTCTCCACTTCTTTCACTTCTTCCCGTGCCGTGGGCAGGTAAGCTTCCAACAAGTCGTTCAACAGTTGGTAAACATTCCGGCTGTTTTCCGCCATACGTTTTTTCAATACGAAGTCGGCGTAGGTGGGGTAGCCCAACAGTTGTGCCCGTTCGCGTCGCAGGTTGACGATACGCTTGACGATTTCAAGGTTGTTGTATTCGTTGTCGTGCGTGCAGATGGTATTCCGTGCCATATACATTTTCCGGCGGAGTTCCCGATTGTCGGCGTAGGTCATGAACGGATTGTAGCTCGGGGCGTGCAGGGTGAACACCCATCCCTCCAAATCCTTTTCCTTGGCTGCCAATGCGGCAGCTTCGACAGCAGATTCCGGAAGACCTGCCAAATCCTTTTCGTCAGTCAGGTGGAGTTGGAAATTATTGGTCTCTTTCAGGTTGTTCTGTGAGAATTGCAAAGTCAACTGGCTCAGTTCCTTGCTGAGCGTGCGGAACTTTTCTTTATCCTCGGCCGTAAGGTTAGCCCCGTTGCGTATGAAGCCGTCGTAGCTCTTGTCCAGAAGCATTTGTTCTTCAGGCGTCAATTCACGGTGGCTTTCATGCACGGCCTTTATCCGGGCGAACAGTTTCTCGTTCAGCAGGATGTTGTTGGCATGTTCCGTCAATATCGGTGACATTTTTTGTGCCAACTCGTCCATCTCGTCGTTGGTCTCCGCACTCAACAGGTTGAAGAACACATTGCTCACCCGGCTCAGCAGGTTATCGGGGACGCTGAATGATATGGTATTGTCGAACGTGGGAGGTTCCGGATTTTGGATGATGGTGTCCGTCAGTTCGTCATCTTGCCGTATGCCTTCCATGAAAGCCGGTTCGTAATCTTCGAGGTGTATCCGGTCGAAAGGTGCCGTGTTGTGAGGCGTTCCGTAGGAAGAACAGAAGAATGGATTTTTTCTTTCTTCGGTTTTGTTTTCTTGTATGATGTCCATGTCGATATTTGTATTTTTAGAAGGCCTGGATCAATTTCTCCAAGGCTGGTATGATAATTTTCCTTCTTTTTAATAAGACTAAGTTTTCTTTCTGTAAACGGTTCAGGGCACGTGACACATTCATGCGTGGCTCATTGATTTGTAATCCGAGGTCTTCCATGCTGATTTCCAAAATTTTTTCCCCGGCAGGGTATACGCTGCGGGAGTGAATGAAATTGACGATACGTTTCTCCGTATTCCCTGAAAGGTTATGCCACAGCCATCTTCCCTGACGGTAAATATAGGAGGACAAGAGGTTGATCATGTTAAGCCGGAATACCTCGAAACGACTGAATAACAAGGTCACTCCGTCTTTGGGAATAATCAGGGCGCGTATGTCTGTCTGTGCTGTATAAGTATGCGTGTAGTGTGGAGTAATGCCGTACAGGGCTTCTGGTTGTAGGGCTACTGGCGATTGTAGCCGTTCGTAGAATGCGAAGCGGTTGTTGTCCGACCGGGTACGCATTTCGATGGTGCCCCGGAAAGCCAGTATCAACTGTCGGCAGGGGTGGTCCTGTTCTGCCAGGTTCTCTCCTTCGGCATATTGGACGATCCGGTGAGGGACAGACGTGGAAAATTGTGCCAATTCACTTTTTCCGATGCCTTGAAACAATGGCAGGGCGGTCAAAGTGTCCAATGTAAAGTTTTCCATATATATCTGTTTTATCGGGCCATCATCGTTTGGAGGGCCGGAGTTGTGTACACTTGGTTCTTCCCTTTCTCGTCCGCATAGATAAGGTAAGCTTGTATGTCGGGAGTGGACTGCAATATCTTTTTAGCCTGTTCCAATCCCATGACCATAAATGCCGTAGCGTATGCGTCGGCGGTGGCGCAGTCTTTGGCCACTACGGTGGACGACAGGATGGAGTGCTGCACAGGATAACCTGTGTGCGGGTCTATGGTATGTGCATACTTTTTTCCATTTTTGTAGTAGAAGTTACGGTAATTTCCCGAAGTCGCGATACCGAGGTCCGTGACGTTCAGTATGGTTTGGATTTCATTGTTGACATTCAATGAATCGTCTATGGGCTTATTGATGCCCACTTTCCATTTTTGCTCTTTGGGACTGAGTCCTTTCACCACGATTTCCCCTCCGATTTCAATCATGTAGTTCCGGATGCCTTTACGGTCGAACAGGCGGGCTACCGCATCACTGCCGTATCCTTTGGCAATGGCACTGCAATCCAGTATTACCCGAGAATCCTGTTTCACGACCTTCCCGTTTTCCAAAGCCACTTTTTCAAATCCGACGAACGAAAGGATACTGTCGATTTGTGACGGAGTGAGATTCTGTCCGTTTTTGAAGCCGAATCCCCAGGCATTGACTAGCGGAGCGACGGTGATGTCGAATGCACCGTCGGTATGTTTGCTGATGGTTTTGGCCAGTTGGAATACGTGGACGAACATGCTGTCCGGGGTAACCTCCTCATTCCGGTTGATTCGGCTGATGACCGATTCTTTATTAAAAGGAGAGAGGGAAACATCCACTTTTCGTAATTCGGCTTCAATTTCCTTTTGCAGACTGGAATCGCATTGGTAGGTTACGTGGTAAAACGTGCCGAAAACTGCTCCTTCTTCCCGTTGGAAAGGAATATTGGAGTGTGGGCTGCGTATGGCATATATCGTGCCGATAACCAACAGGAGGAGAAATGGCAGTTGCCAACGTAGTTTTTTTCTTTTATCGTTCATGAGCATAAACCTAAATGTTCTACAATGATTTTAATACCGATACCTATCAGGATAAGACCTCCGGCGGGTGCCATGGAGCATGGTATCTTGCGTCCGATGAATATGCCTGTTCCCAATCCGGCTATGGTAAGGGCAGACGAAATGGCGGCAATGAGGACGGTTGGCATTGCGATGGTGTCCCAACTGCTACCTATTGGCATAAAAGCCATGGAAACTCCTACGGCCATGGCATCTATGCTTGTGGCTACGGCCAGTGTAAGGATGACTTTATAGCTTAGCGGGTCGAACTTGGTTTCCTCTTTTTTCCCGAAGCCTTCCCGAACCATCTGGATACCGACGGCAGAGAGCAATCCGAAAGCAATCCAATGGTCTATGGGGGCCAGAAAACGGCTGAAGAGTGTGCTGACATACCAACCGGCCAATACCATTGCTCCCTGAAAGAGGCCGAACGAAAGGATCATGGCCAACATTGGGCGCAAGACGATGTGCTTGACAATAGCACCTGAAGTGATGCTTACGGCAAAGCAATCCATGGCGAGTGCCAATCCTATTAGTATAGCTTCTGTGATGTACATGTTTGCATGTTTTTGCCAGGGTTTAAATGTCGAATATGATATTGAATGTTCCACCGATACATGAATTGCCGTATTTGCCGAAACCAGGCACATACCACGGAGAACCTTGCGGGGCTTCGCTGTGGCTCATGCGGATTTTATAGCGTACGTTCCATCCTAAGTGGAAAATTTTCCATATCCGTGTTTCTATGCCGAACACGATTTCTCCCCAATGGGAATTGGCCGAAAGCCCGTTGAACACGAACGGGACTTCGTTTCCCCACACCGGATCGGCGAATCCCGGGGAGCTTATATCGTATTTGAAAGACGTGAAAGCATAACGTAAGCCTAAATACAACCGGTTGCCAGTGTACCACTTTTTAGTAAAGTTGTAGTCCATACCGATGCGGAAATAAGGTGCCTTGGTTTTGTAGGTATTGCCTGTTTCCTCACCCTCACAGTTACTTTCCCCATATCCCAATTCAAAAACCGGAAAATATTTCTCCTTGAAATTCAAGTGTGCGGCCACTTCCATTTGCGAATAATCCGAATTGAGGGATTTCATAATGACACCTACAAGGTCGCCTGACAGGGCCACTCCTCCGAATATGGGTGCTTCCTTTTTCGTCAGGTCTTCTACGGTTTCCTGAGGCTCCTTGTTGTCGGTTTGTTGAGCGTAGGAAGCGAAAGGGAGAAGTAGGCTAATTACCGCTACGGAAATATATTTTAAAATTCTCGGATACATTATAATTGATATTCGGATTTACAATTGAAACGGAGTCTACAAGCAGTCGGGTCCAACGGACGGCGGTCACATGGTGGAACATCGAAGCCGGACAAGTAGGGGATTCGTAATGCGGAATGTTTTCTTTGTCAATCCAAATGGTGTCCCTCCGCGTACGGCCCACCGTATCGGTGAAGTGGAAGATGAGCGTGTCGGTTGCGGCACTGTAACTTACCGGAAGTTCCACTTCGCTTCCTCGTACCAGGCGGTTAATCAAAATGGAATCCGTTCCGGCAGCCGTGACCGTCAGTGTGTCCAACACTTGGATTTTGCTTTCCCCTTCATCCGTGGCGGCATAGAATCCATACGTACTGTAAACGACATTGTTTATCGGGCAGTCGGTAGATTCGCAGGAAACGGCAGCAATGAAAATGCTGATGCAAACCAACGTGAGGGTTATACCTTTTAGTTTCTTCATCTTCAAAAGATGTAATCTTTATATTTCTTTTTCAATCAAGTAATTGTTGCGCTCCGGCGAATTGCGGCTGATGAGTTCTCCCAAGAAGCCGGTCAGGAAAAGTTGCGTACCCAGTATCATCGTAGTGAGCGCGATGTAGAAGTAGGGTGAGTCGGTAATCAAACGGTAGTCGTTGCCGCAATACATGTCATACAGCTTGTTCACGCCGATAACCCCTGTGGCAATGAAACCCAAAATGAACATGATAGAACCTAAAAAGCCGAAGATGTGCATCGGTTTGACCCCGAATTTGGATAGGAACCAAAGGGAAATCAGATCCAGATAACCGTTGAAGAAGCGGTTCAGGCCGCCGAATTTGGTCTTGCCGTACTTGCGTGCCTGATGGTGCACCACCTTTTCCCCGATTTTGTCGAAACCGGCGTTCTTGGCCAGATAAGGGATATAACGGTGCATTTCCCCATAGACCTCAATGCTTTTCACGACTTCCTTGCGGTAAGCTTTCAATCCGCAGTTGAAATCGTGCAGGTTTTTGATGCCGCTGACCTTGCGGGCGGTGGCGTTGAACAGTTTGGTAGGGATGGTTTTGGACAACGGGTCATATCGTTTTTGCTTGTACCCCGACACCAAGTCGAATCCGTCCGTCACGATCATGCGGTAAAGCTCCGGAATCTCGTCGGGGGAGTCCTGAAGGTCGGCATCCATGGTGATGACCACGTCACCCTCCGCTTTCTTGAAGCCGCAATACAAGGCCGGGCTTTTTCCGTAGTTACGGCGGAATTTGATGCCTTTCACGCAACTGTGCTTTTCCTGCAAATCTTCAATCAGTTGCCAAGAACGGTCGGTGCTGCCGTCATTGACGAAAATGACTTCGTATGTGAAGCCGTGTGCGTTCATTACGCGTTCAATCCATGAATATAATTCCGGGATGGATTCTTCTTCATTGAAGAGGGGTATTACGACTGAAATATCCATATTTATCGGTTTTGACTGTGAGTCGTACGGCTCTTTCCGCTTAATCCGATCCATGCGGTGGGGATGGCTAGCAGGAAGCCGAACATGAGATTATATACTAAGAATTCGAAAGTCAGTTGTATGGGAGAGATACTTTTAAGCAGGTCTATGACTTGGCGGCTGACTTCGGCCACGTCCTCTCCCGGCATCATGCTTTGCATCATAGCTACAGCCTCGGGCTGTTGCATGATGGTGGAATAAGTCTGGAGGAGCAATCCGTTGTCGATGTAGCGGAAATAAACAAATTGGGCCACCGCCATGAGCAAGGAGGCATACATGAAAATCAGCGTCGCCATCCACCACGACTGGCCGAAACGAAGGGGAAACACTTCACCTCTGAATTTCCGTATCAGGAAACCGGCTGTCACCACGGACAACAATCCGATGATGAGCCCCACGTTGCCTACGAGCGGACGGGTCAACCCGATAATATAAAAAGCAAAACTGACAATCCACATCAGGCCCACTACGGCACCGTATTGGGCGGCAAAAGCACGGAGTTGCTTGTAGCTTATTGCATTCATTATGACATATATTACATTTAGCGTGCAAAAATACGAAAAATTAGCGGAATACGGCGAACTAAACTTCTTTATTTTTGTAAAATCTAAGCGGTTGAAAATGAGTTTTATTTCAGGAATGCATTAAAAAAGTATATACCAATGTTTGGAACGGAAAGAAAAAGTTCCTACCTTTGCAACCGCAAACGGGAAAGTCCTGTACGGCCAGCTCCCTTCGAATCCCCCAGGGCTTGATCGCAGCAAGGGTAGTTGGTTGTAGCGGCGCGATGTAGATAGCTTACCCACCCGCCTCTTTAGC
>ERZ1673698.158-NODE-158-length-115788-cov-30.767007_pt1 | contig 115788 bp, 92 predicted proteins | sample MGYA00580228_ERZ1673698 | MGnify/ENA primary metagenome ERZ1673698 (study PRJEB41218, sample SAMN15661768) | gut metagenome | host: Homo sapiens | place: Canada: London | collected 2015-08-20/2019-03-30 | study: EMG produced TPA metagenomics assembly of... | reverse complement strand
CGCGCTCCGCGACTCCGGCATCGACTGGATTGGCTCTATCCCTGCTCACTGGGAACTGCTGCGCCTCAAAAATTGCGGCTCAATTTACAGCGGTCTTTCGGGGAAGTCAGGCAAGGACTTTGAAATAGACGAAGATGATAATGATTTCGCCTTATTTGTGCCATTCACAAATATCTTTAACAACTCGCGTATTCGTAAAGATAAAATGGCTAAAGTCAAAGTCCAGCCTAATGAGCAGCAGAACGAAGTGCTCAATGGCGACTTGCTATTTTTGATGAGTTCAGAGGACTTCAACGGAATAGGCAAATGCTCGCTCTATGCCTTGGAAATGAACACACCAGTTTACCTAAACAGCTTTTGTAAAGGTTTTAGGGTTACTAATCCTAAAGTTACGCCTGCATACTTGTGTTATCTTATGAATACACCGGCATGTAAAACTTACATTGACAACAATTCCCATGGCTTCATTAGAATAAATCTTCGCCAAGATATTCTAACAGCTTGCCCAATAATTCTTCCGCCACTTGATGAACAGCGAGCCATTGTTGAATATCTCGATGCTAAAACGGCAAAGATTGACCGAATGAAAGCCGATATTGAAAAGCAAATCGGCTTATTGAAAGAGTATAAACAGCGCATGATTTCCGATGCAGTAACAGGTAAAATTGATGTCAGAGAATAAATCTTCGACCTTTGCACAATGAGTGCACAAGTCAATTTTAACTTTGCATCGTAAATCTTCTAAATCGTCTACATAATGAGCACAGACACATCAGAAAAGGGTCTCGAAACAATAATCGTTGATTACCTCCGTGACACCAACGGTTATGAGCAGGGCGTATCTGCCGACTATAATACAACATACGGCCTCGACACCGCAAGGCTCGAAGCCTTTCTCAATGCTACCCAGCGTCGCACCGTTGAGCAGAGCGGCATATTTGCCACCCCTGCCAAGAAGCGCCAGTTCTTTGAGCGTGTGCGTGACAAGATAACGAAACGCGGCGTGCTTGAAGTGCTCAATAAGGGTGTAGACCACGGCATCAATCACTTCGACCTCTACTATCCGCTACCCGACATGGCAAATGTCGAGGCGCAGCGTCTATATGAGGCCAATCGCTTTACCGTTATCCGTCAACTCCATTTCTCCGGCAAGACCCCGAAGGAGTCGGTCGACGTTGCTGTGTTCATCAACGGTCTGCCGATTATAACAATGGAGTTGAAAAACAACCTCACCAAGCAGGATGCTGCTCAGGCTGTTTTTCAGTATCAGCACGACCGTGACCCCAAAGAACTGCTTTTCGCTCCCAAGCGTTGCGCCGTTCACTTCGCCGTAGACGACCAGGAGATAATGATGTGTACCGAATTGAAAGGCACCAAGTCTTGGTTCCTGCCTTTCAACAAGGGCTTGAAAGATCCGTCTGACCCCCTCGGTCGCCAAGACGGAGCTGGCAATCCCGTAAACCCCAATGGCTTGAAAACTGACTATCTGTGGCATGATATACTCACAAAGCGTCAGTTAAGCCGCATCATAGAGCAGTTTGCCCAAGTCATCACCGAGATAGACGAGGAAACAGGCAAGGCTACCGAAAAATGTATTTGGCCTCGCTATCATCAGCTCGATGTAGTGCAGAAACTCGTTGCCGACAGCAGCGATGCGCAGGTAGGCAAGAAGTTCCTCATACAGCACTCGGCTGGTTCGGGCAAAAGCAACTCAATCACTTGGCTCGCTTTTGCACTCAGTAACCTCAAAATCGACGCCACGACTCCGCTGTTCGACTCAATCCTTGTCATCACCGACCGCGTTAATCTTGACAAGCAGATCAAGAACAACATAATGGCGTTCGTCGACAACGAAAGCATCGTTGGCTGGGCTGACAAGAGCTCGACCCTCAAAGAGGAACTTCAAGCCGGAAAGAAAATCATCATCTCTACCGTGCACAAATTCCCGATTATCATGCAAGCAATCGGCACGGAGATGAAGAACAAGCGCTTTGCCATTATTATCGACGAAGCCCACAGCAGTCAGTCGGGCAGCATGGCTACCGACTTGAACCGCGTACTGTCGGGGCTTGGCTGCGACCGCGCAGTCATCGAAGATAATGAGGACGGTCTTAACGTGTTCCTCAAAGAGGTAGTCGAGGGCAAACAGCTGGCTCCAAATGCAAACTTCTACGCCTTTACCGCGACTCCCAAGAACAAGACCCTCGAAGCCTTCGGCACACCGTACATCGACGGAGAGGGCAACACCAAGTTCCGCCCATATCACAACTACTCGATGAAGCAAGCCATCGAGGAGGGCTTCATACTTGATGTGCTCAAAAACTACACACCTTATCAGAGCTTCTATCGCATCAAGAAAGCGGCAGAGGACGACCCCGAATTTGACAAGAAGCAGTCGCAGAAGAAACTGCGCTACTGGGTGGAGTCACGTCCCGAAACCGTTGCAAAGAAGTCCGAAATCATCGTCGGCCACTTCCACGATACCGTTGCTTCATTGCTCGACCGTGAAGCTCGCGCAATGGTCGTGACCGCCGGAATAGAACGCGCAATCGAGTATTTCAAAGAAATATCTCGACAGCTGCGTCAGCGCAACTCTCCCTACAAGGCAATGATAGCCTTTTCGGGTGATAAGGTCATCGACGGTGTAACAGTAAACGAAGCCTCGCTTAACGGTTTCCCCTCGGCAAAAATCGAAAGAGAGTTCCGTCGCGGCGACTACCGCTTCCTCATTGTCGCCGACAAGTTCCAGACTGGCTATGACGAGCCGCTTCTCTGCGCCATGTACGTCGACAAGCCACTTAACGACGTGAAGACCGTTCAGACGCTCTCACGCCTCAACCGAGCCAAGCCCGGCAAGAAGACCTTTGTAATAGACTTCGTCAACACCATCGACGAAGTGCAAGAAGATTTCCAGCGTTACTACCGCACAACGCTTCTTGCAGGGGAAACTGACCCCAACAAACTCAACGACCTTATCGAGGTAATTGAAGATGCCCACATCTATACCGCCGCGCAGGTCGAGGACTTCAACGCTCGCTTTTGGGCAGGGGAAGACCGACCCACGCTCGACCCGATACTCGACACTGTGCGCGAGCGTTTCGAGGCTCTTGAAAGCGATGATCAGAAAATCACTGTCAAGAGCGCAATGAAGAAATTTGTGCGTACCTACGAATTTCTCGTCACGATATTGCCGGAAGTTTCCCTCGACTGGCAGAAGAAAGCCACATTCTATCGCTTTGTCGTCAGCAAACTGCCCGCGCTGAAGTTGGAGGACTTCACCGAAGGTCTGATTGAGGCAGTCAGCTATCAAAGCTATCGCTCGCAGAACCAAGGCACACAGGACATCAAGCTCAAAGATGAAAATGTCGAGATAGAGCCTATCCCTACATCAGCAGCCATACTTGGCGTCATGGAGCCGCAAATGGAATATGTGAGCAAAATCGTAGATGACTTCAACTCCATTTGGGGCAACACAGACTTCAAGGAAGAAGACCTCGCCCGTATGCAGTATGCAAAGGTCGTTGCCGCTGTCGCAAGCGACGATACCGTGCTTGACGCTGCTCTCAACAGCGACGAGGATGTTGCCTTCCAAAGCGTTGAAAGTGCCACAAGGGATGCTTTCACTCACGTTACCGATGCCTCCAACGAGTTGACAAACCGCTTTTGGATGAACCAGGACAACGTGCAGAGCAAGGTCTATCACGCCATTTTCCACGACATCATGAGCCGAGTTAACCCGCCCTATGATGAGACGGAACTCATCGCAAAGATGCGTGCCGACTTGGAAAATGACTTCTCGAAACTCTGCGGAGTTTACTACCGCGACCTTGACGAAGTGCTGCACGTTTTCTTCAAGGTTGTCAATGCCGAAACCACCGACAACCTCGACGGCCTGAACAACTCGCTGCGTCGCACACTCAACTTCATCTATCGAGCTGAGCTATCACGCGACGAAGAAAAGCGCGACCGCTTCCGCACCCTCGTCACTCAGTACGAAGCCTTCCTGCGCAAGATCTATTTCTTGCGCGAGGGACGCGAGTTTGTCGGCGACAATCCCCGCAGTGGCTTCGTTGACATCGTGCGCCAATTCGATACTTTGCGCGGTCTGTATCGTAACCCCGATGACCGCTACTCCAACTTCAAGCAATACTACGATATGCTCTACGAGTGGCGCAATGCAGACTCCCACGCCGCCCCCGTGCTTCCCGAAGCACAGCTCCCGGCAGCTATCCATATCATCGTGGCGATGTATGTATTCGCCACAATGGTATCAGTAACCGACATTGAAAGTAACCTCGACTAAATCCCCCATTAGTGCCAATGAGCGAAACCATCAATATTGACTTTATCGGTACAGTATCTCTGAATAATGCCGGACTGCTGGAGTACAACCGTTTGCCTATCCCCAAACTTTACGATGAGGAAATGCAAACCTTGGAAGCCATGTCTGAAAACGACAATCGTACAGTCATGGACTTACAAGACTACTTCCAGCGGTTTATGCCTATGGGCAATTCCGAGGAGGTATATAACTACTGCGCCCCTAATGGTTACAGCAGTTCCTTTATAACTCACGCCGAATATCCCACTATTCTCTCTTTCGGCGAATATAAGGAAAAGCTGAAAAAGGCAGAGGAAAGTGCTATATCAAACTTCTTGTCTAACTGTGATAAAAAAGACGAGTCACAACTGTCCGCAGAGCAGCGACAAGAATTAGACGATGAAATATCATCGGCCAAGGAGCGTTGCAAGGATAGACTAAAGAAGAAGTTTATCATTGCCGCCGTTCGATATATCAAAGCGTTCCGCTATTACACAGAACTTAGAAAGGTCAAGGCGGACAATAATATCAAAATGTATTCCACCGAAAACATCGGCTGGACTACGTTTAACTATCCCATATCTGATGACATTCTTTTCTTTATGAAAAGTAACTTTGGCTATGGAAGCAGCTCCTACCATTACATCAACCTTAGCTACAAGGGCATCGACATCTTACCATACTCTGCACTTGTGAAGTATTACTATGTTAACATGATTGAGTTCTACCGCTATACTCGGCAGTATCGCCCAACTCATGATAATTGGGAGGTTGCCCTTGATTTTGTCGTTGAAACGGCTAATCTTGCTATCCAAGATGAAACCGCTTTCATTACAAAATGGATAGGCAATGAGATTGATGAAATGGTCGCCGGGCTAAAAATCATTTCGGAGCAACCAAAGAAAACCATAAGGGAGTTCTTTGCACACCCCAATAAGGAAGACAACTTCTTATATGTGCGGAACGCCTTTAAGTCAGACAAGGAGGAATATTTCGCCTATCCTGAGGAAGTTTCTACCATATTCAAGGCAGAGAAACTTTCCGCTGCACTTGAACTGCTCGAAAAGTTACAGGTTTTAGCCCCTGCTTATCCTAAAGCTCTTGAAGCCATCGAGCAGATTAAGCAGTTGAATGTCGATTTCTTCCCCAATCTAAAGCTGAAAATCTCTGCAATCGAAAGGGAAATCAAGCGTCGTAAAGTTGTCTTGAAACCGAAAGTTCGTGAACGTGACCGCCTTAAATTGAGGGGCAAGGTTCACTTCGATAAGATTGACAAACTTATTGAAGCCGCTCGCAAAGCCGGTAAGTATAACTTCGACGAAATCCGTGCCGAATATTTCACCGCTCATCCTGACTTTAAGCGCATTTACGATGCCGTCGAAGAAAAGTCAGAACAAATCCGTAAAGACGAGCATGAAATTGATATGCGCGAGAACTTCATGAGTAGATTAGTCGCTTGTAAAGAATTGATAATGGAACGATTGGAACTTGCGGCATAATCTTATGGGCGTTGCGGCATCGCCGCCGCGCTTTCGTAAATCAAGCATAAGGTCTTGACCGTCCGGCTTCAATCGCATAACGCAATATAGTAATTATGAATATTAAAAACCTACCGCTCGCTTTTGAGCGCGAGCTATATAAAAAGATGTTTTACCAGTTTGGCAGTTTGTCGCTGCCTCGAACTGTCAAAACTTACTTTGACTCACATTGCAGCGAGTTCCAGGACCTCTCTAACGAGAACCGTTTTCTTGAATTAGGTTTCGTCCTCCTGCGCGGCTACAACGTCAAGAAAGAATTACTTGACTGGGTTGCAGATAGACCGCACATTTCCGAGGACTCAATAAAGTTCAGTATCGCCCAACTTCTGCTTGCCTTTGATGACCTCAACGGAGCAGAAATCTTGGATAAGTGCGATGACCTCTCATTGGCTGAGTATTTTGATTTCTTCAAAACAAAACTACTCAACTGCTATTGGGAAGACCCAGTTAAAGGTACACAATCTTTTGATGATTGTGGCGACTTTGATATTTCCCCTAAGCCGTTATTCAATGGCCATTACCTCGGCGAAGTCCACGAAAACCGCAAGTGGCAGTGGACTGAATATAAACTTGACAAATACGATTGGCGAGCAATCAAATAATTTTGTAGCTTGTTTTTACAACTATTCTTAAATCTTCAATAATATAGTATATATGCGCAAACTCTTAACTGGTCTTTTTGCCTTACTCTTCGTTTTGATGAGCTGTACCAATAGCAGTAAATATCAAGACTCCTATGTTATCGAGGTTGATGGAAAAAAAGGACTCATTGATTCTCTTGGAAATGTAATTGTTCAACCTCGTTTCATTGACATTACACCCATTCTAAAAGATGGCTATGCAACGGCAATTATAGATACCTTGATAGCACAAAAAACAGATACTACAATATTAGGCCTCGTGAAAAAAACAATAATCAAAGTAAAATATGGTTATATAAATTCTTCAGGTAAATTCCTTTTTCCCGAGCCATCTTTTGCAGAAATTGATGTTCCTGATAGCTCATCATTTAATTTTATATTATCTGATTTCTGTGAAAATCGTTCTTTCTCTAATGGCTTGGCAGTCGTAGAGAACGACGCGTCTCTGTTTGGATATAGGAATACAAGGGGTGATACAGTTATTCCTTGCAAATATTCTGACGCAAAATTATTTTGTGAAAAAAGAGCAGTAGTACGTAAACCCTTTGAATTAGATTCAATTAACCACTCTGTTAAACCAGGTTCTAATAGGTATGGTTTCATCGATGATAAAGGTAACGAAGTATCTAAATTTAATTATTCTTTACTTAATAATCTTAGGCGAGGAAGAACGATAGGCGTTATAGCTTATACCTCGTATAATGATGAAGGATATGAAATCGATGGAATTATAGATAAAGATTCTAATGGTAACATTCAACTTGACAAAAGCAAGAAAAGTAAAATCGAAGGTGATGGCTCTCCTGAGTTTGGTTGGTCTCTGTACCTGCTTGATAGCAATGGTAATATAATTAAACAATTAGGCATGGTATATTCATATTCTAATTTTAGCAATGATGATATTGCCGTTGCCATTCCTAATAGATTAGGAGAGTTTTTTGGCTTGGGTTATGGATTTATTGATTTGGATGGTAATGATTTGAAACCATTGGCCGGACTGACCGAAACAGAAATTGATAGTCTTTCACAGTTAGAATTGGTAAGAGCTGCATTATCCGAAGATATTACTCTATATGATGCTACTCGTTTTACAAATGGATATGCCGCAGTAAAACTCGGTGATGAGGCTTGGGTATATATTGATAAACACCTGATAGTTTACGGTAAAGAAGATGAAGAAATTTTTGAAGATGCTGGTCCATTTTCCAATGGTCTCGCCGCTGTAAAGAAAAATGGGAAATGGGGGTATATTGACACAAATTTCAATTTTATAATACCCTGCCAATATGATTCTTGCTTTCAAGCAGGCAGAAATCTTGCAAAGATATATCAATCACCAAATAACCCTAAGATTATATCCTATATAAATCGTAATAATGATATTGTATGGCAAAATACAGAATATAACGAAATTTCATTATCACGAGCAGATAATTCCAAGCCAAAATCTGATTGGGGCAAATGGAATGATATTGAGTATGAAGTAGATTCTTCATCTTATTTCGAGTTATTTATCTTATTGGGAATTATAATTGCCATTGGCATTATATTATTGATCTTTTACAAGAAAAGAAATGGGAAGAAAGAAAATTCACTATCCCTTAGTGTAACTAAAACTCAAATTACTACTCCCTTTTTGGTAGATTCAGCAGAACCGCAAAAAGGACAGAATCCCATTGAGACTTCTTCTTCCTCAATTAGGTCAGATGCCCCACAAGTTAATATAAGAAATCAATCTGCATCTCCCACTAATAATAGTTCAAAGAAGAGTAATACAATTTCTTCTTCTCAAAGTGATAGAACAATTTCTAAGCAGATTATTCCCGATAAGGTATCTCCGAGTGTAATAAATCCCTCAAAAAGTTTATCTCAAGAAAAGCTAATCTTATTTTTTGATACGGAAACCACTGGCATTCCTCAAAATTATAATGCGCCGAGTTCGGATACCAATAATTGGCCTCGTTTAGTCCAAATTAGTTGGATTATTACAGACGAAAGAGGGCGTATCAAAGAAACAAAAGATTTTATAATAAAACCTAAAGGTTTTACTATTCCTACAAATGCTTCTAATGTTCATAACATAACCACAGAAAGAGCAATTAAGGAAGGTTATGACCTTGAATATGTCATATCGCTATTTATAAAAGCTTTAGATAAATGTTCATTTATCGTAGGCCACAATGTTTCTTTTGACAAGAAAATTGTAGGTGCAGAACTTATACGTTTAGGCAAAAGAGATATTCTTATTGGCAAACGAAGTATCTGCACAATGCAAGCATCTACAGATTTTTGTGCCATCCCAGGATATTATGGTTATAAATATCCAAAGCTTCAGGAGTTGTATATTAAATTGTTTGGCAAAAAATTTTCTGATGCCCATAATTCTATGGCTGATATTACAGCAACAGTAGAATGTTATTTTGAACTTAAACGTAGAAAACTCCTATAATTTATGAACTTAAAAAAATCATATCCCTCGCTTGGTATATGGGTTGTCATTTGCCTTTATATCATTTCTTTGATAACAATGTTAATTCTTGTTCCAAATTACATTGAAAAGAAAGACAATCGGCTACATTATGAAATGGTAGAGTCTGTTAGAAATGCTTTTAATGGTCGTGATTCATATATCGATATTTCATATGCTAACCAGCCTGTCAAATATGAAAAAGGTAATATTCCAACAAAACCCTCATCCAATTATCCTGAGTTACTTAATAACTGGAAAGAGGATTACGGCAATTTATATAAAATGTATGATATAAATTGGAGAGGAAATTCTGACAAGCCTTGGGAGCATGAAGATGGATGGAACCTAATGGAAATACATTATGACTACGATGGAGTCTATGCAAATTGGTATTTCCCTTATGCAGTTGGGTATATTAAACAGGATTACTCATGGGGATATGATTACGCTCCCTCAGTTACAACGGCTGTTGGAGAGGCATTTGAGTTTTTTACCTCAAATCCTAAATCAAACTTTTATGATAATTTTGAACGTGGAAGTATTGATAGAATTTTCTCTAATATTGAAAGTAACGAATATTATTTTTTAGATAGAGACTCAATTCCCCGTATGTGGCATAGTGGGGTTCCGATTATTCCCGAAACCAACGGTTTATATGACCGCCCAAAAGTTCCTGTTAAAGCGACCTATATGTATAATGGTTATTATAAGGTTTTTATAGCAAACACCCAATATAGGACATGGACTATCCGTAAATGGGCATGGAAGCCTGATGAATATGAAAAAGAAAAACTCTACAAAAAATGGTCATTAGGCCTAACAGTGGGTGCAGTTTTATTACTTATCCCATTTATATCTATTAAAATTAAACGAAATAAGAAAAAGAATGAGACTTTGAAAAACAAACTTATCAGATTGTGCAATCCAAGTAATTTTGTTAAAAATTTCGATAAAGAGAAAATTGATAATGCTAATGACATATATCAAAAAATTATCTCTTCACAATTACAAGATGACAATTTATATGAAATTGCCGATGAAGCAGTTGCAAAATTAGGCATTACCCTAATCGACACAATGGAAATTGAGGAAATCAAAGAGAAACTGAACCCTAAGAATTTCATGAATCCGTATAATTCCGAAAAGATTGCACGTGCCAATGAACTCATGGAGCGTCTCTTAAATAGTGGCTTAAGATATGCGGAGTTTTTAGTGATTAAAAAGAATACAGAAGAACTTTATAGTTAGTCATATGGAATATGTAATAGGTATTATAATATGGTTATTTATTATAGTGTACTTTATCGCTCAAAATTCTAAAAAAACCACTACCAAAGAAAGATATGGAGAGGCTGTAGGGCAATTAGCTCAAATGACAGCCGATAAGATTAGCGGTATTGCTCACTCGGTAACAGAACCTGCTAATAAGAAAACACTTCGTATAGCGCGTGAAGCTCTTGCTTCTCGTAATGGTAGCTTGTATCGTTTCGATTGGTATTCTGATAAAGAGTACATAAATCAGTTATTGACTATTGATGATAATTTTAAGAAAACTTTAGACACCTTAAATTTATCAAATGATAGATGGCTCAAGATTGCACATAAACTCTTGTATATAGGTGCTATTCGCCAAATTTCACGCGAGAACTCTGACTACACAAAAAAAATTCCCAAATATACTCGCGAGAAGATTGCTTATGAATGGGGTAAAGAAGATGATTGTTTGAAAGATATGGTAGAGATGTTATACACTGCTCTGGCATATTTCAATATCGATATTGATGAATGGGTTAAGTATGGTGATACGGTAGTAGAAATGCATGATTTAACCAGCGATAAAGATTTGGATGATTTCGGTGATATTGTCGCGATAATGCCAATGAAAAACAATAGACATCTTCTTTAATCATGGCGTTGCGGCACCGCCGCCGCGCTTTCGTAAATCAAGCCCAAGGTCTTGACCCTCCGGCTTCAATCGCATAACGCAATTATGTACGACGAAGAATATGACAACGATTTCGGTATGAGCGACGAGGAATTGCTCTACCGCGAGATGAACCCCGAAGACCCCTGGTATATGGGGCCATCGGAGGAAAACATTTTATACGACAGTGATGAAATCGACGTGGATGACCTCGCCGATTGGGACTAAATTTTTTCCGATTAGTTTATGATTGTTGAAACAATGACATGGGAAGAAGTCGGCCGCGAGATTGCTTTCGACTTCAAGGAAAGCGATATTGCAGCCCGAGGTTGTAAGCGCGTTGTTGCTAACGGCAATAAATATCGACGTGCCTATGGCAACCGTACTGGGCTACATATCTTTACACCTTTCTCTATCAAGACTAAGCGTAACAATACATTCTTTATTCTTCCCATAGCTGATAATAAGAAATCTTTGAAACTACAAGGACCTACAATTTCTATTTTCATATTTTTTCGCTTAAAAGTCGGTGCTTGTTTTGCAGTGGTTTCACCTTCCAATAATATTGAAATATACCACTCGCACCTTATTGATAGACATAAACAACGTTTTTCAAATGAAGAGCAATATCAGTCAGATGAATTTCGCAATTATGCAATGGAGTTTGTAGTTCATAATTTTAATGGAACCATCGCAAAACAACCCAATAGCAAATATGGGGAAGATGCAGTTTATGAGCGATGTTCCGAGGGAACATTACTGGGTCATCGTCTTTCTCAAAATCTGTATGTGTTTAAGACTTACTTAAATGATGAACAACTACGTGGCGAACAGATTGAAATTTCTGACAGACTTGAAGATAAAAGGGCTTTAGTGCAAAAAGAATATAATGAAACCTTGCATGACTCCAAGTTAAAAGATAACTATAAGTTACTGAAAGAATTGTATAAGAAATAATTGGGCGTTGCGGCACCGCCGCCGGGCTTTCGTAAATCAAGCCCAGGGTCTTGACCGTAAGGCTTCAATCCCATAACGCAAAACCCCGTGCAAACGGAGGATATTTTTTAATTTGCCAATTATCAAGCCAGCTCGCGAGAGTTGGCTTAATTGCTTCTTCGATGTCCTGATGCAGGGCAACACGATGTCGGGGCAGTTGGGTTGATGTTGCTGTCGGTGCTGGTCGCTTGCTGCGATGCAGTTGCCGCTTTGTGTACCGCAAAGCGCTGTTAGCCATAGCGAAGTGATTTACCGCCCGATGAGAGCGTGTTGCCATTGCCTACGTTTTCTCTGCTATGTGGGGTCGCGCATAGTGAATTTGTGCACTGTGAGGACTATCTGCTTTTACGCCGCAAAGTTATTGCCGCATCACCGAACATCAAGGGCAAGTGTGCGCCCAGCGTTCCCCGGCTTTTCGGAGCTTCGCTCCGCGTCAATCGGCTGCGCCTCGGCATAGCTCAAACAAGTTTGGCTCTGCTCTCGACTTGCACGATTGGTCGCTCCTGCAAAGCCGTAATCACCCTTGCTTCATAGTCGGCTCAACGGCACTTTTCGGGCAGTGTAAAAGGAATAGTCCTTTACACAACTCACAAATTTATCCAATATGCACGACGCAACAATCCACATCAGCAGAGAAGCAATGTTGGCTCACACTATCGCCGACACGCTCAACACAACGGGCTTCAACTACAATCACTTCAACGAAGCTATGGCTAACGAGCATCGCACCTTGCAGCAGTTCTTCACAAAGCTCATCGTCAACTACATTCGCTTCATGGCAAGCGACGCTTACCGCACCGACGCTCGCAACAAGGCAAGCAAGGAACTTGCAGAACAACTCAACTGCACTCTCAACGACATCGTAGTCTATCTGCCCTGCATCTAACCGAACATCGAAGCCGCAAGTCAGTCCTCGGAACTCTCGCAGATCCGAGGACTTCTTTTGTCGCCGGGGTTGAAACCTCGGCTCAACTCCCTCGACCTCCACGGCTGGAGCGACAGCGGCATCTACTTTGTGCCAATCGGCGTTGCCGTTGCTCGGCTGATGTGTGAATAGGTCAAATGGCTGCGTCGAGTGCCAAGGCTCACTGCGTCATCGAGCGTGTTGTATTGGGGGCAGTACGTATAAGTCACGGTCATTCGGCGAGCGTCTTTTACATCGGTGTGCTTTCTCCGTAATTTCGCACCAGTCTTACCGGCTCGTCAAGGTGTCGCCATAGCAATATTGTGGGTTATGGACTGCCGCTTTTACCCCGCAAAGTTATTGCCGCATCACCGAACATCAAGGGCAGGAGTGGCTTTCAGCCCGTCAAGCGGCTGCGCCTCAGCATAGCCGGAGCAAGCTCCGCTCTGCGTTCGGCTTGCACTCTTGGTGCGCCCTGCGTTCCCCGGCTTTTCGTACCTGCAAAGCCGTAATCACCCTTGCTTCATAGTCGGCTCAACGGCGCTTTTCGGGCAGCGTAAAAGGGCTATTCCTTTACATAACTCCACAATATATTTTCACTATGGAACGACAAACTTTATTAGAACGAGCCGAAAGCCTTATGGCTATCGTAAACGGCGCAGAGAAACACGAATGTTTCTACATCGACGCTCTCGTCCCCGATGACCGCGACAATATCATCATCGTGGCCCCCAAGAACAAGTACGACAACACGCTCTGGAATTTCGAGAAAATTCTCGTCTGGGCTGAACTCAACGACTTCTCGGCCATTATGACCGTCACACCTGAAAATCAGCCGAGCTTCCGACTCGTCCACTCCGATTATCAGTCACAAAGATAACATCGAAATAATGCTGTTATGCTCCCTCTGCCTGTGAAGGTCGAGGGAGTTTTTGTAGGCACCCTTGCGGGGCACATAGGTAGGGCATCGGCAATGGGCTACCGCTCCACGAATGTCTAACATCATCGTCTACCTCGGTTGTGAGGGAGTCGGCAGGGCAAGCCGTATCATAGGTGTTTGTCGCATCGGAACCATTGGCTATTATCGTAGCCTCGCTTCTATGCCGTTGGCTTCTATAAAGCAGTGGTGCTTTAGCAGTCGGGCGATTGACTTCACCGTGCATTTAGCGGTTGGAGTGCATTGCTTTCAGATGAGCAGACTGAGAATGGCGGCGAGCCGCACCACATAAAGCCGTCAAGATTTTGTGCGGAGCACCAGCTTATGTAGGCTCGACTTTCTGTTGCGCTCGGAGCACATTTATTTTTCCTGCTGCAAATTTACGGCGGCTGCCGGCTATCCTCCCATTCGGTCGGCACAAGGACAAGCACGTTACTCATAATATTTTTGAAAAAATTTAGGGCGCAAGACCACAAAATTTTTCTTCGCCGCAGGGGTAAAAAATATTCCGCGTAATCCTTGTGTACGCTCGGACATTCACCTCCGTCTGATTGCAGCGTAAAAATTAAACGCGCCCCGGCGCGAAAGTCAAACCCACAAAAACTTCAAAATCATGACAGCAGTATTTTCATTCTCAGCCCGCGCATCTTTCAACGAAAGCAACGAACTCCGCGAATATCAGGTAGAAGTCATCACCTTCGACGGCGAAAGCGAAATCGTTTATGTAGAAGCCTACGACGAATACGAGGCACAGGAAATAGCAGCCTCAATGGTAGCCGACGCTGACTACACAATGGTTCAAGGCGTTGCCTGAGCCGACTCTCCAGTCCACAACGGAGGTGGTTATCGGAAGATAGCCATTTTCTGTGTTCCCTCACGCCCATTGCTCCGATGCTGTCAGTTTTTGTTTGTCTTTTCCCACCCAACCACCCGTTTGTAACTTCGTGCCGGAAATACGCCTTTGGCGTATGGTTTATCGAGTTTAGGTGGTTTAGGGAGTTTAGACCTTAAACCTTTATAAACCCAATAAACGCCTAAACCATAATCGAAGATTATTAAATATGGCACATCGTTTCGCTTATAAGCCTACCGGCATAACGCTCACTTGCACACTCAACGACGAGTGGGGCATCCACGTCGACGGCGCTTTCGTCGATGTGCGACTCACCGCTCCGGGCGGCATAGTCGTGCTCAAAGAGCGCTACTATGCTCACGGAGGCTCCGTAACTCTCTACGACATCGGCTCGCTTATCGAATGCAATATGCGTTCAGCGGCCTACAATTACGCCGACTACACGCTCGCATTGCTCAACGAAAACGGCACGGTCGCGGACTCCTGCGTAATCCACGCCCTGTATTGCGACCGCTTCACCGTCTGCACAGACACAGACGTATTCCTGGCAGAGAACTTCCTTTCGACGCTCACGATGCGTCGCGTTCCTGCCAACACGATAATCTCGCTGTTCCTTTTCGCCAAAGCTGGCGAGAATATCCACACCAAGGTCAATTTTCATGTGCGCTATATCCCGACGGGCGAGATACAGTGCGACTCTATCAACATCAACGCTTCCTCGGCTTCCGCCGCGTCGGCAGGGGTGCAGCAGGTCAACATCAGCCAGTCGGCGATGATCAGACCAGTTGCCACTTCCACGCAGACGGCTGACTATCTTTGGGAGATAGTCGACTTTACCGTCACTTGCGGCCAACGCTCAGTTACCTGCTTCGTCGACCGCACACTCCGCGACGCGGACTGCTTTATGTTCCGCAACTGCTTCAACGTGTGGGATGTCGCACACCTTCCACACTTTACCACGGCAAAGACCGAGGTTGACCGCACATTGGCGGTCATCAATCAGCAGTCGCAGTTCTACAACCAGCGCACCAACAAGACCTACGAAGTGCAGTCGGGCACTATCACATCGGACGAAGCCGAATGGATAGACCAACTCTTTACCTCATACGAGGTAATGCGTTTCGTGCCTAACGACTGCGACGATACTGAGCCGTATCTGTTCCAGCAGGTGCTTATAACCGATGCGCACTGCGAGGTAAACGACGGCGACGAAAAGCCCAACACCGTCAAGTTCACTTGGCGATACGCTGACAATCGTGCCATTGTCCGCTTGACGGCATCGCCCGGCATATTCACTCAGGAATACGACTTGCGTTTCTCTTAGTCGTATGGTTTATAAAGTTTATTGGTTTATGAGTTTATTCCTTGATACTGTTACGCAAAGCACTCAACACTTTGGCAGCGTGCCAAATCCGTTGCTTTATAGCGGCTATTTCGACTTCATTCAAATAGCCCAAATCAACTGCAAGAATAAGTTGGCAATAAGTTTCCATAAGAGAGCCGTAAGCAATTTCATAAAAATGGCGTTGCTCATTTTTAGACATTCTTCCGCTACCCTCAGCAATATTAGAGGGAACGGAAACTACTGCTCTACGAATTTGATCACAAAGAGCATACCGTTCCTCGTGAGGAAACTTTGCCAACAAGGCATATATATCTTTTACAAGGCCACGGGCTTCTTGCCACGCAGCAAGTTTTTCAAAGCTAAACTGTTGTTCCATAGCACAAAGTTACGCATTTTTTCTAAACCAATAAACTCCTAAACCCAATAAACCATGAACGGAGTTCATATTAGCACAGCTCGCCAAATGCTCAACAGCGGCGACCCCGTCGACCTTTCCGTATGGAAAAGCGACGGCTCAATTCTCCACCTCCATAATGTCATATCGCTACGATACGACTACTATGGCGGTTGGCGCAACGTCAAAATTCTCTCGTCCGGCGAGATGCGCAGAATAAGAGATTGTTGTATCTTCCAAGTGAACGGTCTTGAAGTATTTTTATGATTTAACAATATTTAACTAATGGGGGTGGGTAAATGTGAAATTTTGTTGTACCTTTGCAAACTAAATTTCTAAATCATGAGATTTTCGGGACAAGGTGACAAGCACATAGCTTATTACAAGGTTGAAAAGACCTTAAAAAAACTCATTGAAACCGACTGTATAAATCAGAGCGGTATATCATCGTCCGTATTTGGCGGACAGATAACGACTGAATGTACACGATATTGGAATGACTTTTCATTAGATACATCTTTTGAAATCAAACTTTCTCAAAATGGAGTTCAAAAGGACGTTGAACTCAATGAATATGTGTTCTCCTTTATAGTACGAGGTTATGAAAGCTGGACAAATAGTTCTGGATATTCACACTCTTTCACTATCGTGGGTTGTAACCCTAAAGGAGATGAATTTGAGTTTAGAGTTCCACTAATACGTGAAACTGGTAAATTAGTAAATATAATCTATGCTCTAATTGTTTTGGCTGAAACTTCATCATTAAGCGATGCCCATGAAATATGGGATTTAATCAGCCAAAAAAATTACATTTCCGACCCTTCAAAGCGATTACATCTTATCATAAATGGAGAGAACTTTTCAAAGAAAGTTCTCGAAAAATATCCATTTATGACACAAGTACTGAAAAATGCTTTGAATTTCCATATCGAAAAAGCGAAAGAAGAACTTGACAAACTACCTTTTCTTAAGTAATTATTAATAAATCCCTACCTATGTCTGACGGACCAACCACATTACAAAGACAGGCAATTGGTAATATGTTTCAATACATTACCAATAATCACCCACAAGCATGGGGTAACTGGCTTTTTGACGCTTTGGAAGATTGGGACTTGCTTCCTAACTCAGAAATTTCGCCAAGTCAATACTATTCAACCTTGGCTAATCTTCCTGCGCATCCCAAAAGAATAATCATGCAAATTATTATTATGGGGAGGAATGAACACCATGATATGCAAGCATTGTATGATGCTATTAACACCTTGATTTACTTAAAAGTTTGTGGACCTGCTGAGTACTTCTTCTTGCATCAGGTCTATAACTTTATGAGCTATTTCCAAAGTGTTAGCAACGATGACAAAAAAATATTTATTCAGATGCATAATTTGAATAAATATACTCTGAGATTTACCAGTGACGGTCATATGATGGGCGAGTCTAAGGCTCTTGTGGACTTAGAAATGAGTCGGTCAAGTGATGAACCAATGGTTGTTGTTGCTCCTTGGTACTATTCATTTGACAATAAAATGGGTTTACCAGAAGGCACCTCTAAATCTCGCCCTACCCAAGAATTTATAGAGGAAGAAGTTTTGCCAATTATCTGCGATGAATTTGCAAAAAGGCATTGTCATTGGATTTACTCAAACTGTTCAATGAGTTTTAGAGAAGATAATTTTGGAAATACTCCGATTATCTTCCTTACAAATATACAGTATATCGACAATAACGGTATATAAACGCTCTGTCTTTTAGACACCGTACAAGGGTCCATAACTTTGTGGAAAATAAATACCACAAGTTATGGACTCTCTTATTTTCTCATCGGTCGAAAATATCCCCGGAGTAAGCGCAAGGGCGGCATTTACTGTCAACTCTGCCGCAGTATTCCGTGAGGACTGCGACATCATGCCCTCGACATTCGGCAATATCAAGTATATGCCGTGGGGCGCCGACAATCAAATGCCGTACAATATTCTCGACCTCATCGAACGTGACGAAACCCTCGCCACCTGCCAAATCTTCAATGCCGAAATCTGCTATGGATCCGGACTTGTCTATGACACGTCCGAAACCACCGCAGCCGTCGCCGATAGCGTCGAGGACTTTCTGCTTGACAACGATTTGGCTTCGTACTTCCTCGGAGTCTGCCAGGACTTCAAGCATTTCGGGTTTGCCGTCAGCGTCATAATCCTCAATGCTGAGGGTACGAAAGTGGTTCGGCTTCTTCGCAAGGAGGCTTGCTACTGCCGCTTTGCAGTTGCCGACAAATCGGGTCGCATCCCTCAGATACTCTACGCCAACTGGCGCAAGTATATCCCTGCCGAGAGCGATGTCGAAGTGATTGAACTGCTTGACCCGTCCTGTCCGTGGCGCGACCTGCAAGACAGGCTCGCACGGCACACAAAGACACGCAAGTTCGCGGTCTTGACACGAGTGCCGACTACGGACAGCACCTATTACCCCATACCTCACTACGGTTCGCTGTTCAGGGGTAAGTGGTACAACATCAAGCAGCTCATCGGCATTGCCAAGGAGAGCAAGCTCAAAAACTCGGCTCCCATCAAATACCAAATCGAAATCTCAAACAAATACTGGGAGTCGATTTTCCGTGCCGAGGGCATAACAGACCGCAGCAAGCAGCAGGAGCGCATCGTCAGCGAGAAGCAACGCATACTCGACTTCCTCACCGGCGCCGAGAACAGCGGCAAAGCCTGGTTCTCCACTTTTTACGTCACGCCCGACGGAAAGGAGCAGCACGATGTAGTCATACACAAGATTGATGACTCCAAGGAGGGCGGCGATTGGGAGAGCGATATTCAGGAAGCCGTCAATATGATCTGCTTTACTATGCGAGTGCATAGCAACCTTGTCGGCTCGGTGCCCGGCAAGGCGCAGACAAACAATTCCGGCTCCGACAAAAGGGAACTCTACACAATCGCCCAAGCCCTGCAAAAGCCTTATCACGACCTGCTTTTTACCGTGCATCGCATCATCATACGACTCAACGGCTGGCAGGGCGTGAAGCCCGTGTGCCCCTTTATCCAGTTAACCACGCTCGACGAACACGCCGACGCTAAAACCGTAACCGCCGATGAAACTACCGCCTAATATCCAATCTGAATTGCGACTTATCGCTGACAATGAAATGCTGATGCGCTATGTGCCGCACAGCATCAAGCCCGTTGCGGGTGAAACCAATCTTTTCGACAAGATTAAGGTTCACCTTTTCGCTGCCAAGGCTTGGGTAGTGCAGAACTTCACAGGTTCAGATCTGCTCACAGACCTCGATGCGCTCAATCCCGAACTCGTCGACGCACTGCGCCTACTCGTCGCTTGCGAGGCTCTTGACCGTGCAGTGCCGTCGCTCGACTTGGTTCTCACACCCAACGGTTTCGGAGTTGTCAACACCAACACCGTAGCCGCTGCTTCCAAACAGCGCGTTGACCGCCTTATCGGAAGCCTGAGAGAACTTCGCGACGGGGCAATAGAGCAAGCTCTATCGCTGCTGCCCGGCGAGGAAGATTGGGTCGAAACTCCCCAGGCTCATTACTTCGCCACTACATTGTTCCCCAACATCGACCTATGTACGCTATGCGGGTACTTTTCGGGTCGCTGGGAGAAGTATGTCGAACTGCGTTCTCGTGCCGTCGGCATCGAGCTGACTCTCGCCGAGGATTACTTCTCGCCGGAACTATTGTCGGAGTTGCGACTGCTCAATCTTCTCGGCACGATGTCGAGTGAACAACGCCGCGTTGTTCAAGCCATACGCTCGCAGGTCGTTGAAGTCTTGCAAGGTAATCCTATCAACGGCAATCGTATGCGCGACATCGTGAACTTCATTCGCTATCGTCCGGGCGTGTTTCGCCTGTGGCATACATCGGCCACGGCAAAACTCTTTTCGCCCCCCAAGTTTGAAAACAAGAAAGACTCCAAAGGCTACTGGTTCTGAATTTTTTTTGATGCTTTTATGCTCTAATTCAGAATATTTCAGTAAATTTGCATTGTCAAATCTAAATTATACAGGGCAATGAAAAAAATATGGTCTCTTTTTGTAATTCTGCTTGTTGCATCGTTTACAATTAACGCGCAAGAAGCTACCACATTTCTTGGTATTCCAATCGACGGAACTAAATCAGAAGTGATTGCAAAACTCAAAGCCAAGGGTTACAAACAATCAACAACTGACCGCGATGCACTTGAAGGAGAATTTAATGGTGAGGATGTTTTAATTTACGTCCAAACTAATAACAATAAAGTTTATCGTATTGCCGTATTAGATGCTACATCAAGAGATGAAGGTCAAATAAAGATACGTTATAATAATCTTTGCTCTCAATTCCAAAACAATGCCAGATATTCCATTGCCGACCCCGAAGTAACAGATTATAAGCTCTCTGATACAGAGGATATTTCCTATGAAATGACGGTTCATAATAAACAATACCAAGCCGCATATATACAACGGCCAAATGACCCTGCCGCTTATAATCGCTTAGTATGGTTTACAATCGGCAAAAGTGGTTATGGCAAATATACAGTTGCAATGTTCTATGAAAATCTAAATAATAAAGCCACTGGCGAGGATTTATAAATAAATCTCTGTCTTTTACCGAACATTTGAGCGTCTGTACCTTCGCGGTATGGACGCTCAAACTTTACATATAGACTTCATCGTGCCGCAGGGCTGGCACGAATTGACCGACGCGCAGCTTCGGTACGTCTACAATCTTATAGCCCTCGAAATGTCAAGTGAAGAAATCGCCGTTACCTGCTTGCTCCATTGGAGCGGCACACGGGTAATCGGTCGGCAACCCGACGGTGCCTACCTCTTGCAGCAGGGGCGCACGCTCTTTGAGGTCAAGCCCCTCGCCATTGCCGAACTCGTCGACGAGATCCGCTGGCTCGCAGAGCTGCCGCAAGTACCCGTGCGCATTTCTTCGCTCCGTAGAAAACCTGCGCTCGCTGCCGACTTCCAAGGTGTGCCGTTTGAAACTTTCATCATCTGCGATAACTTATATCAAGGCTTGCTGGCGCAAGGCCTTGATGGTTTAGCAGGTTTAGAAAGTTTAGAAGACGGTTTATTTGTCGAGTTGGCAAAGCAACTCTATCCGGGCATAAACCCTAAACCTTCAACCTTAAACCATATTGACAAAGTCAATATTTTTTATTGGTTTGCCTCGCTCAAAGAATACTTCTCGCATCGCTTTACTGACTTCTTCCAACCAGTCGCAGGTGCCGACGGCAACCTGCTCGGCGCTCCCAATATGGGTGCGATGTTGCAAGAAGCGATGGACGCACAAATCCGTGCGCTCACTAAAGGCGACATAACCAAAGAGGCTGAAATCCTCGCACTCGACACTTGGCGAGCACTCACCGAGCTTAATGCTCAGGCTCGCGAATACAAACAACTCCAAGCACAGATGAAGAAATGACTAATCCCACCAACTGGAACGCTACCGCGTTCTTTGAAAATCTCACTCGGTCAAACCGCCTCGCCACCGCCGAAAACTTCGTTTTTTGTCGGGTCAGCGGCTTGGAAGGCTTCGAGGAAGCACTCGGCGAGATACAGCAAGCAAACAATTTTGTATGCGTTTCGGATATAGCCGACGGCTACACCGAACTCAACAACACGCCCCGTACTCGCCGTGTCAAAACTGTTTTCTTCGCCATGCGCCACGCCATAGATGACATGGCAGCGCGCGCCGAGTGCTTCGATGTGATGCAAGAACTGTTCCGACAATTCATGTCGGTGCTCATTCTCCAGCGCATAAAGCTTGAAGAACAGTGCATCTACATCGACCCTCGCATCACCTTCAACGAGATAGACCGCTACTTCTTCTCCGGCTGCGCTTGCGCTTATTTCACAATAGCGGTAGACCGTTTCACGGATCTACGCTATTGTGAAGGGGATTGGGAACCGGGAACCAGATTCGGGGAGTTGGGAACCGGGAATTAGGAATTGGGCAGTCGAGTTCCCAATCCCTAATTCCAAATTCCTTACTTGCTGCGCAAGGATTTCATTAAACCGCCTAATATGCGGCCGACAGTCTTGCAACGCTCTATCAATGCTTTGCTTTCATCTTCTGAAATGTAGCCAAGCATCTGAGCAATGCGCACTTGTGTTCGCACCTCATTCAAAGAGCCGTGAGCAATAGAAACAAAATTGGCATACTCGGCTTTTGAATAGCGGCCATGACCCTCTGCAATATTTGAGGGTATGGAAACAGCGGCTCGCTGAATCTGATTAGTCAAGCCCAATCTTTCTTCACGAGGGAAATTCTTTGTGGCGGAGTAAATATCTCTTACCAACTTCATGCTTTCTCTCCAAGCATCAAGTTCTTCAAATTCTGTAACAGCCATATATTAAATTTTTTGCAAATTTAATCATTTATGTCCAATTCCCAATCCCCAATTCCTGGTTCCCAAGCGTTTGAGGAACGAAAACGCTATGTCAAGGCGTTCAACTCCACGATGATAAAAATTTGGCAGGAGCAAATCTCGCTGCTCGGCGTTATCGACACGGGAGCGTTGTACCGCTCCGTGGTTGCCCTCGGTATGAATGCCGACGGCAAATATACGTCAGTAACGCTCTCGCAGTCGTTCAACACCTACGGCTTGTTTGTCGACTACGGTACCGGCTCGAATACCCCAAGGGGCAATTCGGGCGACCTTGGCGAGGGCTTTACCAACCGACGCAAGCGCAAGCGGTGGTTCAGCCGCAAATACTTCGCCTCGGTGCATAACATTCAGGAGTTTTTCGCTGACAACCTCGGAAAAGACTGTTGCCTGACTATCGCCCAGGCACTCAATCCCGACACTATGCGTCGCAACGTCACTCTTTGAGTGGCGTTGTTGTCTTTTCGGAGGTTTGTTTCCAGCCATAATTTTGCAGTAAATCAATGCTTCATTATGGCTAACACAAACATAGACACTTCATCTTTGACGGCGATAATCACAGAGTTTCGCCGTCTGCAAGCCAAGGACTCGATAACTCCCGAAGCCCTTGGCTCGATACTCCAACGCATCGCCGACTTGCTTGCTACCGCCGGAACGTCGGATATTCAGCAAGCACTCAACAACTGGTATAACGCGATGCGTCAGGCAGCACCGTACATTGCCGGGCTTGCACAAGCCAACTTCGACCGCAACAATGTGTTGCTCAACCCAACGCTTGTTGACCCAATCGAGGGGGAGTCTTACGTCGGCAATGTGCCTATCACAATTCAAGCCGCCACAACCGAGAAAGCCGGAGCGATGAAAGCGCAGCAGGTCACAGACCTTAATACTCTGCGCAATCGCTATAACGATACTGTCTTGCCAGCCCTTGAAAGGCTTGAAGCAAGTATCGCTTCCTTGCTCGGCAACACCAACGACCTCGGTGCACTATCCGCTAAAGGGCAGATAGCCGTTGAAATCGTCGACGGCGAACTGCGAGTGTACGGTAGCGGCCAGCTCGCCCAAGCGGGATATGTGCCATATCTTTTCCGCCACACTCGCAAGCGTAACCGCGACAAAATCCACACTGACGGCAATGGTGGGTACACATACGGCCCCGTAAGCAAGGGCTGGCATCTTTTCGGCTCTCGCCATTCAGTGCAGGTCAACGGCACGGTTGCCAAGTTCAGCACCAACGAGTCCGTCAGTTTCCACAAACAAGCGCAGGGCTATACCACCGTCCCCGAAGCACTTGTGCATCCGCATATTCACAGCAATGGCAAAATAACTTTGCCGTGGGGTCGCTCGTCGATAAGGCTCTACGACTACCGAGCACATCAAAACCGCATGGTGCGTTTGCGCTTTGCCATTGGCTACGCCAAGTCGGTAGACCACGGCAGGGGCAAAGTAAACGTGCTCAACCTCGTTTCCAACCTCGCCGAGTTCTCGGTTGTCTACAACCCACGCGCAAACACCTTCACACTATCACGATAAAAAAAGGATAGCCTGGAACAGCCATCCTTGATACAACGCTGATAGCCTCATGCGGCCATTCACGAATACTGCCTCGATAGCCTGGAGCAACGCAGCCATCCGGCATACACTCAGAGGTGAACTTACAGGTACAGTGGTTGGAACATCGTTGAGTGGTTGAACTGATTTGTGTGATTACAGAGGTGGGACTTGAGTTGATGCAAAATTACACACAAGACCAAAATTTTCAAAAGACACCATAATTCTCTCTCCCAAAATGAAACCTTACAACGCTTTCGGTCCCGTTGCGGACACACCTCAGAAAGGGCAGAAGCCCAACAAGAAACCGAGGTACACAAAGAAGCACACCCTGCAACTCGTCTGCGCCGTGGCGCTCGTCATCGTCGGCAGCGGTCTGCTCATTTCGGGCTTCATCGTACCGCCCGCCGGAGAAATCCACCCCTCGGTACTCATAGCCTTTGGCGAAATCCTCACTTTCGTCGGCGCACTCTTTGGCATCGACTATCACTACAAGGCTAAGGCCATAAAACCATAAACATTATGCGAAAAATCAACAAAATCATTATCCATTGCGCTGCAACCCCGGAGGGGAAGGACTACACAGTCGAGCAGATTAGACAGTGGCACACCGCACCGAAGCCCAAGGGCAACGGCTGGCGAGACATCGGTTATCACTTCGTCATCTATCGGGATGGCTCAGTCCACACCGGGCGACCAATCGAGCAGATTGGCGCCCACACGTCAGGCTACAATGCCAACTCCATTGGCATCTGCTACATCGGCGGTTGTGCCAAGGACGGCAAAACGCCCAAGGACACACGCACCGAGGCGCAGAGATCCGCACTCGTCAAGCTCGTTGCGGAACTCCGTGCGAAATTCTCCGGCGCGACAGTCCACGGACACAACGAGTTCGCTAATAAAGCCTGTCCGTCGTTTTCGGTGCAGAAAGAGTTTCACAATTAGTAGTCTGATTATGAAACACTTTTGCTCATTCCTTATGCTGGCACTCCTAATATCGTGCCGCTCCCACAAGGAGGTACAGCGCGAAACACTTGTAGATACCGACTCCGTCGCTACGACTGCCTCGCACCGCACATTCGCATCGCTCGACTCCGTTATCTCCAGGCTCTACTTCGACTTCGACACCCTTGAGCTCTCGGTGGGTCGGCAGACTCTTGCCGACACCACTGAGATTGTCCGGCTAAAAGCCGTCAAGGGGCGAGTTGCAAGCAATCGAAGTCAGTATCGCCAAGCCGAGGAAGCCAAGACAAGACTTGACTCCACGGCATACAAGCAGCGTTCAGCCGAAAGTTCGGCAGAACACACAGCCACAACAGCAGTTTATGATCCGCCCAATACGACGGCCATAATCTGCACATCGGTAGCAATCGCCTTGCTCTTGCTTTTCATATACTTATATATCCGCAGAAAGTAGAAGTTTTTTCATGGTCGAGCCGTCATAGTTGCGATAACTGTGGCGGCTTCTTCGTGGCAGGGCAGTGAGGGATAGCGTCTTGGGCGTTCAATGGGGAAACGTCGCGGCTACCGCCTTGGTGTTCCATATCGGACGGCAGCACATCTTCTCTTTTTCGGGGGCTTCGCTGTCGGCAGTGAGAAAGCAACGCGAGCCAACCGACTTCTTCCGTGTTCCCATAGCCTCGGTGTGGGCGGTATCTGAGCCTACATCGGCATTGAACCCCATAGATGCGAGCGTGGCCCTCCGACTGCTCATTGGCTTGGCGTTCTTCCATTGATGTCTACAACATCAGCGGACAAGCCCCACTTCCTCTTGCTCTACTCCGTGATTGGGCTTCTATGACTTTCCGATGTTGCCCTCGGCACTTTCCCACGTCCTATTTTTTTCAGTCCGCGATTTTGACGCTGCCTTTATCGGCCAGTCGCTTTTGGCGCAGATTTTACTTCACAAAGTTACACACTTGCGACGCTGTCGCTTGCGCTCCACCAGGCAAGGACAAGCACGTTTGACAAAATATTTTTCAAAAAAATTGTCGTTCCTAAATTTTTTCGAGCCGTGGGTGAAAAATATTCGAGGGAGCGTTAAAATGCTCCTTGTCAAATCCTTGCTCCTGCGTCTTTCAAGTATGACTTTATTGTTCGCAAAACAGCGAAAGCAACTCGCTCGAATCAGTTGCAAATCACAAACTTCTAAAATCATACGGACATGAAAAAGAAAACATCGAAAAAGTCAGAAGCCCCTCTCAAGGAAGTCGTAGAACAAGCCGTGGAGCAAATCCGCGAGGCCGCAGCAGCAGCCGAAGAACAGCCCAAGCGCCGCAAGGTCGTAGAGTTCCACATACTCGCCTCCATCATGGAGTTCGCCACTGAAAAGGCACAGCTCCTCGCTTTCCACACTGAGGCTGGGGAAGAAGTCAAGTTCTGGCTCTCAAAGTCGCTCACTCACTTCGTCGCCGACGGCGATGCCCCCGAGAAGATGATCTGCCGTATTCCGGCATGGCTCTACTACAAGGCAGGCCTCGACAAGTTCTTCCCCGTTGAACGCTGGTCGCAAGCCGCAATCTAAATCCTCACGCCCTCTCTCACGGAAGAAGCCGGCTCACAGAGTCGGCTTCTCCTGTGTCAAACCCGACTTCAAACTTCTACTTTCCACAGATAGGCGGCAACATTTTCTGTCCCACCCGGCAAGGGGCAACGGTCGTTGTCAACGTACTCGACGACGCTGGCCGTCAGCCCCAGTCTAATGCCAAGCCCGACATCGACGTTGACGGCTACACTCGTTTTCAGGGGTCGGGGCAACCGCTTTTCCCGACACCCTGCTCGCTACGCTGTCAATGTCGAACGCTCTCGGACGTCGGGGCGAGAGATTGTAGCACGCTGCTTCGCCTGACACCACGCTCGTTACCTCGGTGGTGTTGGCGGCTCGCATCGACTACAAACTCTCTCAACCTGCCGTGGCCGGTTGCCCGACACCTCGGCTTGTATTCCGGCTCGTCATTGACGGTCTGAACGGCTTTTGCTTACGCCTTCGCGCTTCACCGCCCATTGCCCCGTGCTTCCCACCCAATAGAGGAGTAGCCGCCAAACATACGCTACCGCTCTACCTGCGGTGCTGACTACGGCTGTCGCCTATACCTACGGTGCATCGGGGCTTCGGGAGCAATGAGGCTATCGCCATTGGTGACATCGACCTTTGCGGTTAGCAGGTCAGTCAAACGATTGCTCCAACGCCAGCCCATAAATACCTGACGGTGCTGCCACGCTACCGCTCTACCTGCGGTGCCGACTACGGCTGTCGCCTATACCTGCGGTGCTTTCACATTCGGTCGGCTACAAGCGTGGCACTTAGTTTGCCTCCACTTCGGCTTAATCTTCGCCCCTTCCTGCCAAGAGAGTGCCTTCGCCGTTGTCCTTAACGCCACTATATAGCCAATGCCCAAGTCGGCGGCAAGCCTCTCGACTACGGCAATACACGCTGTTAGGCTATATGGTGGCTATCCAATGGCGGGCACACTCTCGTCATTCCCTCGTCTTGATTGCCTCCTCTCCGGCAAATGCGCCACGCCACAATGCCGACCTCATGACCCACCCCTGACCCCCGCTGGTCGATGACGCTGCGAGCGGCTTACGACTGCGGACTACGCCACGGTTCGGGGCAACATTGCGAATGTCCGAGCAGCCCAAGGGCGCAGGGCAAGGCAAGGTCGCGAGATTGTGCGTGTGTCTGCGCCTATGCTTATGTCGGCACCTCCGTCGAGCCGTCGGGCTTCGACAACGCCCGGCTTGCCACACTTACAAACTCGCTATCGGCTTCACAAGTTGCGCCGATACCTCGCTTTGCTCTTTGCTCCGGCAATCGCAGGTCGCCTTTTACCGCCCCGTCAGCTTACAGTCCGCGCCTTGTTAGCCACGCACTCCGCATCACCGCCCATCGCCAACGAAAATAGGTGTCGCGAGCAAAAATCGTTTCGCGGGCTACACGATTTTTCGCACGCGACGGGCGTCTTACCGCACATCGCCTTGGTGCATATTCCGAGGGGTCAAAGGGGGTCGGAGCGAAACGCTCGGCAGGGCGGTGGGGGGTACCTACGGGCACATCGGGGGCAAGCCCCCGAACCCCGTAAGTCGCTCATTTAGCCTACTTTAATACTCCGAAGCCTTAACTGGCGTAAAGGTCGCGTTAAAGCAGGTACCCTAAATTCGCTCCAAAATGGCTGTGCCACTGTCTTTTACACACCCATTTTTGCTGCCGAAATTTGCCCTAAAAAGTACAAATTTCGTCGACACCAAATTTTCCACTCAGAGCGAAAAATTATGGCAAATTACAACAGTACCGCAAACGTCATCCTGTCGATAAACGGCAAACAAGCCCAACAGATGCTTCGCAACCTCGAAAAGGACGCTCGCCGCCTCGAACAGCAGATAGCCAAAGCCGCGACCGCAGGGGACAAAGCCACAATGAAGAAACTTCAGCGTGAGCTTAACTCTACAAACAAACTCATTCAGCAACTCCAAGGCTCGGCGGCTACCACCGACCAAGTCCTGCGACGGCTTGACAAGGCTTCCCCGAAGGAGCTTCAAAAAGCCCTTCGGACACTGCAACAGCAGTTGAACGGCATCCAGCGCGGCTCAAAAGCCTGGGATGCGCACGTTGCCAAAATCCAAGCCGTCAAAGCGGAAATCGCCAAACTCAACGCTTCACTCGCTACCCAAAAGACTATGTGGGAGCGAATGAACACTTGGCTCAACAACTGCCAAACGGCACTGCTTGGCGTAATCGCCGCAGTGTCCGGTCTTATTATGGCCGGCAGAAAGGCGGTAAACGCCTATGCCGAAATGGACGAGCAACTTGCCAACACCCGCAAATATACGGGTATGGCAGCGGAGCAGGTCGAAGTCCTCAACGAGGCTTTCAAGCGTATGGACACCCGAACTCCGCGAGCGAAGCTCAACGAACTTGCCCAAGAGGCAGGTCGTTTGGGTCTTAACACGCTTGAAGCCGTGCAGGGCTACGTCGAAGCCGCCGACATCATCAACGTGGCGCTTGTCGATTTAGGATCGGGCGCGACCCAAACCATCGCCAAGCTAACCAACATCTTTGGAGTACAAGAGATGTTGGGCGTTAAGGAGTCTATGCTTGCCGTCGGCTCGACGGTCAATGTGCTCTCGCAGAACTGTACGGCATCGAAGCCGTATCTCGTCGAATTTGCTCAACGAATGGCAGGTATCGGCTCCCAAGCCGGACTAACCATTCCGCAAATCCTCGCTTTTGGCGCCGTGCTTGACGCAAACGGCCAAAAGGTCGAGATGTCCGCGACAGCCATTCAGAAGGTCATCATGAACTTGGCGAACAAAAATCAGGAGTTCGCCAAGACGCTCGGCCTTGACGCAGAGCTCTTGAACGCCACGCTCAAAAACTCAGCCAAGGACGGCTTGCTGATGTTCCTCCAAGCCCTGCATGACATCGGCGAGGCTTCCGACTACGAGAACGCCACAATGATACTCGCCCCGGCTTTCAAGGAAATGGGACTCGATGCCGCCCGTGTGTCGCAGGTGCTCTCCACGCTCGCCAAGCACATCGACGAAGTGAAGTGGCAAATGGGCGAAGCCGACAAGGCTTTCGAGCAAGCCACGTCTGCCACTCGCGAGTATGAGATTTTCAACAACACTGCGCAAGCCGCTATCGACAAGGCAAAGAAGCGCGTGAACGAGCTGGCCGTCGAACTCGGACAGAAACTTTACCCGGTGATGAAGCACATATATACTTCATCGGGAGTGTTCCTGCGCGTGTTGTCGCAGATAGTGGACTTCTTTATCCGCTATCGCGTCATCATACTCTCGGTCACTGCGTCTATTGTGGCGTACTATACCGCCATCGGGCTTGCCTACGTCAAGACCGCCGCACTCCACCTTCTGACAAAGGTTGCCGCCACAGTGCAAGCCGCCTACAATGGCGCCCTGGCACTCGGCAAGGTAGCCGTCATCGCCTTCACGCAGGGACTCGGAGCGGCAAAAACCGCTTTCCAAGCCCTCAACACGACAATGAAGCTCAACCCATTCGGGCTGATACTCTCGGCGATTACAGCCGTGATTGTCGCATTGAAGACGTTAAAGGGCGATACCGACGGCTACACAAAGGCTGTCAACGACGCTAAAGCGGCTGCTTCGGGCTTCACTCAGGAAGCCATAAAGGAGCAGCGGGAACTTGACATCCTTTTCGGCAAGTTGGAGGGCTGTACCAAAGGGTCAGCCGCTTTCGAGGAAGCGAAGCAGACCCTTATAAACAAGTACGGCCAGTATATGCAGGGGCTTATCAACGAGCGTGGGGAAATCACGAACCTCGCACTCGCTTATGACCGCCTCACTAAAGCCATTCGGCGAGCCAACGCAGAACGCGGCATACAAGCCGCTCGCGAGGCTCTTGACCAGCAGTATTACCAAGACCAAGCGCAGTACCTCAAAGCACTGCAAGCCAACATCGAGTATTGGACGGGCGACACTCGAGAGGCGGCAACCCTTGTTGCCAAGGTTGCCGAGTCGCTGACTTCGGGCAATGCCCTCGACAGTCAGACCGTCGCAAGGCTCAACGAAATCTCCACGTATCGCACCGCCAACGGACAAGGTGTGCTCGACAACATCAACTCGTTCATCAACACGTCGCAGTTGTCATCGTTCTTCCAAACTACTCTCGGCTGGACTGGTGCGCAGTTCACTGCCACACACCCTGCCGATTATGTCAACGCGCTTTTCAACTCCCGCACCAAGTATGAGCAGGGGAACGCCGCCATTGAAGGTATGCTCGACGGAGCAAACCCATACCGTCATCAGGACACTATGGCTCTGAGAATGGCGGTCGAGGGCTTGCAGCGCATCGTTGACAGCGGACAAGCGGGCAACGCCTATATCCCCGACAAAGGCACATCGGGAGAATACCGAGAAGTGTCGCTCGACGAGGCGCGTAGGCTTCTCGTTGAGTTCTCCGACGAGTATGCCTTCCGCACCGGCTCTGCTACACAGAACCCGACGGTTACATCTACCACGCCGACGGGCACACCGCCGCCGCTGACTCCTCCGGGCGGTACGGACAATTCCAACGTCGACAAGTTCGCCGCTGAAAAAGATTGGCGCGAGAGGGCAGAAGCCCAAGCTCGCATCGACTATGCAACGGGGCGGAAGAACTACCTTGAATACACCAAGGAGATGGACCGCATCGCGGTCGAGTTCCACCGCCAGCAGTTGCTTCACACCGACCTCACGGAAACCGAACGGCTCACTATCCAAGCCCAATACTATGAGGCCGAGAAGAAGCAGTCGGAGCACGTTCTCGCCGAGTCGGTCGAAAAGGAGAACGACGCCTACAACCTCAAAGTCGCAAACGCCAAGCAGTCGTATATCGACAGCGAATATAACAAGGCCACTTATGACCTTGCCCTTGAGCAGTTGGAAATCGAACATCAGCGTAACCTTGTCGCCCTCTATGCAGAGGGGAGCAAGGAACGCCTCGAAGCCGAAAAACGGCTCTCCGACCTGCTCATCGCCGAGGTTGAGCGTCGCCAAAAGGAAACCGAGGCTCTGGAACAGAAGTATGCAAAGATGAAAGCCGACTACTTCGGTGACAATCCCCAAGAGCGTCAGGCAAAGTACGATGCAGACTTCGCACTTCTCCAAGTGGTCTATGACCGCGAACTTGCAGCCGCAGGGGATAACGCCGAGGAAAAACTGCGCATCGAGGAGGCTTTTCAAGCCGCTAAACTCGCACTTCAAAAGAAGTACGGCTTGCTTGCCGAAGAAGACACGCGCAATGCTATGCAGCGCGGCATCGCCGCTTCGCTCGAATGGCTCAACGGCGAGGGAGGGAAAGCCCTTACCGGCACAATCGACACGCTTGTTTCGGGCATGTCGGCTATCTTCTCGCAGCTCTCCACTCTGATGCAAGCCGAGTTGGAGATACAGACTGCCGCCATTAACAAGCGGTACGACGCTGAAATCTCCCGTGCCGAGGGCAATTCCTACCAAGTCAAGCAACTCGAAGCGCAGAAGCAGAAGGAAATCGCCAAGGCGAAGCAGGAGGCGAACCGCAAGATGTTCGCCATGCAGGTAATCCAAGCTGTTGCGCAGACAGCCCAGGGTGCTATCTCCGCGTACTCGTCGGCGGCAGCGGTGCCTGTGGTTGGTTGGATATTGGCGCCTATTGCGGCTGGCATGGCTATCGCCGCAGGTGCTATCCAAATTGCGGCTATCAAGAAGCAGCAGCAGGCTTCGGAAGCGCAAGGCTACTCCGAGGGCGGTTTTACTCCTGACGGCGACAAGGACAAACCCGTCGGGATCGTCCACGCCGGGGAGTGGGTAGCGAGCCAAAAGTTGACTCGCAACCCCAAAACACGCCCTCTACTCGAAGCCCTCGACCAGGCACAGCGCAACAATACTATCGGCTCTATCACAGCAGCCGATGTGTCGCGCTCCATTACTGCGCCTATGGCTCTTGCCGCCAGTCCTGCGGTAACGGCTCAGCCAAACGTCATTGTAAACGTGCCGCCACAGCAGGGCGACAATGGAATCGGGGAAACCCTCGCCAAACTCAATGACCGCTTGAACCAGCCGTTTGTTACCGTGAACACCGTTTCCGGCGATCACGGCATACAGCAAGCGCAGGACGAGTACGACCTCTTGATGAAAAACAAATCCCCCAAATCCAAGAAGTAATGCAAATCTACATCAATAAATCAACCTCGCAAAACCCTATATGGAAACTCGCTGCCTTGAAGCAAGGCACGTCGTTTGAGTATGTTTCTGAAAATAGGTTGTTCAGCGGTAGCGACGGCTACACGCTGACAATCACTTTTCCGCTGAAAGACTGCCCTCAAAATCAGGCTATCTTCGGCCACATCAACCGTGCCGACGTAGCAGCGCAAAAGGTTATCTTCGACTGTGAGATACGCGACAAGGGCTTCTACAAGTTCGGCTGCATCACCATTACCGAAATCAACGAATCCGAGGTCAAGACACAGTTTCTTGACGGTCGTTCGGAGCAGAATTTTGACAAGACGCTTGACAAAATCTACATCAACGAGCTCGACCTCGGAGAGCCGCCGACAACGGCCAAGACAGGCATCACTCCTGCCAACGCTTGGCTGGGGCTTGCTTTCGGTTATAACGGCGTCGCTCTCCCGTGGGTCAACGACGCTTCGGGCAACATTCAGAACTGCGCCACCTTTACGGCCAACACTAACGGTCAGCCGGGCGGCACGTTCTCTTGGCACACAGACACTTTGGGTCTGTCGTGGCAGCCTTACTTGCTATATATAACCAAGAAGATATGCGAGCAAATCGGGTATTCCTACGACTTCTCCGACTGGGAAGCCAAAGAGGAATACAAGTATCTCCTTATATGCAACACTCTCCCTTATTCGTGGTACACTCCGCAGTATGCTCGCGCTCTGCCTCATTGGTCGGTCGAGGAGTTCTTCGCCAAGTTGGAGTTGTTCATGGGCTGCGAGTTCAATTTCGACCACCGCGCCCAACGTATCACTTTCGCCTTTACCAAGAGCATCGTCAATGCGAAACCTGCTGTTCGCCTTGACAAAATTGTGGAGGAACACTCCACTGAGGTAAAGGTCGAGAATGACCGCTGCGAATACTCCGAGGCGAAGAACCTGGCATATAAGGAGTGCTCGCATCAAATGTATAAATACTATTCCTGCGACTGGTTTATCCGTGGTTGGCAATCCAACGTACAACGCTACAATACGTTGAACGAGTTGCTGACCGCCAACCGTGGCTATGCGTCATGGGACGGCAGGGGCGGTCGCGGCTCCAATATGAATAAGTTGCTCTATGCCGCCAACGTCGATACATACTTTATAATCCGCACTGTTAGCCGTGTGCAGAACGGCTTCATGGGCGACGGCAGGACAAAGAGGTGGATATATAAATGTGTCCTGCAACCAGTCAACTCGCTTGGCCCACGCATCGTTGACGATAGCGATGAAGCACAAACCGATGAGATAGAGTTTGTCCCTGCTTGCATCGACTATACCGATGACACTTACGGCTTCGCTATGTTTCTCTCTGCTGACGGCTTCGACGAGGAAACCACGTCGTTCCGTGGTGGCAGAACCGGTCCCGAACCATTCTCAGATGCCTGGTACGAGGAACGAAACTCGCAATTTACCCAATCCCAACCCGCCCAATCGCTCGCTGCCGGAGAGAAAACAAAGAAAGCCGAGTATTACGATAAGATATATATAGCGTGGTGGGACGGTGCCCCTGCTGCAGGTGACACAACACCGCCGCACCCCCATGTGGAAAACTTGGTGGTACGGCCCGACTGGAGCGGTTACTACCACCCGCACTTCTCCATTCGTCTTAACGACAGCCTGGACCAGCGTTTCCACATCGCTTTGCCGATAGAGCCGACCCAAAAGACCACCTTCAAGTTCCTCGCCAACAAGGTACCCGACGTGCGAGCCCCGTTCATAATCCGTGGTAAACGCTACGTCTGCGAAAAACTAACTGCGACCTTCACCGAGTCGGGAATGTCGCAGTTGATTAAGGGGGTCTTTTATCCAACGCCGGACTAACTATCCAACACTGGCTTGCCGAGGGCAGGGGTCAAAAGCCCTTGCCCTTGGTACGCTCATATACTTCTTCAATCTGTGCGTCGCAGGCCTCGATGCGGAACTGCACGGCACTTCCTTGCGGAATGGTAGTAGGCAGTTGTGCTGCCAACGCCTTGATAACGGCATCGACTGTGGGGAAACCCACGTCGTTGACCTGAGCCAACATCTTACCCATGAAGTAGGCGCGACCTCGCACCATCTTCTTTGCGGAGAGCCGGAACAGTTTGTTTTTCGGCTCTTCGATGTCTTTAGCCTTTCCCTGCTTGCTCGGTGCATCGCTGTAAAAGATAAAGTCGATGACCTTGGCATTGAGCTTCCAAGCCGGGGTAAAGTCTATCTTCACGTAGCCGCGAGTGACCTTCAAGCCGTGGCTGTGGTTCATACCGAAAGCCACTTCATAGAGGTTGGCATCGCAGTCGTTCTGCGCTATTGTACCCCAGGTGTGGCGGAACGTATAGGCGCAGTAGTAATCTTCTTTCTTCATTCCCATATCCTTGCATATCTTCTTGATGCCGTTGTTCACGTTGGCACTGAAACTGTCACTATCGCAATAGCGCAGGTGGAAGTTGAACAAGTATTCGTCATCTTCGGCGGCAAGGTACTTCTCGAAGATGGGCTTGATGAAAGGCTCGACGCGCATTTCGATGTATGCTTCGTCGGCACGGCTGTGGCGCGTCTTGGCTCGCTTGTAGCCAATCACGCCATTGCGGTAGTTCTCTTTCTTCATATAAAAGAGGTCTACCGTGTTGATACCTCCGAGGCAAAGGACGAGCATTGCCACGTCGCGTCCCAATTCGGGCAACGAAGACAGCATCTTCGTTTGGGGCAGGGGGCGATTGAAGAACAGACGGCAAGCCTCGGCGCTGATAGCCCGCTGCTCTGCCTTGTCGGACTTCGGGATTTGAACTTTGAGCCAAGGATTGAACTTTATACGGATCAATCCTCTTTCCTCGTCGTTCAACTCCACGAGCGCAGCCTTGAAGATTTGGCGGACGCATACGGGGTACATTTCCTTTGCGCGATTGGTCTTGCCAAGGCTCTCAATCCACTTATTCAGTACAGTGGACGAGAGTTGAGCAAACGAAATTTGGTTAGTACCGAGGTACTTTTCAAGGGATGCGACCGCCAGCTTATAGTTCTTGGCATTGCGCTCTTGCCCGCGCTCAATCATGCGGGCGATGTGAATTTTAGCGTAGTCGCTAAAACTTTCTACTTGGTTCTCAGCGGTCAGATACTCTATAACCTCCAAGACCGTAAGGCCTGATATGTCCTTGCGATTTATCATGTCGGTATATTTGAGTATCACTCGCGAGCAATACTCGTTAACCACTGCGTCCTTGATGTCGCCGTCGGCGGCGATTTGTTTAGGGCTTACAACCTTGTCGGTTTTGATGTAGCCCATTCTTCTGCGGTGAACGAGCCGGATATACACCGGATAGAAACCGTCCACTCTCTGCTTTCTTACGACTGCTTTGAAGTTTGCCATGTTGTTTCCGTTTTGTGAGGTGTATGCGTTAGTGTATGCACGGTGTATGCGGTGTTAAAACTTGGTGTATGCATAGGTGTATGCAAATCCCGTTCAGACGGCTCTTTTAGTGCTTCCAAGTGTACGTACCTCCTAAGAACAGCTTAGGCTGTAACCACCGGAACTCCAGTGAATTACAGCCTAAGAGACTTATGCGTTAGACTAATGTCTTAGTCCTCTATCGCGGCCTGCGCCGCTGCTACGCGAGCGATGGGCACGCGGTAGGGCGAGCAGCTGACGTAGTTCATGCCCAGATGTGCGCAGAACTTGACGGAAGAGGGTTCGCCGCCGTGTTCGCCGCAGATGCCGATTTTCAGCTCGGGCTTGACGCTGCGACCTTTACGGACGCCCATTTCGACGAGTTGGCCTACGCCGACTTGGTCGAGGACTTCGAAGGGATCGGTCTTGATGATGCCGTGTTCCTTGTAGAATTTGAGGAACTTGGGAGCATCGTCACGCGAGAAGCCGAAGGTCATCTGGGTGAGGTCGTTGGTGCCGAAGGAGAAGAAGTCGGCTACGGTGGCAATCTCGTTGGCGGTGAGCGCTGCACGAGGTACTTCGATCATGGTGCCTACGAGGTAGGGCAGGCTTTGGCCTTGCTCTTCGAAGACCTTGGCGGCGGTGGCGTTGATGACGTCTGCCTGGTTCTGGATTTCTTTGAGCGATCCTACCAAAGGTATCATAATCTCGGGGTGTACATCGATGCCGCGAGCGCGTACGGCGAGGGCTGCCTCGATGATGGCGCGTGTCTGCATCTCGGTGATTTCGGGGTAGGTGATACCAAGACGGCAACCGCGGTGTCCGAGCATGGGGTTGAATTCTTCGAGCGAATCAACTTTGGCTTTGACTTCTTCGAGTGTGATGCCCATTTCGTCGGCCAGTTCTTTCTGGGTGACGGTCTGGTGGGGTACGAACTCGTGCAACGGGGGGTCGAGCAGGCGGATGGTTACGCCAAAGCCGTCCATGGCTTCGAAGATGCCTTCGAAGTCGCCGCGCTGCATGGGCAGGAGCTTGGCCAGGGCCATGCGACGGCCTTCTTCGTCGGAGGCGAGAATCATTTCGCGTACGGCCTTGATGCGGTCGCCTTCGAAGAACATGTGCTCGGTGCGGCACAGGCCGATGCCTTGGGCTCCGAAGCTGCGAGCCTGGCGGGCATCGCGGGGCGTGTCGGCGTTGGTGCGTACGAGGGTCTTGGTGTATTTGGCTGCGAGGTTCATGATGGCGCCGAAGTCGCCGCCCAGTTCGGGATCGGCAGTGGGCACGGGACCGTCGTATACTTCGCCGGTGGAGCCGTTGAGCGAAATCCAGTCACCTTCGTTGTACTTGATGCCGCCCATTTCGACTGTCTTAGCGTGGTAGTCTACGTGTATTTCGCCTGCGCCGGAGACGCAGCATTTGCCCATGCCGCGAGCCACTACGGCAGCGTGCGATGTCATACCGCCGCGCATTGTCAGGATGCCTTGTGCTACGGCCATGCCGCGAAGGTCTTCGGGCGAGGTCTCGATGCGTACCAGCACGACTTTCTTTTTCTTTTCGGCCCAGGCCTCGGCGTCTTCGGCGGAGAATACGATTTGTCCGGCGGCGGCACCGGGGGATGCGGGCAGGCCCTTGGCTACGACCTTGGCGCGTTTGAGCGCGCTCTTGTCGAATACCGGGTGCAGGAGCTCGTCAAGTTTCTGGGGCTCCATACGCAGCAGAGTTGTCTTTTCGTCGATTTTGCCGGCACGCAACAGGTCCATGGCTATCTTGACCATGGCTGCGCCTGTACGTTTGCCGTTGCGGGTCTGGAGCATCCAAAGTTTGCCGTCCTGGATGGTGAATTCCATGTCCTGCATATCTTTGTAGTATTCTTCGAGACGGTCGGCGATGGCGATGAGTTCGGCGGCGCATTCGGGCATGGATTCTTCGAGGGAGGGATATTTGGTGGCGCGTTCTTCTTCGCTGATGCCTTGGAGAGCTGCCCAGCGACGGCTGCCTTCGGTGGTGATTTGCTGCGGCGTGCGGATGCCGGCAACAACGTCTTCGCCCTGAGCGTTGATCAGGTATTCGCCATTGAAGATGTTCTCGCCGGTGGCGGCATCGCGGCTGAAGGCTACGCCGGTGGCGCTGTTGTTGCCCATATTGCCGTATACCATGGCTTGTACGTTGACTGCCGTGCCCCATTCTTCGGGTATTTGATTCATGCGGCGATATACTATGGCGCGTTCGTTCATCCAGGAATCGAATACGGCGCAGATGCCGCCCCAGAGTTGTTCCCATGCGTCATCGGGGAAGTCCTTGCCGGTGTAGTCTTTGACGGCGGCCTTGAACAGCTTGACAAGGCTTTTGAGGTCTTCGACGCCGAGTTCGGTGTCGAGCTTGATGCCTTTCTGTGCCTTGACTTTGTCCATGATTTCCTCGAAGGGATCGATGTCGGCCTTGCTTTTTGGTTTCATGCCAAGTACTACGTCGCCGTACATTTGTACGAAGCGGCGGTAGCTGTCCCACGCAAAGCGGGGATTGCCGCTCTTTTCGGCCAAGGAGGCCACGGTGGCGTCGTTCATGCCGAGGTTGAGCACGGTGTCCATCATGCCGGGCATGGAGGCGCGTGCTCCCGAGCGTACCGAAACGAGTAGGGGGTTGGTGGGGTCATTGAATTTCTTGCCGGTGAGGGCTTCGACGTGCGCTATGGCTTTCTCAACATCTTTCTGTATGAGTGCGACTACTTCGTCGCGGCCATGTTGTGTGTACTCGTTGCAGACTTCGGTAGTGATGGTGAAGCCGGGGGGCACGGGCATGCCCAAGAGGTTCATCTCGGCGAGGTTGGCGCCTTTGCCGCCGAGGAGATTGCGCATCTCGGCATTGCCTTCGGCTTTACCGTCACCGAATGTATAAACTCTTTTCATTGGTTGATAGGTAATATGTTAGGTGAAACTTATAGATTTATTCTCTGTCTTTGGCGGCTCGCCGCATATGCGTTGTCTTGTCGCTGCTACGCGCGATGCCGTTTTGCAAAGTTAGTGGTTTCTGCCTTAATGTGCAATAGGTACGCGCTCTTTTGACCTGATTTTCTTTTTTTTCGCCGATGGTTTCGCCGAAGGAATATGTTTGTTTGACTGACTGAATCTATTTTCGGTATGCTTCGGTTTGGTTGTTTTACGATGGGCTTGTCGGCCTCCTTAAATGTATAATTGTGCTGGTGAAGTATGCTCGTTTTTGTAATTATTTTAAGTTTCGCAAGTTCAACTTGCTAAACTTAAATCAAATAATATTGATGTCGATTATGTACAATCGGACATCTGCTCGGCAATCAGAATTCCGTATGCCGACTGCAACTATTCGGCAATCTTTGCTCTTCCGCGCAGTGGAAATGGCATCAAAAACACGACCAAGGATATTTTGCCGTCATTAAAGCAAATGCTTGTGTCGAAAGCTTTTGATCGTGATGAGCATGAGTCGGTGAAGGTATATTTGCCCAGGATGACGATAGAATCGTCCGGGAGAATAGACAAATACATCTGTAATAATGGAATAGACCTCAAAAACAAAAAGTTGCTTGGCTTTGACCGAAGCAATCCTATCGGGATACAGCAGGCGACATTCCTATCGTTATACGAAGAAGGGACAAGGGTTGCCTCCGTTACATCGAGTGATATGGGCGGAGCTCCAAGTGGGCTTATGTTTAACCAACCGTTTGTCATGATAATCCGGGATAACAATACCGGCAGCATTGTACTGATGGCTGTTGTGCGTATGCCCAAAGAATGACGACGTAGACAATAAATCTCTACAACGCGATATGGGCGGCGTGCCGAGATGGGCACACCGCCCATATCATATTGTAGGTGTATCCGGGGGCGGGAAGTGGGCAGCGAGTGGATATTTTTACAGCAAAGCATTTTGTCATAAAGAAAAACTTATTAACTTTGCATTTAGAAAAAATGTTGTACAACATCGTTATACAACATAAAACAATGGGCAATATAATTGCCTGTGATAATACAAACGACAAAAATACTTAGGCATTCGATGATAAAGGCGGCAATCGAAAGGGTTATCAACGACGACCTCTCGGCGATATGGACGCTCCTCGACAACGATGAGCGGCGACTCATTGTGGACAATTTCGAGATACATCATCTGAAAAAGAACCAGATAATATATTCCCAAGGCGACCGCGCCGAGCATCTATGGTGCTTGCTTAAAGGTAAGGTGAAGATGTACAAAGACGGCATCGGCGGGCGGCAGCAGATATTACGCCTTTTTCGCCCGGTGCAATACTTCGGATATCGTGCGGCTTTTGCCGACGAAGTTCATGGGTCAAGTACTTGTGCCTTCGAGCCGTCAATACTCGGGACTTTGCCCATCGATATTGTACAACGCCTTATTGATGGAAATATCCGTGTGGCGTGGTTTTTTATCAAAGAACTGTCCACCAATCTGGGCGGCAGTGACACCCGTATTGTCAATCTCACCCAAAAGCACATACGCGGACGACTGGCCGAGGCCTTGTGCGTACTATGCGAGAATTATGGGTATGAGGAGGACAACGCCACTCTCAAAATATATCTCTCACGTGAAGACTTGGCTAATCTTTCCAATATGACCACATCCAATGCCATACGTACGCTTGCCGCTTTTGTAAGCGAGCATATTCTTGTAGTGGACGGACGCCGCATTAAGATTGTCAACGAAGATGCCCTCCGAAAAATCAGCAAATTCGGATAATGCGGAGATATTGCGTAGGATTGTGGAGCAATGGAAGTTATGGACATAATGGGTGTATAAATCGCATAATTCCCGTAATTCCTAATTCTTATAATTTCTGTTCTTCGAGTTATACTACTTCCATCGGAAAGTTCGGACAATATCTTTGAGGGTACTCAGAGGGTAGGACATGCCTTCGCCAGCTGCAATGGTGAGATACGCCGCCTGCGTGTCGTTGGGGAAGGTGTAAACATATAGTACACGCGAACTTCCGTCCTCTAAGGTGACATTGCTTCGGAACTCGAGGGCGTTGTTCGGACCTACGGACACCCAGCGCAATTCTGGCTTCGAGAAATTTGTCACGCCAATTTCCGACATATATGTGCGCATGGCGCTCTCCGCCTCCTTACAATCCTGTTCGGTAATTCGCGGAGACTGGTCGTGCGCCGGAACATCGCCGTGAGCAAAGTATTCGACATGTAAAATCAGGCCCTCCCCGGCCAAGCTGCCGTCTTCGCGGCTCAATTCCATTCCGGGCGGCACTTGGATTTCGGCATTCGAGACGGAAACTTTTTCCCACGAGGGTGGGGCTTGGAACCGGCCCAAATCATCGACCGGCGAATGACATTGGCCGAAAACTGTTACGAGTAAGACTATAACCCCGATGGTAATTCCGATTAACGACTTGTGATGTCTACGCTTCGAACGATATGACTCGGGTAAGCGCGAGCCGCGCGCCCCGAGGCGTGCGAGGACAAAAGCCTCGGCCTCGGAACGTTTGGCCGCGATGTGCTGCGATAGGTCATCGTCGAGCGGCGTGCCTTCGCTAAGCGCGTGGTCGTAGCGATTTTTCAACAGCATATCCGACAGTACAAGGTATGCCTCGGTGACGCAGCAAATGCGCTCGCGAAAGCCATCGTCCGATTCGTTGCCGTGAGCCTTCTCGGCAATAGCCCTGCGATAGGCCATAGTAATGACTTCGGCATCGTTGCACAGGTCCGATATCTTCAACAAGTGATAATAATTGAGCATAATTCGAAAATCCGTAGTTTATTTGCGCGTAATATTCAAATCGGAGGAGTCGATACCGCGATATGTTGGCGGTTGCGGGGTGTCGGTCTCATCCGGCTCTATATGGTAGTTGAGACAGCAGGCTACGATAAAGCCGATGAGCGGAAACAGTATTGCCAAAACGTAATATCCTGCGCCACGGTTCTTTCGCGAAATCTTAACGCAAGCGGCAATGATAAGTGCGATTTGAATTAGTAAAACGATGATTGCAGGTCCTTGTTGCATGATAATGTTTGATTATTTGATGATGTTGTTTCTGTATTGATATACCCGATCGATGCTGAAAGTAAATGCCAAAAGACGAAAAAAATCAATGGCGCATATTTCAGCATATACATATCGTACATACATTGCCTAAGGACGCTGAATGCTCTTTTTATGCTCTTTTTTGACGAAAAGAGTCACTTTTAACATTGTGGATGTTCTGTTTTTCAGTAAAATTGCTTAACTTTGCTCGAACTTTTGCTCGCAAGGATAGTCCTTGAACGCATTAGAGATTATTGAAAATCAGAAAAATAATATATTCACCTTAATTGAACTCTATGGCCAAGAACTCCAAGAGTGCCGCAATCGCATGTGCGATTACGTTGATGGCGCTGACGGGATGTCACAATGAAGATATTCCCGGCGGCGGAACCATCGGCAAGGGACAACTTGTCCCCGGCGTAGAGCTTAACACCGAAGTGGTAGGCTCCAAGGCCTCGGCTCGAGGCGATGGTGATCTCACCATCAACGATCTCTCGCTAACGATTAAAAGTGCAGACGGCTCATATTCCAAGACTTGGGCGTCCGTAGCCGATTATGACGGCAGCGAACTTTTCCCCATCGGGGCATACACGGTCAGCGCCGCTTACGGCGAACCGACTGAAGAAGGCTTCGAAAAACCCGCATATTTCGGCTCGGCTTCCGTCACTGTGGTGGAAAATGAGTCCACTCCCGTGTCGCTGACCGCCACACTGGCCAACGCGATGGTCTCGGTGGAATACACTGATGCCTTCAAAAAATACATGACCTCGTGGGGTGCGGAAGTACATGCCGATGGTGGCGGATACCTCTACATCGGTTCCGAGGAGACGCGCCCCTTGTATATCCGCACGGGGGATGCGACACTTTCTGTCGAATTTGTCAAGCCCGGAAAAACTGACAAGGTCAAACTGCAAGTGCTCAGCTTCAAGGCACAAGCACGCCACCACTATCACGCCACCATAGACGTCAATAACGGAGGGGTGGGCGAAGCCGTGCTCAATATCACCTTTGACGATACCGTCTCTGAAGAAACCGTGGATATCGAACTGAGCGATGAATTGCTAAATGCCCCCGCGCCCACGGTCATTGCTGCCGACGCGTCAGTGCCCGCCGGAGGGACAGCCATGAACCACGTCGAAGGCACACCATGGAATACGCCGCTGAAGCTCAATATTGTGGCACGCGCAGGCCTTAGCAGCGTTACCCTTACGACACAGAGCAAATCGCTTGTGGCAAACCAGGGCTGGCCCGCCGAGATTAACCTCGCCGCGGCAGACGAAGCCATGCAACAGCGTATGAAAGCCCTTGGTTTCCAAAGCGTGGGCCTGTTCCGCAATCCCGACAAGATGGCTATTATAGACCTTACCAACGTCATTCCTCATATTAAAGAGGCTTCCACGGACAATACCACCACCTTCGCTGTCAAAGTTGTCGACAAGTACGGCAAGGCCAGCGAGGTGTACACTTGGACAATAAACCTCGAACCGCAGGTAGTCACCATCTCCGACCCCTCGACATTATATATAGGGCAGGACAAACTCGACCTGACTCTGACATATAACGGTGCCAATCCTCAAGAGAATGTCAAATTCCAGTATTTTAACGACCGTGGCACCTGGAGCGACCTTACCGTGGTCTCCATCGCGGCCAAGACTCGCGCACGCTCTTCCGAGAAGAACTACGCGGTGACGTTGAAGGTTTCCGCAGACAGCGACGACCTCCGGCTGCGTGCAGTGAGCGGTACCAAAGTCAGCTCCGAACTCACTGTGAAACGCGAGGTGCCGGCCGTGGAGGCTTCCACCGCCGACAAGGACGTCTGGGCCACCAAGGCATACGTCAAAGTAGTCAGCAAAGACGTTAACGCCTCGTCTCTCGCACCGCTTATCACGGCATATGTCAGTACGGACGGCTCGACATACACCGCCGCGACGGCCTCGGTATCTAAAGACGACATACTTCTCGTCAAGGGTCTCAAAGCCGGGACGGCCTACAAGCTTCGTTTGAGCGCTGTGGCCGACCCGGACAAGGCATCCCAGGACATCGAATTCACCACCGAGAACGCAACGGCATTGCCTAACGGCGATTTCGAGACGCTCACCGCCAATGTAACAGCTAAAGACATGCTCCAAGGCGGACAATGGTCAATCTCGGCAGGCATATATTACGACAACAAGTTGAGCTATACCATCAGTGAACCAAACGGGTGGGCCACGGTCAATGCCAAGACAGCAAGCACAAGCCACAAGACACAGAACAGTTTCTTCGTAGTGCCCTCCACTTTCAATAGCACACTGACATGGCTCTCCACCGTGCCCAATATCAAGGTCTTGGGTACAGGCGGCGGCACTGAGACTCCCGACTCGTACAAAGGCTTCACGGCACAGCATGGCAAAAACGCTATGGTGCTGCGCAACGTAGCCTGGGATCCGGAGGGCAAGCGTCCCGATAAATGGAAAAAGGAATTTGCAGGCACTGACGAGTACTACGGACACAATGTTCCCGAAGTGTCGCAGCGCAGCGCAGGCAAGCTCTTCCTTGGCACATACACCTATAACAACGGCTCCGAGACCTACAATCAAGGAGTGGCCTTTGCTTCGCGTCCTACGTCCCTCAAAGGGTATTACACTTACACCAACGACCCCGGTGATACAGCCGAAAAAGGCAAGGTTACGGTACAGGTACTTTCCGGCGAGACGATTATCGGTAGCGGCAGCGTGACACTCGGCGCCGTGGCCAAATACACCGCTTTTAATGTCCCGGTGACCTACCAGGCCAATGTGGGCAAGGCTACGTCCATCCGCGTGATGATAACCTCGAGCACACATGCGTCGGACAATCAGGCCGCCGAGACAGCCGCCATCAAAGTCTCCACCTTCAATTCGCGCTACGAGAGCGCAATGCATGGCGCGACACTCTGCGTAGACAACCTCTCACTGGCGTACTAAAATAGCCCTCTAACACATTCAAACGCAAGACAACAATGAAAAGCAAAATATTGTCCCTGCTGACGATAGCAGTATTTGGCCTGGGTATGACCGCGTGTCACGACGAAGCCAAGCCTACGCCCTCCGACCAAAAAGGCCAGGTCAGCATGCGCTCTATGGGCGTAGACATCGACAACGCCGAGAAGGTCATCAACACCAGTGCCCGAGCAACGGTGGACCTCTCCGACTTTATAATAAAGATTTACGACAGCAAAAACGCCTTAGTGAACGCCTGGAAATACGCCGAGATGCCCGAGCTGTTCTCGTTGCCCGTAGGCTCGTACCGCGTAGATATCTACAGCCACGAAGTACAGAAGGCCGAATGGGAGCATCCATACTTTACCGGCTCTAAGGATTTCACTATCACCGACGGTAATATCACCGAAATAGGTATTGTCACCTGCAAGCTTTCCAACATCAAGGTAACCATCAAATTTGACTCGTCGCTGCTCAAGTATCTGACCGACGATGCCAAAGTTACCGTCATAGCCAATGACGAAGGCTCATTGGTATTCACGCCCAAGGAAACCCGTTCGGGATACTTCGAGGCTCTGAAAGGAAGCAGCACGCTCGTTGCCGAATTTGCCGGCACCGTTAACGGCAAGTACAAGACTATGCGTCACGTCATTACCGACGTCGAGGCAGGCCAGCACCGTATCATCACCTTCACTGTAAAGACCGGCAAGCCTGATAAGCCCGATGAAGACGGACAAATCGTCATTGGCAGCGGTATATATCTCGATGTGGAAGTCGTAGACGAAAATCTTACCGGGAATATCACCATAGGAGAAGACAATATTCCGGACGATGACCGTCCCGGTGGCGAAGACGGCGGAGAAGACCCCAATCCCCCGACACCTCCCACACCCGGCGAGGATACGGATGCCATTAAGGTCTCCAGCGAAACCCTGAACTTTGATAAGGTCAACGACGTAGCCACTACGACAACCGGCATCGTCCTCATCGAAGCCAAGAACGGGATACAACACTTTATAGTCAAGATAGCCTCCGACAACGAAAACTTCGTCAATTCGGTCAAGGACTTAATGCCCATCGAATTTGACCTTGCATATCCCGGCGACAACGCCGAGGCTTTCGAGTCACTGGGCTTCCCAACGGGAGACAAGGTTATCAATGCCACCAATCTTACTTTTGACATCAGCCAGTTCATACCGCTGCTGTCGGCATTCCCGGGCAACCACACCTTTACGCTCAATCTTACCGACAACAAATCTGTCAACAAGATTGTCTCTCTGAAATTCATTGCCAAATAACAATAGTCCCAAATACACACCGTCATGAAAAAGAACATTACAATACTTGGCGCCGTGCTCGTACTTGCGACAACATTCACGGCATGCCATGATGAATTAGGCAACCTTGAAGGTCAAGGGACCGTCTATCTGACCGCCAAAATAAACTCGGACGTCAAGGTGCAGTCCCGTGGCGACGTCTCTGATTATGCAGACAACTGTCTGATATATATATCTAATAACAAGGGTCTTGTACGTCGTTTCAAAGGCATAAGCGAAGTGCCGGCCAACGGCATCCAGTTGGTCAGCGACCACTATATAGCCGAAGGCTGGGCCGGTGACAGCGTCTCGGCGTCTTTTGAACACAAATGGTTCAAAGGCCGTACGGAGTTTGAAGTCACCAACGGCACCACCACCAAGGTGGACCTTGCATGCTCCATAGCCAACGTCCTCGCTTCGGTCAATTACGCTGCCGAAGTCGGCGAAATCCTTACAGACTACAAAATGACCATAGGCCACAGTAAAGGCACTCTCGACTTTGCTGCCGATGAAAAACGTGCCGGATACTTTATGATGCCCTCCAAAGACAAAGACCTCAAATGGACTTTCTCCGGCAAATTGGCCAACGGCGACACCTATACCCGCGAAGGCACCATAAAGAATGCAAAGCCTGCTACGCAGTATATTCTCAATGTCAAGTACACCGGTCATGACGACCCCATAGGAGGCGGATATTTTGTCATCGAAGTTGACGAACATGCAGTCGAAGTCAATGACGTGGTAGTCATAACCCTTGCTCCCGAAATCGAAGGCTACGACTTTGACATCTCCCAACCCGTGGCCGGCGAACCGGGCAACGTGAAACGTACTTCGTTGTACATCACCGCTGCCGGCGCTCTCACCGGGCTCCAACTGTCTTCGCCAATTATCGGCGGCATAAGCGGAGTAGGCGGCAACGATGTCGACCTGTTCAAGATGAGCGATGCCGTCAAGCAGGCACTCAATGCCGGAGGTATCAACTATACCTACAACTATGATGCGGACGAAGACGTCTCATGGATCAAAATCAATTTTGAGACTTCGCTGCTCAACACCCTCAAGGAGGGCGAATACGCAGTCAACGTCTCCGCTACCGATGCCAACGGCGAGACAAGCAACGGCACTCTCAAATTCAATATTACAAGCGCTCCTGTAGCGGCTGCGGCTACCATAGCCACCGAGATATGGCCCACAACAGCCACTATCTATGGCAATATACTCAAGGAAGGTGCAACAGCGCCCACTCTCGTATACCGCGCCAAGGGTGCTGCTGCATGGACTACCGCCACTACCACAACAACCGGCACCAAGCTTACGGCCGCTCTTTCGGGCTTGACTCCCGGCACCACTTACGAGTACGCGGCTCAGAGCGGCGAATACACGTCGGCAATTATGACCTTCACCACCGAAGCCGCCCAGCAGTTGGTCAACGGCGGTTTCGAGGGATGGACCACGGCCAAGGCTCCGTATTTGATGTATGCCGAAGGTCAGGAAATGTGGTGGGATAGCGGTAACCACGGATCGGCTACCATGAGCAAGAACATCACCACCCCCGACGGCGATGTAAAGGTCGAGGGCAATTATAGCGCAAAACTGGCTTCACAATTTGTAGGCGTAGGCGCTATAGGCAAATTTGCCGCCGGCAACGCTTTCGTAGGAAAGTATATCGCCACCGAAGGCACGGACGGCGTCCTCGGATGGGGTCGCAGCTTCGGCTCGCGTCCTAAGGCTCTCAAGGGCTACATCAAGTATGCTCCCGGCACCATCCAGTACATAGGCGACGGCGCTCCATCGTCTATAGCCAAGGGTGATCCCGATACCGGCATCATTTATATTGCCCTGCTGACCAATCACACTGAGACATACTCGTCTAATAATGGTTCGGGCACATATCCCGTAATCGTCAAGACCAAGAAGAGCGAACGCCAGCTCTTTGACAAGAACGCCTCGAATGTCATTGCTTACGGCGAAAAGGTTTTCGCCGAAGCCACAGCCGGCAACGGAATGGTGGAATTCGAAATACCCCTGACGTACTTCAAATCGGATGTCAAGGTTTCGAATATCATGATTGTATGCTCGGCCAGCCGTTACGGCGACTTCTTCACCGGCGGAGTCTCGACCATGTGGATTGACGATTTCCGGCTTGTATATTAATCCTACCTTAACATAACCTGCAACGGGGGACGGCACCTTTCATGATGCCGTCCCCCATTTGTTTGGAGAGCTTCGAGCGCTCCGAGCACTCCGAGTACTTTGCTTAGCGGTATCTCAGACCGTACAATTAAGAAAATGAAGGTCGCAGACCATGGTGCGGCGGGATATCGCGTATAATCTTGTCTGAGGCGGTACGTCTGAGCCGCGCCTCGGCGTAGATGTATCGCGGCCGTTGCCGACGGTCGTTTATATGGGCTATAGCATCGCGGACCGTCGGTATAAGGTCGGCAGTGCCTTCGAAAACGATGGCGACTGCTGACCCCCATTGCGTGTCGGGCACGCCTACGATGTAGAATGTCAGACCATTGGGCAACAACGATGCCAATGTATGTTCCAATTCTTCGGGGCATATTTTCAGTCCTGCCGAATTGATGATATTATCTGCCCGCCCCTGCCATCGGAATTCGGTGGGCGAGACAATGGACACGATGTCATTGGTGACTACTTGTCGGATGCTCAGATGCGGAATGTCGGCCGTCAGGCAGCCGCGAGCATCTGTGGCGAAGCGCGTATTCCGGGCAATAGCGTGGAAAGTGCCGCTGTCGTCTGCGATGTCGGCCAAAGCTATATGACTGCAAGTCTCGGTCATCCCGTAGGTGATGTATCCGTGTATCCCGGCATGTGTCAGCATTTGCCTTCGAGCATCGGACAACGGTGCACCGCCCACGATGACATTTCGCACGCGCTGTCCGGCATCCGGTACTGCGACCAGAGCCTCGACTTGCGACGGCACTATTGCCAATAGATCTAAGTATCCGGCCTCGCCGAAGAAATCCGGTGTGTTTGAGGGCTCGGGTGTCACTATACGACATCCGGCCTCGTAGGCTCGTACAGCCATCATCCGTGCCGCTATGTAGTCGAAGGGCAGCGGCACCGATATCGTAGACCGGGTAGTGATGCCGAAAAACGCGTTGGTGACGTGTGCCGATGCGCGCATATCATCCTTGGACAGCGCAATGGGCTTGGGTATGCCCGTCGAGCCGGATGTATGGCATAATACGGTGTCGCTGTCGTCAAGCCACAGAGACATAAATTCGTCGTATGTCATGGACGGTACCATAAATATTGGCCTTCAAGTCGCAATTGCGGCACCTCGATGTTGTTGGTGTATAGTGCTCCTGTGCCCAAGCCTTGCGGTATGGTTGGCTTATAAGCGTCCACCCATGCGCCTAAGGCGGCGAGGCCGACATTGCTTTCCAGTGCCGATGTGGCCCACCATCCCATGCCTTCGGACTCGGCTACGCGTATCAGCATGTCTGCGCAGCCCAATCCGCCGCATAGCGACGGCTTCAGCACAAGGTATTGCGGCCGTATGCGCAGTACGTCGTCTATGGTGCGTCCGATGTCGGCAGGACGCGTTATCAGGCTCTCGTCCAGCGCTATCGGTATCGGAGTATGGCGGCACAAATCGGACAGCTCGGCTGCATATTGCGGTCGCAACGGCTGTTCGATCGAATGTATGTTCAGCGGAGCCAGACGTTGGAGGCGTTCCATGGCTTCTTGTGGCGTAAAAGCGCCGTTGGCGTCAAGTCGTATGATTGTGTCTCCGCCGGCAATGTCGCGCAATGTCCTGAGCATTTTTAGTTCCGCATCAAAGTCCAGGGCTCCGATTTTCACCTTGATGACAGAGAAGCCGTCTTCGACCTTGCCGCGCATGCGTCGGCTCATAGTGGCTATGTCGCCCATCCATACCAAGCCGTTGATTGTCACGGGTCTTTGACCGCGTGTCCACGGGCTTTGTGTCGGCAGTGCAGGAACGCCGTCACGACTGCCTTGTCCGAGCCGCAGCGCGGCTGCTCCGCATTCGAGCGCGAAACGTATCGAACTTTCGGCCGAAGCCAATGTACATGTCTCGTCTTCCGTATAGTTCCATGTTCCCACGTCTCGACATACGCGGTCGAGGCGTGCCTCGTAATCGGGGGCGTCCTCGGCACTCAGCCCGGCAAAAAGCGGACTTTCGGTTATGACAATACGTTCCGGGTCGCAGTCATCATATATGCGTATAAAGTATGTATCCTTGAAGGCCATGCGTGCCCGCGAGGTTATGGCTACGAAGTTGAAAAGCAGCCTGTAACGGCTCCAATCGGCGTGCAGCATAGCGTCAGCCCGGGAATTGGGGGTATTGGTCGAAATCCGGATCGCGTTTCTCCAAGAAGGCGTTTTTGCCCTCCTGAGCTTCGTCCATCAGGTAATACATCAGTGTGGCATCTCCGGCCAGTTCCATCAATCCGTGCTGTCCGTCCAGCTCGGCATTGAGACTGCGTTTGACCATACGTATGGCAAATGGGCTGCGCTTCATGATTGTTTCGCACCATTCGACCACCTCGTCTTCGAGGCATTCCAATGGCACTACTTTATTAATCATGCCCATTTCAAGAGCTTCTTGTGCTGTGTATTGGCGGCACAGAAACCATATCTCGCGCGCCTTTTTCTGTCCCACGCAACGTGCCAGATACGACGAGCCGAATCCGCCGTCAAAGCTGCCGACTTTGGGCCCGGTTTGGCCGAAACGGGCATTTTCGGAGGCGATAGTCAAGTCGCAGACCACTTGAAGAACGTTGCCGCCGCCTATGGCGTATCCGTTGACCATGGCGATGACGGGTTTGGTGAGCGAACGTATGGCCTTGTGTACGTCAAGGACGTTGAGGCGCGGGGTGCCGTCGGCATCGCGATATCCGCCTCGGCTCTTGTAGTGCTGGTCGCCACCGCTGCAAAAAGCCTTGTCTCCTGCGCCGGTGAGTACTACTACGCGAATGTCGGAGCGGTCGCGGCAGATGCCGAGTGCTTCGAGTATCTGGTGGTTGGTCTGCGGCCGGAAGGCGTTATATACTTCGGGACGGTTGATGGTGATACGGGCTATGCCGTTGTATGTGTCAAAAAGGATGTCGCTGTATTCTTTTACGGGTGTCCATTGACGTGTCATGTCGAGTTTGTTTATGGGTGTGTGATAGGGTGTTATATACTGTTGGATGCGAATGTGTGCTACTGTAGACATGTCGCGGTCGAATGTCGTTAGTGCCTTTTGTAGAGAGTGTACAGTTTTTTGAAGACTTCGGCTCCTGTCTCGGGTGGTACCACGGCTTCGAGTATGCATGGGGCGTCGGTGCGTGCAATCATGGCTTCGAATTCGGACTTCAAGGTTTCAAGGTTGTCGGAGCGGTAGTACCCGAAGCTGCGGCTGAGGCATACCGCTTCGAGCGGTAGGATTACTCCGCCGGCAAGATAGCGCGGCATCACCGGCAGGTGGTGAGTGTTGGCTATGGCGCGGAAAATGCCGCCGCCGGAGTTGTTGATTACCACCATATTGAAGGTCGCCGGGATATCCTCGACCAGCAATGCTCCGAAGTCGTATTGCGCGCTCATGTCGCCCGTAAGTAGTAGGGTGGCGTGGCGCGAGGCTATGGCCGCACCTATTGCCGTGGAGGTGCTGCCATCGATGCCGTTGACGCCGCGGTTGGCGTCAACGCGCCGCAGGCGAGCGCAGTCCGCAGTCTGCGCGTATCGCACCGTAGTCCCGTTGGAAAGGTGCAGTCCCCAGTCATCAGGCATGGCCTCGATAATTTGGCGTATGACCGTCAGTTCGCACCATGGCAGGGCGTTGCAGAAGATTCTGTTGGCTTCTTCGGTTTTGGTCACGGCTTCTTGCCATTGTGCGGCATAGCCGTTGTCAGCGGCGTTGGCGCTGATAGCTTCGACCAGTCCCGGCAGTGCCAATCGCGGCGTCGCCTGTATTGAGAATGTTTGGCAGAGGAAAGTGTCCACGGCCGGCCCGTCGGTGCCTATATGCAGGTGCTGTGTGATTTTGCGCGCGGCGCCGTCGCGCAGCCAGTCCTTGGCGAGTGCCGAGGTGATGCCGCCGCCAATGGTGACCACTATATCCGGCAGCAGGATGCGTCGCTGTTCGGGTGTCAGGGCATTGAGCACGGTGTCTATATTGTGCCCACAGCCCTGCACATTGCTTAAGATGTCGGTGGCTACAGCCACGTTGGGCAGCGTTGCCAGTCGTGACAGCGCATGGCTAACTGTTTTACATGGCGGCATTGGCCCGGCCAGGAACAGTAGGCGTGCCTTGCGCAGCAGCTCCAACTCGTGTGCAGCAAACGAGAAATTGGTGCATTCTCCCAAGGTGTGTATGGCCGGTGTATGATCTTCGTCTGCTATTTCGATTGTTCCGCCGAGCGGCGAGTCTATTTGGATGTTGAGGTGCACGGGCCCTTGTCCGCGTATTTCATCGCCTTTGGCTATGCAGACAATTTCGTTGATGATGCGTAAGGCTGCGCGGGTCTCTTGGGCGTTGTGCGGTACCGGGATGTCTCCGGATGCACGCACAACGGCTTCCAGGGCACCGGCTTGGCGGATGGTCTGCCCGTCGGCCTGTCCTATCCATTGACGCGGTCTGTCGGCCGAAATCACGATAAGTGGCACTTGTCTGTAAAAAGCCTCGGCACACGCCGGCGCCATGTTGAGCACGGCGCTGCCCGAAGTGCAGACCACGGCTACCGGACGACCTTGCTCGGCAGCCATGCCAAGTGCGACAAAGGCAGCCACTCGTTCGTCTATGATATGATGCAAGGTCAGGTCGGATGTTGCCGCCGCCTGAACCAGGGGCGCATTGCGTGTGCCCGGACACGCTACGATGTCGGTGATGCCCCATTGGGACAGCAGGTCTATGAGCGCCCTGCATATATAGTTGTCTGTATTAATCATTGCGTGCAGTGCTTTGGCTTAAGGAAGGCTAAGGCTTAAGGTCGCCGGATATATCGTGCGGTAAAAGGACAAAAGCGGCATTCGGCGACAGCGTTTTGCCGTACAGGTACTGCTGATAGCGGCTATGCCTTTGGCGTGATGCACCGCAAAGATACGCATATTTTATGAGAAAAACCTTGCGCCGACTGTTTTGCCAATGGATATGTCCGCTAAAATGCTTAACTTTGCAGGTTGAAAAGAGCAAAGAAATAAGGAATATACACATCTTTATATGCAGAATATACGCAATATTGCCATCATCGCCCACGTGGACCATGGTAAGACTACCGTCGTGGACAAGATGCTGATGGCCGGACACCTTTTCAGAGACAACCAGAATGCCGGCGAATTGATTCTCGACAACAACGACCTCGAGCGCGAACGCGGCATAACAATACTCTCCAAAAACGTGTCCATCAATTACAAAGGGACAAAAATCAACATCATAGACACTCCGGGACACGCCGACTTCGGCGGCGAAGTGGAACGTGTGCTCAATATGGCCGACGGTTGCCTGCTGTTGGTCGATGCATTCGAAGGGCCGATGCCCCAGACACGCTTCGTCCTTCAGAAGGCTCTTCAGATAGGTCTTAAGCCCATCGTAGTCATAAACAAAGTGGACAAACCCAACTGCCGCCCGGACGAGGTACAAGAGATGGTTTTCGACTTGATGTTCAATCTTGATGCCACTGAAGACCAACTCAATTTTCCGACACTTTTCGGCTCGGCCAAGCAAGGCTGGATGAGTACGGACTGGCGCAAGCCCACTGACAACATCCTGCCGCTGCTGGATGCCATCGTTAAGTACATCCCGGCGCCGCAGACGTTAGAGGGTGACGCCCAGATGCTGATTACTTCGCTTGACTTCAGCAATTATGTAGGCCGTATAGCGGTGGGCCGTGTACACCGTGGCACTTTGCGCGAGGGTATGGATATAGCCCTGATGCGCAAGGATGGCAGCATTTCGCGCCAGCGTATCAAGGAATTACACACCTTTGAAGGTATGGGACGCAAACGTGTCAGCGAAGTCGGCAGCGGCGATATTTGCGCATTGGTGGGTATAGAAGGCTTCGAAATCGGCGATACGGTGGCCGATATCAACAACCCCGAGGCTCTGCCGCGCATAGCCATAGACGAGCCTACGATGTCTATGACCTTCACCATCAACGATAGTCCCTTCTTCGGGCGCGACGGCAAGTATGTCACTTCGCGACACTTAGGCGACCGCCTTACGCGCGAGCTTGACCGCAACCTCGCTTTGCGCGTGAGCAAGGCTCCGCACGAGGATGTCTGGACCGTCTATGGCCGTGGCGTGCTGCATTTGTCGGTGCTCATCGAGACTATGCGCCGCGAGGGCTACGAACTGCAGGTGGGCCAGCCGCAGGTGATTGTCAAGGAAATAGACGGACGCAAGTGTGAGCCTGTGGAGTTGCTCACTATCAACGTTACAGATGAATATGCCTCTAAAATAATAGACATGGTGACCCGTCGCAAGGGCGAGTTGACCGGTATGACTTCCAACGGCGGACGTACAAATCTGGAATTCCAAATACCATCGCGCGGAATAATAGGCCTGCGCAACAACGTACTTACGGCCAGTGCCGGCGAGGCCATTATGGCACATCGCTTCTTCGAGTACCAGCCGTGGAAGGGCGATATCGAGCGCCGCACCAACGGTTCGCTTATCGCCATGGAAGCCGGCACGGCGTACGCTTACGCCATAGATAAATTGCAGGACCGCGGACGCTTCTTTATATTCCCGCAGGAAGAAGTCTACGCCGGGCAGGTCGTGGGCGAAAATGCCAAGGAAAACGACATTGTCGTCAATGTCACCAAGAGTAAGAAACTTACCAATATGCGTGCCTCGGGCGCCGATGACAAGGCCCGTATTATACCGCCTGTGGTCTTCAGCCTTGAGGAAGCGCTCGAGTATATTAAGGAAGACGAATACGTCGAAGTGACGCCGCACCATCTGCGCCTGCGCAAAATCATTCTTGACGAAACCGAACGCAAACGCGCCAATCGATAGTCGACAGTCCTGCAAAACTGAACATAAAAATTCGAACAGACGCATGCAACCATACACCATAAAACTGCGAGGCAGGATTGAGATTATTGACCATCCTTGGGTGATGGGCATACTCAATGTTACGAATGACTCGTTTTACGGCGGGTCGCGTGCCTTTGATGAGGAGGCGGTTGCGACACGTGTGCGCACGCTGTTAGACGAGGGCGTCGATGTCATAGATGTGGGAGCATGCTCTACGCGCCCTGGATGCGAATGTATCGTGGCCGAAGAGGAACGCCGCCGGCTGGATATGGGAATGCGTGTGCTGCGGTCGATAGACGCGAGTGTGCCGGTAAGCGTAGATACTTTCCGCGCCGATATAGCTCGCCATTGTGTCGAGGACCTCGGTGTGGACATTATTAATGACATCTCGGGCGCGAGTGATCCGGCCATGGCTCGAACGGTGGCCGAACTCGGCGTTCCCTATGTGCTGATGCACATGCGCGGCACTCCTGCGGACATGCAACAACACACCGAATATGGTGCAGATGTGGTTGCTTCGGTACTTACCGAGATGTCTCACAGCTACGAGCGACTTGTGTGTGCCGGAGTAGGCGACATAATCATTGACCCGGGATTTGGATTTGCCAAGACGATGGAACAAAACTACGAGCTTATGCGTCGGTTGGACGCCTTTGCCGTATTCGGCCGACCAATCTTTGTAGGAATCTCGCGCAAAAGCATGCTTACACGCCTTTTGGATATATCCGTCGATGACGCTTTATGCGCCACAACGGCTCTCAACACCATGGCGCTGGAACGTGGCGCTGCAATACTGCGTGTACACGATGTTCGTGCAGCCAAACAAGCTGTAGCCATATATGAGGCCGTCCACGGGCGACCTTGAAATACATAGTATTCACCTCTGTTTTTTTGACTGCTTATGCCGGAATTTGGAATTAAAGACGCTATCGACATCCTAATCGTTGCCGTGCTGCTGTACTATATTTTCCGGCAGATGAAAGAGTCCGGCACCATAAACATTTTTTACGGTGTAATGGCTTTCATTGCCGTGTGGGCAGTGGCCGGAGAGGTATTTGAATTGCGCCTTACCGGGTCGATACTTGACCAATTTGTCTCCATAGGCCTGTTGGTGTTGGTCATAATATTCCAAGACCAGATAAAACGTTTTCTTATCGAATTGGGCAGTCATCGACGCTGGCGTTTTTTGCACAGGCTCTTCAATCACCGCGATGACGATGATGCTGTCAGCCTTCGCGCCGAAATCATGCCTATCGTATATGCGTGCATGGCCATGTCAAAGACCAAAACCGGGGCACTGATAGTTATCCAGCAAAACATGCCCTTGGAGTCTATAGCCAAGAGTGGAGACATAATAGACGCCGCCATCAATACGCGCCTTATCGAGAATATTTTTTTCAAGAACTCGCCGTTGCATGACGGCGCAATGATTATCGCTGATCACCGCATTGTAGCTGCCGGCTGCATACTGCCGGTGAGCCATGACAGCGGTGTGCCCCGTTCGCTGGGATTGCGCCACCGCTCGGCGCTGGGTATAGCGCAAGAGACCGATGCCATAGCCGTGGTTGTCAGCGAGGAAACCGGTTATATTTCCGTGGCCCATCGCGGAGCCTTGCGTGTCAAGTTGTCCACGGCTGAGCTGGAGAAAATCCTTTATGAAGGTATGTCGAACGAATAAGTAGCGGACGAAATAAGCATCGCTCGAATTAGTATACAGACAGCGACAGCCGCGTATCGTGCGCGGCTGTCGCTGTCTGTATGACTGTGAAAGCAGGTGGGCTATAATTGCTTTATGGCTATTGTGAGATTATCCGAATATGGCTGCGAGGTCGTCAAATCTCGCGGCATTATCCGCTCCGAAACGAGCGACGGAAGCTCGCGCCTGTGCCGGAGTCTTTTCGACTTGCGGATGGCTTTTGCTGTAAAACTTGTCGGCATAGCATACGAGGCGTTCGAGCAATGTCTCCGGCATATAGTCGCCCGGAGGCATGGGAAGGTGATATTCGGCAATGTCTTTGGCTGTGATACCGGTGCCGGTGTGCCTTTCGGCCACTCGGGCAAGCCATTCGGGGGCGCCGGCCTTACGTAGCATGGCCGCTCCGAGGACGCCGTGGCGCAGGTAGTGCTCCGTTCCGTGGCAATGGATGCCGGGGGCATTGGTGGCGATGATGCCTATGTCGTGGAGCATGGCTGCAGCTACGATATCGCCGTCGGCGAGGGGTAGGGCATGGGTGTGTGCAATCTCAAGCGCTTTCCGTGCCACTTGCAGGCTGTGCGTCACCAATAATTCTTTGAGCTTTTGCGTCTCGCTGTCGTCGGCGCTGTAGGCATTGTCAATATACGCCATATAGTTTACCGCTGATGGCGGTAGACCATATGGCGTATATTGTTGTGTGTCTGTGGTGGTCGGCATTAAAGCACGGTGTTCCAGCCGTGTACATCCTCAATTTCGCCATACTGGATGGCGCGGAGGGTGTTGTACAGCTTGGTGGTGACGGGACCGGGCTTGCCGTCTTTGGCGATTACGTATTGATGTCCGGTGTCAAGGTCGTCTATGCGGTGTATGGGCGAGCATACGGCGGCTGTGCCGCAAGCGGCAGCCTCTTGCACTTCGGCCAATTCCTCGACGGGAATGTGGCGTGCTTCGACTTCCATGCCCATATCGCGTACCAGTTGCTGTAAGCTCATGTTGGTGATGGACGGAAGTATAGATTCGCTGGCCGGGGTAATGTACTTATTGCCTTTGATGGCAAAGAAGTTGGCAGGACCGCATTCGTCGAGATATTTCTTTTCTTTGGGGTCGAGGTATAGTACTGCCGAATAACCTTTGTCGTGCGCCATACATCCGGCCTTGAGAGATGCAGCATAGTTGCCGCCGGTCTTGAAACGACCCGTGCCCTTGGGCGCTACGCGATCGTATTCGCGGGTGATGCATATGTCAGTGACGCCGAATCCTGTCTTGAAGTACGGGCCTACGGGCGATACAAAGATGATAAAGGTGTATTCGGTGGCCGGGTTGACACCCACGCGGGCGCTGATACCTATCTCGAGGGGGCGGATATATAGCGAGGCGCCGCTGCCATAAGGCGGGATAAAGCGCTCGTTCAGCTGTACAGCCTTTATGGTCATTTCGCGGAAAATTTCAAGCGGCACGGGTGCCATCATCAGTGCCTCGGCCGAGCTGCGCAGGCGCTTGGCGTTTTCTTCGAGGCGGAAGATGCGTATTTTCCCGTCGGCACCGCGGAAGGCCTTGAGACCTTCAAATATTTCCTGGCCGTAGTGCAGTGCTGTGGCGGCGATGTGCATGTCTATTGTCGGCGATTGTGACACTTCGATTTCGCCCCATTTGCCATCACGGTAGGTGCAACGTACGTTGTAATCTGTGGGAATATAGCCAAAAGGAAGTTTTGACCATTCAAGGTCCGGAATGTTGTTGTTGCTCATATCGGTTGTCTGTTAAATGTTTTGTTTGTTTTTCTGTTGATGCAGGGACTGCCGTAGGGCAGCTTGTTTTAATCTTTAAGAAGATTTTACCTTGCAAATATAGACTATATTTTGATAAGGTGCAACTTTGTTTATGAAATTTAATGGCCCAAATATCTTGTGACGTGCTCGTCGGCAAAAGTGTGATGGCGATTGGACATGGCGATTGGCGTTATTGCGGTGGTTGCCGGACAGGGCCTCTCCGGGCTTTGGATGTGTAAGTATTAAAGATCTGCGTATATGCCCTTGCTCGGCGGGATATTGTGATGTGGTTTTTTTTGCTCGGTTAAGGTGCTGATGTATAGTGCGGTGGCGGTTAGGTGCGAAATTCAGCCGAAAAAATGTTGAGAAAAAATTTGTCAGCTCCGGAAAAGTGCGTACCTTTGCAGTGCTTTTGAAAGCAACCTCGGGGTGTAGCTCAGTTGGTTAGAGTACGCGTCTGGGGGGCGTGAGGTCGCTAGTTCGAGTCTAGTCACCCCGACCAAAAGAATTCATGTTAAAATTCCCCCTGTTGAGCGAGTTTCCAAACGGAAACTCGCTCAACTTTTTAGATCTGTTTTGAATGGCAATGGCTGTGCCTCCGGTGTGACAATGTCTGACAACGCACGTAGTGCATCATTAGTACATCGATATAATGTGAGATGCGTTGCCGAATCTGCGTACAGCCTTAGATTATAGATATATAGAGCGATATAATGGTGGCCAAAGACGCAGGATTGTGACTTTGGCACAGAATATGCTAATACGAATTTTACGAAAAAAGAAAATCAATTAAATAACTCACATAAAAGTTAGAACTATGAACGTTAAACCTCTTGCTGACCGCGTAATTATCCGCCCCGCACAGGCCGAAGAAGTTACGGCTGCCGGTATTATCATCCCCGATTCTGCTAAAGAAAAACCGCTGAAAGGCACTGTCATCGCCGTAGGTACCGGTACCAAGGACGAAGTTATGGAGCTGAAAGACGGAGACACCGTGCTGTATGGCAAATACGCCGGCACCGAGCTCGAAATCGAAGGAGACAAGGTGCTGATTATGCGCCAGAGCGAAGTCCTCGCTATCCTCGGATAAGCAGGTCGTACAATCATCAAAACACGCTAAAATATCTACAATCATGGCAAAAGAAATCAAATTCAATACAGAAGCTCGCGAAGAGCTCAAGAAAGGCGTGGACGTATTGGCCAACGCCGTTAAGGTAACCCTCGGCCCGAAAGGTCGCAACGTCATTATTGACAAGAAATTCGGCGCACCGCACATCACCAAGGACGGTGTCACTGTGGCACGCGAAGTCGAATTGGAAGAGCCTATGCAGAATATGGGCGCCCAGTTGGTCAAGGAAGTCGCTTCCAAGACCGGTGACGATGCCGGCGACGGCACTACTACCGCCACCGTGTTGGCTCAGGCTATCGTTAATGTCGGTCTGAAGAACGTCACTGCCGGTGCTAACCCTATGGACCTCAAGCGCGGTATCGACAAGGCCGTTGCCGCCGTGGTCGAAGGTATCAAGAATATGGCTCAGCCCGTAGGCGACGACTTCAAGAAAATTGAGGACGTGGCTCGCGTATCGGCTAACAACGACGAAACCATTGGCCAGCTCGTGGCTGAGGCTATGAAGAAAGTCAAGAAAGAAGGCGTTATCACCGTAGACGAAGCCAAGGGTACTGAAACTACCATTGACATCGTTGAAGGTATGCAGTTTGACCGCGGCTTTATCTCGCCTTACTTCATCACTGATGCCGAGAAAATGGAATGTGTCATGGAACGTCCTTACATCCTGCTCTATGATAAGAAGATTTCCAACCTCAAGGATATGCTTCCCATCCTCGAAAGCACAGCCCAGAGCGGTCGCGGCCTTCTGATAATCGCCGAAGACGTCGATCAGGAAGCCCTCGCCACACTCGTAGTCAACCGTCTGCGTGGATCGCTGAAGATTTGCGCCGTCAAGGCTCCCGGCTTCGGTGACCGCCGCAAGGAGATGCTCGAAGATATTGCCATCCTTACCGGTGCCACTGTAGTGAGCGAAGAAAAAGGTATGCAGCTTTCGGCCGCTACCATCGATATCCTCGGTACAGCCGAAAAGGTTACGGTGAACAAAGAGAATACCACTATCGTCAACGGCGCCGGCAGCAAGGATAATATAGCCGCGCGTGTAGCCCAGATACATGCCCAAATCGAACAGACCAAGAGCGACTATGACCGCGAGAAGTTGCAGGAGCGCTTGGCCAAACTTGCCGGCGGTGTTGCAGTGCTGCACATCGGCGCACCCAGCGAAGTCGAGATGAAGGAAAAGAAAGACCGCGTGGACGATGCTCTGAGCGCTACACGGGCTGCCATAGCCGAAGGTATAGTCCCCGGTGGCGGTGTGGCTTACATCCGCTGTATTCCCGCCCTGCGTGCCCTCAAGGGTGCCAATGATGACGAGCAGACAGGTATAGAGATTGTGCTTCGAGCCATCGAAGAGCCTCTGCGCCAGATTTCGGCTAACGCCGGTGTCGAAGGTGCTGTGGTGGTTCAAAAGGTCAGCGAAGGTACCGGCGATTATGGCTATAACGCTCGCACGGACACATACGAGAACCTTCACGCTGCCGGAGTTATTGACCCGGCCAAGGTTACGCGCGTAGCTTTGGAGAATGCCGCATCTATCGCCGGAATGTTCCTGACGACAGAATGCGTCATCGCCGACAAGAAAGAAGAAAATGCTGCACCTGCTATGCCCGCCGCCGGTATGGGTGGTATGGGCGGCATGATGTAAGCCACTCATCACTTAGGCGCTGTCTCTAATAGACGGTGACCTTTCAATAGAGCTGCTTCCACGCAAGTGGAGGCGGCTCTATTGTTTTATGTCAATGTTGCAATGGCGTACTCTCGTCGCGGCTCAGGTTGGATTGAACGTATAGGCATGCAAAAACAACGCAGCGGGTGATGCCGAGCACCATCCGCTGCGTTGTTGTCTTTCGGAAAATGGATTATTTGAGTGCGTCCTTAACTGCGTCGTTCGGAACCATTTCTTCTTTGAAGACATAGGCGCCGGTCTTGGGGGACTTAACCATTTTGATGACCTTGCTGTATGTACGGCCTTCACCTTTTTGCAGGGAGGCCACTGTTTTCTTTGCCATATCTTAGGTGGTTTGGGTGCGTATAGGTGAGGGTGTTATTTAATCTCTTTATGAACGGTCACGCGCTTCAGAATCGGGTTGTATTTCTTGAGTTCGAGGCGCTCTGTAGTGTTCTTGCGGTTCTTTGTGGTGATGTAACGGGATGTGCCGGGCATTCCGCTGGCTTTGTGTTCGGTGCATTCGAGGATGACCTGCACGCGATTACCTTTTGCTTTCTTTGCCATCTTCTCTTATGTTTTTAGAATCCAATGATTTTGATGTCGTTCTCGGTCAGGTAGCCTTTCTCGGCGGCCTGAATCATAGCGGCGTTGAGGCCTAATTTGTTGATGGTGCGCAGCCCGGCAGCGGAGATTGTCAGGCTAATCCACATGCCTTGTTCTACCCAGTAGAATTTCTTGGTGAACAGGTTGACGTTAAAACGGCGTTTGGTGCGACGTTTCGAGTGCGATACGTTGTTGCCCGTGATAGCTTTCTTGCCGGTGATTTGACAAATCTTTGACATGGCTGTTAATGGTTTATCGTGTTCGGTGTCTGTTTATTGTTGTCTTTGAATGTCTTAGCGACGTGCGTTCCGTCTCATATCACCTGTGGGCGCATCTTTTCCACCGGCTTTTTCGGAGCCGCCGTAAAACAGGATGCAAAGTAACGACTTTTTTCGTTATCTACCAAATATTTCCACCTTTTTTTGCCTGAATGGCCAAAAATAATTTCTTGGGGCTTGCCTGTAATGCGGGTGGGGCTTGTCTGTGGTGTCGGGGGGTCTCGATGCAGGCCTGGGTACGGCCCGGAGGGATGTTTCTGCGGTGTTTGGCGCGATAATTGCTGGCTTGTTTGAGGTGCGGCGGATGTCCCGCCGTGATCGTACACTTCAGCAGCTATCGTACAATGTATATCGCATCCCGAAAGCACAAAGAGAATATCGCCGAATACTTGTTGTATATGTGGCAGATAGAGGATATTATCCGTGCCTACAACCTTGATATTGACCATATAGAAGAGTCCGTAATCCGTCCCATGGGGCTTGATGAAGAGCGGGCGCATGCTTTGCGTGAGTGGTACGTGTCACTCATTGATATGATGAGGTGCGAGGGTGTGGAGCGTTCGGGCCATTTGCAAATCAATCGCAATACGTTGGGACAGCTTGTGGACTTGCATCGGCGTCTGTTGTCGAGTGACAAGTATGCCGAGTATAGTGCTCAGTTGTACAAGACGTTGCCGTTTATAGTCGAGTTGCGTGCCAAGGGTGGGAAGGCTCCGGTCGGCGAGTTGGAGACGTGTTTCAATGCGCTGTACGGGGTGCTGATGCTAAGGCTGCGCGGCCGGGAGATTTCCAAAGGCACGGCTGATGCTGTGGCTCAGATTTCCAGGCTTTTGGCGATGCTTGCCGGATATTATAAGCTCGACCGGGATGATAAGCTTGAGTTTTGAGGAGCGTGCTGCCGTCTCACGCAAGTAATATCTTCTATTATAGCCATAATAGTTGTTATGGCCATTATGGTTATTCAGCAGTCATACTGCGTGTAAGAGTCTGTTGTGGCAGCTGTCAGACGTCGATGCGGCTGGCGGTGGCCATTTCGTCGTATTCTTCCCAGTCGGGGTCGTTCTCGCATGTGATTTCCAGTGGCATCAGCGGCAGCTGCGCCAGGGCTTCGTTGAGTTTGCGTCCGAAGATATTGGTGCTGGTGGTGTAGAATACCCATTGGCGGCTTCCGTCACCGGTATATATGCCGGTGAGCACGGCTACGGGGTCTTTGTCGAAGGTGTCGGCCATAGCATCGGTGGCTTGTTCCATGAGTTTGGAGTCTTCGATGCCGGGCATGTCGTGACCTCCGTATTTCCATGTGATGGTTACGCGGATGCTGAAGCGAGGGTTGGTGCGGAATTTTTCGATGTCGGCACGTCCGGTGACCAGGATATCATATCCTTCGTCGCTGATGGTGGGGCATGTCCAGTATTCTCCTTTCATAATATAGGGCGGGGTAGTTTCGAGTGTGGAATGAGGAATTGAGGAATTGAGGAATTGAGACCTTAGGGACTTTAAGGACTTTAGAGCCTATTATCTGAGGGCTCTGATTTCGAGAGCCGAGAAATAGAAGAAGCGAAAAGGACGGCGGGCGGATGTAAGCCGGGTTCTGTAAGCCCTCGGTATCCCGCGTGGGGACCGGACGGGGCCATGCACGTCATTTATCTGAGCGCCGTGTTGCCACGGCCGCTTTAGCAGTCTACCCCCCGGCAATGGACGAGCAGCCCTTAAATGCCGGTATATTTGACCTTGCAACCCATAAGGTGTGCGGCGAGTCATGTCACCATGTCTCCCGGTGGGCTCTTACCCCACCTTTTCACCTTTGCCGACATCGTCGGCTGTTATTTTCTGTCACACTACTCTGCCGTTTCCGACAGCTTGCCGTTAGCAAGTATGGTGCTCTGTGTTGCCCGGACTTTCCTCCCGTCTGCACAGGTCGGCCTCGCGGTCGGTCTGCCGGACGAGCGACGCGCCTCTGCCCGTCGTCGTTTTCGCTTCGTCTATATGTTTGGCGTCTGTTTAGACGTATCCTTTAATGATGCCGCGTTTGCTGTTGCGGACAAACATGATGATTTCGTCGCGTTCGGGGGTGGCCGGCAGCTCGGCTTCGATGCGGGCGACGGCGTCTGAGACGTTCAGTCCCGAGAGATAGAGGTAGCGGTATATGTCCTGTATCTCGCGTATGGTGTCGCTGGAGAAGTTGCGTCGGCGCAGGCCGATGCTGTTGATGCCGGCGTAGGATATGGGTTCGCGTGCGGCTTTGACATATGGGGGCACGTCTTTATTGATGAGTGCGCCGCCTTGTATCATGATGTGCGAACCCAGGTGGCAGAATTGGTGTACCAGTGTTCCGCCGCCGATGATGGCGTAGTCGTCTACGATGACTTCGCCTGCCAATTGTGTGGCGTTGGAGATGATGATGTTGTTGCCTACGCAGCAGTCGTGTGCTATGTGCGAGTAGGCCATAATCAGGCAGTTGTTGCCCACGACGGTGCGGCCTTTGGAGGCTGTGCCGCGGTTGACGGTGACGTATTCGCGCAGGGTGGTGTTGTCGCCGATGACGGCGTAGGTTTCTTCGCCTCTGAATTTGAGGTCTTGGGGTATTGCGCCTATGACGGCACCGGGGAATATGGTACAGTTGCGGCCTATGCGTGCGCCTTCGAGGATGGTGACGTTGGAGCCTATGCGTGTGCCTTCGCCGATTTCGACGTTTTGGTCAATGGTGACAAAGGGGTCGATGACGACGCTGGGGTGTATCTTGGCTGCGGGATGTACGTATGCTAAGGGCTGTTTCATTTGTTCTTGATGATTTGTGCCATAAATTCGCATTCGGCCACGAGTTTATCGCCTACGAAGGCGCGGCCTTTCATGACGGCGCATCCGCGACGTAGCTCGGTCATGAAGGACACGTGGAATAGGAGTGTGTCTCCGGGGACAACTTTTTGGCGGAATTTCACATTGTCTATTTTCATGAAGTATGTCGAGTAGCGTTCCGGGTCGGGCACGGTGCCGAGCACGAGCAGTCCGCCGGTCTGGGCCATGGCTTCAATCATGAGTACGCCGGGCATTACCGGTTCCTGTGGGAAGTGCCCTTGGAAGAATGGTTCGTTGGCGGTGATATTTTTCACGCCCACGATATAGCTTTCGCTGCGTTCGATGATTTTGTCCACCAGCAGGAAGGGGTAGCGGTGGGGCAGTAGGGCGCGTATCTGGTTGTTGTCCAGTATGGGGGTGGCGTTGGGGTCGTACACGGGCGCTATGGCGTCCATACGGCGCACATCGCGGCGCAGTTTCTTGGATAGTTGGGTGTTGATGGTGTGCCCGGGGCGGGTAGCGATGATGCGGCCGCGTAGCGGGGCGCCTATCAGGGCGATGTCGCCTATGATGTCGAGCAGTTTGTGGCGTGCGGGTTCGTTTTCGTGCGTCAGGGGTGTCTCGTTGATGTATCCGTACTCGGTGACGCATTTGTGCTGTACGCCCATGATGTCGGCGATATGGTCCAGCTTGTCTTGGCTCAGGGGCGAGTCGTAGATGACTATGGCGTTGTCGAGGTCGCCGCCCTTGATGAGGTTGGCGGCCAGCAGTTGCTCTATCTCGCGCACGAACACGAAGGTACGACTGGCTGCAATTTCATCGGCGAAGTCGCTCAGGTGTTCGAGGCTTGCGTACTGGTTGTGCAGTACGGGTGAGTCGAAGTTGATCATCACATCGGCGGTGAATTCTTCGTCGGGTAGTACTATGATTTTGGAGCCTGTTTCGGGGTCGGAGACCTCTATCTTGTGGCGGACGACAAAGAATTCTTTGTCGGCATCTTGTTCTTGGAGTCCGGCTTGGGCTATGGCGTGGGTGTATATTGCGGCGCTGCCGTCCAGTATGGGCATCTCGGGACCGTCCACACTGATGAGTACGTTGTCTATTCCGGAGGCATAGAGCGCGGCCATGGCGTGCTCTATGGTGCTGACGGTGATGTCGGGAGCGATGCCGATGACGGTGCCGCGGCTGGTGGCTACGACGTTTTCGGCCACAGCGGGTATTATTGGCCGATCTTCGAGGTCAACGCGTTGGATTTTGTATCCTGTGCCTTCGGCTGCGGGGTTGAAGGTTGCCGTGATATTGAGGCCTGTATGCAGCCCTTTGCCTTGGAGCGTAAAGGGCTTGGCGAGCGTGAGCTGTTTCATTGTGGCGTATATGGTGTTATATATTGTTTCGTACTTTACTGTTGCTTGGCGGATTTTTCGAGGGCGCCGACGCGGTCAAAGAGCTGGCCCAAGCGGCGTATGTATGCGGCTTGACGGGCAAATTCGCCGGCGGGCACTGCGGGGTATCCCATGATGCGGCTGCCGGGGGCGACGTTGTTGGGTACGCCCGACTGGGCGCCTATTTGTGTGCGGTCGCCCACGGCGATGTGCCCGGCGATGCCCACTTGTCCGCCCACCATACAGTGGCTGCCTACGTGTGCACTGCCTGCTATGCCGGCTTGTGCGGCCACCACCGTGTGCTCGCCTACGGTGACGTTGTGTGCCACCTGTATCAAGTTGTCCAGCTTGGTGCCGCGGCCTACGTGGGTGGCGCCCATGGTGGCGCGGTCCACGGTGGTATTGGCTCCTATTTCGACGTCATCGCCTATCTCGACGATGCCCATTTGGGGTATTTTATGGTAGACGCCTTCGCTGTCGGGTGCAAAGCCGAAGCCGTCGGCTCCTATGACCACGCCGGCATGGATGATGCAGCGTGCCCCGATATGGCATCCGGGATATACGCAGCTTCCGGGGTAGAGCACGGTGTCTTCGCCTATGACGGCGCCGTTGCCTACGTACACTTGGGGATAGATCTTGGCGCCGCGTCCTATGACGGCGCCTTTGCCGATGTATGCAAATGCGCCGACGTATGTCTCCTTGTCTATGGCGACGTCTTCGGCTATGTAGCTGGGCTGCTCGATGCCGACGGGGTGCTGTGTCATGGCTGCGGCGGCCATTTCCATGAGCTTGGTGACTGCGCCGTAGGGGTCGGCCACGCGTATCATGGTGGCTTGTACGGGACGCTCGGGCACGAATGTATCGGCCACGAGCACTATCGACGATTGAGTGTCGTAGATGTAGTGTGTGTATTTGGGATTGGCAAGAAAAGACAGTGCGCCGGGATGCCCTTCTTCGATTTTGGCAAAGGTGCTGACTGCGGCTTTGGGGTCGCCGTCAACGGTACCGCCGATAAGGGCTGCTAACATTTCTGCTGTAAATTGCATGTGTCAAGTCGTGTATGATTCATATGAATGCGACCGCAAAAATACGCAAAATAAACGATATAGCCAAATCGGCCTCACAGCGCACGCTGTGAGGCCGATTTGGTGGCGAGCTTGGACTATTGTGCTAATGGGAAAGATGGGAAAGATGTCATACACCTATAACTCCCATTGTTCTCATAGCTTTCATAGTTCCCATAACTCCCTTAGTTCTGACATTCCACATTATTTTCATTCCCATTCGATGGTGCTCGGCGGCTTGGAGGAGACATCGTAGCATACGCGGTTAACGCCGCGCACGCTGTTGATGATGGTGTTGGATACATCGGCCAGGAAGTCGTAGGGTAGGCGCGCCCAGTCGGCGGTCATGGCGTCCGTGGAGGTAACGGCACGCAGGGCCACGGCTTGTTCGTAGGTGCGTTCGTCGCCCATGACGCCGACGCTTTGCACCGGCAGCAGTATCACGCCGGCCTGCCAGATGTCATCGTACAGGCCGTATTGGCGCATCTTGGAGATGAAGATGTCGTCGGCGTCTTGCAGTATGCGCACTTTCTCGGGGGTGACTTCGCCCAGTATGCGCACGGCCAGGCCGGGGCCCGGGAAGGGGTGGCGGCGTATCAGATGCTCGGGCATGCCCAGCTGCCGTCCGACGGCGCGTACTTCGTCCTTGAAGAGCGCGCGCAGCGGTTCGCACAGCTTCAGGTGCATTTTCTCGGGCAGTCCGCCGACGTTGTGGTGGCTCTTGATGGTGGTGCCGGTGATGCTCAGCGACTCTATGCAGTCGGGGTATATTGTGCCTTGCGCCAGCCATTTGACATCCTTGATTTTGCGGGCTTCCTCATCGAAGACGTCGATGAAGCCCTTGCCGATGATTTTGCGCTTGGCCTCCGGGTCGGTGATTCCGGCCAGTTCGTCGAAGAATTTGGCCGAGGCATTGACGCCTATGACGTTGAGGCCCAGCCCTTGGTAGTCGCGTAAGACGTTGGTGTACTCGTTTTTGCGCAGCATTCCGTGGTCCACAAATATGCAGGTGAGGCGGTCGCCGATGGCGCGGTTGAGCAGTACGGCGGCCACGGACGAGTCCACGCCTCCGCTCAGTCCGAGCACCACGCGGTCGTCGCCTAATGTCCGGCGCAGGCTTTCCACGGTGCTGTCTATGTACGATGCGGGAGTCCATTCGCGACGCGAGCCGCAGATGTCCACCACGAAATTCTGCAGCAATTGTATGCCGCAGGTGCTGTGGAACACCTCGGGATGGAATTGCACGCCCCAGCATCGGAGGCCTCGGCGGCGATAGGCGGCCACGTGTACTTTGTCGGTGGAGGCTACTATATCCATGCCTTCGCCGACGGCGGTGATGGTGTCGCCGTGGCTCATCCATACCTGTGCGCCGACCTCGATGCCGGTCATCAGCGGATCGGAGCTGTCCACTTCGCTGAGGATGGCACGGCCGTATTCGCGAGTGGAGGCCGGTTCGACGCGTCCGCCGCGCTGATAGGCCATCAGTTGGGCGCCGTAGCATATGCCCAGTACCGGGTAGCGCGACACAAGAGCCTCGGTGTCAACCTTGAAGGCCTTGTCATCGTATACCGAGAAGGGGCTGCCCGAGAGGATGACGCCGATGACATCGGGATCGTCAGCAGGCATACGGTTGTATGGGAGGATTTCGCAGTAAGTGTCGAGTTCGCGCAGGCGGCGGCCTATAAGCTGTGTCGTCTGCGACCCGAAATCGAGAATAATGATTTTTTGTGGCATCGTCTTTTTTGTGGATGATGTAGCGGTGATTTTTAGAAGAAGTACTCGGAGTCTTCCGGAAAGAAGTACTCGGAGTCTTTGATCAGTGCAAAGGTACGCTTTTTTTGCGAGACCCCGAAAGCGTCCCTAAAGTCCCTAAGGACCCTAAAGTCCCTAAAGCCCCTAAAGTCCATTAAAGCTCCCCAAAGTCCCATCGTCCTCCTCCGCCCATGCGTTGCGCAGCCCATTCCCTCATAAAAAAAACAGAGCCCGCTAACCTCAACGGTCGGCGGGACTCTTAACTAATTCAGGTACGAATTCTATACATCCGGCCATTTAGGCCGGAGATAGCCCTTACTTTTGTTCTACATTTCAGGTTAGTCAATCACGTCAGCGCATCACTGCGCCTTCATATCAAAATCAATCAGTTGTTTTCGGAGAAGGGCAGGGGCGCTTGGCCGGACTTGCCGACCCGTATGCGCCTCTGTCGCGTGGGATGCCCATGCTACTTCTTGACGATGCGTATGGGCGTTTGTTCGTTGATTACAATCATATACACGCCGGAGGCCAGTGTGGAGACGTCCACGCTTTGGGTGTAGCTGTCTTCGCCGGCTACGCGTGCTACTTCGGCGCCGGTGCTCGAGAATACGCGGATGTCGCGTATAGCCTCGGGACTGGTAACGGTCACCTCGGTGGTGGCCGGTACGGGGTAGGCGCTCAGGCTGTAGCCCGTGGCGTCACTTATGCCGGATGTCCCGACGATGGCAGCGGTGGCGGCGTTTGGTCGTGCGTGCCTCGGGCCTATACTCCGGGAGGTTGTAGAATGGCCTCCGGCTTGGAGGCTTTTTGATAATCGGTTCGCGGACGTTTCTTGCCGTCCGTGCCCATATGCAATAAAGTCAAGGTATGTTATATCAAGCATTGAGCCTGATTTTGGCCTGCAAAGTTAAGCATTATTCCGCATATACAGCACAAAAAGTGCCAAAATAATAAAAAAACGAGCTCCGCTAACCTCGGCGGTCGGCGGAGCCCTTAACAATATTGCATTCTACATTTCAGGTTGATCAATCAATCACTTTTTCAGTGGTTTTTTTAAGATGCGTGCTGCATCACTGCAGTACTAAGTAATTCTATTAATTACTTGCTTCTTAGGGCTTCACTCGCACAAACGAGCGGTGGCCCTGCGGGCACGTGCCAACCTCGGTCGGCACGGCCGCATATATCAAAGTATCAATCACTTCTTAACGATGCGCAGGGGGGCCTGCTCGTTGACTACGAGCATATACACGCCCGGGGCCAGGGTGGAGACGTCCACGCTTTGGGTGTAGTCCTTTTCGCCGGCCACGCGAGCCACTTCGGCGCCTGCTGTCGAGAAGATGCGTACGCTTTCTATAGCCTCGGGGCTGGTGACGGTTACCGCAGTGGTGGCGGGCACGGGGTAGACGCTCAGGCTGTAGCCGGTGGCGTCACTTATGCCGGTTGTCCCGACGGTGAAGTTCTCGGCGTTGGTCGAGGCGGTCTTGCGTATGCGAGCATTGGTGGAGGCGTACACGGCCGTGATGCGGTATTTGTAGCCCGACGGGTTGACGTTGGTGTAGTAGTACAGCACGCACTTGTGGTCGGTGGCGGGGTTGGCTTTTTCGCGCAAGGCGTAGCCCTTTTCGGAGGGGGTGTCGATGCCGAATTTGTACGTATCGCTCTTGCCGAACTTGTAGTTGCCGGGCACTTGGCCGGTGGTGATTTCTACGGGGTAGTGGTGGTAGTCTTCGCCCTGCTTGAGCAGGTTGAATTTGTTAAGGGTGTTGAAGGTGTTGCCTCCGTCGGTGGAGTATTCCACGAGGAAGTACGACACGGGTTCGTTTGAATTGGCGGCTGTGGCACGGTCAAAATCGAGGTCCACGCGGTACGTGCCGGCGGCAGCGCCATCTCCGCTATAGATGTATGCTCTGGCTTCGCCTATGGCTGCCGGGTAGTCGTTTTGGGCAACTTCGTAGTTCATACCGCCACGGATGAGTGTTCCGTTTTTGCGTTTGTAGACAGGAACGATTTCGGCGGTGTACTTGTCGGCGTTGATGAAGAACTCACCGGAAGCGTTTTGACTGTAGTCGATGGTGAACACATAGTTCACGTCAGCCTCGTCTTTTTTATTTTTCCAGGTTTCGAGTACTGTACCGTTTTGGTCTTTGAGGGCTACTTCGTAGTGGTCTACCACGATGTCTGCTCCCGGCAGGCCGAAGGAGTGGTCTTGGTCGGTAGGTTTCTTGCTGGGACGATTCCAGGTAATCTTGCAGTCGAAGCGTGTGATGTCGGAGGGGTTGGTTTCATCGTCATAGCCGGTCGTAATATTGATGTTGACGGGTACGTCGGGATAAGCATCGCGCTTGTACAGGCGATACTTGGCGAAGCGTACGCCGGGAACATATTGATAGATGTATATGCAGTCATCAGCAGTATCATATTCGGCGCCGTACCACGAGCAGTTCGAGTTGCCGGCAACGAATTGCGAAACTTCTTCGAGCTTATTGCCTACGCAGGGAATCAGGTTGTTCTTGGAGGGTACCACGGTGGCGGCTGTTTCGCCTTCACCGCGTTCTGCTACGTCGATGCGGAAGTAGCCGGGGTTGTTACTGCGAACCGTAGAGGGGTGCAGCACGAAGAACTCATCGTTGTAGGTGAAGGCTACACCACCCGACTGGGTGATGTCGGCGGTAGCATCATACATCAGAGAGTAGTGGCCGGAGGGGTCTACATACCATGTACCGATGCTGCGCACGGTTTGGATAAATGCTCCGTTGCGCCCGGGTACGGGGAAGGCGTAGTTCTCGGTCGAGCCCCATGGATCTACAGGTTTCCCAGCATCATTTCCCGAAGGATATACCATACCTTCGAGATTTGGGGTGAATTTCGTCACGTTCTTCGCCGTGCCGTTTGTGTTAAAGCTAACTCGGTATACATCAGCACTCTTGTTCATAGCAAGCAATGCGTAACCTGTGCCGCCTTTGATGCTTCCTCCTGCGCTTATGTAGTGGGTACGGTAATGCTGGTCAGTGCTATTCCCATCCTTGGAAAGTTCAAGGAAGGATTTGCCATTATACTTAATTATGTCTGTTTCGCCGACACCATACGAATAGAGGTATCTCGTAGGACGGTAGAAATTTCCTTCCTTGCCTAAGTCTGACTTTGTTGATCGTCGAATTATAACCCCGTCATCATCCAAGGCGATGAATTGGTTTTCAAGACCATACCAATCGCATCCGGTGAATTGTAGCCCGCCTGCATCGCCTATTGTTTTGATTTCGTCATTGTCGGCACTTATAAAATAGGCTCCGCCCTTCCAGGTGTTTTTAAATATATCTGTACCGGAAGAGTAGTCCCAGTATCCTCTGGGAATGGGGTTTAAATCACATGCTGTGAGTTGTGCTAAATACCATTTGCCGTTGTAGAATTGAGCCTGACGGAACGCATCGCCGGGAGCACCAGAGGGACCTACACGAGTCTTTGCATTTGCGAACCAGCCTTTGGCTACGACAGCATCTGCGGGACTGCCGGCGGCTATCCATTCATCTTGTGTCATGATGGGATAGTCATAGATGCAGTCGAGGATGTAGTTGGTGACGTCGGGAGAGTATGTAATCGAGGCTTCTCCGGGCAAGGAGCTCTTAACCACGGTTTCTCCGCCTTCATCGTAGTAAGCCTTTACAACATACGAATAGTTGCCGTCGGGGAGTTCGGCATCGATATAGGAGCTGCCTTCGTAGTTGCTCAGAATCTTGATGCCGTCGCGATATACTTCATAATATTTGAGGTTGGTGGTCGAGCTCACTTCCCATGTCAAAGCGACGGTACGACGGCCCTTATAGGTTACTATGCTTGTAAAATATGGGGTATTGGGAACGTTCGGAGCTACCGCATTAGAGAGTACTTCGTTGGTTTGCTCGCCCTTTTCGGTGGTGATGGTCTGTGCCATCTTGGCGCGAACTAAGAATCTGGTCGAAGTGTTGTAGGTGATACCGTTTTCGATTGTCGTAACGAGGGCGGTATAGTTGGGGTAGTCGTAAGTGGTTACATTCGGTGCGAGGTCGGCAATTTTGGTGTCGGTAGTGACGCTGCTGTTGTCGCTGCCGTTCTTGGTTTCGCGCTTAATCACCTCGAAGCATTGGAGTGTACCATGGGCGGGGGCATTCCATGAGAGCTTGGCCTTCTTCGTATCGTTGGGGTCGATGGTGCCTTCCAGATTGACAGCGCCGAAGCCTACCTCGAAGGTGCTTGCGTATGCGCTTTGTGCGCTTACGCCGCCTTCATTGTAGCCCTTGATGCTATATTTGTGCGCTAAGCCTGTGCCCAAAGTCAGGTCGAGGGTGCAATTGGTGCCGCTGCCGCTCCATACCTCCGTTGCCGATTCCAAGTCATCGGAGTTTTTAAATACCTTGTATGAGGTGGCATTCCCGTCTTTCGCCCAAGTGAGGTCTACCTTCTGTCCGGCGCCTTCCCAGCGTGCCGTCGCCGTGAAGTTTTGAACGATACCGGGAGCCGATGTTTCTTTATATTCTACGCGCACGATACCACCGTCGCAGTCCAGACCGTATAATACCAAGTGCGTTGCAGATTTGATCAAATAATCACATGCAGTAAAAAGAATAGCACCTTGTGCTGCGGTTGATAGTACCGTAGTTTCTGCTAATATGTTTTTTTGCTTATCCTTGCCGACACCGTCGGTGTAGTCTATAAGTGAAAGGTGTGGGCTCTTACGACCGTCTTTGTGTGTCATGCTTAGAGCAAGCTTTCTTCCCTTGAACTCAAAGTGTCGTTGCGAACAACCTTCAGAGCCATCCATTCCGTCCGCTGTAAGTGTCTCCTTCAGAGAGCCATTAGCGTTGAAATGCTGGCCCGGGGTGTCATAGTTCTTGAACCAAAAAGAGCCATCGCTCATCGGTTCTATATAGGCAGGTCGTTGATTTCTTGTTATTGCAACGTCTACGGAAGTACCATTACCTATATTGCCACCACCGGACACCGAGTGTGTAAATACTTTGTTATGGCTGTCTGCTCCCAAGATATATATTTTACCACTCGAGGTTGTTCCGTATACACCAAAGCCAAGACCATATCTTTGTGCTCCCAAACTTTTTACAGCGGGATTTCCTATTGCATTGACGTTACTATTGGTTTTCCAGATATAAACTTTCTGCTCAGTAGTTCCCCACGAGTTACCTCCACGTGCTACCATGCAATCTCCCATTCTGCGAATACTGGAGATAGGGAAACTACCCGTGTTAGTTACGTCAACGACACCGGCAGCAGAAGCACTTATAGAACGCTTCAGCTCAAATGTAGTGCCATCGATAATCTTAATTGAATAGCTGGAAGCTTTCAGCTGGTCGCCATTTTGGACTATAACCCATACATAACCGTATTGGTCAACAGCCATATCCACAGCCTTGTAGCTCGTTTCGTTGCTGCTATTTCCGCCGTTAGGCCACCAGGCATTGACCGGGGCTTCGTTCTTCCTGCAGGATTTAGTGCTGCCGGTCGGGATGGTAAACGCCTCGGCGCCGGCGGGTAAGGCCGAGGAGAGCGCCAGCACGAATGCCGTAAGAGATAATAGTATCCTTTTAAGTCTCATTTTGTTAGAATATTATTTTTTTAGGTTATTATTATCGTGTATAGGGTGTATTGTGGCGGATTTCTCGCCCGTGAGTTGCGTTGTCGGCATCGGCTGTCGCAGTTGCGAGGAGGCCTGTCGCCGAGGGTGCTGTTGACTAACCCTCCGGTGGCGGGGTGTCCGCCGTGGCAGGGGTTGGGATGTCGTCATAGTACACGGATGTTCAAAAAGGTGGGACATACGGCCTATGGAACGGCTTGTTATAGAGGATATTGACGCATCGCGCCAATTCGGGGAACAATCTGCCACAATAAGCATTCTGATGTTCGGGCCTTATCCCGAAAGTGGCTGTGGCCGACTTTTACAAAAATATTGCGTCCGCTGGTGGGCGGCTGCAGTCCGAAAGCAGCGCATACACTATGGTATGCCTGTCAGTGATGCCATATACGCTGCACAACCAAGGCGCTATGCGTATACTTGGGTCGTGGTGGTGGCGTCAGAGCCATATCTGCTTCTCAGCGCAAATATACGTTAAAAGCGGCAATTGTCCGCACAAAATACGTGCTTCTTTAGGTAAAATATTGCGGCAAAAATATTGCTATATACACGACAAACGCCGCCGTGCCTGCACTTTTTGTAACAATCGCGTATATCAAAATAAGGGATTCGGTAGGGCGGTGTGTCGGTAAAACCGGTAGGGCGCAATACATCGCGCCCGCAGCGACATAATCCGTTCGATAATCCGACAATCAACATATTATATCCTCGTGTATTGCGCGGGCGCAATATATTTCGCCCCTGCAAATAATACGCCTTAATATGACACGTTTGCGCGTCAATACGCCCTTTTTCCCATTTCTCCGGACTTTATGGCTCGCTATCCGCAAAAATTATGTAAATTTGCATGACCTTAGAGGCCTTAAAGCCCCTAAGGGCCTTAAAGAGGCAGGACACAAAGTATTACACCCTATATACAACACGATTTATGGCAACCAAACCTTTCAAGTATCAGCCCATGTTCCCGTTGGGACCGGATACAACCGAGTATTACAAGCTGACAGACAAATACGTCCACACCGAGAACTGGGGCGGACACGAATTCCTCGTCATCGACCCCGAAGCACTCACCGTACTGGCACGTCAGGCCACCCATGACAACGCTTTCATGCTGCGCCGCGAGCACAACGCCATGGTCGCCAAGATCCTCCATGACCCCGAAGCAAGCGAAAACGACAAATTCGTTGCCTTGACGATGCTGCGCAACGCCGAAGTCGCTGCCAAAGGCCAACTGCCTTTCTGCCAAGACACCGGTACGGCCATCGTGCACGGCGAAAAAGGCCAGTACGTGTTCACCGGATGCGATGACGCCGAGCGCCTGTCGCGCGGAGTGTATGACACTTACACCACCGATAACCTCCGCTACAGCCAAAATGCGCCCCTGAACATGTACGACGAAGTCAACACCGGGTGCAACCTCCCCGCCCAAGTGGACATACACGCCGGCGACGACGACGAATACCACTTCCTATTCGTGGCCAAAGGCGGCGGCTCGGCCAACAAGACTTACCTCTATCAAGAGACCAAGGCGCTGATCAACCCCAAGACACTGCTCCCCTTCCTGGTTGAGAAAATGAAGACCCTCGGCACCGCCGCCTGTCCTCCATATCACATAGCATTTGTCATCGGTGGTACTTCGGCCGAAAAAAACCTCGAGACCGTCAAAAAAGCCTCCGTCAAATATTATGACAACCTTCCCACCGAGGGCAATGAGCTGGGACACGCCTTCCGTGACATCGAACTCGAGAAACAACTCAAAGAAGCCTCCGAGAAAATAGGCCTCGGCGCACAATTCGGCGGCAAATACTACGCCCACGACATACGCGTCATCCGCCTGCCGCGCCACGGCGCATCATGCCCCGTAGGCCTCGGCGTAAGCTGCAGCGCCGACCGCAACGTCAAAGCCAAAATCAACCGCCAAGGCCTCTGGATTGAGAAACTCGATGCCAACCCCGGCGAACTCATCCCCGAAGAAATGCGTCAAGCCGGCGAAGGCAAGGTCGTCAATATTGACCTCGACCGACCCATGCCGGAAATACTTGCCGAGCTCTCCAAATATCCCGTATCGACACGCCTGTCCTTGCGCGGCACCATCATCGTAGGTCGCGACATCGCCCACGCCAAAATCAAGGAACGCCTCGACCGCGGCGAACCCATGCCTCAGTACCTCAAAGACCATCCCATATACTACGCCGGCCCGGCCAAGACGCCGCAGGGTATGCCCTCGGGCAGCTTCGGCCCCACCACCGCCGGACGCATGGACAGCTACGTCGACCAATTCCAGGCCGCCGGCGGCTCTATGGTCATGATTGCCAAAGGAAACCGCTCCAGGCAAGTCACCGATGCGTGTCATAAGCACGGCGGATTCTATCTGGGCAGCATCGGCGGCCCCGCCGCAGTGCTCGCGCAGAACTCCATCAAGAAAGTCGAGCTCCTCGAATACCCCGAACTCGGCATGGAAGCCATCTGGAAAATCCAAGTCGAAGACTTCCCCGCATTTATCCTCGTAGACGACAAGGGCAACGACTTCTTCACCCAAATCGCCGAAAAATGTAAAGGCTGCGCCCTCGGCAAATAAGCCATAGCCTGACACACACGGAGTTCCCTTCGACCGGAGCTCTAAGAACCATAAGAGCAATGGGAATAATGAGAATAATGCACTATTTTCATTGTTCCCATTATTCCTATTGTTCCCAACTCCGGAGTTTTCCACAGCCCATGTGACAGTCCAAATTATAGAAGTGGCCGTCATCCTGTTGCGGGATGACGGCCACTGTTATTAGGGGAAGTTGTCTATCGCTATTACATGCGGTAGATGATTACTTGACGATGACCTTGGCGGTGGTGGTGCCGGCACGTACGATGTATACGCCGGGCACTACGGACACGGAGGCATCGGCGACGGAGGCGCCGACATATACGGCCTTACCATCAGCGGCATAGACTGCCAATGCCTGACCGGCGTTGCCGGACACGATGATGGCGCCGTCAGCGGCCTTGATGGAGGCGGAGCCGTCCACGCTGATGTCGTTGACACCGGCACCGGGGATGAAGAGAACATTAATGTCCGGGACTATGGAGGTGGCTGCGTAGCCGAAGGTTTCATCGGTCTTCTCGGGGTCGAGGGTGTATTCTTCGTCATCGACTTCGTCGTTGTTGTCGAAGCGGGTGTTGAGCGGCGACTCGGGCTTGCCGTAGGTGCCCTTGAATGCCACGCCGTCGAGGTTGGTTCCTTTTCCGGTCTTGTAGATCATCACCACGAGGTTCTTGCCGTTGTACTTGTACTCGTTTTGGAGGGCGAAGGCCATGGCTTCGTCGTCGAGCTTGACGTCGATGGTTCCTTCAAAGACTTTGGTGAGTTGGCCGACGGGAATAATTCCGTCTTCGAGATTAGCCTTTTCGGTTTCGCCCAGCCATACGCGCATGGGTACATTGGTGAATTCGCTTTCGAGGGTGCCGTATGGGAAGGATATCATCGCAATCTTCTTGCCGGCGTTTTCGCCCAGGTCCGAAGCGTAGTAGATGCCCTCGAATACGGACTGATTGGCCAAGAATGTGGTAGGTACTACAGATACGTCATCGGGAGAGGCGGCGCCGATGGTTACCAGCTCGCTGCCTTCCGGAACAATGTTCAGTACAAGTGCGGCTGTCGAGTTGTTGGACACGTCTTCGTCTGCATCGTAGAGCACATATCCGGAGACGGTGGTATTCTTGGCCTCTGTAAAGGTGTATTGCAGCTTGAGTTCGGTCGCGGCGTTGCGTGCCAGTTCGGTTCCGTCTACTGTTGCGAGGGTCTTGCCTTCGGCATCGCGCAGTTGCACTTTGTAATCCTTGGCCACGTTGCGTCCCTTATTGGTGACTTTCACGAAGTACTCTGCGAGCTTGTTCGTGGTGGGGAATTTTTCGCCTCTTACCGAGACGGCTGCCAGGTCATTGGCCTTGGCTTCCACGGCGGTGACGGTGGCGACCCAACCCAAGCGGCGGTCCATGATGTCGCTGGTGAAGTGGAAGGTCAGGGCTCCGCTGTCATTGGTGGCTTGGAGGTCTTTGATTGCCTCGGGCACTCCGCCTTCGCTGTTGAATTCGCCGATTTTGGGGGCGGTTTCGTCCAATCCGTTGTATATAATCAGGTAATCACCGAAGGAGTCGATTTCGAATTCGGTGAATTGCACTCGTATATAGCTGTTGGGGTTGGCTGGCTTGATGGTCAGCAGATCGTCGGCGTTGTTGGTGTAATTGCCTTCGCCGCCGTTGTCGTAGAATTTGTATGTCTTGCCATCCTCGACCACTGCCACTGCATCGCCCTGTCCCATGACAATCCAGTCGGCCGGTTTGACCAGAACAGTGGGAGCCTCGGTATATGCGCCTTCGCCCTTGTCGTTGACAGCAGCGATGCTGTAGATGTAGCGTCCGTATCCGGGGGTGTCCTCGTAGGATGTCTGCGAGGGATCGGAAATTTTGATTTCGGTCTGGTCGGGCGAGCCGTAGATGCGTCGTTTGATTACGTATCCGGTAAGTCCTGCCGGGTCAAAGCTTCCGCCATTGAGGCCTTTGGTGGGGGCTGTCCAGCTAAGTACGGCCTTGTTGTCGCCCGGGACGGCACTGAAGGATGCCACGGCTGCCGGGACATCGGCGCCGACTACCACGTGTAGCGGGTCGGTGTCCACGCCGCCGTCGCCGGCAGCGTTGAAGGGCACGAGCTTGTAGTCGTGGCCGCCTTCGGAGACGTTATTGTCCGTGTATTCCGTGGCTGTGGCGCCCAAAGAGGCTACTTGCGTGCCGTCGCGCAGCACCTTGATGCCTTCGAGCGAGGTCAGGGCGTTGCCTTGGGCGTCCTTGGTGGGGAGAGTCCAGGCAAGTTTTACAGAGGTTCCCGAGACGGTGGCGCTGCGGCCGGTGACGCGGTCGGGGGCTCCCTTGGCTACATTGATATATGGTATCATCAGCGTGTTGAGGCTGTCGAATTCGCCGTTGTACAGGATGTTGTTGATGCCTTTGGCTTTGCCTGTCTTGGTATCGATGGTGTACAAGGCGTATTTGCCGTTGTTGTACCAGTATAGCACGCCGGTGGAGTAATCGAAGGTCATAGACTGGTCGAAGGCCGCATCGACGCCCAATTCGCCTACCAGGGTCACGCGACCATTGGTCTTATTGACCTTGTAGAACGAGTCGTTGGTGCACACTGCGTAGATCTGTCCGTCCAAGTCGCAGGCAAGGGCAATCATGGTAAACTTGTTGCCTGCCAAGTCGGCGAAATCGCCTACTTTCTTGACTGCGCCGGTGTTTATGTCCAGCGTCGCCAGGGCGCCGTTGCCCTTGTAGATGCCGTAGACGTTGTTCGTGGTGTAGTCGTAGGTCAGGTCGATGCACTTGGTGCTGGTGAGCGATATGGGCGTGCGCTCACCGGTCTCGGTGTCGATGGTGCTGAAGCTCTCGATGGTGGACTGTGTGCCGGGGAGTGTCACTTGCACATACCACTTGTAGTTGTAGTAGAAGCCGCAGTAGCACTGTCCCAGTCTTGACTGGTCCGCTATCAGCGTCACATCGATAGGATCGGTCTCCGGGTCAAACTTTATGGGCCCGGTCACGGAGTTGTCGTTGCCATGCTGCCAGGTCTGGTAGGCATAGATGACCGGCGCGGCCGACGCCCCTATTACGGTGGCGAGGGCCATGGCAAGCGTTGCGTAGAATTTTTTCATACGAACTTTGATTTTGTTTGTTGAAAGGATAGATTTGGTTTATTTCCTCGGGGTCAGCCCGTCGGATTGTATGTCGCAAATATACGTATATTTTTTACCCGGATGTGCAATGTGTCATTATTTTTTTTAAGGCGTCCAATCGGATATATTGTCAAGCCGAAATGCGCCAAACGGTGCGGCAATACGGCTATATGGTGTTATTTTGGCACCGGCGTCCGGCGGCGCTACATGCGAGGATCTGCCGCCGGGACTTGTGTCTGCTATTTTTCGCGGAGGAAGCGGTAGCCGAAGCGCCGGCATGCGGCGCGTTCGAGGTCTTCGCGGGCCTCGGGAGCGGCGATGGCGATGAGGGCGCGGGCACGCTGAGCGCAGTCCTTGCCTTTGAGGAAGGCGGCGCCGTATTCGGTCACCACATACTGGGTCTGGAATCGGGTGGTGACAACTCCGGCGCCCTCGGTGAGCACCGGCTTGATCTTGGAGATGCCCTTGCCGGAGGTCGCAGTCATGGCTATAAAGGTCTTGCCGCCCTCGGAGAGCGCGCCGCCGTACATGAAGTCGTGCTGTCCGCCGACGCCGGAGAACAGTCGCGTGCCTATCGAATCGGCACATACTTGTCCGGTAAGGTCCACTTCGATGGCCGAATTGATGGACATCACCTTTGGGTTTTGGCATATGCGGAAGGGGTAGTTGGTCCACGCTACGTCCTTGAATATAATGTCCGGGTTGTAGTCCATGAAGTCGTATAGTGCCCTTGAGCCCAAGGCAAGGCTGGCCACGCTCTTTCCGGGCATGACCACCTTCTGAGAGTTGTCTATCACTCCGCTTTGGATGAGCGGCAGCACGCCGTCGGTCATTGCCTCGGTGTGCAAGCCGAGATGCCGGTGGTCGCGCAGCCGCCCGAGCACGGCATTGGGAATGCCGCCCACGCCTATTTGCAGCGTGGCACCGTCGGGTATCAGTTCGGCAATATGCCCGCCGATTCGGCGCTCGGCATCATTGGGTACGGCCGTAGGCACTTCGACCAGCGGGTCATCGACTTCGACACAGGCATCGAAGCGGCTGATATGTATGAGCGGGTCGCCGTAAGAGTAGGGCATCTGCTTGTTCACCTGCGCGATGATAGTCTTGGAACATTCGACGGCCGAGAATGCCAGGTCGGCCGACACGCCGTAGCTGCAATAGCCGTCCTTGTCGGGGGGCGAGACGTTGAGCAGGGTGACATCCAGCGGCAGGTATCCCTCGCGGAACAACGCCGGGACTTCGCCGAGGAAGCATGGGATGATTTGTGCTTCGCCACGGTCTACGGCCTTGCGTATGCTGTTGGAAATGAACAGGCTGCGCGGGATGAATATATCTCGATACTCGGTCTTGGCATACGGGGCGTCACGGCGGCCGACAGCAAAGGCCGAATACATCTCCACGCCTTGCAGCTCGGCGTGGCGTGCCGTTATGGCATCCAACAATACCTCCGGTATGGACGTGCTGCCTTGGATGTACACGCGGTCGTGGCTTTTGACCAGTTTGGCCGCCTCGGCGGCAGTCATATAGTTCGCTTTCATCTCTGTGGCGTATTGTGTCTGTGGCGTATTATGCCAGTGGTGTATTATATTATATATGGTGTATTATGCCTGTGGAAAATTACGGTTGAAGGCTGCGAGTCGTTCTTCAAGGAGTGGATAATCGTCGTCGCCGAGCATCGATGTGCATATGCGCAGCCCCTGCTGTTCGCTGCCGGTGGTACGCAGCGAGATGGCGGCGATGCCGTAGTGGATGAGCTCGTCGACGAGGTCGTCACCCGTAAAGCCATTGCGGCCTATTGTGAAGAAGAAGCCGTCACTGACGTCCCGATCGAGGTCCTTGTCGTATACGATGTGAAAGCCGTTGCGCACGAATATAGATTTCAGCCGTGCAGCGCGTCGGGCGTATTCGCGGTTTTCGGTCACGAAATCGAGTTTTCCGTCACATGCGGCCTCGTACATTGCCGCCAGAGCATACTGTGCCGAGTGGCACACGCCCGAGGACAAGGTGTACAGTATGGTGTGTACAAAGGTGCGTCCGGGCGTGTCCATACCGAGAGTCTCCTTCAGATGGGGATACTCGCGGTCGAACAATGCGTCGGAGATTACAGCCGTGGCCACACGCTCGCCGGCATAGCTGAATATCTTGGAGGCGGAGAGCAGTAGTATGTAGTTGTCGGTATATCGCGCTACGGTGCTCTGGTACGGCGGCTCGAATGGATGTCCTATGTTTTTGCGCGAGTCCATGCCAAAATATGCGAGGTCTTCAAGGACTATCGTGTCGTATTGTGTGGCCAGGCGGCCGATGTGTTCCAACTCGCTATCGGTGAAGCATATCCACGCCGGATTGTTGGGATTGGAATATATGATTGCGGCGATATTGCCTTTTGCAAGGCGGCTTTCGAGCTTCCGGGCCAGCTTATCGCCGCGGAAGTCGTGGACATCAAATTCGTCTGTCTTGTATCCCAGCACTTTGGCTTGCAACGGCTGTACCGAGAACCCCGGATTGATAAACAATATGGTGTCCTTGTCGGCGTGCAGGTGTGTGCTCAGGATAAATGATGCAAAGGTGCCCATCATGGACCCCACGGTGGGCACGCAACTTTCCGGCCTTACGTCTATGCCGAGGAAGGCCTTGACAAATCGCGAGGACTGCTGTTTGAGCGGGGTGATGCCGGCTATATTGGGATACTTGTTTGCCACTCCGGCGTCGAGAGCCTGTTTTTGGGCCTCGATGCCTATTTGAGATGCCGGAAGTCCGGGCGAACCTAACTCGAGATGTACGAATTTACGCCCCGTAATTCTCTCCAGTTCCTCGGCAAGGGCAAGGGTCTGCCGGATGGTGGCATCGCCGGCATGAGCGATGTGCATCTTGTGCAGCACCTCGCCGACAGTCTTTCGGTCAAAAGGTATTTCCATACGTTATAGTTGTTTTTCGTGGAAGTGTGCTCAATTGTTCCCGTTGATGTGGGTGTGTGCCACCTTGAGCCCGGCGCGGAAGGCCTTGATGTTCATCTCGACGATGTCATCTCCTTTGCGTGCGAACACCGAGTGTATGCCGTCTTCGATTTTAGCGATATCGATACCGAGGAAAGGCGCTGCGGCGCCCAACAATACGATATTGGCGGCGCGCGGCGAGGTGGCCTCGCTTGCAATTGCGGCCACATCAAGCGCCACGTGGTGGGGCAACGCTTCGATGCGCTGCATCAGCGTGTCAAGGTCGGGGTAGTCGGGAATATTGACAAAAGGCTCGGTATTTGTAATCACCCATCCGTCCTTTTTGAGGTACGGCAGGTAGCGCATAGCCTCCATGGGTTCGAGCGAGATGATGAGGTCGGCCTTACCCAAGGGTATGAGGTCGGAAGCTATGGGCGTAGAGCTGATGCGCAGGTTGGACTGCACGTCGCCGCCGCGCTGGCTCATGCCGTGCACCTCGGCCTGCTTGATATAAAGGTTGTCGTTGATAGCGGCGGCACCGATTATTGTGGCTATCGAGAGGATGCCTTGGCCTCCTACTCCCGAAAGTATTATGTCTGTATTCATGGGTCGTCCTCCCGATTTATTTGGTTTGTTTAGCGTGGCGGCGAGCTGTCTGTATGCACTCGCGACGCGGTACGATGACACTCACTCCTTGGTACTCGATTTCTTGTCGGATAATATCTTCCATCTCGGCCATATTCTTAGGCAGAGGGATGACCGTGCGCACGTGCTCCGGCTCGACGCCTATGCCGAGGCAGATGCTCTCTATGCGGCCCGTTCCGGCCGAGTCCTGTCCTCCGGTCATCCCGGTGGTGAGATTGTCGGAGATTATTATCACGATGTTTGACTTGCTGTTGACGGCATCGAGCAGCCCGGTCATACCCGAGTGGGTGAAAGTGGAGTCGCCGATGACGGCCACCGACGGCCACTGGCCCGCATCGGCAGCGCCTTTGGCCATCGTGATTGAGGCGCCCATGTCCACCACGGAGTGTAGTGCTTGATATGGAGGCAGATAGCCGAGTGTATAGCAGCCTATATCGCCGAAGACGCGCGGATTGGCGTACTCGCTCAGAACATTGTTTAGTGCCGCAAACATGTCGCGGTGTCCGCAGCCCCGGCACAAGGCGGGCGGACGCGGCATCACCAATTCGGACGGCGCAAACACTTCTTCATTCTTGAGCCCGAGGGCGGAGGCGACATTGTCGGGTGTCAGTTCGCCGGTGCGTGGTACGGCGCCCGAAAGACGTCCCTCGATACGGACGCTCTGCTCCAGGACGCCGAGCAGCATCTCCTCCACCACCGGCTGGCCGTCTTCGAGCACAAGCAGCGATTGGCACTTGGAGGCCAGTCGCCTTACGGCATTCACCGGCAGCGGATATTGTGAGACCTTCAGCACCGGATGCGGGCATCCGTCCTTGAAGTTTTCCATGAGGTAATTGTATGCTATGCCGCAGGCGATGATGCCCACCGAGGTGTCGGCCCCGTCGATATATTTATTGTACTCGGATTCCTCGGATCGGCGCTCTAAATCTTTCTGCATACCGGTCAGTCGCTCGTTGCGACGGCGTGCCACAGCCGGAAGCAGCACCCATTCTTTGGGATTGTCGGGATAGCGCATCGGGTTGGGCTCGCGTATCTCGCCGGTCTCGACTACGGCACGCGAGTGGGCCATGCGTGTCACTATGCGCAGCAGCACCGGTATTTTGTATTCCTCGGACATGCAAAAAGCGTCTTTCATCATATCATAAGCTTCCTGCTGCGATGACGGCTCGAACACGGGTACCATGGCAAATTTGCCGTAAAAGCGCGAGTCCTGCTCGTTCTGCGACGAGTGCATCGACGGGTCATCGGCAGCCACTACGACAAGTCCGCCGTTGGTGCCGGTCATGGCCGAATTCACAAATGCATCGGCGCAGACATTCATACCTACGTGCTTCATGCACACTATGGCGCGTTTGCCCATATACGACATTCCGAGGGCTTCCTCCATGGCGGTTTTCTCGTTGGACGACCAGCGGCAATGAATGCCGCGAGCCCGGGCCGTCGCATCGCCCTGTACAAACTCGGTGATTTCGGTCGAAGGTGTTCCGGGATATGCATAGCACCCCGAAAGCCCGGCATGTACGGCGCCCAAGGCTATGGCCTCGTCGCCCAGCAGCAATCGTCTTTCTCTCATAAGGTTAATCGTGTTTTTATGTTTTTTTGTGTTTCTGCGTTCTGTCGTCTCTACAGCTGCCTCTGCATCTGACGCCTTGTGTTTATGCTTTTTACGTCTTGCAGCTATGTGTTTTGCCAAATTCTTTCACGGACGCGTCCGTAGCGAATATGGCGGAGCGGCCTAAAGTTAAGCGAAGACCTCTCTCCGGCCAGAACGGGACAACGCCCGTCAGCCTATACGGCAAAGATAGTATTTTTGCACCAAGCAATCGACACGCTTTTTCACTTTTTTTCGGAAGAATAATCGTCGTGCCATTCGGCACAAAAACCGTTATGTCAGCCTGATACGCTGCTTTGCGGCATGTGTGCCGCCTTTCTGCCGCTCAGTCAAACATATTGATACGGATGCATCCCATTCCCCGAATTTCCGTCCACCGCAAAAAAATCCTCCTCCCCCCTCAAAAAAACGGGAATACGATCTTAGCTACTTATCGCTTTCCCAGTTTAGACAACTGACGAAATAGTTGCTCCCACTTATCGGCAATAGTCGATAAATCAAATTGGTTTGATTTTTTATAGCTGTTTTCGGCCATAGCAACTCGTTTGGGCTCATTTCCCATTAGTTGCGCAAGCCGTTCTGCATATCCATTGATATTAAAGGGCTTAACAAGAACGCCATCAACGCCATCGTTAATAATGTCCGATGCCGCCTCGTAGCTATCAAAAGACACTGGAATACACTTATGAGATATTGCTTCAGCCAAAACCATAGGAAATCCTTCATAATTTGAGGTTAAGCATACAAAAGCAGCCTTTTTATAATATGGAGTTGGGTTTTGGCGACCCTCGAAGCTGACATCTTTCAACTTCAAGTCTTTGGCAATTTTCTTAATCGCGGACAAATCCGGGCCATCTCCTACAAGTATCAAACGCCAACCTTTTGCTCTACTATCATTTTGAAGGCACGCCCACACACGCAGAAGTTTATCCATTCTTTTTTGAGGAAGATCCATCCTACCGACATATAACACTATATGTTCTTTTTCTCCGAAATCGCCATATGTCTCTACGACCGTAGGATTAGGTATCGCAATCGCATTGCCGAGAGCCTTAAATTGATGACGATAACCACTGGACAGCAAAACAACCGCGTCAGAATTGGATGAAAGCCATTGATAATATCGGGCACGCTTATTATAATACCTAAGACGCAACAACGGGTTCAATAGTATTCGCACAAAACGCTCAGCCTTATTTCTGGCAAGCAATTTATTCATATCGTTGAAATTTGCTAACATCAGCTTCGGATTAGAATGCAAGACACTGACAAACGCACAATTATTCAATCCGTATGGAATCAACGAAGTCTCCGGATAACACAATGCATATTGATTGATGACTATTTCGATTCTGTTGTCACTAATCACCTTCGTTATAAAGCGTTTTTTTTCATCATCCGTCTGTAAGGACGCAGGCATATGGATTACCTTATACGCTGTATCAACCATACTCGCCTTATCTGCAATGAGTATTAGCGCCGAAACAATGTGCCCTCGATGCGCCAATTCCGTCGCTAGCATATCAGAAACTATTTCTATACCACCAAATTGCGGATCAAACGTGTGTCTGCTGTAAAATAGTATATTCATTACGTCACTAATTTTACTATATTTGCGATTTATATGAAGTATGCAATTAATATCGTCATAGCAAGTGTGGCCGCCACCGCCATACTCTGATTGGCGAAAAGCCGTGCACGGCACAGCGGCAGCATCAGAAGTATCGGAATCAGACACCATGACAGGTAGGCGAAGCGATCGGTGAAGAACGCTCCTATCACCAACAGCCAAACGGCGTTGGCGATAATGTATGTGCAGTAGAGGTGCTTATACATTCCGTCCTCAAACTTCTTGACATATATATAATACCACCCAACTACGATGGGCAGCAGCGAGTACGCGACGAAATCCCAGCGGAAGCCTTTTTTGAGCAAGGCTACCGCCGCAGCATTGAACCCGGCTTGCTTCGAAATTTCCGTCTCGAGATACTTGGCTCGCTCATCGGTTACGAGGTCGGCAAGCATGTCTTGCACCGTATTACCCATGCCGAAAGACAGTAGCAGGCACAGACACCACAATGCCAAGCACCATTTTGGGTTTTTGAGGACAAAAGCCAATCCGAAGGCGCATACGGTCAATGCCACCGAGAAGTGGATATTGATGGCTATCAGCGCCAAGACGCCTGCCCAAATACGGCTGCGCGAATACATTGCTATCGCCAGTATGGCCGTTGAAACGGCCATGCCGGCACGCAGGGTATTCACGCCATAAGCTATGAAGAACGAGCTGCACATTATCATTACAAGCAGCGTCGCCTGCGCCCGACCGCGTGTCATGATGCGGCAGGCAAGCCAGTAAGCGCCTACGTACCACGCAGCTATCAGCCCGAAGTACCAGCTCAAAGGCAACCCGGTGGCACGCACCATATTGGTGAAGAATGTGAAGAACGGGTCATTGGCATATCGCTCTCCATGTCCCATATAGGTGTACGAATACACCACGTGGTCTTCCCACCACGCACTCATATCCAGAGGAATGGTTGCACATGCTATTGCAAAAGCCAAAGTCAGTACTCCGCACAATACCGGTGCATTAATATTATGCTTGCGCGAAATGGAGGTAATCACAAATATCCAGCCGATAATGCTGAGTACCAGCCTCATTATCGCTATATGGTCGTGATATGCAAACAACAGCGAATGGCCCATATCTCAGACTTCGAGGAGGTTGTAAATGCGTGAAAGGATGGTGCGGGGCGCGAATGTCGCCAGGGCGTAGCGGTGAGCCTCATCGGCACGGCGGCGTGCAAGGTCGTAATCGTCCATTACCGCAAGGACTCCGGTGAGGATGTCCTCGTCTGCATGTCCGCACAGCAAGCCCCTGGGACGTGCCCCTTCGCCTATAAGCTCGGAAGGCCCGGCCGTGCGCGTTGCCAGTACCGGCACTCCCAGCACCATGGCTTCGGCTACCACCAGAGAGAAACTCTCGCTATTGGAACACGATACCAGTAGGTCGGCGTCAGACATACGCCCGTAGGGATTGGCGGCATATCCGGCAAGGGTGACGCTGTCGCTCACACCGGCGGCGTCTATCTGCTGCTGCAGGTCGTCGCGCAATTCTCCGTCGCCGATTATAGTGATGTGAAAACGGCGCGAAGTATGCCCCGGCAAGGCTGTCGCAAGGCGCACAAGGCGGTCAAAGCGCTTTTGGTCGGTGAGACGTCCCACGGCCACGATGTCAAAGACCCCGTCGCGATGCCCGCCTTCAAAGTCCAAAGGGGCGGCAGCCGCCTGCGTACATATCGCCTCGGCATCCACGGGATTGTATATAGTGCACAATTCGAGCGTCTTAAGCGAGGGAAAACGACGGCGAAAGGCATTGACAACCCCATTGCTGACACCCACAACGGCATCCATGGCTGTATAAGCACGGCGTTCGCGCCGTTCGCAGCCGAACTGCGATAGCTCGTATGGCGCGGTGTAGATGTCCGAGTGTACCCACGAGACATTCACAGCCGAACGGGGCGCAATCAGAGCGTGGCACAACAGTGGCAGACCTTCGAGAAAGCTGACTACGGCGTCATACCCGTCGAGGTTGCCGCCACAGGCTTGGCGAAGTCGGTGCCGCAGAGGTCCGTGCACATGCAGGCGCCGACTGAGATTGTACGCCACCGAAAAGTCGCGGCAGTATCCCGGCCAGGCACACAAGCGGCCAACCCATTCCGGCACCTGTGCGTCGAGAATGCCGCCGCCCACGATCTGCAACAGGTCTACGTCGGCACGCCTGCGATTCCAATGGCGTAGTACGTCTACCAGGACGCGTTCGGCACCGCCGCCGTTCAGCGGCCCGGTGATAAACAGGACTCTTTTTCTCTTACGTGCCATAACGCGCAAAGGTACGAATTTTTGCACAATGTCGCAAGAATAAAAAAACCGACCACTTGACTCTACAAAAACAAAAAAAGCTGCAAAATATTTGGCCGGGCCGAAAAAAGTGCTTAACTTTGCACTCGCAAAACGGCGGGATAGCTCAGCTGGTTAGAGCGTCGGATTCATAACCCGGAGGTCCCGAGTTCAATTCTCGGTCCCGCTACAGCGCTTGACAGGGAAGTCATACGACTTCCCTGCTTTTTTTGTATATGCCGCCTAAAAGCGCTAACTTTGCATCGACAGCAGCGTCATAGGGAGCGTGTGTAATAATAGTAATGCAATGTAGGGGCGCAATACATTACGCCCGCGCAGTATAATGATATTATACCGGATTGCAGGTAAATAATCCTTTGATGACATCTCGCGCCCTTGTCGTTAAGGTGTACGGACACCTATTTTGACACTCCTTCGGGTGTTCTCGGGGAAAGTGGCGCCGCAACATTCGACCAAAGAGCCCTGCTATTATGAAAAGATCCAAAGCCTCGGAAGGTTCAAAACCTAAAATTATACGTGCTACTACCATCGGCAGTTCGCTGGAATCTTTTTGTGCGCCAATGCTGCCGTATCTCGTTGATAAATACGATATTGTGGTTGTGTCAAATCCTGACGAAGCACTGGAGCGCATGTCGCACCTCCCCGGTGTGCGCACGATAGGCGTACCCATGCAGCGGCACATCGCGCCGCTGAGCGACTTACGCTCGCTGTGGCGTATGTATAGGCTTATGCGTCGCGAGAGGCCTTGGCTCGTACACTCGATGACGCCCAAGGCCGGCCTGATATGTATGCTCGCCGCGCGTTTGGCCGGCGTACCCAACCGCATGCATACTTTCACCGGGCTGATATGGCCGACTTCGCACGGAATTAAGCGCTCGATACTCAAGGCTATGGATCGTCTGCTGTGTAGTTGCGCCACTGTCATCAATCCCGAAGGGCGCGGTGTGCGCGATGATATGGTGCGCGGCGGCATCACTCGCCGGTCCATGGTCATATTGGGACACGGAAATGTGCGTGGCATCGACCCCGAATACTACAACCCGGAAGACCCCGGCGTGCGGCAGACTGCAAAGACCATTCGCCGGGACGACCCGGAAGCTTCTATGGTGTACGTCTTTGTGGGACGGCTCGTGGCGGACAAGGGCATAGCCGAATTGGTACGGGCGTTCGCGGACGTCTACGACAAGGACCACGGCGCACGACTATGGCTGGTGGGACGCACCGAGGATGACCTCGACCCGTTGGACAAGGATACTCGCGACACCATAGCCTCGCATCCGGGTATACGCGCCTTTGGCGAGCAGGCCGATGTGCGGCCGTACCTCGTCGGGGCAGACGCCTTTGTATTTCCTTCGCACCGCGAGGGGTTCCCTAATGTAGTCTTGGAAGCCGGAGCTATGGGATTGCCGTCAATAGTGACGGATATCAACGGCTCGCGCGAAATTATCGAGAATCATTACAATGGCGTCATTGTCGCTCCCGGCGATGCCAAGGCTCTGGAGGCAGCCATGGATACGCTGCGCGACAGCAGTGTGCGTGCACGCATGGCCGGACATTGTCGCGACCACGTGCTGCGTTATTGGTCGGCATCGCAGGTGCGACAGGCGTTGCTCAATTTTTACGCCGGAATTCTGCAAGGGAGCAAGACAACGACCCGGTAGGACGGCGTGTAAAAAACCATAAATCTCTGTAAGAGCGCAATATATTGCGCCCGCAGCGACAGGGATTTGTTGCTTTGACATACTGCCGGTATCAGTTGTGACCGTCGAAGGCTTCCATGGTCGCCGAGGTGGCCGATGATATGTCGGCTCGCCTAAGCACTTTCTTTGCCGTTGTCCATACAATCGATAAGTCGGTCTTCAGCGAAATATGGTCTACGTACCATACGTCAAGCTCGAATTTTTGCCCCCAGGATATGGCGTTGCGCCCGTGGCACTGTGCCCAGCCTGTGATGCCGGGACGCACCTCGTGACGACGCGCCTGCCGCTGCGAATATAGCGGCAAATACTTGGGTAATAGCGGCCTCGGGCCTATAAGGCTCATATCCCCGACAAGAACGTTGACCAGCTGTGGCAGCTCGTCCAAGGATGTCGAGCGTACAAAACGCCCCAAACGTGTCAGGCGTTGCTCGTCGGGCAGCAATTCGCCATCGGCATCCCGGCGGTCGGACATCGTCTTGAATTTCACTATCTTAAAAATCTTGGCGTGGCGTCCGGGACGCTGTTGCAGAAAGAAGGGATTGCGGCAGCCGTAGCTGAAAAACAGCATCGCCGCAACCAATATCAATATTGGGGATAATATTATGAGTGCCAACACCGAAAATATGGTGTCTATGGCACGTTTGCCATATCGTGCGTAAAAAGACATAAGTCGTGTAATGGGTTTATGCAAATTTACGCGTTTTTTCGCTAACGTGCAACTGTACATCTGCGTGCTCGCAAAGCGGCACGCAGATGTAAATGCGGAGTGTGGAATTATTCCAAGGCCCTTAGGGGCTTTAGGGGCTTTAGGGGCTTTAGGCTTTTACGTCGATGCACGCCGCAGCACTTGGCGGAGAGTTTATTTGTAATCGGAGAGTTGCTTCTGCAAACGCTTGCGTGTCGCGTATATGCGCGACTTGACTGTGCCTAAGGGCAAGCCTGTCTTCTCGGCTATCTCGGAGTACTTGTATCCGGCAATATGCATCGCAAAGGGGCGCCTGTATTCTTCGGGAAAGGTGTTGATGGCCTGCGTGATTTCTTTGGCGCCATAAACGTCTTCGGGGCTTTCGGCCGAGCTGTCTTGTGCCAAGTCTATGCGTGCCGGGGCGTCCGCAGTTTCCGATATCACGCCCGAACGCGCTTTGCGGCGGTATCCGTTAATGAATATGTTGCGCATTATTGTGAATACCCAGCCCTTGAAGTTGATATTCGTCGCATACTTTTTTTCGTTGGTCAACGCCTTGAGTGTCGTGTCTTGCGTCAAGCCCTGCGCGTCGTCGCGGTTGGAGGTCAGTGTGTACGCAAAGCTGAGCATCTTGGATTGAAGTCCCGTCAGACTTTTTTGGAACCCCGTATTTATCATGTGTATTAAGGTTTTTTTGTTGTTAATTTTTTTTGGAAGTTTCTGCTATGCGTACAAGTGTTCGGCTTGTACGGCATTCTTTCCGCGTCGGCGGAAAGGAGTGTGTGTTGCGAAGGACGCAATCGTATGTCAGAGTGGTGTTTACGGGAGGGGTATATGCCCGAGCCATAAGAGTATGCCCGCCGGGTGGGGTGGGGGAACAATTCGGGAAAAGCTTTCGCCGCAACTATGCGTCGTCAGCTCGAAAACACGACAGGCGGACACGATACTATGCTCTCTTGCCCGATCCTACAACCGGTCTTCGTGTACAAAGTTACGCCGTAAATCTCGTAAATGCAAAATATATTGCAATATTTAACAATGTTTAGTATTAACAGTTCGCCAATAATGCTGTTATCTTTCTATAAACAAGATGGTTGCTGTATTACATGTATTTTATATATTGCTACGTGCAGCAATATCTCCGTATGGTATACGAAAGACGCGGGGTCTATACTTTACATCTATACTTTACAAAAGAACTTTACAAAAGACAGGGCGCCGCCGGAGAATATCCGGAGACGCCCTGTGTCGTTATATGGGGAATAGAATGTGTAGTCGGGATTTAGCGTACAAGCACGCGTGCGGCTGCACGTTGACCATCGGCGCTGACGGCGGTTGCCACGTAGATGCCGGGTGCAAGGCTGCCTGCATCTACGGTGTCTGCATTGGCTGAGGCCACAAGTGCTCCGGTGGGGGTGTATACGGCGATATTGGCTTTTTCGACGCCGAGTACGCGGATGGTGCGGCCTTCGAGCGCTATGGTCATTCGGTCGGCGGCGTTTGCGAAGTCATTCACCGAGGTCGACCCGGAGGTGGCCGCAGCAGTGTACTTGGCTATGCCCTGCCCCGGCACGAGTACCCATAGGTTGATTTTAGCGCCATTGACACGTGCTATGGCCGTGCTTACGAAGGTGCTGTTCGATGCGCCCGTTGCGCTGCTCAGCGCCGGATATTCGTGTATCAGCGAGGCATTGGACAGGCCGTTGGTGGCGTCTATTAGGTTGAGGCGTCCGCCCTTGACGCCGGTGGCGTAGGTCACGGAGGCGGCGAGGGTGTAGTCGCCGAACGCGAACATCTGGCAGCTGCTGCCGTAGGTGTTGTCGCCGACTGCCGTATTTTTCATAGACTCGATATGTGTGCCGTCGGCTCTGAATAGGGCTGTGGCGCCGCCTTTGCCGCTGGCCAGGATGCGGCCCTGTTCGTCTACGCGTATTTCGATGACTGCAAATCCGCCGCCCAGGTCAAAGTCTTTGCCGGAGGCGTCTTTGAGTGTAATCACCTGCGGAGTGGCGTTGGCCGTGCCGTTGGTGACGGTGTACACATACACTTTGCCGGCGTACCCGGTATTGGATGCGAAGTAGAGTTTGCCGTTGTTGATGGTGCCGGAGGCGCACATCAGGTCGCCTGCGCGGCCGCCGTGGTTGGTGGTGCTGAGGATTGTCGCGGGTGTGGCGTTATCGCCGTTCCAGGCATAGACCTTGAGGGTAGAGGCGGCGTTCAGTGCTGCGTTGCAGGCCACTATGGTGCCCGAGAGATTGGCCACGGAGAAATAGCGATATGTGTCGGCGGCGATGCTGCCGTTGTCCAGTGTGCCTTTCTGTACACCGGTTTCGGCATTCACAATGTGGATATTGGCATCGTCGCTGCTGCGTTGCAGTACGTACAGGTTGTCGCCGTTGAGCACCATATTGCGCGTATTGACATTCGAGGGGTTCATATAGGATGTCGAGGTGCCTTGTGCGGAGCTGTACTCCCAGTCGGTGTTGAACATGGTGGGTAGTGACGTTGGCTTCTCGGGATTGGGTTCGGGATTGGGTCCGGGCTCGGGGTTTACCGGACCTGTGGTGCATGAGCTGTAGTATGCAAGGCCCTGACCGGTAATCATCACCCAGGCTTCGATGCCCTGGCATGAAGCGACATTGTATTCGATGCCTCCGGTGAATGAGATGTTGCGGGTGGCGCCGAGGCCGTTGGCGGGATAGTCGCCCATGGCTTTTGCTTTGTCGTAGCCGTCGGTGACATCGTACAGGCGCATGGTGCCGTCGGCGATGGAAGCGGCGCTCTTGTTGAGATATGTGGTGACGAACATGTATTTACGGCCGCCGTAGACGAATTCCTTCCAGGCGTTGCCTTGTAGTACGCTTTCGCCGGTGAGGGCGTATTGCTTGACGCCGCTGAGGTTGCAGAAGGTGGGCAGTATGCCCTGTCCGTCAATCCAGTATCCGTTGCCGGTGGGAAGTACGCGCGAGCTGATGCCGCTGGCCAGGCGTGCGCCGTTGGCGGTGGCGTTGGTGCATTTGGCTGTCCACGACCCGTTGGCGCGGTGGTACTCAACGATGCGTGTCGTTGTGCCGTCGTCGTTGCAGAATGCAAACCACATATCGTTTTCGTTGCCGACAATTTCCATGCAGTCGCCTAAGCGAGCCGCTCCTTGCAGGTCGGTGGTGCTGTAAAACAGTCTTGCCTGCGAGTCTTTATTGTCCCAGACGTATATGCGGAGTTCCTTGCCGGAGGCGGCAAGGTTGCAGGCGTAGATCTTGCCTTCGAAGCATCGTACATCGCATAGCGCGAGTGTTCCGCCGGTCACTACCGAGCCTTTGTCAAGAGTGCCGACCTTCATTGCCGTGCGTGCGTCCAGAACGATGACTTCGGAGTTGTTGTATATGGCGTAGAGGTATCCGTCGCAGTAGTCGAAGTTGCGCAATTTGTCGGACCAGTCCGTGGCGGTATTGGCTGTGGTGCTCAGGTTCCATACCTCTTTGAGCTTTAGTTCGGTGGAGGGTGTCGGGTCGGGAGTTGTGCCTTTGTCCTTGATGGTGCCGGTGATGGTGACGTTGCGTGTGGTGACGCCGCCGCCTTTGACGGTCAGTGTGGCGTTGTAAGTTCCGGCGGCTTTGGAGGCGTCCAGAGCCACGGTGAGGCGTCCGCCGGTGCTTCCGTTCCATCCGCTTTGCGGAGTGACGGTAAATCCGTTGCCGTTGATGTCATATATCAGTCCGGAGGTGAGGTTGGAGGCGCTCACGGTGACAGTGGCCGTGGGGTTGGCGTCGCCCTGTGTGCAGGATAGCGTCAGTGTCGAGGGTGAGACGTTTAACGTGGGATTGGCTGCGGGTTCGGTGATGGTGCCGGAGATGTTGACTTGTACTCGCGAGGCACCGCCGCCGGAGATGGCTACGTATCCGCTGTAGTTGCCGGCGCTCTTGGAGGCGTCCATGGTGACGATGAGGTTGCCGCCGGTGCGGGCATTCCATCCGGAGGCCGGTGCGACGGTGAATGTCGAGGTGCTGCTGTTGTAGCTGATGTCGCTTGTCAGGCTTGCTGCCTTGACCGAAATGGTGGCTGTGGGGTTGGATTGTCCGCGAGTGGCGCTAAGTGTCAGCGAGCCGGGTGTGGCGCTCAGCGAGGGCGCTGCTGCGGGTTCGGTGACGGTGATGTACACCTTGATTTCGACGCGCTTGAGGTCGCTGCCCGAGCCGCTTTGTACGGCCACGTATGTCTCGTAAGAGCCTGCGGCCCGGCCTGATGCGTCAGCCTTGATGGACATCGTGCCGCCTGTGTAGTCGTCCCATCCGGAGGTGGTCACGGAGGCCATTTTGGATGCGGCGTTGTACACGATTTTGGACGAGAGGTTAGACCCGGTTATGGTTACGCTTTGTGCTGACGAGACTTTGCCTTTCTCGACGGTGAAGCTCAGCGAGGTTTTGGAGGCTTTCAGCGTGGGGTTGGCCACGTTGAAGGCCATCATTTGGTTGTATACCGCGAGGATTTGTGTGCCGTAGTTGGTTGCTGAGGCCCATTTGCCGCCGAGGGACTCCCAGGTGGGGGCGCAGCCGCGGTTCACGTAGTTGAATCGCGGATCTACCTTCGGGTATGGCAGCGCATCTTTGCACGCGTATGCAAAGAGGTGCTGGATTTGGGCTTCGCAGCCCAGAGCTACGGTGGCGAATTGGCAGCCTTTTTTGCCTTTCTGGGTGACGCCGAGGCCGCAATAGTTGTGGTCGTCGGGGGTCACTGCAGTGCCGCCGGTATATTTGAACCATCCGGTCTCGATACAGGATTGACACAGGGCAATGTCGCCGCGTATGCCGTATTTTTCGCCCATCTTGTACATTTGGACGGCGATTTCGCGGTCGAAACCGGGGTTCTTGGACTTGACAAACTGGTACATTCGGTCGATGGTTGCCACCTGTTTGCCTTTGATGTATGTCGCGGCGTAGGCGCCTATCGGCAGAAGTAGCGCCATGGCTATTAACGTCAGGAGCTTTTTCATGTGGTAAGTTAAGTAAGTGGTAGGTTGTCTACCTTTTTATTTTTTTAGGTGAATAATTATCAGGCAAGTGCTCATAGTTGTAGTGTCATGAAAATCGTATAGGCACTATTCGCGTGCAAAGTTACAAAAAAAATGGTTGATGCACACGCATTTCGTTAGTGTTTTTTTGTTACGGCTTTCATTTATTTTTGTACGCTTCGAGAGTTTTTGGGGATAGGTGTATGCCACGACACGAGGGCCAAAATCACCGGCTTGAGCAAAATCGACTCAGATACACTGACTGAAACTCTATTACTGAAATACTATATACTGAAACCCTATTACTGAAACATATTGGCTGAAACCCTATCCCAAAACCGTTGACCTTGGGGTAATTAGTCATTATGCCTCTCCTGTTGAGTCTGTTATTTTGAGGCAGTATCTTTCGGGTGTTCGGTGAAAAAAAGCGGAGGCGTCAGGCATTAGAGCCGGGCGCCTCCGTGTTGTGTATCGCAATTGGGGTTATGGTTGATGCTATTGTTGCGTCGGGTCGTCTGCGGACTTGGACGCGGTGGTTGAGGTCTGCTTGGCTTCTGACGCTGTCGGCTTGGCCTCTGATTTCTTGGATGTTTTGGATTTCTCCGAGTTCTCTGAATTCTCCGAGTTCTCTGAGCTTGTCGGGGCTGCGGCCTGCTTTCTTGCGCGCGAGCTGCGTCGGCGATGTTTGTTTCGTCCGGGCTTGTCCTTGGCTTCGACGTCGGAGCGTGCGGAGGATGCATCGTCCTCGGCGGTGATTCGAGCTTCGGCGGGTGCGGACGCGGCGGGTGCGGCGGCAGACGCGTCGGATGTCTCGGCGGGCGCGGTTTTTACGTTGGGCGTGTCCGTGCCGCTTGTTTTCTCGGATTTTTTCTCTTTCTTGGGGGATTTCGGGGTCTCGGATGCCTTGGCTGTCTTGCCGGGCTTCTCGGCCTTTGGTTTCTTGGCTTTTTCGGCTTTTTCGGGCGCGGCGTCTTCGGCTTCGGCGCGCGCGGCGTCTTGGCGTCGTCGTGTCTTGGCTACGCTGCTTTGCTGTGTGTCTTTTTCCTGCTTGAGGTCGATGGCGTTGCCTTCTTTGTCCACGACGCGGTATTGCAGGTAGGCCAGCGACTGGTCGGGGACGAGGCCGAAGCGGACGCCGAGGTTGCGGCGCCAGCGTCGGTAAAGGCTTGAGAGCCATCCTTTGCGCAGGTATGCTTCGACATAGGGGTGGACGTAGAGCGTGAAGTCTTTGATGCCGAGGTCGTCAATCATGTAATGGAGCTTCTCGTAGAGGGTGTCCGTGAACAGCAGCGAGGGTTGTATTTCGCCTTTTCCGAAGCATGAGGGGCAGGTCTCGGTGGTGGTGATGTCGAGCACGGGGCGCACGCGTTGGCGCGTGATTTGCATCAGGCCGAATTTGCTTAGCGGCAGGATGTTGTGTCGTGCGCGGTCGTTGGCCATGACTTCTTTCATGTGCTCGTAGAGCTGCTGGCGGTGTTCGCCTTTGGCCATGTCTATGAAGTCAACGACGATGATGCCGCCCATATCGCGCAGGCGCAGTTGTCGTGCAATTTCGTCGGCGGCACGCAGGTTGACGTCCAGGGCGTTTGTTTCCTGGTCTGTGTCTGCTTTGGTGCGGTTGCCGGAGTTGACGTCTATGGTGTGGAGTGCTTCGGTGTGCTCGATGATGATGTATGCTCCGGCCTTGAAGGATACGGTCTTGCCGAAGGAGGCCTTGACTTGGCGTGTAACGGCGTAGGTGTCGAAGATTGGCTCGGGTTTGTCGTAGAGCTTGACGATGTCTACGCGTTCGGGGGCGATGAGTGCCACGTAATTGCGTATCTGATCGTATGTCTCGGCGTCGTTGACGTATATGGCTTCGAAGGAGGGTGAGAAGACGTCGCGGAGCATTCCGACGATACGGCTTTCTTCTTCGAAGACGAGTGCGGGCGCTTTGGCGCGTTGTGTCTTGGCCAGGGCGTCTTCCCAGCATTTGAGCAGGGTTTTGAGTTCGTTGTTGAGCTCGGCCACGCGCTTGCCTTCGGCGGAGGTTCGGATGATGACGCCGAAGTTCTTGGGCTTGATGCTTTCCAGGAGCTGGCGCAGGCGCATGCGCTCTTCGCCGGACTTAATCTTCTGTGATACGGAAATTTTGTCTTGGAAGGGTATCAGCACCATGTAGCGTCCGGTGAATGATAGCTCGGTGGTCAGTCGCGGGCCTTTGGTGGATATAGGCTCTTTGACTATCTGCACCATGATTTCGCGACCGGCTTCGAGTTGGTCGGCGATTTTGCCCTGTTTTTCTATGTCGGGCAGGATTTTTTGGCGTGAAAGCTGTGGAATGCGTTTTTTGTCATCCAGCAGCTTGGACATGAACTCGGAGTAGGACGCGAAGTGCGGCCCGAGGTCCAAGTAGTGTAAAAAAGCATCTTTTTCATAACCCACGTTGACGAAGGCGGCGTTGAGGCCGGGCAGCAGCTTGCGGACTTTGGCCTTGTAAATGTCGCCTACGGCGTAGGCGATATTGCGGGCCTCCTTTTGCAGCGATACCAGGCGCGAGTCTTCCAGCAGTGCTATGGACACTTCGGCGGGCTGTACATCTATGACGAGTTCGCTTTTCATCGTGTGTGGTTTATGGTTTGGTGTTACATTTGCCGGGGGGCGCAGGGACGCTGTGGCGGCCGTATCGGCTATTTATGGCTGTTATGGCTATTTATAGCTGTTATGGCCATGATAGGCGGCGTGGTCTCCGGGTATTCCGGACTCTTTGGGCTCTTTGGGCTCTTTGGACTTTGCCGACCCCGGCATAAGAAAATGAAAAAAGGCAAGCCGTATGGCCGAGGTGTCCGGCCAACCGTCGGGGAGCGTTGAGTGTCGTCATCGATACCGCTCTACCCTGTGGTTTGCCGTGCTTTCCCCCGCGTTACGGCTTGTCCTTTTGTGACTACAGCGCGGCGCATGCGCCGCCTACTGTATCTTCCCCGGCGTATTATGCCGCCGGAGCCGTCTTATTTCTTCTTATGACGGTTTTTGCGCAGACGTTTCTTGCGTTTGTGCGTGGCCATCTTGTGGCCTTTTCTCTTTTTTCCGCTGGGCATTGTGTCTGTTTTTGGATTTTGGTTAGTGTATACGTTTTGGCGTGCTAAGGTGCATTGCGGGTTGTCCGCAGTGCTTTCGCACTCTCAGGCGTCTTATTTGTCCTTAACTTCCTGCATGAAGACCTTGGCGGGCTTGAATGCGGGAATCTTGTGCTCGGGAATGATGATGGTGGTGTTCTTGGAGATGTTGCGGGCTGTTTTTTCGGAGCGTACTTTGATGATGAAGCTACCGAAGCCGCGGAGGTACACGTTTTCGCCGTTGGCGAGTGAGTCCTTAACTACTTCCATGAATTTCTCTATTGTTTCGAGCACGTTGGCTTTTTCGATGCCTGTGGTTTTCGAAATTTCGTTAACGATGTCGGCTTTAGTCATTGTTACGTTTTTTGTTTATGTTATTATATTCAGTTGATTAGCGCGTTAATGAACCGGGCGCGGCACTAAGTCTTGCGGGGATGTCGCGCTCGTCTCGTATTTTTCGACTGCAAATATCGTAATTTTTTTTGATTCGGCACGCATTTTTGGAGAAATTTCTTTGATTTTTTGGGTTTTATGGGTTTGGAGTGGTTTGGATTTTGCGGGAGGGGGGGAATTTGGGAATTATAGGAGCTATGGGAATTATGGGAATTATGGGAGTTATGGGGGGGCCGCCATTGCTCTTGTTGTTGTTATTTTTCGCGGCTTTTATGTTTTCGATGTTTTTGTGTTTCTATTGTTGGAGGAGCGCTTGGAGGCTTGGGATGTTGCGGGCGCGGTTGGCCGGGGCGTCGGGTCGTGGTGTGCCGTTGGGGTTGAGCCATATGGCGTCCCATCCGGCATCCAGTGCGCCGCGAATGTCTGTGTCGGCGTTGTCTCCTACCATAAGGCAGTCGCGGGGGGTGCATGGTATTTCGGGGTAGAGGGCGGCGGCGCGTTGTCGTGCGTAGTCGTATATTCGGCGGTCGGGTTTATTGACGTCGATGTCGTCGCTGAGTACTACCAGGTCTACCAGTGCATCGAGGCCCGAGGATCGCAGTTTTTGTTGCTGTGTGTCTTTGAAGCCGTTGGAGAGTATGCCTATGTGGCATCCGGCGGCGCGTAGTGCTTTGAGTGTGGCGTGTGCGCCTTCTATGACGTTGGGGAGCAGCGCCAGGCGTCGCAGGTATTCGCTGTCGAGGTGCTCGGCGATGGCGTCGGCAGTGGTTGCATCGACTCCGGCGTCCAGCAGTGGGCGGCGGAAGCGTTCGCGCCGCAGGGTGTCGCGGTCTATTTTCCCGGGGGTGTATAGTGCCCACAGCATCGTATTGTGGTGGTGGTAGTTGTCGCGCCAGCTGTCTACGTCTGCCCACCAGCGGTTTAGGTGCTCGGCCTCGTAGAGTTGGGCCAGCGCCTCTAAGGAGTTGTCGGTGAAATTCCAGATGGTGTCGTCGAGGTCGAACCACACCCAGGGATAGGATGCGGCGGCGCGTGGCTCAGCGCCTGTCATCGTGGGGTTGTATTTCGATGACATCACGTCGGGCTTGGTCGTGCATCATGCGGCGTCGCGCAAGCCCCAGGAGTGCGCTCTCGACAAAACCGCCGAGGCCGAATATGGTGAGTGCGCTGCCTGTCAGGATGTTGACTGTCGAATCGGTGTATCCGCCGACAAATATCAGGATGGCGCATATGGCCATAAGGCCGGGTATGGTGTATAGCCACAGCGGCATGCGCACGGGACGTGTGCCGTAGGTCAGTATCCATAGTTGCACCAGGGCGCCCAGCAGTACCAGGATGCCGAACATCGGGGCGATGAGTTGTGTGAAGGTGTCGTTGAACACGAACATGCTGATACCCAGCAGTAGTGCGGCCACGCTTACTATCCATCCGAAGACGAGGGCGGCGCCGCGCTTGCGTCGCTGTCCTTCGCGGTTGCGCCCGCCGATGTATAGTACTATGTCTACCAGGGCCGAAATCACGAATATGATGCCGCCTGCGGTGACTATGCCTGACCCGGTGATGGTGTTGTGGCATATTATCAGTATCAGTCCCATGGCGAGTATGATGACGCCTGCCAGTAGTGTCGATGTTGCTTTCATGTGTCTGAGTGTTTTTGGGGCATATAAGCCGTTTTTTTGTGTCCGGTTGTGTTGTGGCCTTATACTAAGGTCTTATATAATATATGTATAGTGCAAATGTACGCATTATCCGGCAAACGGCCAATTCTTTTTTTTTCGGCGAAGGGTTTGGGTTAGGGTAGTGTGATGCGTAGGGTGTCTGTGGCGATGTTGACGTTTGGCGGCAGGGTGGCGGCGGTGGCGGCGTGGGTGCCCATGTCGTGGCTCAGGTGGGTGAGGTAGGCTCGGCGCGGGTTGATGTCTTGTATCAGGGCGAGGGCTTGGTCGAGGTTGATGTGGGACATGTGGGGTTTGTGTCGCAGGGCGTTGATGATGAGGGTGTCTACGCCGCGCAGGGCGTCTATGGATTGTTGTGGCAGTGTCTTGCAGTCGGTGATGTATCCGAGGCTGTGGGCGTTGTCGGATGTGTATATGCGGAATCCGAGTATGGGCAGTCGTGCGTGCATGACGGTGACGGGCAGTATGCGTATTCGGTTGATATGAAATTCTTTGTATGGTTCGATGATGTGTATGTCGTAGGTGGGTACGCCGGGGTATAGGTGTCTGGCGAAGCAGTATGGGACGCGTGTGCGCAGGTCGTGTGCGACGTCTTCGCTGCAATATACGGGGAAGGGTCCGGTGGTGCCGTGTCGCAGTGCCGGGATGTTGCAGTATGGGCGCAGGTCGTCTATGCCGCCTACGTGGTCGTAGTGGCTATGGGTGACCAGGAGGGCGTCGAGTGCCGGGGAGCCGGCGCGTAGTATTTGTTGGCGGAAGTCGGGGCCGCAGTCTATGAGGATGCCGGTGTGTCTTGTTTGGACGAGTGCGCTGGCGCGTAGGCGTTTGTCGCGTGGGTCGTCGGAGGTGCAAGTGGGGCATTGGCAGCCTATCTGCGGGACGCCGGTGGATGTGCCTGTGCCCAGGAATGTTAATTGCGCCTTATGGTAGGCCTTTTGGGAATGTGGAATGAGGAATGAGGAATGAGGAACGGGCTGCGCCGGGCATGGGCTGTAGTGTTCGGAGTGTTCTGTTTTCTCTGAGTGTTCGGAGGGGTCTGAGTGTTCGGAGGACACGGATTTCTCTGTTTTCTCGGAGGGTTCGGATTTCAATTTTGTTGTGCGGGTTGTCATTGGTGTCGTGTGCGGCTGCGCGGGGCGAAGCGTATGGCGAAGTATGTCACTGTGAGCAGTGCGAATACTATGATGAAGTATGTCAGGTGTTGTTGTGGCGGGATGAGGAAGTATATGGCGTTGATGAGCAGTTGCAGCAGGGCGTAGCATATCGAGACGACGATGTGCGGCAGCTGCCATTGGCGTATAAGCAGGTGGAAGATGAATTTGTGGTGTGGGGTGAGGATGTTTTCGCCGGCGAAGAGGCGTTGGGTTGTTGTGAGTCCGGCATCGAAGAGGCATACTATGAGGAATATCATCATGGTGGCGTCTCCTTCGGCGAGTATCATGGTGGTGAGGATGTAGACTATAAGGAATCCCAGGGTGATGGCTCCGACGTCTCCTGCGAAGATTTTGCGGCTGATGTTGAATATGCCGAATATGGTCATGGCGGCCATAAGGGTGATGCAGAAGTGGATGTACATCGGTGCTTCGGGCATGGATGTGGTGCCGTGCAGTACGTATAGCATTGAGCCGAGGACCACGAGGGTGTATAGTGCGAGCATTCCGGTGATGCCGTCTATGAAGTTGACGGCGTTGATGCATCCTACGCCGAAGATGATGATCAGCAGGTAGATGTCGAAGGCGCCGGGATAGCAGAGGCTTTTGAATGTGATGGCTACGGCGATGATTTGGAGCAGCAGTCGTGGCCAGGGGGGCAGTGGTCGGATGTCGTCGTACATACTGACGGCGGCGAGTGTCAGTGCGCATATGCCCATGGTTATCCATTGGGTGTTTTGAGCCTGTGGGGTGACGGCGGTGAATATCACGGCGGCCAGTGGCACGATGATTCCGCCGCAGGTGAGCATCGGGCGGTTGTGGGACGAGCGGCTGTCGACGGGTGCTGTTATGTGCAGTCGTCGTGCTATCGGGATGTAGGCTATCTCGATGGCCAGCAGTGATATGAGCATCCAGAGGGCGGGCAATGTGTCGAGCTTTTTTTCGTGGTTTTAGTGGTTGTCGGGTTCTCAGCGGTTGGCCGGGTCGTTGGCGGGGTCGGTGTACCAGCGGTATAGGCGGTCGATGCCGTCATCGAGTTCGACTGTATGACGCCATCCGAGGCGGTGCAGGCGGCTGACGTCGCAGAGTTTGCGCATGGTTCCGTCGGGGTGACGGTGGTCGAAGATTATGGCGCCTTCGAAGCCTACGCATCGGCGTATTTTTTCGGCGAGTCGGGCTATGGATATTTCGATGCCTGTTCCGACGTTGATGTGCATGTTTCGCAGTGGTTTGTCTGCGGCGCGGCGTTCGGCGGCGAGGTCTTTGTATGATACGTGTAGCATGACGTATACGGTTGCGTCGGCCATGTCCCGGCTCCAGAGGAATTCGCGCAGTGGAGTGCCTGTGCCCCATAGTTCGAGGCGGTCGGCGTATATGCCGTATCGGTGTAGTATGGTGTCTATTTCGGCGTCTGAGAGTGCGGGGTCGAATTCTTTGACGGGCAGTCGTGTAAGGTCGTGTCGCAGTGCGGCGTAGTCGCCTTGTCGGAGCATCCGGGCCAGGTGCATTTTGCGCATCATCACGGGCAGGACGTGTCCGTTGTCGAGGTGGAAGTTGTCGCCGGGGCCGTAGAGGTTGGTGGGCATGACTGCGACGTAGTCTGTGCCGTATTGTCGGTTGAGGCTTTCGCAGAGTTTGAGTCCGGCTATTTTGGCTATGGCGTAAGGTTCGTTGGTGAATTCGAGTGGAGATGTGAGCAGTGCGTCTTCGTCCATGGGCTGGGGTGCTTCACGCGGGTATATGCATGTCGAGCCGAGGAATACGAGGCGTCGGACGCCGTGGCGCCATGCTTCGCCGATGACGTTTTGTTGTATTTGGAGGTTTTGGTATATGAAGTCGGCGGGGTAGGTGCTGTTGGCGAGTATTCCGCCGACGTGTGCGGCGGCGAGGACTACGGCGTCGGGTTGTTCTTGGTCGAAGAATGTGCGTACTGCGATGGGGTCGAGCAGGTCGAGTTGGCTGTGGGTACGGCCTACGAGGTTGGTGTATCCGCGCTGTATGAGGTTGTGCCATATTGCCGAGCCTACGAGGCCACGGTGTCCGGCGACGTATATCTTGGCCGTTGGGTCGAGTAGTGGCTTGGCGGTGTTGTTGTTATCTTGCATTGTCTTGGTTTGGGGGTGGCCGGTATGGCTGTTATAGCTGTTATGGCTGTTGTGGGATTGTTTAGATTTTGCCTTCTCGGGCGAGTTGCATGTCGGCGTCTACCATCATGTCTACGAGGGCTTGAAAGGATGTTTTGCGTGGGTTCCAGCCGAGTGTTGTGCGTGCCTTGGAGGGGTCTCCGAGGAGTTGTTCGACTTCGGCGGGGCGGAAGAAGCGCGGGTCGACTTCGACGAGTGTGCGTCCGGTGTCGGTGTCTATGCCTTTTTCGTCGAGGCCGGAGCCTTCCCATCGCAGGTTGATGCCTGCGCGGGCGAAGGCGCGAGTGGTGAAGTCGCGCACGGTGTGGTATTCGCCGGTGGCGATGACGAAGTCGTCGGGTTGGGGCTGTTGTAGTATAAGCCACATACATTCGACGTAGTCGGCGGCGTAGCCCCAGTCGCGTAGTGCGTCGAGGTTGCCCAGGTAGAGTTTGTCTTGGCGTTTGTGTGCTATGCGTGCGGCGGCGAGGGTGATTTTGCGTGTGACGAAGTTTTCGCCTCGGCGTGGGCTTTCGTGGTTGAAGAGTATGCCGTTGGCGGTATACATTCCGTAGCTTTCGCGGTAGTTTTTCATGATCCAGAAGGAGTACATTTTGGCTACGGCGTAGGGTGAGCGCGGATAGAATGGTGTGTCTTCGTTTTGGGGTACTTGGCGTACTTTGCCGAAGAGTTCGCTGGTGGAGGCTTGGTATACGCGGCATTGTTTTTCGAGGCCGAGTATGCGTATTGCTTCAAGCAGTCTGAGTGTGCCTGTGGCGTCGACGTCGGCGGTGTATTCGGGTACGTCGAATGATACTTTGACGTGGCTTTGTGCGGCGAGGTTGTATATCTCGTCGGGTCGTACTTCGCCGATGATGCGTATGAGTGATGATGAGTCGGTCATGTCGCCGTAGTGGAGTGTGAGTAGTCGTCGGCGGTGCATGTCGCGTACCCATTCGTCGAGGTATAGGTGTTCGATGCGAGCGGTGTTGAAGGATGAGCTGCGGCGTATGATGCCGTGTACTTCGTATCCTTTGTCGAGGAGGAATTCGGCCAGGTACGAGCCGTCTTGTCCTGTGATGCCTGTGATGAGGGCTGTGGGCATGGTGTGTATATGCTTGGGTGTTAGTGTCTGTCGGTGTCTGTGACGGCGTGGTTTTTTACAAGGGGGAGTGTTCAGTGCCGTATTGTTTGGCGTATTGTTTGGCATACGCGGTGGATGTCGTCGTCGGTGAGTGATGAGCCGCTGGGGAGGCATAGTCCGCGATCGAAGGTGTCGGTGCATATTGTGCCGCCGTAGTATGGCGCGTCTTGGTATACGGGCTGGGTGTGCATGGGTCGCCATAGCAGTCGGCTTTCGATGTCGGCGGCGTCGAGTGCTTGACGGAGTTGGTCGGGGGTGACGGTGATGATGTCCGGGTCGAGCAGTATGGTGGTGAGCCAGTAGTTGCTGTTGAAGTCTTCGGAGGGGTTGGTGTGTACGGTGATGCCGTCGATGTCGGCGAGCAGTCGGACGTATAGGGCGTCGATGTCTCGGCGTCTTTGGAGGTGTTGAGGCAGGACTTCCATTTGTCCGCAGCCTATGCCGGCGCTGACGTTAGAGAGTCGGTAGTTGTATCCGATGACTTTGTGGTAGTAGTATGGGCGGTTTTCGCGTGCTTGGGTGGCGTAGAATTTGACGCGTTCGGCGGCTTGTTTGTCGGGGCATATGAGAGCTCCGCCGCCGCTGGTGGTGATGATTTTGTTGCCGTTGAATGATAGTGCGCCGTATGTTCCGAAGGTTCCGCATTTGCGGCCGCGGTATTCGCTGCCGAGGCCTTCGGCGGCGTCTTCCAGTACGGGGATGTTGTATTTTGCGGCTATGGCGAGTATTCGGTCGATGTGCGCGGGCATTCCGTATAGGTATACGGGGATGATGGCTTTGGGGTATTTGCCGGTGATTGCGTGGCGGTCGATGATGGCTTGCTCGAGGATTTCGGGGTCGAGGTCCCATGTTTCGGGGTCGCTGTCGACGAATACGGGGTTGGCACCGCAGTATCGCACGGGGTTGGCGCTGGCCGAGAATGTGAAGGATTGGCAGATGACTTCGTCGCCGGGGCTTACGCCGAGCATGACGAGTCCCAGGTGTATGGCTGCGGTGCCGGCGCTGAGGGCGACGACGCGTCCGCGCTCGATGCCGAGGAAGTCGGCGAGCATGTCTTCAAAGAGGTTGACGTTGGGGCCTAAGGGGACTATCCAGTTGGTCTCGAAGGCGTGATCTACGTATTTTTTTTCGCCGCCACCCATATGGGCGAGTGACAGGAGAATGCGGGACATAGTAATGTGGGGTGTTGAATGTTGATTGTGAAAATTTTTCTAATGATGGCGTGCGGCGGTGGGTGGTATGCCCAGGCCGTGGTATTCGAGGCCTTCTTCGGCGAGGTCGGTGCCTTGGTAGATGTTGCGTCCGTCGACTACGAGGTTGCCGCGCATTGCGCGTGCGACGACTTTCCATGATGGTAGTCTGAATTGTTTCCATTCGGTGAGCAGTACCAGTGCGTCGGCGTCGGCGCATGCGTCGTACATGTCGGAGGCGTATTCTACGGTGTCGCCCATGCGTCGTCGACATTCGCTCATGGCTACGGGGTCGTATACTCGTATGGTGGCGCCGTCTTGGCGCAGGGCGTCTATGGCGACGAGAGCGGGTGCGCATCGCATGTCGTCTGTTTCGGGTTTGAAGGCGAGGCCCCAGAGGGCTATGCGTCGTCCGGAGAGGCTGCCCAGGCGTCGGCGTAGTATTTCGATGGGGCGCAGTTTTTGTGCTTCGTTGACGGCGTCTACGGCTTCGATGACGCGCATGGTGTATCCGTGTTTGGCGCCTATGTGCATGAGTGCTTTGACGTCTTTGGGGAAGCATGATCCGCCGTATCCGCAGCCGGGGTATAGGAATTTGCTGCCTATGCGTGCGTCGCTGCCTATGCCTTTGCGTACCATATTGACGTCTGCGCCGGTGAGGTCGCAGAGGTTGGCGATGTCGTTGATGAATGATATACGGGTGGCGAGCATGGCGTTGGCGGCGTATTTGGTCATTTCGGCGGAGGCTATGTCCATGAATATGACGCGGAAGTTGTTGAGCAGGAACGGTCTGTATAGTCGTTCCATGACGCGCCTTGCGCGTTCGCTTTCGATGCCTATGACTACGCGGTCGGGTGACATGAAGTCTTTGATTGCGGCTCCTTCTTTGAGGAATTCGGGGTTGGATGCGACTTCGAAGGGGATGTCGCAGCCTCGAGCGTCTAATTCGGCTTGTATGGTTTGCTTGACCAGTTGTGATGTGCCTACGGGGACGGTGCTTTTGGTGACCAGGAGGGTGTAGTGTTTGATGTGTCGGCCGAAGGTGCGTGCTACTTCGAGGACGTAGCTTAGGTCGGCCGAGCCGTCTTCGTCCGGGGGCGTGCCTACGGCGCAGAATACTATGTCGCTGTCGTCGAGGACTTCGCACAGGTTTGTGCCGAAGTGCAGGCGTCCGCCGGCTACGTTGCGGCTTACCAGGTCGTCCAGCCCGGGTTCGTAGATGGGTATTTGGCCTTGTCTCAGTCTCTCGATTTTGGCGGCGTCGATGTCGATGCAGGTGACATTGACGCCTATTTCGGCGAAACATGCTCCGGATACAAGTCCTACGTATCCTGTGCCTACTATTGTGATGTTCATATCGGGTGTGTATACATCGGTGTGATGTCGCCTATGACGACGACCACAAATTTACGCTTTTTTCGCCTAACGGCCAAAACAAGAATAATGTGGAGTGTGTCTTCGGTAATAAGGAATGTGGGATAGGGCTGCGCAGTGGGTGATAAGGGTATTATGAGGGCGATGGGAATTATGGGAGTGATGCATTTCTCCCATTTTTTCCATTATTCCCATTATTTCCACCAACCTTGCTCTTATTGCTCTTATTGTTTTTGCTGCTGTTGTTGCTTTGGGCTGATGGTGTTGTAGTTGCCGCAGATGAGGCGGGCTGTCAGAGGGCTGCGGCTGAGCAGGTACTCGGCGGCGAGGGTGACGGCGATGATGCAGGCTGCGACGGCGGCGGCGATGACTGCCAGGGGCACTATGGAGAGGGCCATGTCGCGTGCCGGCTGTTGCAGGAAGGTCAGGGGGAATAGGAAGAAGTAGTGTAACAGGTATATGGCCAGTGATTTACGCCCGAGGTATTCCCATATTACGGCTAAGCGTCCGGGGCGTGTGCGTCCGGGGGCGTAGGCGGTTTCGGACCATGGTACGGCGATGTTCATGGCTACGATGGCGAGGGCCAATTGGAAGAGCATTTTGGCCGTGGGGACGATGAAGGGTATGTTTTCGAGGGCGGGGATGCGCCAGGGCCATACGGCGATGAAGAATAGGGGGATGCCGGCGAGTATGGCGAGGGTGACGGCTCGTGGGTTGGCTATCAGACGCATGAAGTCGTCTTGGTGTTGTCGGGCGATGGCTCCGGCCATGAATATGGGGAGGAATTGGAGGATGAGCAGGGCGGAGGTGATGCCGATGTATCGGACGGGGACGAAGTTGTCGATGCAGGCGTATAGGGCGAGGCTGATGGCGATGGAGGCGGTGATGGCGAGTACGGGGCGTCTCCGCCGCAGTATCACGGGGGCGAGCAGGGCGTAGAGGACCATGATGACGAAGAGTACGGGGGTGAACCAGTATCCGTTTTTGTATTCGCTTGTCCATAGTCCTTCAAAGCCGGGTGCCATGGGTGAGCGCAGTCCGCTGTAGGGGAATTGTAGCACCCAGAGCGTGGAGACTATGACCATGGGGACAATGAGTTGCAAGGCGCGGCGGCGCAGGTCGGGACGACGTATGCGGCCGTCGGCTGTGGCTTTGTAGGTGAACCATCCGCTGATGAAGAAGAAGATGGGCATGTGTACTTCGCCGATGATTTTGAAGATGGTGGCGGCGTCGATGTCGCGTATGCAGATGGTCAGGACGTGTCCCATCACCACCATGAATATGGCGATGCCTTTGAGAAGGTCCATGTAATGCATCCGCGGCTTATTTTCTTTGTCCATAATGGTTATAGTGGGAATAGTGGGTGCGATGGCGATGGGAATACCGGGAGTGAATAGGTGTTATGGGAGCGATGGCGATGGGAATGCCGGGAGTGATACATTGCTCTCATTTTTTTCCATAGTTCCCATAGTCCCCATAGTTCTTATGAGGTTTGGCTTCAGAATGCGGAGGGCTTGAGGTTGAGGCCTACGCGTTCGTGGAGACCGAAGAGGAGGTTGAGGTTATGGACGGCTGTGCCGGAAGCTCCTTTGAGGAGGTTGTCTATGACGGAGGTTACGAGTAGTCGGTCGCCTATTCGGTCGAGGTGGAGTATGCACTTGTTGGTGTTGACGACGTCTTTGAGGTCGGGCGTTTTATCGGTGACGAAGGTGAAGTTGTGGTCGCTGTAGTAGTCTTCGTAAAGTTCGCGCAGGTGTTCGAGCGATATTTTGCAGTCCAGATATAGTGCGGCCAGTATTCCGCGCGAGAAGCATCCGCGCATGGGGATGAATTCTATGGGGGCATTGAAGCTGGATTGTAGTTGTGAAAGTGTCCGGCGTATTTCGGTCAGGTGGGGGTGCTGGAAGGGTTTGTATATGGATACATTGTCGTTGCGCCACGAGTAGTTGGCGGTGGGACCCGGTTTGATTTCGTCGGTGCTTCCGATGATGGCGGTAGCGTGTACTGTGCTGTTTATCAGCAGGTTCTTGGCCAGCGGCAGTAGTGCCGGCAGTATGGCTGAGGCGAAGCTCCCGGGGTTGGCGACGTGTCGTGCGCCGCGGACTATGCGTTTGCGGTTGAGCTCGGGCAGTCCGTATACGAAGTCGTGTGTTCCGTCTTCGATGCGGTGGTCGTCGCTGAGGTCGATGATGCGTGTGTCTTCGGGCACGGGGTGCTCGGCCAGAAATCGGCGTGTGGTTCCGTGCGGGGTACAGCAGAATATGCAGTCTATGTCCGTGTAGTCCACGGTGGATGTGAATCGCAGGTCTGTCTCGCCGATGAGTCCGTGGTGGATGTCGGTGACGGGGTGTCCGGCGTTGTCCGAGGAGTATATCCATTGGAGTTGGACGTCCGGATGGTTGAGCAGCAGTCGTATGAGTTCGCCGGTGGAGTATTCGGCGCTGCCTATGATTGCGGTGTTTATCATTTAGGGTAATGTGGAATGATGTGGAATTTGGAATGTGGAATTGGGCTGCGCAGTGGGAACTATGGGAATAGTGGGAGCGCTGAGAGAGATGGGAGCGATGGGGGCAGTGGGTGTCTCATCGGTGGAATGTGGCGATGTGACGGGCTTTCTTTTCTTCGAATATCTCGCTGATGGCGAAGAATATGCCTGATTCTTCGACATCGCCGAATTCGTCGTTGACGGCTGTGCCGAACATTCGCATTGTGGGCGAGAGCGACATGTAGGCGTTGACCAGGGGTGGGATGTTGTATCCCAGGCGTCGTATCTCGGTGTTGAGTATGCGGTAGTCGGCTTTGAAGTCGGCGCCGTTGAACAGCTGTTGCATGGCTTCGGTGTCGATATGGAGGTCCAGTGGGTTGCGCGGTCGCACCAGTCGGTCGGGGTCGGGGAAGTGCTTGTTCATGAAGTATAGTATCATGTTGCGGCACTCGCAGGAGTAGTTGGGGTACATGGTGACTTTGCCGAAGAGGTATCGTATCTGCGGGTATACTACGGTGAGTGCACCCAGTCCGTCCCAGAGGTTGTCGAGGGCGTAGAGGGCCTTGGCTCCGGCGCGCGAGGATTGGTACTCGAGGCGTACAAACGAGCGTCCCAGTTCGATGGTTCGGGGCAGGTAGTCGCGTATGAATGTTTCGCTGAAGTCGAACATGTGGCTTGTGGCGATGCGCGGCCGTCCGTCGTCGGTCATGCGTATGTTCTCGCCGATGATAAAGCGGTATCCGCCGAGTATCAGTCGGCTTTCCGGCTCCCAGACTATGAGCTGTCGGCATGGCGGCTCCATGGTGTCGTATTGGTCGATGTCGCAGTCTTTTCCGGTGCCGCCGCCGGCGGTGCGGAAGGCGATTTCGCGCAGTCGTCCTATTTCGCGCATGGTGTTGGGGCAGGTGTGGGCGTCTATGATGTAGATGTCGTTGTCTGCCTTGTTTGTCTTGCGCAGGAAGCGTTGGGGGGTTAATTCGGCCTCTATCAGGGCGGTGTCCACAGGGTCTATGATTTTCTTGTTCATTGTCCGGGGAGTGATGTGCATTGTTGTGCCAAGCTGTATACGGTGTTTCGGATGTCGTCGGCTGCCTGTCGAGGTGTCTGTCCTTGCAGGCTTGTCCATGGTACGGCGGGAGCGCACGAGATCTCGAAGTGGTGTCCGCGGGCGCGGAAGACTTCGCGCGGCAGCAGTACCATCTCGAAATTGAAGCGTAGCCCCAGTCGTTGGCGTCGTCGTGCCGTGCGGTAGAATGAGGGCGCGTTTGCCCCCGAGAAGTACACCGGGACGATGTCGCGTCGGTGTTGTCGTGCCATGGTGACGAAGCTCTTGCGCCATGGCAGGTCGGTAATCGTTTTGCCGTCGGGGCTCAGTCGCGAGCACAGCCCGGCGGGGAATATGAGTACGGGGTCGTCGCCGGCCAGTACGTCCTCGATGGATATTATGGTGCTGCGGCTTTGGGCGGCGTGGGTGTTGACGGGTACAAATACGTCGGTGAGGGGTTCGATGGACATCAGCAGGTCGTTGACGATGAAGTGTACTTGTCCGCCGTAGTGTCGCGTGAAGATGTCTATGAGTGCCATTCCGTCGAGGCCGCCCAGGGGGTGGTTGGAGACGATGATGACGCGTCGTTGCGTGGGGTCGGGCATCTGCGAACCTTCGGCGATGTCTACGGTGACGTCCAAATCGGAGAGCACGCCGCGGCAGAAGTCTGCTCCGCGCCGCGGGTAGTTGTCGCGCAGCAGGGTATTGAGCTCGTCTTGGCGTATCAGACGAGCCAGTCGCGACACCAGACACCGCGGCACCCAGCGAGCTTTGCGTCCGAGGCGGGCACGCACTATGGCGTGCAGGTCCAGTTGTATCGGCCCGTCTGTGGCGCTCTGCGCGGCGTCTGTAGCTGTTGTCTCTCTATCGGTCATGTCACTATCAAGTGTATTTGGGTGCAAAGATACAAAATAATGTGGAATGTCGAATGTGGAATGTCGAATCGGGTTGCGCATACATTCATCCGTGTCCTAAAACTCCGAGGTATACGGGAACTTAGCGCGCGATAGCCCGATTCGATATTATTATGGCATACATTTTGCTGCCTGAAAGACAGAATCCACAGAAGATTTGAGGATTTCTGAAAAAAGACGTAACTTTGCATCCCGGAAAGGGGCCTTTCGGCTGCCACGCCGCGCCCCGTAAGGTACAATAGGACAATACACATATAATATATATAATTTCCACAACAATGGTTAGCTACAAAGAACTCGGTTTGGTCAACACCCGTGAGATGTTTGCCAAAGCCATCAAAGGCGGTTACGCCATCCCCGCCTTTAACTTCAACAACATGGAACAGCTGCAGGCCATCATCAAGGCCGCTGCCGAAGAGAAGTCTCCGGTGATTCTGCAGGTGAGCAAGGGCGCTCGCGCCTACGCCAACGCCACCCTGCTGCGCTATATGGCACAGGGCGCTGTCGCTTACGCCAAGGAACTGGGCTGGGAGCATCCTCAGATTGTGCTCCATCTGGACCACGGTGACTCTTTTGAGCTTTGCAAGAGCTGTATCGAGAGCGGCTTCTCGTCCGTGATGATCGACGGCTCGCACCTGCCTTATGAGGAGAATGTCGCCCTCACCAAGAAAGTGGCCGACTACGCCCACCAATATGACGTTACTGTCGAAGGCGAACTCGGCGTGCTCGCCGGCGTCGAAGACGAGGTTTCGTCCGACCACCACACCTATACCGATCCCGCCGAAGTGGTAGACTTCGCCACACGCACCGGCTGCGATTCGCTGGCTATATCCATCGGCACAAGCCACGGCGCTTACAAATTTACGCCCGCACAGTGCACCCGTGACGCCAACGGTCGCCTCGTGCCCCCGCCATTGGCCTTCGACGTGCTCGATGCTGTCATGAAAGAGCTCCCCGGATTTCCCATCGTGCTGCACGGCTCGTCCTCAGTGCCCCAGGAATACGTGGACATCATCAATCAGTACGGCGGCAAGCTCCCCGATGCCATCGGTATCCCCGAAGAGCAGCTCCGCAAGGCCGCCAAGAGCGCCGTATGCAAGATTAATATCGACTCCGACAGCCGTCTGGCTATGACCGCCGCCGTGCGCAAGGTCTTCGCCGAAAAGCCCGCCGAATTCGACCCGCGTAAATACCTCGGCCCGGCTCGCGACGAGATGGAGCGCCTCTACAAGCACAAAATCGAGAATGTGCTCGGTAGCGCAGGCAAAGCCGAATAATAAGCAATGACACCACCGCTCGGCCGCCTCGTGTGACGAGCGTCATTAAGCGACCACGCATCCCGTTGAAGGGAAGTGTGGTCGCTTTGTTTTTTTTATAAAAATTGTGCGCGACAAATTTGGTGGTTTCAAAAATAGTTGCTATCTTTGCAGTAAACAAATATGCCGTTCGAATTTCAGGCATATAGATTTATCAATTACCAACTTTATCCACTCAAACACACACAACCATGAACACAAAACAAGACATGCAAAACGCACAACTCGCACAAGAC